>Ga0066256_1000125_pt1 | contig 340454 bp, 303 predicted proteins | sample ThiBio_1000_biof_FD_87107 | JGI IMG/M metagenome (GOLD analysis project Ga0066256, IMG submission 87107) | Wastewater bioreactor microbial communities from Cape Town, South Africa - Thiocy_expt_1000_biof (version 2) | ecosystem: Engineered > Bioreactor > Thiocyanate-remediating >... | reverse complement strand
CCGCCATGGGCGAGGCTGCACAGCGGAATGACGGCCAAGCAGTCATCGCGGCTTTCTCCAAAACCCAGCAAAGCTGCCTAGCCTGCCACCAGAGTTACCGTCGCTCGTTCGTGGAAAAGTTCTATGGAAGCCGCTAGCAAGGGATGGCTACACCTGTTGACGAAAGACTAACTTCTATCCAATCGATATACCTCGACGAATTCCGAGTTCCCAGGAAGCTGATCCTTTATGAATGGTCGCAGCGAGTTGTTGTCCCAATCGCTGCTCGATCACCGGCTTCCACGGCACCAGGCTGAACCCCATGCCGTCATCGAGCATCGCGTAGCGCCCGCTAGCGAGCATGACGGAGCGCCTGTAGATGCCCGCCACGCGCTGCCCGTCAGTCACGGGCCGATGCTCCAGGCCAGTGTCGGTGGCAATGTCCTTGGCGGCCTGGGCCAGCTCCCGATTGCGCAGGGTCGCCAGCAGGTTGCGCGCCAGGATCACGCGCGGGCCGCGCTTCTCGGCTAGCCCCTGTTCGATGAGGAAGTCGGCGCGCTGTTGCAGCGCCTGTCGGGCTTCGCCGCCGAAGCCCAGTTCGCCCAGGCCCTTGCCGCCTCCGATCAACTGCTGATCCAGCCAGGTCGCGCCGATGACGCGGGCCTGCCGCTCGATGGGTAGGTGCGATTTCAGTTCCACGGCTACGCCGCCCAGGCGCTGCGCGTCGTAGCGGCGGCCCTGCTCAGGCAGGTCGTCCGGCACCTTCCATAGCCCCTCGGCCACGCGCTCCACGATGCCGGCCCGGCGCAGGGCTTCGAGGCGGCGAACGTGAGCCGCGACGACTTCCTGCGGATCGCGACCCGGCACGGCCTGACCCTGTGCGATGGCGAGGTGGTGGTCGGCGCGGTACAGGCCATCGCTCGCCAGCGTGGCGATGTTCTTGTCGGCCGCACGCACGTCGGCCGATCCCTTCACCTCCACTACGGCGCCGGTCGGGTAGTTCGTTAGTTCGTCGCGGGCGTTGAGCGCGACGTAGTGGGCCTTGCCATCCACGCCGTCGATGACCAGATAGCCCCGGTCGCGCAACTCGTCGGCCAGCCCCTTCGCGGCCACGCGGCCGAGGATGGTTCGGCCGTCGTCGCTTGGCTCGAACACCGCCAGCTCACGCGGCTCGCCGCGCATGGCGCGCTGCATGGTGCGGATGATGTCGCCACGCTCGCCCAGGGCGCACAGGGTCTTTTCGGCGTCGGCATGGACGGCCCAGGTGCCCGGCTGCATCTCGTCGGCCAGGCCCAGGCGCTGCAAGCGTTGCAGGCGGCCGATCAGCAGCAGGCGCTGGCGTTGCAAGCGGGGTTCGTTGAGCCGTTCGGCATGCACCAGGCCATCGTCGCCGGCCTCGCGCTTCAAGGTGCGATCCAGGCTCGTCCACCGCTCTTGCTCCACCTCGCGCTGCAAGGTCTGCTGGATCTCCAGCTCGGTGCGCGGCCCCAGCCATTCGGTCGCCAGTTCGGCGGCGCGATGGCGGAAGCCATCGGCGATGTAGTCGCCAGCGATGATGAGGTCTTTGCCGGTGTCGTCGCGCCCGCGCACGACGATGTGCGTGTGCGGGTTGTCGGTGTTCCAGTGGTTGACGGCCACCCAATCGAGACCCGTGCCCAGGTCGGCCTCCATGCGGCCCATCAGGTGCCGCGTGTAGGTGCGCAGGTCTTCTAGCTCCGCGCCATCCTCGGGCGAGAGGATGAAGCGGAAATGGTGCCGGTCGTCGGCGCAGCGTTCCTTGAAGGCGTCGAGGTCGGCGGCATCGGTCTGCGGGCCGTAGGCTTGGCCCGGCTCGCCGTCGCGGCCCACGCCGTCGCGCTCGATGTAGCGCAGGTGCTTGGCGAGCGACTGCGGGCTGGCCTGGCGCTGGTTGAACAGCAGCGTCTTGATGGTCACGCGCCGCGACATGGGCGTCAGCTTCGCGCCCGCGAAGCGCGCCGCCGTGTGGCCGCGTCCCAGGCGCGAACCGGGCCGCTGGCCGGTGCCACGCGCCGATGTCGGATGGCGCACCGAGGACTTGCCGCCGCTGGCCTTGCCTGCCTGCTTGAGCACCTTGGAGACGAAGCCCTGGCCCCGGTTCTTCGGGGCGCTGGGGCGGATGCGGAAATCGTCGTCGCGGTGATCGGTCATGGTTATGCCCTCTGCAAGCTCTGGCGTGTCCGGTCGTGCGAAGCACGCGGACATGCCCGTATCGGCGCGGGCCTCGCGCCACAAGCGGCACGGCGGCGAAGCCGCTGCGTGCCGCGCAACCCCCATGTGCAGACGGGCTTTCGACGCGGCCCGTGCCGCGTCCTTTTGTCTTGCCTTCCGCCTTTGCCCCTCGCTGGCGCTCCGGGCAGCGGCGGCCCGGCGGCGCTGCTGCGTGAGCAGCCAGCGGGTCGGCGAACGCGAATACGGCCACAGGCCGGGCGCGTTCGAGGCAAGACGCCTGCACGTTGGACGGCTGCGCCGAAGGCAGCGCGAAGTGCAGCGCGGATGCGCTCGCACTGCACGCGCGACGACACGGCGACGGCCAGCAGCACGACACACCCGATGACACGATGAGATGCACGGCAGCGTGCAGCGAGTCGGCGGCCATCATGGGCGGGATTCCAGCCAGACCGGATGCGCGACGCCGATCACGGCGGACCTGCTGACCGGCCCGAAATACCGGCTGTCGAACGATGCCGGGTTGGTCACACTCAAGAGGAACAGTTCGGCGGGTTCAAGGTGACGGCACTGCTGCCAGGATGGCAGCGGCCGGGCCCAGCGGTCGGCGGGTAGCACGGCGGCCGAAGGCACGCCGTCGATGCGGACGATGCGACCGGTGATGCACACCTCCTGCGGTGCAACGGCGCCCACGCGCTTGAGCAGCGGCACGCGCGCCGGCAGGTAGCCGCGCTGCGCGGCCAGCGTGGCAGCGTCTGGCGGCAGCGTGGTCAGAACGATGCTGCCCACGGACAGAGGACGTGGCAGCGAGCCGGTATCGTGGCCCAGCGGATCGACGCGATACCAGCCGACCGCCACACTGTCGGACGGGTTGTAGATCAAGCGCGGCAGCGGATGCACGAAGGACGCCCAGGCCAGCGCAGCCAGGCCGCAGGCGGACAGGCCCGCCAGCACGAGGCGAGCGCGCAGGCGCGAGCGAGGACGCGGCGCGGTGCCGGCAGTGGAAACGGCGGTCATGGCAGTGCCCTCGCAGTCAGCCAGGCGGCGTGCCGCTCGGCGGTGTATTCGGGCAGCGGCAGGCGGGCAGCGAGCCGGTTGGCGAGCGTGCGCCAGTACGCCGGCGAGACGCTGACGGGCGCGATGCCCAGCGCCTCGATGGCGTCGATGCGCTCCAGCACGGCGCGCACTTGGTTCTCCCCTTCGGCGTGGAGTAGCAAGCGCGCGCCCGGCTGCACGCCGGGGATGCGCTGCGCCGCATCGAGCGTCGTGCAAGCCTGCATCACCATGAGCTGCCAGCGGATCATGCCGTAGTCGTTGGCCTGCCAGCGGATGCGGCAGAACATGGCACCCGGCAGGAACACCGCGCAGCGCCGCCAGCGGTCGAGCTTAAGCGTGCGCGCGGGTTCGCCGAAGCGCAGGTAGAGCTTGAAGCGCGGTTCGATGTAGGTCAGCGCCACGCGCGTCAGTGGCGCGCAGGCAGGCTGGCCGGAAGGTGCTGCGAGCGCAGCCGTGGCCGCGAAGGCAACAGGCGCGGGGGCAGGCGAAGTGGATGCAATCATGGGGTGTTCTCCCTGCTTTGCTCGGGAAACTCCCGCTCCAACAGACCGCGCAGCAGGTCGGCCACGGTCACGCCTTGCGTGAAGGCCGAAACCTTGATGCGAGCCCGCATCGCGGGCGTGATGTCGAGGGTCAGGCGAGCCGTGTACAGGTCGCCCTTGCCCAGCGCATCGGCGTCGCCCTGGCGAATCCACGCCTCGGCGTGCGGATTCGCAGGCGGACGCGCGCCAATGCCGACACGCTTGGCCGTGCGTTTGTTGTTCGGTGGCGGCTTCGCAGTCATGTCGGCCACCGCAGCAGTTCATCGACCAGGGCGGTGACTTCACGGGCGGCGGCGCTGTCCGGCGCCGTCTCGCGGGCCAGCCGACCAGCGGCCACGCTGTCGGCGAACACGATGCGCTGATGCACTTCCGCGCGCAGCGCGGGAAGCGGCTGGTCGGCGAGCGCCTGACGCGCTTCGCGCCCGATCACGGTGGTGCTGACGCGCCGGTTGATGACGAAGGCTGCGGCGAGCAGCGGCCGGAACACCTGCGCCTCGCGGATCAGCGCCACCATCTCGGCGCTGGCCCACAGGTCGTAGGGACTCGGCTGCACGGGGATCAGCACGCGCTCGGCCGCCAGCAGCGCGGAGCGCGCCAAGGCGGCGATGCGCGGCGGGCCGTCGATGACGACGTGATCGGCCCGCCTGGCGAGTTCTGGTGCCTCTTGGTGCAGCGTTTCGCGTGCGAGGCCCACGGCGCTGAATAGCCGTGGCAAGCCTTGCTGGCTTCTGCGCTGTGTCCAGTCCAGCGATGAACCCTGTGGGTCGGCGTCCAGCAGGATGACGTGCTGGCCCCTCAAGGCCAGCTCGCCGGCGATGTGCGTGGCGAGCGTGGTTTTGCCGACGCCGCCTTTCTGGTTGAGCAGCGCAACGATCATGGCCTGGCCCTCCGTGTTGGAAAGCCGGGCTTTTGCTCCTGCGCTTGCGGCCGCGTGGCGGTTGTCCACCGTGGCGCGGCGCTTCTACTAAAAGTTAGAGAAATTAAGTTAGGGAAGTTAGAGCGCGCGCAAACCCAATGCTGGCGCGGATTTGCGGCCGATCGGCACGCCTGATAGCACGATAGGCCCACGCCTGATAGCACGATACCCCGCACGCCTGATAGCACGACGCCATCCACAGGCTTTCCCGGAGTTATCCCCGTGCCGTATGCGGCACGGGCCGGAAGGTCAGCAGCTCCATGCCGTTGTCCGGCATCCGCTCGATGCCCAGGACGTAGCCGGGCAGCGACTGCCGCGCTACAAGCGCGCGCAGGTCGCAGGCGAAGTCGTAGGGCTTCGCGGTACTGCCCGATTTCCGGTGCAGGTAGCGAAAGTCGAACTGCCAACCGTATGCCTGCTTGCCGCCGTGCTTGCGCACCAGGCGGTACAGCCACCGCTCGATGCCCCCAGTGAGCCGGAAGTACGCCGGGTCGATGGTCAGCACCAGGGCGGCGTCGAGCACGCCGGCAAAGAACCAGTCCGGCAGGATCAGCTCGATGCCCAGCGGCGTGCCGCGGGCGTCGGCCAGTTCCTTCCATTCGTTGATCCACGAGAAGCGGTGCAGGCGCCGCCCGGTCGTCTCGCGGATGGACGTGGCCACCGTGGTCGATTGGAGGCGATCCAACGCGGCCTTGAGGCGCTGGTAGTCGCGCAGCGACTTGCCGCGCCCGATGAAGCGCAGGATCTCGTAGGGCGTGGCGCGCATCAGCCGCGACGGCCGCAGGCCTGCGTCCTTTGCCTCCACGATCTGCGAGGCCGCCCATATCAGCACGTCTGCATCCCAAATCGTGGCGATGCCATGTTCCTGCGTGCCTTCCACGCGGATCGTCACGTTGCCCGCGCGGAAGTCGATGGGCTTGACCCGCTTGGACTTGGCGAGCGAGAAGAACGGATAGGCCATCAAATCCTGGCTGTCGCGCGGTGCCATGTCGCCGGGCAAGGCGCGGAACAGGTCGAGCTGTTCGCGCTCCTGCAACGGCCGCTGCCGGGACGGCAGCGCGATGCTGGACATAGCGATGGCCTGCCGCGCGCCGCCGATCAGCGCGCACGGCTGTCGGCCGAGTGGTGCTCGGCGTATTCGGGATCGGAAGTCGTCTCGAAACTGCGGTCGGCGGCCCAGGCGTCGAGGTCGGCCACGGCGTACATGACGCGGCGGCCGAACTTGCGAAAGCGCGGGCCGCCGCCGATCACGCGCTGCTTTTCCAGCGTGCGCGGCGACAGGCGCAGGTACTCGGCGGCTTCGTCGTTGGTGAGATAGCGTTGGGGCTGCGCGGCAGCGGTCGAGACAGTGGCGGCAGGCCGCAAGGGAGCGGGACGCATGGTGTGAACCTCCATCGGTTGAAAGCGCCCGGCCACACAGCGCGACCGGATGGAGGCAGTCTCAAGAAGCGAGGGGTTTTGGATCAGGGCCGTTTTGCGTCCACATCAAAACGACCCTTCTCAAGCGGCGGAAGCTGTGCTAACCGGCGGTAGCCGCCGCGCATCAACGCATCGCCGCGATGCACTAGGCGGCGCACCTTGGAGCGCAGCCCGCCATCGCTGTACCAATCGGCTGCGGCATCTACGCCGAACAGTCCTTCCGCGACTTCACGTAAGGACGCGCCCGCCAGGGTCGCGTCGAGCGCCTGCAAGCTGTGCAGTTCCAGCAGCGCGGTAGGTGTCGGCCTGGGCTTGGCGGCTGCCAGTGCCGCGTGGAGCACATGAGCAGGCGCGGCAGCGTCGCCGCGGTGGGCATAGGCCACGGCCATGCCGTCTTCCAGGCCGGGCGCGAGCGTGAAGCGCAGGCAATGACCTGGGCTGCGTGCGATCAGCGCCAGCCCTCTGCCGTCATGGAGCAGTTGCTTGTGACCGGGGATGCGCCAGAACGCGAAGGTCGCCGCATCCTGTGGCGGATCGGCATCGGGGTAGAGCTGCACCACGGCGGCATGGCCGGGCAGCCAGGCCGGATGCGCGTCGCGCGCATCGAGCGCCGGGTCTTCCAGTAGGCGCAAACCCCAGCGATGCGCCGTGTCTGGCCCGCGATGACGGCGAAGCCAGTCGAGCCGGTAGTCGGGATGCCTGCGCAAATACTCCCAAGCGAGCGCGAGCGCATCCAGCCAAAAGACATACAGGTATGCGGCAGTCGGATACCAATGCGCGAGGTGATGAGGATTGACCATGACGCCTCCTCCTGCGAACAGGACTCGCCGCCACGGAAGAACTACGCGCTACATCGCCATCGTCAGAGCGTCATGGGTTAAAAAGGCGAATGGGGTTGTCAAGACCGATTGGCTCCGATGTGTTGCGATATTCGTCTCAATGATGCGGCGGCAGCGCCCCGAACTTGGAGTGCTGCACAGGCCAGCCTGCCGCAGCCCGTGCTGGGCATCATGTCTATTTGGATCAGACTGGTCGGGCTACGCCGCAAGAATGCTGATTAAGACCTGCCCGGTATGACGCCAGACTGAAAAAGTCACAGTCGGCCGTATTCAGTCCGGGATTGCGCCGTCGCGCTCGGCCAGCCGGGTGTACTCCGACAGCGTGCGCGTGGGGTGGAAATAGCGGTCGCGCAGCACGGGCTGCTGGCGCGGCCCGACGATGCCGGCCAGCTCGGACAGCTTGACGGTTCCCTGCGCCGGCATCCCGATTCCCAGGTCGATGAGACCCCAGGCGGTATCGCCATCGGCGGGATCGAGCGCAGCCAGCAGCCAGGTCACATGCGCGTCCGGCGTGAACAGCCGCACCACGGGCACCGGGTCGATGGCCCGGCCAGCGGCACGGGCCTCGCCGTTGGCGAGCAGTTGCGCGCGCTCCGGGGCGGTGGCGAGTGGCTGCGGCATGGTCGGCAATCCCACAAATCCAATGATGCACGAATGCGGTTTCACGCCAAAGCGCAGAACCGCCAAACCGGATTTACGCCTTCGTGCGCAAGCACGGATGCGGTTCCGTGACTTTGCCGGAACCTGCCGATGCGGATTTCCGTAAAGGCATAAAAACGTAGAACACCAAATGAACACTATAGATTGTAGCCCTATAGGGCGCAATGGGCTGTCATCTTGGTTTTTCGAGGAAAACCATAGGTGGCGGCTGGGAACTCATTGGCGAAGGCGTTGAAGACAGTCAGGAAGGCGCGTGGCTTGAGCCAGGAAGCCTTCTCTGACGTGTCCAGCCGTACCTATATGAGTACCCTGGAGCGCGACCTGAAAAGCCCGACCCTGCACAAGTTGACCGAGCTGTGCGAGGTGATGGAGATCCACCCGCTCACGCTGCTGACGCTGGCCTTTGCGGGCGACAACCCGCGCAAGGCCGACGAGCTGCTGGCGCAGGTGCGCCGGGAGCTGGAGGCGGTGTTGAGCGAACGCGATGCGGCGAAGCCGCGCGCGTGATGCGGTGATGTGCTGCGAACAGCAGCACAGCGCCCCGCCGCAATGGGCGGGGCGCTGCGGCGGTCACGCCGCCTTGGGCTTGCTGCGCGACCAGATCAGGTCGTGCGTACCGTCCTCGTTCTCGATCAGGCGGGCATAGACCGTCGCCGGGAACGAAGGATCGTCGAGGGTCACGGACAGGTAGTCGAGCCCGGCCTCGCTGGTCTTCTTCCACGCCGCGCCGATGTCGTGGCCGGCCGCCTGAAGGCGGAAGTCCGGGGCGTTCTCGGTGTCGCCCTTGTCGTTGGGAACCAGCTTGACCTTGACGTTGAGCGTCAGGGTGCGAAGCGTGCCGGTGAAGCCGTCTTTGTCGGTGGTGAAGGTGCCGATGTTGGCCATGATGTTTTCTCCTTTCGGTTGAACAAGGTTCGCGCCCATCGCGTCCTTGTTGTGATCCGGCCGGCGGGGGACGGGCTGGCTGCACCGCTTGCGGTCGCAACGCAGTGGAGAGCCGGGAGGCGAAAAGAATTTGCTGCGCGAGGAAGCCGCGCAGCGGCGGGGAAATTGTTTTCGCCGGACGGTTGTAGCCATAAGCCCGAGGCGCAGCCGCGCCCTCGCCAGGATTCACAACGAGACAAGGACGCCTTGGGTCGAACCGCTCCGAAAGGAGATGGGGCCGGCTCGGCATCCCCGCACGAAGGCTTCTGCGGCTCGCCCACTGACGCGGGCCAGGTCAACCACCCGACGACAGGCGAGAACGCCCCCGCCGCACCTTGCGGCGCCGCTCTTGAGGCGTGGCGTGGAAGCTCCATAGCGATGCCGGGCGGGTTGTCCGTGAACCGTCCTTCGTGACGTGATGGGCAGGAATCACCAGCGTTGAGGACGGCACGCACCTGCACAACCTGTCGCAGCGAGCGCCAGCGTGTTCGCCAGCACTCCGTCCCCCATGGTGGTGTACGGGCACGACTGACCAATTGGAGTCGTGCACCACCTTGGTGTAAAGTGGTGCATCATCTATCCGACAGTGTTTAGGCCATGCCAGCAACAAAAGACATTGCTACCTCAAAGCCCAAGCGTGATTCGGCTCCGAGGGCGTCCGTGACCTTTCCTCCCGAGCTATACGAAATGCTCGAAGCCCTCGCCCGGAGCAAGAAAGTCTCTGTCGCGTGGGTCGTACGCGATGCTACGGAACGGTATGTCGCGGAACAGTGGCCGCTGCTGGGGAAGCCACAATGAGTTCCGTGCTAGTTGCCCAGCAGAGTGCCAGGGGACTTGCCGCCCGGCAGTCGTCCTTGCCGGGACTTTGCCCGGTCGCGCAGGCTGTCGAAGTACTTGCAACCGACGCCGGCATCAAAGCGCGCGGTGCCGTATTTACACGCCGCGAAATCGTCGAGTTCCTCCTCGATCTCTGCGGGTATAGGGCCGACCGTCCGCTACACAAACTCAAGCTCCTTGAACCGTCGTTTGGCGGCGGGGACTTCCTGCTGCCGGCTATCGAGCGGCTTCTTGCAGCGTGGAACACCTCGAATGATCCGCGTATCCCCGTGAAGGCTCTGGCAGGCGCTATTCGTGCGGTCGAGCTTCATCGGGAGACCTTCACGCAAACGCGCGGCCAGGTCATCGACTTGCTGTCCCGAAGCGGCTTGACGGCTTCGCAATCCATCGCGCTGGCCGATGCGTGGCTGGTCAATGACGATTTCCTGCTGGCTGATCTTCCCGACCCCTTCGATGTCGTGATCGGCAACCCCCCTTATGTGCGGCAGGAACGGGTTCCCGATGTCCTGCTGACAGAATACCGCTCGCGCTACACAACGATCTACGACCGCGCCGATCTCTACATCCCGTTTATCGAACGGTCGCTGCGGTCGCTGACGAATGGTGGCGTTCTCGGATTCATCTGTGCGGACCGCTGGATGAAGAACCGCTATGGCGGGCCACTTAGGAACCTCGTTTCCGAGCAGTTCCATCTGAAAGTCTACGTCGATATGGTCGATACGCCGGCCTTTCATTCAGAGGTGATCGCCTATCCGGCCATCACCGTCATTGCGCGTGAGCGCGGCACAAGCACGCGGATCGCCCATCGTCCGCCCGTGGAGGCCAAGGCGTTACACGCGCTTGCGTTGGATCTGACTTCATCGCACCGCCCTGAAAAGGGTAGTGCCGTGCAGTTGATTGCCGGTGTGGCGAGCGGCGCGGAGCCGTGGATTCTCGATTCATCCGATCAGATGGTCATCATCCGGCGTCTTGAGGCAACCTTTCCTCTTCTCGAGGATACGGGCTGCAAAGTCGGAATCGGCGTTGCGACCGGAGCGGATAAAGCCTTCATCGGGCTGATGGACGAACTCACTGTCGAAGAGGACCGCAAGCTGCCACTCGCGATGACGAAGGACATTGCGGACGGCACCGTGAAGTGGCGCGGCCTGGGCGTCATTAACCCGTTCGCCGATGATGGCAAGCTTGTCGATCTCGCGCGCTATCCGCTGCTCAAACGCTATCTGGAGTTGCGGAAGGAGCAGATCGCCGGGCGGCATTGCGCGCAGAAAGTGCCTGCCAACTGGTATCGCACCATCGACCGAATCACACCGTCCATTGCCGAAACGCCGAAGCTCCTGATCCCCGACATCAAGGGGCAGGCCCACATCGTTTTTGAGGAAGGCAAGCTCTACCCTCATCACAATCTCTACTACATCACGGCGAGCCAGTGGGACTTGAAGGCGTTGCAAGCCGTCCTCCTTTCGTCCGTGACCCGGCTGTTTATCGCAACATATTCAACCAAGATGCATGGCGGCTTCCTGCGCTTTCAAGCGCAGTATCTGCGCCGCCTGCGTCTGCCGCGCTGGAGCGATGTGCCGCAGGCCCTCAAGACTGCGCTTATCAACGCAGCCGACGTGCGCGACCTCGCGGCCTGCAATGCGGCAACATTTCAACTGTACGGATTGAGCCGCCAGGAAAAGGCGGCGCTCGGCGGAGACGGGGACTAAGTTATGGCGCTTGATCTAGCGGACTATGAAACGAAAGCACGGGATGCTGTTATGGCGTTCTGGGGAAATCGAGAGAAGGCGCGGCAGAAGCAAGTCGAAGCTGGGGTCGTCGATCAGGGCGAGCGCGCCAGTGTCACCGGTGGCAAGAACATGGATGGATTCGTCGCGCTGATAAAAGACATAGTGCGCGCCAACGGCCTTGCTCATGCACAACTCCATTTGGAACGTCGCGTCCTCACACTGCCGGGATATTTCCGGCCGACAAAACTCTGGGACTTGCTCGTCATGAATCAAGGCCGTCTCATCGCGGCCTTCGAGTTCAAGAGTCAGGTCGGGCCATCCTTCGGCAACAACTTCAACAATCGCACTGAAGAAGCCATCGGTACAGCCCATGATTTGTGGACGGCTTACCGCGAAGGCGCGTTCGGCGAACAGACCAAGCCCTTTATTGGCTGGCTGATGCTGCTGGAGGATTGCCCGAAATCTGCCACGCCGGTTCGGGACACGTCGCCGCACTTCCCGGTCTTCCCGGACTTCAGGGATGCGTCCTACGCTCAGCGCTACAACGTCCTTTGCCGAAAGCTGATGCAGGAGCAGCTTTACACGGTAGCGTGCATCCTGACATCACCGCGCACCGCTGCTACGACCGGCGACTATGCGGAGCTTTCCGAAATGACGGGGCTGCGCACCTTCGTAACGGAGTTCGCTGGGCACGTCGCAGCCGAAGCGTCGCGGACCTAAGAGGGATGCACCTTGCCTATCGTCCTAAACGCTTTCCCTCTCAAAACTCCAGAACTGGAGCTTGAAGCCCGCCAAGTCCCCTATGACAAGGAGACGCTGGATGGCTTTCGCGCGACGCACGGATCGACCCACTCGTTCCGCCGGCAGGGCGACAATATCCTGATCTTCTCGGGAGACGGCACCTTCCCCGTGTCCGGCACCCAGCAGGCTATCGCACTCAAGGACAATTTCGGCATCTTCTTTTCGCTGGTGAAGGACGGTCTGACGCGGCACTTTGCGGGTCTGGGCCGCAATCCCTCCGGCTTCAACCCAATCGAACTGGTAAGCGCCAGGCCAGAAGACAATCTTCTGGTTCCGATTCTGGGCGATGCTTACCCCTTCAAGGTCTGCGCTAAATACGCCATCGACACGCGCACCGTTCTGGGCCAGCCGTGCCTTGTCATTGATTGCACAACGCGCAGGGTGGTCAAGGAGAATGGCCTGTTCTTCCTCAATGCCGGGTTCGATCTCACGGGCCGTTACGTGGTCACGCAGCAGGAGGACGGATACAGGAAGCTCTTGGGCTCGGTGAACGCCCGCAAGGGCGAAACGCTCTTCATCACGCGGCCTGACGGCGAGGTCGTTCAGGCCGAGGCGAAAGACGTTTATCTGGAGGCCAGCCGCGAGAACTTCGATGCCTACATCCTGCATACGCACGACACGAAGAAAGACGCCATCGTCGAGGGTATCCGGCAATCCGTCTCCATCTTTAATGGCGGTGAGAACAAGAAAGCGCGCATCGACACGCTCAAGAAGTACATCCAGTCGAAGAGCATTACTCTGATCGACGGAACTCGCATCGAGATCGAAGATTCGCCCAACATTCAGAAGGATTGCGGGCAGATGCAGAAGCCGGTGTTCGTCTTCAACGACAACGGCGAAGCGGATTGGGCCGAAAAGGGCCTGACCCAGAGCGGCCCCTATACGAAGCGAACCTTCGATAGAAACGATCCCTCGATCTGTGTGATCTGCGCTCAGCATGACAAGGGTCGCGTCGAGCAGTTCGTCCGCAAGCTTCTCAAAGGCATCTCGAACAGCAAGTATTTCAGCAACGGCCTTGAAGGCAAGTTCACACTCGGAACGAGCCGCGTCGAAGTGTTCGCGACGGCGACCGACAGCGTGGAGGCGTATAAGAACGCCATCGAAACCGCGGTCCGGAAGAAAGCGGATGACGGCGGGCGGTGGGACTTGGCGCTCGTTCAAGTCCGGCAGTCCTTCAAGAAGCTCAAGGTCACGGAGAATCCGTACTATCTCGGCAAGAGCCTCTTCTTCCTGCATCAGGTTCCGGTACAGGACTTCACCATTGAGCTTCTATCGCAATCCGATTACTCGCTCGGCTACTCGCTCAATAATATGGCGCTGGCCTGCTACGCCAAGATGGGCGGCGTTCCGTGGCTGCTCAAATCCTCGCCGACGCTTTCCCATGAACTCGTCATCGGCATCGGCAGCGCGAACATCGGGCAGGAGCGCGGGGCCGATAACCAGCGGATCATGGGCATCACCACTGTCTTCTCCGGCGACGGCAGCTACATCGTCTCGAACACATCCAAGGCCGTCGTGCCGGACGCCTACTGCGATGCGCTGACCTCGGTGCTCGGTGAAACCATCGAGAAAATCCAGAAGCGCATGAACTGGCAGAAAGGCGACACGATCCGCCTGATCTTTCACGCGCAGGTCAAGAAATTCAACAAAGATGAGATCGCAGCCGTACGCGCCGTGATCGACAAGTACCGCGAATATCAAATCGAGTATGCCTTCGTGAAAATCTCGGAAGATCACGGGCTGCATATGTTCGACTCCGCGACGGCGGGCGTGCAGAAGGGGCGGCTCGCTCCCCCACGCGGGAAAACTTTCAAACTCTCCAAGCATGAAATGTTGGTCTATCTGATCGGCCAGCGCGAATTGCGGCAGGACACGGACGGGCATCCGCGCGGCGTGATCCTTGATGTTCATAAGGACTCGACTTTCAAGGACATAAAGTATCTGAGCGCGCAGCTCTACAGCTTCGCCTCGCATTCCTGGCGCAGCTATTTCCCGAATCCCATGCCGGTGACGATCAGCTATTCCGACCTGATTGCCCGGAATCTCGGATGGCTCAACCAGCTTCCGGGCTGGAACGACTCGGTGATGATCGGGAAGATCGGGCAATCCCAATGGTTTCTGTAGAAAAAGACAATGCGTACCAGTTGCGCGAACACCTGCACCGCAAGGTTGTTGAGAGTGCGCACGCTGATCCGTTCAAAGCCTGCTTTCTGCATTTCTTAGGATTGTCGAAGGACGCCCCATCATCCTTCGACTTTCCGGCGCTCTCCTTGTATCACCGCTGCGCGATTTCGGGCCTCGGCGTTCTGAACGAAACCGTCTCCAGCCCGGATGTATCGCGCCTGCTCGGGCAGGCCGCAAAGATCGACTCCACGCCGCGCCCATGGGTCTCGGACGTATTCGGTGTCATGGCCGTGAAATGGCTGGTCGGTCGAATGAACGATGCGCGTATCGCCCGCGAGTTCGAGAATTGGATATCCGGTTTCCTTGCGCAGCAGGCGGGCGGTGACCATCTCAATCTCTTCGAGAAAGATATCGCGGCGTATGTCCTCAGCGGCGAATCCTCCATCTATGCCGGCGCGTGCGTACCGCTCTTTCTTCACTACCGGACGATACGGCGGATCGACGATCACCAGAACCGCATGGCCCTGATCGGCCGTTTCATGGGCGAGTTCCGGGCGCAGGCGCAAGGCGGCGCATCAACGGCGCTCTTGAGTTTGATGGTTTACGTTTTCGACCAAGTTAATCAGGACGTGGCTGCCGTGCCGCCAAAAGGCTGGAGTCTCGATGATCTCTTGGAGTTTCTGGAGCATATCCCTGTTGGCCTCAAACGATGGACGTGGGAGGATGCAGGCCGCACCAGGGGCGCGGAGCCCGTCAAGTGGCCGGTAGAGAACGAATACCACGTCCAGAATCTTCTCTATTTCCTGCTCGGACCGATCTTCAATGACATCGCAGACGAAGTGAACCTCCAGCCCGTCGGACAGAAGAATCCGCGCATTGATCTTTACCTGCCCTCGCTCCACACGATCATTGAGGTCAAATACCGGAAGGACGTGAAGAAGTCCTTCCAAGCGCTTATCGGCGAGATTGCCGAAGACGCTTCGCTTTATCGCGCCGACGCGAAATACAAGGACGCACGGATCGTCAGTATCCTGTGGGACTGCACGCGCGCGACACAAGAACATGCCAAATTCAAGGAAGGTGTCTTAAAGATCGACGGAATTGATGGGTGTGTAGTAACTAACGCGCCCTCAACTATGAACTAGCGAAATTCAGGTTCTTGACGACACGGGGTCGCGAGCTTCGACACGTTTGCTTTGATCTTTGTGAAATGTGTGCAGCAAAATTGCTGCCGCTTTTTTTGAGGTGCAGAAAGGCCCCAGCTTGGTGCGCCGGGGCCATGTTACGGAATCACGCGGCCAGCGCCTCGGCGGGTTCATCCGCCATTGCCTCGTCATCCTCCGGGGCGTCCTGCTCCTGCGTTTCCTGCGGCGCAGCTTCCGGGCCTTCGGTCTTGAAGATGGCGGGCATCCAGCCCGTACCATCGGCCAGCCGTTCCGCCTCGCTGGCAATGTCGGCCTTCTTCAACTTCGCCAGCCGGGCAGCGTGCGACGGTGCGAACGCGCCCACGGCTTCCAGAATCGCGGCCTTCGGCACATGCTGGAAATACCCGTCTGCGGTGGGCCGCCACCATGCGGCCATGTCCAGCCCCACGGCCTGCGCCAGTTCCGCGCCCGGCTGGTGCGCCGTGGCGCGAGGCGTCACCACGTCCACGGTCGCCGCCACGCATACCGCCAGCAGCCGCACCAGTTCGCCTTGCTCCATCGCCAGCAGCGCGGCGAACAGTTCGGCGCTGTCCTGCGGCAGCGCTTCGCCCGCGACCTGCTGCAACTCGCGCAGGGCGACGGCGGCGGGCGATTCGGGCCAGTCGGGGGCCATGCCTTCCAGCCGGTCTTGCACTTTCAGGCTCACGCCCAGCGGCAAGTCGTGGCCGTAGTGGTTGTCCTGCAAGATGCTCTGCACCATGCCATGCACCAGCGCGGCCAGCGCGACTTGCGGATGGCGGGCGACTTCGATTTGCAGCGCGGCGGTGCGGTGCGCGCTCAACCGCTGCGCCAGCCGGTCGGACAGGCTCGCGGCCTTGGGCTGCTCGGCGTCCTCGCCTTCGTCGTCGTTCCCGGCTTCGCCTTCCGCGCTGCCGAAACCCTGCCGCAAGCGTTCCAGCGTGCGCAGCGCCTTGGCTTCTGCCTCGCGCAGCAGCCCGCGATGAATCACGGCTTCGCCGCTGCGGTCGAGGGTGACGATGGCACCGGCCACGGCGCGCACGTCCGGGGCGTAGCCCTGCAAGGCTTCCTCCACGGCTTGCAGTTCCCCGGCAACCTGTTCGCGGCACGGTTCCAGCGCTTCGGTCTTGTCCTCGTCCTCGGCGTCGTAGGCTTCTTCCAGTTCGGCGTCGATCTTGTCGAGGCGGGTTTGCAGCGAGGCGATGCGGCGGGCTTCGCGGGCGTTCGGTTCGCGGCGCTGGCGCGGTGCGTTCTGGAACGCCTGCCGCTCGGCATAGCTCATGTGCGGCACGGCTTCCACCCACGCCCAACCCTCGGCGCGGATGCCATCGGCCAGCGCATCCAGCTTGCCGCGCACCAGCGTTTCCAGCAGCGCGGCATCGGTCAGGTAGGTTCCGGCATCGCCTTCCGCGAACAGGTCGCGGCGGATGCCGCCGCCTGCCTGCGTGTAGGCGTCCAGCCCGGCGAAGCGCACCAGCGGATGCGTGGCGTCGATTTCGCGTTCGGTCAGGCGTTCGCGCAGCGTGGATGCGCCACGCTGCCATTCGGGCGCACCGTAGAACGCGCTTTCCTGCGCGGCGTGGTCGTCGGTGATGGTCAGGGCCATCAACTGTTCCAGCGTGACGGCTCCGTCCCGGTAGTCGGCCAGCAGGCGCGGCGAGACGTCGGCGAGTTTGAGACGGCGCTGCACCACCAGCGGGGTCACGCCGAAGTCGGCGGCAATGTCTTCGATGGGGCGGCCTTCCTTGACCAGCGCGGCGAACGCCTCGAACTGGTCGGCCGGGTGCATCTGCTCGCGCAGCAGGTTTTCCGCGAGGCTGACGGTACGGGCCGAAGCGTCCGGCACCAGCAGGCAAGGCACCTCAAAGTCGGCGGCGATGCGCTTCTTCTTCGCCAGCAGCTTCAATGCGGTCAGTCGGCGGTCGCCGGCCACCACTTCGTATTGCTCACCATCGGCGGACAGGATGACAACGAGGTTTTGCAGCAGACCGATGCGGGCGATGCTCGCGGCCAGTTCGGGAATGGACAGGCGCGGGGTCTTGCGTGCGTTGCGCTTGGAGCGGCGCGGCAGCAACTGCGAGAGCGGAACCAAAATCAGGTTCTTGGTCGGGTCGGCCACTTCCAGCGGCGCGGCGGTTTCGATGGCGCGGGTTTCGATTTGGGTAACGGCGTTCATGGTGATAACTCCTTGCGGTTAGGGATGCAGCAGCGAGAGAAGCGGCAAGGGCTGCTGCCTGCCCCTGCCGCGTGGGGATTCAGGCTTTCAACTGGCGCATGCCATCGGCCAGCAGCCAAAGCGCACGATTGAGGCGGATGTTTTGGTCGATGCCCTGCACCGGGCGGGTTTGCTGGCGGCGTCCGTTGGCGCTGCGCCCGCGCAGGCCGCCTTGGGTCAGGTTCTCTTGCGTGCGGTTGAACACGCTCCACAAGTCCGGGCGGCGGTCGTCGAAGCGGCGCGGCATCAGGATTTGCGATTCCGTGACGGGCGCGGGCTTGTCGGGGTCGTCGTATTTGAGGGCCAGCGCGGCGCGGGCGAACACTTCGGATTCGCCATCGTTCAAGGTGATGGCGCGCATGGAATCGCGGGATTCCTGCACGCGGTTGAAGCCGCGCAAGACTTCGTAAGCGCCTTCGATGACGGAACCGGCCACGTCGCCTTTGTGGGGTACGCGAACATCGGCCACGGTGTCGCCGCAGACAAGGCCATTGCTGCACACGAACCGGAACATCCCGGCCAGCATCTGATAGCTGCTGGTGCCGTCATGCGAGTTCAGCAGGACGATTTCATTGGCTTCCGCGCCGTTGATCTGGCTGGCGTGGCGCAGGCGCAGCATGTGTTTGGTGTAGTCGCGGCGGTCGTCGTGGCGCACGCGGGTTTGCGCGGCCATGAAGGGTTCAAACCCTTCCTTGCGCAGTTCCGCCAGCACGGCGGCGGTCGGGATATAGGCGTACCGCTCGGAACGGCTTTCATGCGGGGCGTCCGCGAAGATGGATGGCGCGACCTTGCGGATTTGATCGTCGGACAGCGGGTAATCGCTGCGCAGCGACGGGGAACGGGAAGCGAATCGGGATGCGAGTTGCATTGCATTTCTCCTGACGAAAAGGGTTTGCTGTTCAAACCGCACACCGGATTCCTAGATTCGGAGCCCAGCCTTTCGGCTGTTCGGTGCGGTTGGCACGAGGAACCCGGTTGGCCCTGTTGCCACCGTCTTTCCTGAGTTCATCGCCCGCGACGGTCAGGAGCCCACGGACGTGGGCCGTCAAGGAGGAAAGCGGCAGGTAGGTGCGGCCCGCAGGCGCAGCCGAGGACACGGCCTGGCGCGCCTTGATGGCACGCGGACACGGGCTACAGTCGCGGACAAGGTGATGGAGTCAGGAAAGACGGCTGGACATGGCAACGGCCGTCCCTGTGTGCTGAACCGCACGGCAAGCGCAAGCGCGCAGGCCCGAAGCTGGAAGCCGGGCCGTAGGCGTCAGCCGAGCGGAGCGAGGGAACGATGGAAGCCCGAAGGGGGCGAGACGCCGCAGGCGGCTCGATGCGAAGCACGACAGCGCGACCGGCCATGTTTCTTGGCCGGGGACGCCCATGCAGTCGTGGAGATGCAGCGCGGATCTACTGTGGTGGACAAGCAGCCTTTGCGGCATCGGTATTGCCGCGCCGGCGCAGCCGGGGCGGCGGTGTTGCAGGGGCGCCAAGCGAAGCGCGGCGGGGATGTGCCGCTGGCACTTCCCCTGGAGTGCAAGCGCCAGCGCGCAGCGCCGCAGGCGCGAAGTCATTGGCACCAGGGCGCAGCAGAAAAAAGGTGCGCCGCCCCGCAGGGCAGCGCACCGGATGGCACTAGGTGCGATCAGGTCGCCGTCATCGTCTGCAACTGCTCGATTACGCCGGGTTCGACGAAGACGCACGGTTGGTCGGCCGCGATCGGCACGTTGAACACCTGTGCGAAGGCTTCGCGCTTGAGGTGCGCCAGGCGGCCCGTCCGGTACGCCTGTTCGGGCTTCACGCGGCCACCGCCCGCTGGCGAGCCGCTGCGCTGCGGGTCACACTCGACCAGGGCGACAAAGCCATCGTCGGACAGCTTCTGATGTTCGGGGCACAAGCCCCAGCCGGTTGCCGTGTGGCGCTCCATGCTCGCGCGCAGGCGGCGATCCAGCAGGATGGCGCCGGTGTCGAAGCGAGTACCGCAGACAAGGCAAACGTGTTGTTCAAGCGAAACGTGCGATTTGTCGTTCATGACGATCTCCGGTTGCTCGGGCGGAATTGCCCGGAACCGTCGTCAGCACGGCGCAGCGCAAGCAGTCAGGGGTCGCAGACGGCCGCCAGGACGCAAGCGCGCAAGGCGCGTGCAGCCTTTGACGGCGAGAACGCCGTGATACGGTGGAGGGACACAGCAGGACCGCCCCCAACGAGACACACCCACACCTGCCTTTGGCAAGTGCGCAGCACGCGCAGTCCCGCGAGGGGCGGAGCTGCGCCACCGGGCGCAGCAAAAAGGGGGCCGAAGCCCCCTCGATCAGATCAAGCCACGTTCGGCGAAAGACGTGGTGGTGCCGCCCGCCACGATGATGTGATCCAACGTGCGAACGTCCACCAGCGCCAACGCCTGCCGAAGCTGCGAGGTCATTGCCCTGTCGGCCGCGCTCGGCTCGGGGTTCCCGCTCGGGTGATTGTGCGAAATGATGACCGCCGCCGCGTTGAGCCGCAGCGCCTCCTTGACCACTTCGCGCGGATGAACCTCCGCGCTGTCGATCGTGCCGCGGAACATCTCGGCATAGTCGATCAGCCGATGGCGCGTATCGAGGAACAGCACCGCGAAGACTTCGTGCTCGAAACCGGCCAGCTTGGCGCGCAAGTAGTCCTTGACCGCCGCCGGCGAAGTGAACTCGTCACCGCGCTGCATCTTCTGGTCAATGACCTGGCGCGCGGCTTCGAGAATCTGGTCGGCCGATGCCTGACGGTAGCGCCCGTGCGAGTCACGCAGCATCAGCGGGGAATCGAAGGAAGGAATGGACAGTTGCGACATGATCGTGCTCCGGTTGCTCGGGCGGAATTGCCCGGAACCGTCGCCAGCACGGCGCAGCGCAAGCCGTCACAGGGGCGAAGACGGCCACGGCCGCAAGCGTGCGAGCACGCGCAGCCCTTTACGGCGAGAACGCCGTGGTAGGGTGAAAGGGAACAGCAAGACCGTCTAACCCCGCCCACACATGCCCGCATTCGGCAAGCGGAGCGCGCAGGCCCGGATCAACGAGCCGGGCCGGAGGCGTCAGCCGAGCAAGGCGAGGGAACGATGGAAGCCCGGATGGGGCAAGACTCGCGCAGCGAGGCTCGATGCGCAGCACGACAGCACGACGGCGGCACGCCGGGACGCCATGAGCCTCTGTGTGTTACTCGCTTGCACATTGATTCAATAAATGTTGTATTATCGAATCATGAATGAAGATCAAGCCGTTTCCGCCCTCGGCGCCTTGGCTCACACCCAGCGGCTGCGCGTATTCCGCGCCCTGGTGGTCGCCGGCCCCGAAGGACTGACGCCCAGCGTCCTTGCCGACCAGCTCGCCGTGGCCCGTAACTCCCTGTCCTTCCACTTGAAGGAATTGGCCCATGCCGGCCTCGTCACCATCGAGCAGCAGGGCCGCAATCTGATCTACCGCGCCGACTTCGCCCGGATGAACGGTTTGCTCGGCTACATGACCGAGCACTGCTGCCAAGGCGGTGTCTGCGAGGTTTCCGACACGACCACCCCCTGCGACTGCTGACGCCATGACCACCTACAACGCCTTGTTCATCTGCACGGGCAACTCTGCCCGCTCCATCCTTGCCGAAGGCTTGCTCAACGAGCTAGGCCAAGGTCGCTTCCATGCCTATTCCGCCGGCAGTCACCCAAAGGGCGAGGTGCACCCGCTGGCGCTTGCCACGCTGGAGCGGCTGCGCCTGCCGACAAGCGGCTACCGCAGCAAGAGCTGGGACGAGTTCGTGAAGCCCGACGCGCCGGTGTTCGACTTCATCTTCACCGTCTGCGACAACGCCGCCGGCGAGGCGTGTCCGCTGTGGCCGGGCAAGCCCGTGTCGGCCCATTGGGGCGTGCCTGATCCGGCCGCGGTCGAAGGCACCGATGAGCAGCAGCGCAAAGCGTTCTTCGATGCGGCGATCACGCTGCGTCGGCGCATCGAGCTGTTCCTGTCGCTGCCATTGCAGCGTCTCGATGCCATGTCGTTGCAGCGCGAGCTGCGCGACATTGGCCGCCAGTGAGGCTCACCCGATGACCGCAACCGATACCGCCGGCCCCGCGCCGGCAACCTCCGCCATGAGCGGCTTCGAGCGTTACCTGACGGTGTGGGTGGCGGTGTGCATCGTTGCCGGCATCGCGCTCGGCCAGTTCGCGCCGGGGGTGTTCCAGGCCATCGGCCGCATGGAGATCGCCCAGGTCAACCTGCCGGTCGGCGCGCTGATCTGGGTGATGATCGTGCCGATGCTACTGAAAGTGGACTTCGGCGCGCTCGGCCAGGTCAAGCAGCACTGGCGCGGCATCGGCGTCACGTTGTTCGTGAACTGGGCGGTCAAGCCGTTCTCGATGGCGCTGCTGGCGTGGATCTTCATTCGTCAGGTCTTTGCCGACTGGCTGCCGGATGACCAGCTCGACAGCTATATCGCCGGCCTGATCCTGCTGGCCGCTGCCCCATGTACCGCAATGGTGTTCGTCTGGAGCCGGCTGACCGGCGGCGATCCGGTGTTCACGCTCTCACAGGTGGCCTTGAACGACACCATCATGGTGTTTGCCTTCGCGCCGATCGTCGGCCTGCTGCTGGGCCTGTCGGCCATTACGGTGCCGTGGGACACGCTGCTGGTATCGGTGGTGCTCTACATCGTCATCCCGGTCATCCTCGCGCAGCTCTGGCGTCGTGCGCTGCTGCGCCGGGGCCAAGCCGTGTTCGATCGGACACTGGAACGCATCGGCCCGTTGTCGATCGCGGCGCTGCTGCTGACGCTGGTGTTGCTGTTCGCGTTCCAGGGCGAAGCCATCCTGCGTCAACCGCTGGTGATTGCCATGCTGGCTGTACCCATTCTGATCCAAGTGTTCTTCAACTCCGGGCTGGCGTACTGGCTCAACCGCAAGGTAGGCGAGAAGCACAGCATCGCCGGCCCCTCGGCACTGATCGGCGCATCCAATTTCTTCGAGCTGGCCGTGGCTGCCGCCATCAGCCTATTCGGCTTCCATTCCGGCGCAGCACTCGCAACAGTGGTCGGCGTGCTCATCGAGGTGCCGGTGATGCTGCTGGTGGTGCGCGTTGTTAACCGCTCGCGTGGCTGGTACGAACGCCGCGCGATCGCTTCATAATCTTCAAGGTCATCCCATGAGCACCATCACGATCTACCACAACCCCGCCTGCGGCACCTCGCGCAACGTGCTCGGACTGATCCGCAACAGCGGCGAAGAACCGACCATCATCGAGTACCTGAAAACGCCGCCCGACCGCGACACGCTCCAGGCGTTGATCGCCGCAATGGGCGTGCCGGTGCGCGCTGTGCTGCGCGAGAAAGGCACACCCTATGCCGAACTTGAACTGGGCAATCCGAAGTGGAGCGATGACGACCTGATCGGTTTCATGCTCCAGCATCCCATTCTCATCAACCGGCCAATCGTGGTCACGCCGCTGGGCACGAAACTGTGTCGGCCCTCGGAAGCCGTGCTCGATCTGCTGCCGCAGCCGCAGCGCGGCGCGTTCAACAAGGAAGACGGCGAGCCGGTGGTCGATCAGGACGGCCGCCGTGTCTGAATCCCGTCTCGACCTGCCGAACATCGACACGGCGCTGTTCCAGCAACCGGACACCGAACACCTGTTCGCGCCGGCACGGGCCACGCACGCGCCGCGCTTCCTGCTGCTCTATGGTTCGCTGCGCGAACGCTCGTTCAGCCGCCTCGCAGCCGAAGAAGCCGCACGCATCCTGCGGGCGCTGGGCGGCGAGACCCGATTGTTCAATCCGTCCGCGCTGCCTCTGGTGGACGATGCGCCGGGCGATCACCCGAAGGTCAAGGAACTGCACGAACTGGTGCAATGGGCCGAGGGCATGGTGTGGAGTTCGCCGGAGCGCCACGGCGCGATGACCGGCCTGATGAAGACCCAAATCGACTGGATTCCGCTGTCGGTCGGCGCGGTGCGCCCGACCCAGGGCAAGACGCTGGCGGTGATGCAGGTATCGGGCGGCTCGCAGTCATTCAACGCCGTCAACCAGATGCGCGTGCTGGGCCGCTGGATGCGGATGCTGACCATCCCGAACCAGTCCTCGGTCGCCAAGGCGTACCAGGAGTTCGACGAGACCGGACGCATGAAGCCCTCGGCCTACTACGACCGCGTGGTGGACGTGATGGAAGAACTGATGAAGTTCACGCTGCTCACGCGCGACGCGGCCCCGTATCTGGTGGATCGGTACAGCGAGCGCAAGGAAAGCGCCGAGGCGTTGTCCAAGCGCATGAAACAGGGGTCGATTTGATGCCAGAGCCGGCCATCGCAGAGCGCGACAGCGCCTGGCGCGTTTTTCTGGTGTTCCTGCGGCTTGGGCTGACCTCCTTCGGCGGGCCGATCGCGCACTTGGGCTACTTCCGCACGGAGTTCGTCGAGCGCCGCCGCTGGCTGGATGATCGCAGCTACGCCGATCTGGTCGCGCTGTGCCAGTTCCTGCCGGGGCCGGCCAGCAGCCAGGTCGGCATGGCGCTTGGCTTGGGCCGTGCTGGTGGGTGGGGTGCACTGGCGGCTTGGGTCGGATTCACGCTGCCCTCGGCGTTCGCGCTGATCCTGTTCGCCTACGGCATCTCCGAATACCACGGGCTCGCCGAAGCCGGCTGGGTGCATGGCTTGAAGGTTGTGGCCGTCGCCGTGGTGGCGCAAGCGGTGTGGGGCATGGCGAAAACGTTGTGCCCCGACCGGACCCGCGCCGCGCTGGCGATCCTGGCAGCGTTGCTGACGCTACTGCTGCCGTCTGCCTGGATGCAAGTCGTGGCCATCGCCATGACGGGCCTGATCGGCTGCTGGTGGCTGCAACTGCCGCCGCTTCCGGCAGCGCATCTGACCTCATATGCGGTGTCGCGGCGTACTGGCTCGATGGCGTTGGGCTTGCTGGCCGCGTTGCTGCTCGGTCTGCCGCTGTGGGCGGCGTCCAGCGGCTCGACGATGGCTGCGCTGATCGACGGCTTCTTCCGCGCCGGCGCGCTGGTGTTCGGTGGCGGCCATGTTGTGTTGCCGCTGTTGCAAGCAGCGACCGACTCGACCGGCGCAGTCGGCAATGCCGATTTCCTGGCCGGCTACGGTGCCGCGCAGGCCGTACCGGGGCCGCTGTTCACCTTCACGGCCTATCTCGGCACGGTGGCCGACTGGCCCTTGCACGGCTGGATTGGTGGGCTGGTGCTGCTGGTCGTGATCTTCGTGCCGGCCTTCCTCGTGCTGATCGGCACGCTACCGTTCTGGCAGCGGCTGCGCCACCGCCACGGCATCCAAGCTGCAATGGCGGGCATTAACGCGGGCGTGGTCGGCATCCTGCTGTCCGCGCTCTACGACCCGGTATGGACGAGCGCCATCCACGGACGCACCGATTTCGCTCTGGCCTTGGCCGCCTTCGGTCTGCTGGTCTATGGACGCTTGCCGCCGGTGCTGGTGGTCGTGCTGGCCGCCGTAGCGGGGCAAATCCTGTCTGCCTGATCCTGCGCAGAATCAGGGGGCTGCTGCGTCATGTACTTGGGTGTGGTGAGCATCAGGCGCATGCGGGTAGGCAGACCGGGTAGCTGTGATTCGGCACGAAGCGCGGGGCGTAGCCAGCCAACCCGACGACGGCACGCCGGGACGCGCGAATGCGGTCTGAACTACTCGGTGTCCTGCTTGCGTTGCTCAATCTGCAAGCGCGCTCGCTCGGTCGCCTGCTGCAACTTCTCGCCCAGCACCGCACGCGGCGGCAAGCTGGTCAGGTACTCGGCAACATGGATGCCCGACTTGTCCAGTTCCAGCAGTTCGATCTGCTCGCGCTTCTTGCCCGTGCATAGGATGATCCCCAAGGGCGAGGCTTCTTCCTGCTCGCGTTCATGCTTGTCGAGCCAGCGCAGATAAAGTTCCATCTGTCCCTTGTAGGCCGCCTTGAACTCGCCGATCTTCAACTCCACCGCCACCAACCGCCGCAGCTTGCGGTTGTAGAACAACAGGTCAAGGTGGAAATCCTCGTCGTCGATCGGGATGCGTTTTTGCCGGGCCACGAAGCTGAAACCCGCGCCCAGCTCCAGCAAGAAGGACTCCATTTCGCGGATGATCGCTGCTTCCAAGTCGCCTTCCTGCCAAGTGTCCCGCAGGCCCAGGAAGTCGAGGATGTACGGGTCGCGCATGACCAAGGCCGGCGACATGCGCTGCGCATCACGCAAGGTCGCCAGCTCCTGCGCGATCGTCTCGTCTGGCTTTTGGGACAGCGCCGTGCGCTCGTACAGCATCGAGTCGATGCGCTCGCGCAGCGTCCGCACGCTCCAGCGTTGGGTGCTGGCCATCTGCGCGTAGTAGTCCCGCTGGAGCGGGTCTTTCAGCGGCATCAGGGCGATGAAGTGCGTCCAGCTCAATTCTCGTATCAGTGATACGAGAATTCGCTCGTCGGGGAAGGTGGCAGCGAACTGCACCATCCGGCGCAGGTTCTGCTCGGCAAAGCTGCCGCCGTATTCCTTCACCAACTGCGTCGCCAGGTTCGGCAGGACTTCCTTGCCATAGGCACCCCTGCGCCCGTCCAAGACCTGCGACCGGATGCGCTGGCCGATGCGCCAATAGAGCATCGTCAGCTCGCTATTCACCGTCGAGGCGGCGCGCTTGCGCGCCGCCTCGATCAGTGCCCGAATGTCGCCCAGCAGCGCCGAAGGCGCTGCTGGCGCAGGAACGGATGCCTTGAGCCTGTTCATGCGATGGCCTCCTGGAGCTGCCGCGCGCCCGTGATGGCCTGGCGGCGGCTCGCCACCAGTTCGGCCGCATCACGCACCGGCTTGTCTTCGGTGTGGACGTAATGCATGAACATCGCCACGGTCTTGTGGCCCGTCAGCTTCATGCCTACCTTGGTCGGCACGCCCGAATTGGCAATGTCAGTCGTGGAGCGGTGGCGGATGCCGTGCGTGCCGACGTGCGGGACGCCGGCGGCCTTGAGCACCCGGCACCAGCCGCCGTAGTGCTCGCCAAAGGTCAGGTGCTTGGTCGGGTCGTTGGGTGACGGCAGGACGTAGGGGCAGCCCTCCCGGCGCGGTGCCGTCGAAAGCAGCCGATAGGCTTCCGCGCTCATGGGCTTGGAAAGGCCGCCGGTCTTGCTGTCGGGCCAGACCACGCGCCGGTTCTCCAGATCGACCCAAGCCCATTCGAGCGTGCAGATTTCGGAGCGACGGCCGGCGAACTCGAATTGCAGGCGGATCGCCAGCGGGATGACGTAGTTCTCCAGCCCTTCCGCCTCCAGCTTCTCCAGATGGCGGAAGATCAGCGCCAGCTCGTCGTCCACGATGAGCCGGGTTTCCTCGCCGGGCGGGTACATCGGGACATGGCGGCACGGGTTCGTGCCGTCCGGGCGGTAGCCCCACACTTCGGCCAGGTTGAACATCTTGCGCAGCACGCCGAAGGCGTTGTTCGCCTCGGCCGGCTTGTAGGCCAGCTTCTCCATCAGCCCGGCAATGTCGGGCCGCTTCACGTCCTGCACCTTCTTGCGGCCGATCAGCGGGACAATGCAGCGGTCGATGACGGCCTGATAGCCGCGCTGCGTGCTCGGCTTGTTGCGCTTCTTGGAGTAGTCCTCCATGAACTTCTTGCACAGCGCTTCGACCGTGGGCGCCTTGCGCGCCTCGGCCTTGGCGCCGCCGGGGTCGCCGCCTCGGCGAACCTCGGCCAGCCAGTCCTGCGCCATGACGCGGGCCTGCTCCACGGTCAGTTCCCCGAACAGGCCCAGCGAGGGCTTGCGGGGCTGCCCGGAGTTCGTGCGGTACTGGAGCATGAACACCCGGCGGCCCTTCGGGGTAATCTTGCACAGGAAGCCCGGCACCACGGTATCCCGTAGTTCGATGTCCTTGGCCTGGGGTTGCGCTGACTCTACGGCGGTTTTGGTGAGCTTGATCTTTGCCATGATGACTCCTTGGAACGACCCGAATTCCAAGAGCCAGATAGGAGCGGCGCGAGGGAAAACCGGGTCAAGTTTCAGAAAGCACCGGCATATGATGGACGCGCGTAAGTTCTTGATAAACCTGCTGTATCGAGCTACGGCGCAGTCCAGCGAAGTACCGGGCTGGAGTCATCGTCAAACAAAAAACCCCGCACAGGCGGGGCTTTTTGATTTCGCGGACGGAGTTGGCGCTCCCTAGGGGACTCGAACCCCTGTTTTAGCCTTGAGAGGGCCACGTCCTAACCACTAGACGAAGGGAGCGTTTGGTCGCGTCCGGCGAGCGCGCTAGTATATGCACCTGTTTGCCGTCAGGCAACCCTGCAACCCCAACCGGAATCGCCAACATCAATTCCACAGTTACAACGCCGTTCACCCTGCGCGTCATCCCGCGCGACCAGCACACCATTTCGCGCAAGGACGTCAGTCCCAACGCGCTGCGTGTGCTCTACCGCCTGCGCGAGGCCGGGTTCGGCGCCTACCTGGTCGGCGGCGCCGTCCGCGACCTGCTGGTGGGGGGGCGGCCCAAGGATTTCGACGTGGCCACCGACGCCACGCCGGAGCAGATCAAGCAGCTGTTCCGCAACTGCCGGCTGATCGGCCGCCGCTTCCGCCTGGCGCACGTGGTGTTCGGCCGCGAGATCATCGAGGTCGCCACCTTCCGCGCCAACAGCGACGACGGCAGCGGCGACCGCGAGGTCGAGAACGGCATGCTGGTGCGCGACAACGTCTATGGCAGCATCGAGGACGATGCGCTGCGCCGCGACTTCACCTGCAACGCCCTGTATTACGCCATCGAGGATTTCTCGGTGCGCGACTACGTCGGCGGGTTCGAGGACGTGCTGGCGCGGCGCATGAAGCTGATCGGCGACCCCGAGCAGCGCTACCGCGAGGACCCGGTGCGCATGCTGCGCGCGGTACGCCTGGCGGCCAAGCTCGATTTCGGGATCGAGCCGGCCACCGCCGCGCCGATCCCGCGCCTGGCCGGGCTGCTGGAAGAGGCCGCCCCGGCACGCCTGTTCGAGGAGGTGCTCAAGCTGTTCCTGTCCGGGCATGGCGTGGCCAGCTTCGAGGGGCTGGAGCGCCATGGCCTGCTGCCGGCCCTGTTCCCGGAAAGCGCGGCCGCGCTGAAGAGCAACCGCAGTGGCGCATTGCGCCGCTTCGTGGTCGAGGGGCTGCGCAGCACCGACGAGCGGGTGGCCAACGACGAGCCGGTGTCGCCGGCTTTCCTGTTCGCGCTGCTGCTGTGGCCGGCGTTCTGCCGCACCCTGATCGCGCTGCAGCGGCAGGGTCTGGCACCGGAAGAGGCACAGCGTCGCGCCGCCGACCGGGTCACCCTGCACCAGCTGAACACCATCGCGCTGCCGCGCCGGTTCTCGCTGCCGATGCAGGAGATCTGGCTGCTGCAGTCGCGCTTCGCCACGCGCCAGCGCAAGCGCGTGTTCCGCACCCTGACCCATCCGCGCTTCCGCGCGGCGTTCGATTTCCTGGTGCTGCGCCAGGCCGCCTCCAGCGAACATGCCGCCGACATCGCCTTCTGGCGCGAGGCGCAGCAGCAGTCCGGGCGCGAACTGGAGTCGGCGCTGGACTCGCTGCATGCCGAGGGCGTTACCGAAGAGGGCGCGGCGCCGCGCCGTCGCCGCCGTCGCCGCCGCAGCAGCAGCGCCGCCGCGGGCGAGTAAGCCACATGGTCATGGCGTGCGTCGGGCTGGGCGCCAACCTCGGCGACGCGCCGGCGACGGTGCGTGCGGCGGTGCAGGCGCTGGCGGCGCTGCCGCAGTGCCGGCTGCTCGCCGCCTCGCGGCTGTACCGCACCCCGGCCTGGGGCAACCCGGACCAGCCGGACTTCATCAATGCCGCGGTGGCGCTGGAGACCACGCTGGCGGCGCCGGTCCTGCTGGAGCGCCTGCTGGCCACCGAGCAGGCGTTCGGCCGCGTGCGCATGGCCGGCGAGCGCTGGGGGCCGCGCACGCTCGACCTGGACCTGCTGCTGTACGGGGAGCAGGTGATCGACCTGCCACAGCTCAAGGTGCCGCACCCCCACCTGCACGTGCGCGCATTCGCCCTGCTGCCGCTGGCCGAGGTGGCGCCGGAGGCGGTGATTCCCGGCCATGGAACGGTGCGTGGCGCGCTGGCCGCCACCGAAACCTGCGGTATCGCGCCGATAGGGGGATAATGCGCGGCTCATCACCGATCGTTATCCCCACATGAGCACCCACGCAGACAGCAAGCCCTGGACCGTCCCGGCGCTGGCCGAGGCCAAGCGCAACGGCCAGAAGCTGGTGATGTTGACCGCCTACGACGCCGGTTTCGCCCGTGCCTTCGACGCCAACGGGGTCGACCTGATCCTGATCGGCGATTCGCTGGGCATGGTGGTGCAGGGGCACGACTCGACCCTGCCGGTCACCGTCGCCGACATCGCCTACCACACCACCGCGGTCGCGCGGGTGCTGCAGCGCGCGCTGCTGGTGGCCGACCTGCCGTTCGGCGCCGACGCCACCCCCGAGCGCGCGTTCGAGGCCTCGCTGCAGTTGCTGCGCGCCGGCGCGGAGATGGTCAAGATCGAGGGCGCCGGCTTCAAGCTGGACGTGATCCGTTACCTGGTCGAGCGCGAGATCCCGGTGTGTTCGCACCTGGGCCTGACCCCGCAGTCGGTGCTGACCCTGGGCGGCTTCAAGGTGCAGGGCCGCGGCGAAGCCGCCGAGCGGCTGCGTGCCGACGCCCGCGCCGTGGCTGCCGCAGGCGCCGCGCTGCTGGTGCTCGAATGCGTGCCGTCGCCGCTGGCCGCGCAGGTCACCGCCGACGTGGCGACCCCCACCATCGGCATCGGTGCCGGCCCCGGCTGCGACGGCCAGGTGCTGGTGATGCACGATTTCCTCGGCCTGGACAGCGGCCACCGCCGGCCCAAGTTCGTCAAGGATTTCCTTGCCGAAGGCGGTTCGGTGGCCGGTGCGGTCCGCGCCTACGCCGACGCGGTCCGCGCCGGTACCTTCCCCGACGCGGAGCATGCGTACGCATCATGATCGAAACCGTCACCGAACTTTCCCGGCTGCGCGCCATCGTTGGCGGCTGGAAGCGCGAAGGGCTGCGGGTGGGCTTCGTGCCGACCATGGGCAACCTGCACGCCGGCCACTATTCGCTGGTCACGCTGGCGCGCCGGCATGCCGACCGCGTGGTGTCCAGCGTGTTCGTCAACCCGACCCAGTTCGGCCCGAACGAGGATTTCACCCGTTACCCGCGCACTCCCGAGGCGGACACCAGCGGGCTTGAGCAGGCCGGCTGCGACGTGCTGTGGCTGCCCACGGTCGAGTCGATGTATCCATTTGGCGTGGAACTGGCGGCCAAGGTGCACGTGCCGGGGGTCAGTGCGCTGCTCGAGGGCGCCCACCGCCCGGGCCATTTCGACGGCGTATGCACCGTTGTCTCGCGCCTGTTCAACCAGGTGCAGCCGGACATGGCCGCATTCGGCCGCAAGGACTACCAGCAGCTGGCGGTGATCCGGCAGATGGTGGCCGACCTGGCGTTCCCGATCGAGATCGTCGGTGGCGACATCGTGCGCGAGGACGATGGCCTGGCGATGAGCTCGCGCAACCAGTACCTCACCGCCGACACCCGCCCGCAGGCCGCGGTGATCCGGCGCGTGCTGCTGGGCATGCGCGACGCCAGCCTGGCCGGCACCCCGCGGGCGCAGGTCGAGGCCGAGGGCGCGGCGCGGCTGCAGGCGGCCGGCTTCCAGGTCGACTACGCGGTGGTGCGCCAGCCGGACCTGGGCGAGCCGGGCGAGGGCGCCAGCGGCGCGCGGGTGGCGCTGGTCGCCGCCCGGCTGGGTAACACCCGCCTGATCGACAACATCGAGTTCTGACCCGGCCCCGGCCGGGACTCCCATTGTCCTGGCCGAGGCGGCCCGATGTCCTGCAATGGCGCCCTCGTGGCGCCATTTTCATGCCCGTGCGGCCGGGCGCGGCCGCTCATGTTGCAGTGCGGGCGCGGGCCCCCGCCGGTGCTAGACTGCGTGCTTTCTTTCGCAGTTTTCCGGCATCGCCATGCAACTTTCCCTGCTCAAGACCAAGATCCACCGCGCCACCGTCACCCATTCGGAGCTGAACTACGAAGGCTCCATCGCGATCGACGGCGACCTGCTGGAAGCCACCGGCATCCGCGAGTTCGAACAGGTGCACATCTGGGACGTGACCAACGGCGCGCGTTTCTCCACCTATGCCATCCGCGCCGAAGCCGGCAGCGGGGTGATCTCGCTCAACGGCGGCGCCGCGCGCCACGTGCAGGTGGGTGACGTCATCATCATCGCCGCCTTCGCCAGCATGAGCGAGGCCGAGGCCGACAGCTTCCAGCCCAAGCTGGTCTACGTCGACGGCAACAACCGCATCACCCACACCAACCACTCCATCCCCACACAGGCCGCATGACCACGCACAACGGATTGACCGCATTGCACGCCCACGCCCAGCGTCTGCAGGGCACGGGTATTCCTTCGCTGTTGGCTGCCGAGCCGGACCGGGTGAAAGCCCTGGCGCTCAAGGTCGGTCCGTTGTACGTGAACTTCGCGCGGCAGAAATACGACCGCGCCGCCCTGCAGGCGCTGCTGCAGCTGGCCGCCGAGCGCGATGTCGCCGGCGGCTTCGCGCGCCTGTTCGGCGGCGAGCGGATCAACCTCACAGAGGACCGCGCGGTACTGCACAGCGCGTTGCGCGGTACGGCCAGCGAAGCCCCGGCAGCGGTCGCCGCGCATGCCGAAGCCACTGCCGTGCAGGCGCGCATGGGCGCCCTGGTGCAGGCGCTGGAGGCCAGCAGCGTCACCGATATCGTCAGCGTCGGCATCGGCGGTTCCGACCTGGGCCCGCGGCTGGTGGCCGATGCGCTGCGCCCGGCCAGCGGCGCGCGCTTCCGCGTGCATTTCGTCTCCAACGTGGACGGTGCGGCGATGCAGCGCACGCTGGCCGCGCTGGACCCGGCGACCACCGCCGGCATCCTGATCTCCAAGACCTTCGGCACCCAGGAAACCCTGCTCAACGGCGCGATCCTGCGCGATTGGCTGGGCGGCAGCGAGCGCCTGTACGCGGTCAGCGCCAATCCAGAGCGCGCCGCCCGTGCCTTCGACATCGATGCCGCGCGGGTGCTGCCGATGTGGGACTGGGTCGGCGGCCGCTATTCGCTGTGGTCGGCGGTGGGTTTCCCGATCGCACTGGCGATCGGCTTCGAGCGCTTCGGCCAGTTGCTGGCCGGTGCGGCGGCAATGGACGCGCATGCGGCCAGCGCGCCGCTGGAGCGCAACCTGCCGGTGCTGCATGCGCTGACCGACATCTGGAACCGCAACGTGCTTGGCTGCGCGACCCACGCGGTGATGACCTACGACCAGCGCCTGGCGCTGCTGCCGGCCTACCTGCAGCAGCTGGTGATGGAAAGCCTGGGCAAGCGGGTCAGGCTCGACGGCAGCCCGGTCGAGACCGACACCGTGCCGGTGTGGTGGGGCGGGGCGGGTACCGACGTGCAGCACAGCTTCTTCCAGGCGCTGCACCAGGGCACCAGCATCGTGCCGGCCGATTTCATCGGCTGCGTGCGCGGCGACGACCCGTACACCGTCAACCACCAGGCGCTGCTGGCCAACCTGCTGGCGCAGACCGAGGCCCTGGCCAACGGCCAGGACAGCGACGATCCGCACCGCCAGTACCCGGGTGGGCGCCCGAGCACGCTGATCCTGCTCGATGCGCTCACCCCGCATGCGCTGGGCGCGCTGGTCGCCATGTACGAGCACGCGGTCTACGTGCAGTCGCTGGTGTGGGGCATCAACGCCTTCGACCAGTTCGGCGTCGAACTGGGCAAGCAGCTGGCCAACCAGCTGTTGCCGGCGCTGCAGGGCGAGGCGGTGGAGATCGCCGACCCGATGACGCGCGAGGCGCTGGCCCAGCTGCGCGGCTGAGAGGTCGCGCCCGGTGCCGGGCCATGGGGGCAGGACCGACGCCGCGCAGTGATGCGCGGCGTTGTCCGTCCTGCCGCCGGCATCCGTCACGGTGCGCCGCACCCGCGGCCCTGCGTGCCTTCAATCGCCGGAGCGTCGTGCCTGGCTCGGCGCGCGTCCGGTCCAGCGCTTGAACGCGCGGCGGAACTCGCGGGCGTCGTTGAAGCCGAGCCGGCCGCCAATGGCGACGATGGACAGGCTCGGGTCGCGCAGCAGTTCCATCGCCCGCTTGGTGCGCACGCGGTCGTGGATCGCGCTGAACGAGGTGCCTTCCTCGGCCAGCTGCCGGCGCAGGGTGCGTTCGCTCAGGTGCAGCGCCGCGGCCATCTCGGCCATCTGCGGGTTCTCGCGCAGGCGGGTGCGCAGGTGGCTCTCCAGCGCGGCGGTGGTCTCGCCGCATGCCGGGCGGGCGTCCATCTGCATGCGGCACAGGGTCATCACCTGGTTCGACGTCACCGGGTTGTAGCTGGTGAATGGCAGTTCCAGCCAGCGCCGGTCGATCACCAGCGCGTGCCGCGGCTGGTCGAAGCGCACCTCGCAGCCGAACACGTCGCGGTAGCGCTGCACATGGTGCGGCGCCGCGTATCCAAGCTCCAGGCGCTGCGGGCAGAACCCCGGGCCGACCAGTTCGCGCACCAGCTGCAGCACGCTGGAAAACAGTTCCTCGCACAGGAATGGCTGCAGGTCGCGGGCCTCCTCCGGCGCGCTGGCGACCGCCGCCACGCAGCCGTCGCCCTGTTCGGCCAGGGTGATGTCCATCAGCGCGCCGCTGTTGCGCTGGTAGGCCAGGCCGACGCGTACCGCCTCGCCGAAATCGGGCGCGGTCTTCATCGCCAGCCCGAGCAGGCCGAAGTTGCCCAGGTTCTGGCGGCCACCCAGCACCAGGCCCAGGCCCTCGACCGCCAGCGCGGCCAGCGCACGCCGGATCACCGTGCTCGCCTGCCGGTAGGAGATGCGGGTGTCGGGGTTGCTGATTTCCTCGGGCTGCAGGCGGGTTCCGGCGAACCAGGCGTTGCAGTCGGTTCCCCTCTCGGCGGCGAACTGCATCAGCCCGCAGAGGATGTTGGTCGGCCGGTCGGCGGAGGACAGGTCGTCGCCGATTGCGGTGTTCAAACGCATCCGAAGTCCTTCCGATTGTCCGTTTTGCCCCCCTTTGTATGCCGCTTATGCCCTTCGCGCAATGTGCCCCGGCGCACCAGACTGCGGCGCAGACTTGGCGAGCACGTACGGGAGAGAATTCATGCAATGCAGCATTCTTGTCGGCACGATCGGCGCTGTTGCGCTCGTCCTCTCCGGGTGCCGGAAGGCGCCCGAGGCACCGGTTCCGGCGCCCGCTGACGCCGGCTTCGCCAGGGTGCTGCAGGAGAAGCTGCTCGACGCCAGGCCCGGCGACGTGATCGAGGTGCCGGAGGGTACCTTCCAGTTCGACCGCAGCCTCAGCCTGCGCGTGGACAACGTCACCCTGCGCGGCAAGGGCATGGACAAGTCGATCCTCAGCTTCAAGGGCCAGAAGGCCGGTGCCGAGGGCCTGCTGGTGAACGCCAACGGCTTCACCCTGGAGAACCTGGCGATCGAGGACAGCAAGGGCGACGGCTTCAAGATCAGCCAGTGCGAGAACGTCACCGTCCGCGGCGTGCGCGTGGAGTGGACCGGCGGGCCGAAGACCAGCAACGGCGGCTATGGCCTGTACCCGGTGCTGTGCAGGAACGTGCTGATCGAGGACTCGGTGGCCATCGGCGCCTCGGATTCGGGCATCTACGTGGGCCAGTCGCGCGACGTCATCGTCCGCAACAACCGTGCCGAGCGCAACGTGGCCGGCATCGAGATCGAGAACACCATCAACGCCGACGTCCACGACAACCTGGCCACCGGCAACACCGGCGGCATCCTGGTGTTCAACATGCCGGCGCTGACCCAGCAGGGCGATGCGATCCGGGTGTTCCGGAACAAGGTGGTGGAGAACAACCACGACAATTTCGGCGCCAAGGGCACTCCGGTGGCCAGCGTGCCGGCCGGCAGTGGCGTGGTGATCAACTCCAACGACAACATCGAGATCTTCGACAACGACATCGGCGGCAACCGCACCGCCAACATCATCGTTTCCAGCGTGTACTCCACCGGCTACAAGGACGACAAGGCCTCCGACGGGTTCGATCCGTACCCGGAACGCATCCACGTGCATGGCAACCGCCTGTCCGGCGGCGGCGATTCGCCCGACCGCATGGACTTCAAGGCCCTGAAGGTGGCGATGTACGGCTTGACCGGGCATTTTCCGGACGTTCTGTTCGACGGCTACGTCAATCCGCGGCGTGCCGAAGGCCCGCAGATCTGCCTGCGCGGCGTCTCCGGCGTGCTCAATGCCGACGGTCCCGGCGGCTACAAGAACCCGAGCAAGGACGCCTCGCGCTACGACTGCACATTGCCGTCGCTGCCGGCGGTCGACCTGAAGCGCGGTTGAGGTGGGGCGCATGTCGCTGCATCGGATCCTGCTGGGACTGGCCGGACTGCTCGCCCTGGGCGCCTGCGCGCGTGCCCCGGCGCCCGTGCATTTCTTTGCCGAGGGCCAGCCCGAACACCTGTCCGACTGGAACGTGGTGTACGTGGCCGACGGCCGCCTGCGGCTCAATGCGCAGGTGCTGCCGTACGACCTGGACAGTGCGCTGTTCACCGACTACGCGCACAAGCTGCGCACGGTGTGGATGCCGGCCGGAACGCCCGCGCGCTACCGGCAGGACGGGGCGATCGATTTCCCGGTCGGCACCATCATCAGCAAGACCTTCTATTACCCGCGTGGCGAAGGCGACACGGTGCTGCGCAGCGACGACACCGGCGCGGACGCGGACGGCGGGCTGACGCTGGGCAAGGTGCGGCTGGTGGAGACGCGGCTGCTGGTGCGTCGTGCCTCGGGCTGGATCGCGCTGCCCTATGTGTGGAATGCCGGACAGACCGAGGCACGGCTGATGCGCACCGGCGAACTGGTGCCGCTGACCCTGGCCGGCGCGGACGGCAGGCGCCAGCCGCTGGAGTACATGGTGCCCGACGAGAACCAGTGCGCCGGCTGCCACGGCACCGACCTCACCTCCCGGCAGATCTTCCCGATCGGCCCCAAGCCAAGGCATCTCAACCATGACTTCGCCTATGCCGGCGGCAAGGCCAACCAACTGCGGCACTGGCAGGACGTGGGCTACCTGGGCGACCTGCCTGCCGGCGAACTGCCGCGGAACGTAGCCTGGAACGACCGCGCCGCGCCGCTGGAGGCGCGCGCGCGTTCGTACCTGGACATCAACTGCGGGCATTGCCACAGCCCGCGCGGCGCGGCACGCACCTCCGGCATGTGGCTGGACGCCGACACCCGCGATCCGCTGCGGCTGGGCCGCTGCAAGCTGCCGATCGCCGCGGGGCAGGGAACCGGCAACCGCGCCTGGGACATCGTGCCCGGCGCGCCGGACGATTCGATCCTGACCTACCGCATGCAGAGCGTGGACCCGGGCGTGATGATGCCGGAGCTGGGGCGCGGCCTGGTCCACGAAGAGGGCGTGGAGCTGATACGGCAGTGGATCGCGGCGATGTCCGCGCAGGACTGCGGCGCCTAGCGCCGGAACCGCACGTACGACGGGAAGGGCGCGGCCCGGGTATCGCCGCGCGCCAACGGTGGCAAGGGGGACTCACATGGGAAAGGGGAACGCGATGACATACAACCGATTGTCGCGCGGCGTCCGCAGGGCGCTGCTGGGCTCGCTGCTGGCCACGCCGGCACTGGCCGTGCAGGCGCAGGTGCAGCATCCGCCGCCAGCGCCACCGGAGGCGATCGAGCTGGACCGGATCGTGGTGACCGCGCAGAGCCGCGAGCAGGAGCTCAAGGATGTCCCCATCGCCCTGCAGGTGGTCGGCCAGAGCGTCATCGAACAGACCATGGCCGAGAATCTGGGCGACCTGGACAGTTTCGTCCCGGGCCTGTCGATCAGCGACGACCAGCCCACCCAGGCCAGCTTCAAGCTGCGCGGGCTGAGTACCGGTGACTTCGGCATCGGTACCGACCCGACCGTCGGCGTCTATGTCGATGGCGTCTACGCCGGCCGCGGCGGCGGCACCGTGCTGCCGTTCCTGGACGTCGAGCGCATCGAAGTGCTGAAGGGCCCGCAGGGCACCCTGTTCGGGCGCAACACCGCTGCCGGTGCGGTGTCCATCGTGACCCGGCGGCCCGACGACCAGTTCGGCGGCCGCGCGCGGGTGCGCGTGGGCAACCATGGCAAGCAGTACTTCGATGGCATGCTCAACCTGCCGGCCGGCGAGACCGCGGCCTTCCGCTTCAATGCGATGAACAGCCAGACCGACGGCTGGGTCAGGGACGCGGCCACCGGCAGGCCGCTCGATGACGGCCGCAACTGGGCCACGCGCGCGGCGTTGCGCTGGGACATCGACGACAACACGCAGATGCTGCTGAGCTGGGACCACGAGGACCTGGACCAGCGTTCACGCCCGGCCATCGGCATCGTCGCGCTGCCGCCGGCGCCGGGGCTGCCGCCGGTGCCCGCCGATCCGGCGCACTACCAGGACCCGATCGGCCACGCCGCCTATACCGACGTGGTGGACAACAACGAGACGCGCACGTTCGATGGCGCGACCCTGATCCTCGACCACGCGTTCGAATGGGGCCACCTGGTGTCGACCAGCGCCTGGCGCAGCTTCGATACCTACAACCGCGCCGAGGAAGACGGCACCCCGCGCCGCGAGTTGTACCTGGACACCATCAACATCGAGGACAACACCACCTGGTACCAGGAATTCAAGTTCAGCGGCAACACCGAGCGGCTGGACTGGGTGGCCGGTGCCAGTTGGTTCCAGGAAAAGGCGCGCCAATCCAGCGTGGTCGACCTGACCAGCGACAGCATCAATACCGCGGCGGCCGGCCTGTACGGGATGCCGCTGTTCGGCATGCTGCAGGATGCGGCCGACTTCTACGGCCTCCCGGTGCAGCTGTTCGGCCACCCGTGGCGCGAGGCCTATGACAACACCGTCGATTCCACCGCCTACGCGCTGTTCGGCGACGTGATCTGGCACGCCACCGACACGCTCAACCTGACCTTCGGCCTGCGCTATACGCGCGACCGCAAGGCGTTCACCTGGTTCAACGACCACCACCGCGCCGATGCCCTCAACCAGGCGCTGCAGGCGCTGGAGCAGTACGGCGTGCTGCCGCAGCCGGTGCCGTGCCAGGCGCTGGGCCTGTGCGCCATGGACACCGATGGCGACGGCCTGATTCCGATCGATGCCGCGTTCCTGGCCGGTTTCGACCTGGCCTTCAGCGACCCGGTCTCGATGGCCAACAAGGGCGTGACCAACCGCGCCAGCCACGCGTGGAGCGACTGGAGCCCGCGCCTGGTCATCGACTACCACCCGTCCGCCGACACCATGCTGTTCGCCTCGGTGGCCAAGGGCTACAAGGCCGGCGGCTACAACGCGTTCTCGCCGGGCGCCAGCTTCGCCAACGAAAGCGTCTGGAACTTCGAGGCCGGCATCAAGCGCGACCTGCGCGACCTGCGCATCCAGTACGAGGCGTCGGTGTTCCGCTACGTCTACGACAACCGCCAGGCGATCCGGCTGGACACGACGTCCGACATCCCGCGCTATGTGGTCAGCACCAGCGACCTGGCCGCGCGCGGTGTCGATTTCAGCGCGCGCTGGCAGGCCAGCGAGCATCTGAGCATGGATGTCGCCGTCGAATGGATCGACTCCACCTACAAGAACTACGTCACCCCGGAAGGGGTCGACCTGGGGAGGCAGCCGACTGGCGAGCCGAGCCTGTCCTTCGCCGCCGGGGCCGCCTACACCGTGCCGCTGGGCGCACATGGCGAGCTGATGTTCTCGGCACGCCATTCCTATGGCGGCAGCGCGCGCTGCAACGCCGGTTCCCTGAGCCAGGGCAACTGCGGGCGCTATCCCGCGTTCACCATCGGCGAGGAACGCAACCGCACCGACCTGTACCTGCGCTGGCGCTCGCCGTCCACGCACTGGAGCGTGGCTGCCTACGCCAACAATGTCTTCGACAACCGCTACGTGAACGGGCTGTACACCTATGGCACCACGGTGGTCGGCACCACCGCTGCCGGCGTCAGCGAGCCGCGGTTCTACGGCATGGAACTGATGTACCGGTTCTGACCGCCCGGCCAGCGGGGCGCCGGTGCGCTGCCGGTACCCCGCTGGCCCGGGCAGCCCCTGCTTCCGGCCCGCCACCGGCGCCGCGTCGCGCGCATCGCGGTGCAGCCACTAGACTCGAGCCCATGGACACCACCACCACGCCCATTTCCGAACTGCGCCCGATGCTGGATCGCCTGCGCGCCGCCTGGCAGGCGCGCAAGCCGGACCGCGCGCAGCGCAGCGCCGACCTGCTGCGCCTGCGCCAGGCCCTGAAACGGCGGCTCGAGGCGATGGCGCAGACCATTGCCGCCGATTTCGGCCACCGTTCACTGCACGAATCGCGCATCGCCGACGGCATGGCCGTGCTCAACGAGATCGACCACCTGCGCCGGCACCTGCGTCGCTGGATGAAGCCGCGCCGGGTCGGCGTGGGCTGGCGCTTCCTGCCGGCACGCGCGGAGATCCGCGCCGAGCCGGTCGGCGTGGTCGGCGTCATCTCGCCCTGGAACTACCCGGTCAACCTGGCGCTGATCCCGCTGGCCACGGCCATCGCCGCGGGCAACCACGTCTATCTGAAGCCCTCCGAGCACACGCCGCGCACCAGTGCCTTCCTGCGCGAGCTGCTGGCCGAGGTGTTCCCTGACGGGCGCGTCGCCGTCGCCGAGGGAGGGGCCGAGGTCGCCGCCGCGTTCGCCGCGCTGCCGTTCGACCACCTGGTGTTCACCGGCTCCACCGCGGTCGGGCGCAGGGTGATGGCCGCGGCCGCGCCGAACCTGACCCCGCTGACGCTGGAGCTGGGCGGCAAGTCGCCGGCGATCGTCTGCGACGACTATCCGCTGGAACTGGCCGCGGCGCGGCTGGCCACCGGCAAATGGTTCAACGGCGGGCAGACCTGCATCGCCCCGGACTACGTGCTGGTGGGGGCGGCGCGCCGCGACGCACTGGTGCAGGCGCTGCGCACCCAGGTGCGCGCGCGCTACGGCCAGGCGCTGGCCGGCAACGAGGACTACAGCCGCATCATCAACACCGGCCAGTATGCGCGCCTGCAGGGGTATGTGGACGACGCCCGCGCCCGCGGCCTGGAGGTGATCGAACTGGGCCAGGCCGACCCGGCGCAGCGGCTGTTCCCGCCGACCCTGGTGCTGGAGCCCGGCGACGACGCCACGGTGATGCAGGAGGAGATCTTCGGCCCGGTGTTCCCGATCCGCAGCGTGCACTCGCTGGACGAGGCCATCGACTACGTCAACGCGCACGACCGGCCGCTGGCGCTGTACCCGTTCAGCCACGACCGCGCGCAGGTGGAGCGGATCCTGCGCGGTACCCTGGCCGGCGGCGTCTGCGTCAACGACACGCTGTTCCATTTCGCCATCAACGACCTGCCGTTCGGCGGCATCGGCCCCAGCGGGATGGGGGCCTATCACGGCCGCGCCGGTTTCGATGCGATGAGCAAGCAGCTGCCGATCCTGTGGCAGGCGCGGCGCAGCGGCGGCGACCTGCTGAAGCCGCCGTACCGGCAGGCGCAGTGGCTGATCGACCTGATCGTGCGCTGAGTCGCTCCCGGTCCGGGCCAGGCGGTCCGTGCGCCCCGGCGCCGGGCCTGCCGCGGCGGTGGGGGGGCGGGGGCGCCGTTCCCCGGGCGACAGGCACAAAAAACCCGCCATCCGGTGCCGTGAGGGGAGGGAGACAAACGGCGCGGTACTGCTGGCGGGTGAGTGGATTCTTGCTCAGTTGATGTTGCTTTGCAACATCAGGATTCGTCGGGGGCGGGCCTGGCGCTGGCCTGCGCTTCGGTGCGGTTCAGCCGCGCATTGAGCGCGTCCAGGCGCGCGTTGAGCGCCTCGATGTCCGAACGGCTGGGAATGTCCATGCGCCGCAGCACCCGCTGCACCCGGTCCTCGAAGGATTTCTCGACCCGGTCCCAGGTGCCGGCCGCGCGGTCGCGGGCGTTGCCCAGGGTGGTCTCGACCGAATCGCGCAGGCTTTCGCCGCGCGGCGATTCCTCGCGGCTGCGGGCCTCCATCGATTCGCCTTCGCGGACCAGCGACTCGAACAACCGGCTGCCCTCGGCCTGGGCCCGCGACAGCGCGCCAAGCCCGGCCAGCCAGACCTGCTGCGCCGATCCGCCGAGCGTGCGGCCGGCGCGCGTATCGCGCTCGGCGCCGCCCGCGTCCGCGGCGCGGCCTGCATTGCCGTGTTCATGGGTACTCATGGGGACGTTCCTCCGTTCGGGCAGTCACCGCTACCGTAGCGGCAGCGATGCCTGCACCGCGTGATGGAGCCGCGGTGCCATGCGCAACCGTTCAGCCGAGCTTTTCGGACAGTACCCGCCGGATCTCCGCTTCCACCATGCCCTTCATGGCCGACAGCAGGAAGCCGAGTTCGGCCTTCACCCGCACCGCACCGGGCAACAGTTCGATCACCCCGTCGACCCCGGAACGGGTGAAGTGCAGGTGGGCGCCCTCCCAGCGCGTGCTCACTTCGAAGCGCTCCTGCAGCTTCCGTGCGACTTCGCCGATGGCCTCGCGGGCGCGCTCGTCGGTCAGCGGGTGGGCATGGTGGATATCGATGGTGGACATGCAGGGCTCCTGGCAGTGGGGCGTGGGACGCGGGTGCGGCATTGTGCGGACCGGCGCGGCGCAGTCCAAGCCCCGCGCCTACCTTATGCACGCTCTGCCAACCTGCTAGGCTGCCGCCGGTGCGCACCCTGCAAGTCCATTTCAGCAATCGCCAGCAACCGGATCAGCGCCTAGCGCCGGGGGTGCAGCGCATCGTCCGCGATGCCAGCGGGCAGGTCCGCCTGGGCGACGACAGCGTCGGCCCGCTGCTGCTGGCCCGGTTCTGCACCGACGAGCGCGGGGTCTGGCTGCAGGTGGCCAGCGGCAGCCGCGGCATCCACGTCAACGGCCGCCCGGTGCGGCGCATGGCGCTGCTGCGCGCCGGCGACTCGGTCTACGCCGATGGCGTGGAGATGCTGTTGCGTGGCGAGTCCGAACCGGTCGTGCAGCCGCCGGCGGCGAACGGCGAACAGAGCGACGACCTGCGCGTGCTGCTGCGTGGCGTCGGCGGCCAGCACCACGGCCGCTGCTACCCGCTCGACCGGCCCCGCACCATCGGCCGCGACCGCGCGGTGGACGTGGTGATCGACGACCCGGCCTTTCCCGAGCGGCATGCCCGGTTCGAGCGCCATGGCGACCGCGTGCTGCTGCGCGACCTCGGCTCGCCCGACGGCTGCCAGGTCAACGGCATCGCGGTCCGGCACTGTTGGTTGCAGGGGGGCGACCAGGTGGTCTTCGAGGGCAACCAGCGCTTCGTGCTGGAAGTCCCGCTGGACGCCCGCGCGGCCATGTTCTCCGCAGTGGCCGATGCGCCGGGCATGGCGCCGGACGCGCGTACGGACGACGACCCGCCGCCGCGTGCGCGGCGCTGGCCCTGGCTGCTGCTCAGCGCGCTGCTGCTGGGCGGCGCGATCAGCGCGCTGCTGCTGTTCGGCGCCCGCTGAAGCCGGGCGCCGTTTCCGTGCGCGGCCGCCTGGCCGGCGGCTGTCGAACCCCGGGCAATTGGCTGCAGATGCAACCTTTTCCGCGTCCCCAAAGCCTGTTGCGCTGCGGCATACTTGGGGTTCCCCTCGGACAGGTGTGACATGACGCGCGCGTTCAATTTCAGTGCCGGCCCAGCGACCCTGCCGGAATCGGTCCTGCGCCAGGCGCAGGCGGAAATGTTGGAATGGAACGGCGTGGGCGCGTCCATCGTCGAGATCAGCCACCGCAGCGCCGACTTCATGCAGGTGGCGGCGCAGGCCGAAGCCGACCTGCGTACCCTGGTCGGCATTCCCGAAGACTACGCCGTGCTGTTCCTGAGCGGCGGCGCGACTACCCAGCAGGCGCTGCTGCCGTTGAACCTGGCCGCGCCCGGGCAGCGCGTGGACTACGTGGTCAGCGGCCACTGGGGCAAGACCGCGGTCAGGCAGGCGCGGCCCTACGTGGACGTGAACATCGCCGCCGACAGCGAGGCCGGTGGTTTCCGCGACATTCCGGCACGCGCGCAGTGGCGGCTGTCCGCCGATGCGGCCTACGTGCACATCACCGCCAACGAGACCATCCATGGCGTCGAATTCCGCGATGCGCCGGACGTGGGCGCGGTGCCGCTGGTGGCCGATTTCAGTTCGTCGATCGCGTCCGAGCCGATCGATGTCACGCGCTATGGCGTGATCTACGCCGGCGCGCAGAAGAATCTCGGCCCGGTCGGCATCGCCGTGGTCATCATCCGCCGCGACCTGCTCGAACGCGCCGGCCAGCCGCGCGCGGACATCTTCGATTACCGCCTGCACGCCGCGCGCGATTCCATGCTCAACACCCCGCCGACGTGGAACTGGTATCTGCTCGGCCTGACCGTGAAGTGGATGCTGGCGCAGGGCGGCACCGCCGAGTTCGCCCGTCGCAACGCCGCCAAGGCGTCGCTGGTCTACGCCGCCATCGACGGTTCGGGCGGGTTCTACCGCAACCTGGTCGCGCCGGCGGTACGTTCGCGCATGAACATCCCGTTCTTCCTGCCCAGCGCCGAGCTGGACGCGCGTTTCGTCGCCGACGCCAAGGCCGCCGGCCTGTTGGCGCTCAAGGGCCACAAGGCGGTCGGCGGCATCCGCGCCTCGCTGTACAACGCCATGCCGCTGCAGGGCGCGCAGGCGCTGGCGTCGTTCATGCACGACTTCCAGCAGCGCAACGGTTGAAACACATGCCGCTGCCTGCGGGCAGCGGAAAGCAGACGTCATCGAGGAAGGCAACGTGGCCGCAAAGCCGAAGAAGTCCACCGTAGACAAGCCGCCGGCCAGGGCCGCCGACGCAGCGGCCGCTCCGCCGGCGCTGGCCGACGTGCGCGCCAAGATCGACCAGATCGACCGCAGCATCCAGTCGCTGATCGCCGAACGCGCGCGCTTCGCCCACCAGGTCGGCAAGGCCAAGGGCAAGCTCGCCGCCGCCGTCGATTACTACCGCCCCGAGCGCGAGGCGCAGGTGCTGCGCATGGTGGTCGACCGCAACGAAGGCCCGCTGTCGGACGAACTGCTGGTGCACGTGTTCCGCGAGATCATGTCGGCCTGCCTGGCGCAGCAGGAGCCGCTGAAGATCGGCTACCTCGGCCCCGAAGGCACGTTCAGCCAGCAGGCCGTGCTCAAGCATTTCGGGCGCTCGGCGCTGGGCCTGCCGCTGGCCAGCATCGAGGAAGTGTTCCAGGAAGTGGAGGCGGGCAACGCCGACTTCGGCGTGGTGCCGGTGGAAAATTCGGGGCAGGGCACCATCCAGATCACCCTGGACATGTTCCTGACCTCCTCGCTCAAGATCTGCGGCGAAGTGGAGCTGCGCGTGCAGCAGTTCCTGATGTCGCGCAACGGCCGGCTGGAGGACATCGAGCGGGTCTACGCGCACCCGCAGTCGTTCATGCAGACCTCGGCATGGCTGCGCGCCAACCTGCCCAAGGCCGAGAAGGTGCCGGTGTCGAGCAACGCCGAAGGCGCGCGCCGGGCGCGCAACGCCGACGATGCGGCGGCCATCGGCGGCGAGAGCGCCGGCCACGTGTACGGGCTGAAGAAAGTGGTGACCAAGCCGATCCAGAACGACGCGGACAACACCACGCGCTTCCTGGTGATCGGCCGCCAGTTCTTTCCCTCCTCGGGCCACGACCGCACCTCGGTGCTGGTGTTCATCCACGACAAGCCCGGCGCCCTGTTCGACGTGCTCAGCCCGTTCGCGCGGCACGGCATCAGCATGAACCGCATCGAGTCGCGCCCTTCGCACCAGGCCAAGTGGGAGTACGCGTTCTTCATCGACCTGGCCGGGCATATCGAGGACGCCTCGATGCAGGCGGCGCTGGCCGAGCTCGAGGCCCATTCGGCACAGATCAAGGTGCTCGGTTCCTACCCGGTCGCCGTGCCCTGATCTGAAGCCGCTTTCTTCCCGGCGTGCGGCGGCGGTCGGCGAGCCTCTTCCGCTCCGCCACCGCGCACACGGCATCGCGCCGGCGCATGGCGCGGGGGACGGGCACGGGCCTGATCCGCCCTGCATGGCAATCGAACAACCAGAGAGACCCGCATGACCTCCCAGCCCCACTGGATCGCAAGCAAAGGCCAGCCCCTGCAGGGCGTGCTCGACATCCCCGGCGACAAGTCGGTTTCGCACCGGGCGGTGATGTTCGCCGCGCTGGCGGACGGCGTGTCGCGCATCGACGGCTTCCTCGAGGGCGAGGACACCCGCGCCACCGCCGCGATCTTCGCCCGCATGGGCGTGCGTTTCGAAACCCCGTCGCCGTCCACGCGCATCGTCCACGGTGTCGGTGTCGATGGCCTCAAGGCACCCGACGGCGAACTGGACTGCGGCAATGCCGGTACCGGCATGCGCCTGCTGGCCGGGTTGCTGGCCGCGCAGCCGTTCGACAGCGTGCTGGTCGGCGACGCGTCGCTGTCGCGGCGGCCGATGCGTCGCGTCACCGGCCCGCTGGCGCAGATGGGGGCCCGCATCGACACCCGCGACGACGGCACGCCGCCGCTGCGCATCCATGGCGGCCAGCCGCTGCACGGCATCGACTATGCGTTGCCGGTGGCCAGCGCGCAGGTGAAGTCGGCGGTGCTGCTGGCCGGCCTGTACGCCCGTGGCGAGACCTCGGTGGTCGAACCGCATCCGACCCGCGACTACACCGAGCGCATGCTGCGCGCCTTCGGCGTGGAGATCGAGTTCGAACCCGGCAGGGCACGCCTGCGCGGTGGCCAGCGGCTGCGCGCCACCGATATCGCGGTGCCGGCGGATTTCTCCTCGGCCGCGTTCTTCATCGTTGCCGCCAGTGTCATTCCCGGTTCGCGGGTGCGGCTGCGCTCGGTGGGCCTGAATCCGCGCCGCACCGGCCTGCTGGCGGCGTTGCGGCTGATGGGCGCGGACATCGTGGAGGAGAACCCCGCCGAACACGGGGGCGAGCCGGTGGCCGACCTGGTCGTGCGCCACGCACCGCTCAGGGGAGCCCTGATTCCCGAGGAACTGGTGCCGGACATGATCGACGAGTTCCCCGCGCTGTTCATCGCCGCGGCCGCGGCCGACGGCCCGACCGTGGTGCGTGGTGCGGCCGAGTTGCGGGTGAAGGAATCGGACCGCCTGGCGGCGATGGCCACCGGCCTGCGCACGCTGGGCCTGCGCATCGACGAGACCGACGACGGCGCCACCATCCACCCCGGCGCGCTGGGCGGCGGCACCATCGAGAGCCATGGCGACCATCGCATCGCCATGGCCTTCTCCATCGCCGGCCAGCTGAGCAGCGGGCAGGTGCGGATCAACGATGTCGCCAACGTCGCCACCTCGTTCCCGGGCTACGACCGGCTGGCGCGCGGGGCCGGCTTCGCGTTGACGGCCGGCTGAGCACGGAAGATTGCATGACGGGCCGGCCGTGGCATGCGGCCGGCCCGTCGTCGTTGCAGCGGCCTGCGGTCAGCGGCCGGTGCGGAAATCCACCGGCACCCGGACCACGGTCGCCACCGCGCGGCCGTCGCGCAGTGCCGGCTCGAAGCGCCAGCCACGCAGGGTGTCCAACACGGCGCGATCAAGGTCGCGGCTGCGCTGGCCGTCATGCGACACGATGCTGGCATCGGTGACCTTGCCCTGCGCGTCGACCTGCAGGCTGGCCACGACGCTGCCCTCGATCCCGGCGCGGAGCGCGGCCGGCGGGTAGGCCGGGGCGGGATTGTCCGCCAACGGCCGCGCCTGGCGGTCGCGCACCACCGCCGGCTTGCGCTGGAGGGGAGCGGGTGCCGTTGCCGGGGGTGCCGCATCCGTCGCGGGCGATACCGTGGTGGGGGTGACCGGATCGCTGGCCGGCAGCGCCGGTGCCGGCGCGTCATGGCGCCGCATCAGGGTGAACACGCCGAGCAGGATCGCCAGCAGCAGTCCCATCCACAACACGGGCGAGACGGCATGGTTGCGCGATTGTCCGCTCTGTGCGGCGGCGTCCAGTTCATGGGCATGGGTGGCACTCATCGTCGGCTCCTTATGCGTCCAGTGACGCCTGGAGTCTGGCCCGATGCGCATGGCGCAGGTGTAAGCAGGACGTCAATGCAGCGCCGCCGGGTCCGCCGCAGTTCAGCGTGCGGCGTACGTACGGTTCAGCTTACTGGGCGGGCTGGAAGTCGATCGGGATTTCCAGGCTGCCGGCCATCGGCTGGCCGTTGCTCTGCGCCGGCTGGAAGCGCCAGCCGCGCACCGCTTCCAGTGCCGCGCGGTCGAGGTCGCGCGAACCGCTGCGCTGGATGATGCGGGCGTCCAGCGGCATGCCGCCGGCATCGACGTCGACGCGTACCACGACGGTGCCGCTTTCGCCGCGCCGCAGTGCGGCCGGCGGATAGGACGGGGGCGGGCTCTGGCCCGGCAGCGGCACCGGCCGGTCGCTCGGCGCGGCGGCGACCGGCGGCGCGGCCGGGTTGGCCGGTGCGGCCGCGGGTGCTTCGGGCAGCGGCTGCGGCGCGGCGGGTGCGGTCTCCAGCACCTGCGGCGCATCGTCGGCGACCGCTTCCGGGCGCGCGTCGGGCATGTCGCTGGCGCCGGTAGCGGCCGGCAGCGGCTCGGGCAGCGGCATCGCCTCGTTGGCCTGGACCTGCGGCTGTGCCGGGTCGGCCCGGTAGAAATCGTTGTGCCGGCGCGCGTTCAACCACACCACCGCGAACAGCAGCAGCCCGCCGCAGAAGGCGATGCCGGCGATCTTCAGGGCGTTGCGGGGCAACTGGAAGGTGATGGTCTGGTCGGAGCGGGAGGCGGGCATGGGCGGCGCGGGCAGGGGCGTGGCCGGAAGGAACGCCCGGATTCTGGCACAGGAACATGGTGGCGCGCGGCAGAGCGGCGCGGTTCGGGCGATAATCGCGTTCCGTATCCGTTTACAGTGCCGCCCCATGCTCGATCCCGCCCTTCTCCGACAGCAGCCCGCCGAACTGGCGCAACGCCTGCGCGACACGCGCGGCTTCGAACTCGACGTGGCCGCGATCGAGTCCCTGGAAGCCGACCGCAAGCGCATCCAGGTGCGTACCCAGGAACTGCAGAACCTGCGCAACAGCCGCTCCAAGGCGATCGGCCAGGCCAAGGCCAGGGGCGAGGACGTGTCGGCGATCATGGCCGAGGTGGCCGCCTTCGCCGATGAGCTGAAGGCATCGGAAGTCCAGCTGGACGAGCTGCGCGCGCGGATCGAGGCGATCTCGATGGGCATCCCGAACCTCCCGGCCGATGACGTGCCGGCCGGGGCCGACGAGAACGACAACGTCGAGCAGTCGCGCTGGGGCACGCCGCGCACGTTCGACTTCGCGGTGCTCGACCACGTCGAGCTGGGCGCCCGCAACAAGTGGCTCGATGGCGAGACCGCGGCCAAGCTGTCCGGTTCGCGCTTCACCGTGCTGCGCGGTCCGCTCGCGCGCCTGCACCGCGCGCTGGCCCAGTTCATGCTCGACCTGCACAGCGGCGCGCACGAGTACCAGGAAACCAACGTGCCGGTGATCGTCAATGCCGACAGCCTGTACGGCACCGGTCAGCTGCCCAAGTTCGAGGAAGACATGTTCATCACCCAGTTGGGTGAGCAGAAGCGTTATCTGATCTCGACGTCGGAGATCTCGCTGACCAACATCGTGCGCGACGAGATCGTCGAGGCCGAGCGCCTGCCGCTGCGCATGACCGCGCACTCGCTGTGCTTCCGTTCCGAGGCCGGCAGCGGTGGCCGCGACGTGCGCGGCATGATCCGCCAGCACCAGTTCGAGAAGGTCGAGCTGGTCTCGATCTGCCGCCCGGAAGAAAGCGATGCCGAGCACCAGCGCATGACCCGCTGCGCCGAAACCGTGCTGGAGAAGCTGGGCCTGCCGTACCGCAAGGTGCTGCTGTGCACCGGCGACATGGGCTTCTCGGCGGTGAAGACCTACGATCTGGAAGTCTGGTTGCCGTCGCAGCAGACCTACCGCGAGATTTCCTCGTGCTCCAACTGCGGCGACTTCCAGGCGCGGCGCATGCAGGCGCGCTGGCGCAACCCCGCCACCGGCAAGCCGGAGCTGGTGCACACGCTCAACGGCTCCGGCGTGGCCGTGGGCCGGGCGATGATCGCGGTCATGGAGAACTACCAGAACGCCGACGGCTCGATCACCGTTCCCGAGGCGCTGCGCCCGTACATGGGCGGCGTGGAGCGGATCGGCTGAGCCCGGCCGTCGTTTCCGTCCATTCCGGAGGCCCGCAGCGATGCGGGCCTCTGCGTTGTGGGGAGCGGGAAGGGACGGCGGGTTCGTTCATACAGGACCGTTTGAGGCCTGATTTGTAAAATCAGGACAAAGGTGGTTGAATTTCACCATTCGTTCCAGTTGTGGGATCAATCCATGCAGGACCTCAACGACCTCTACTACTTCGCGATGGTGGTGGATCATGGCGGTTTCGCCGCCGCCGAGCGTGCGCTGGGCATCCCCAAATCGCGCCTGAGCCGGCGCATCAGCCAGCTGGAAACCGACCTGGGCGTGCGCCTGCTGCAGCGCTCGACGCGCCGCTTCGCGGTGACCGACGTGGGCATGAGCGTGCACCGCCATGCCCAGACCATGCTGGCCGAGGCGCAGGCCGCGCGCGAGGTGGTGGACCGGCTCAGTGCCGAGCCGCGCGGGCTGGTACGCGCCAGCGTGCCGGTGTCGCTGGCGCAGATGCAGCTGCCCAAGCTGCTGCCGAAGTTCCTCGAGCAGTATCCGAAGGTGCGGCTGCAGCTGAACATCAGCAACCGCCGGGTGGACATCATCAACGAGGGCTACGACGTGGCGCTGCGGGTACGCTCGCGGCTGGACGACGACGGCAGCCTGGTGATGCGCAGCTTCGGCCAGGTGCAGGAACTGCTGGTGGCCAGCCCGAAGTACCTGGACCGCGCCGGCCGCCCGAAGACGCCCGAGGACCTTGCCCAGCACGTCACCCTGAGCATCAGCGAGGACGAGGCGCGGCAGCGCTGGGAACTGCACGGCCCGGGCGGCGTGGTCAGCCGCGTGGACCTGCAGCCGCGCGTGGCCGGTTTCGATTTCCCGCTGCTGCAGAGCATGGTCAAGGATGGCTTCGGCATCACCATGCTGCCGGAAACGGTCTGCGCCGAAGCGGTGCGCAGCGGCGAGCTGGAAGTGGTGCTGCCGGACTGGTCGCTGCCGCAGGGCATCTGCCATGCGGTGTTCGCCTCGCGGCGCGGGCTGTTGCCGGCGGTACGGGTGTTCATCGATTTCCTCGCCGAGCACCTGCCGCCGCAGCTGGAAGCCTCGCGCCTGGACTGCGGCGGCGCCTGCGAGCGCGCCAAGGAGAAGATCCGCGCCTCGACCATGGGCGCGCTGGCGATCGAGGCCGGTTGAGCAAAAGCAATGGCAGCGTGCGAGAATGCGCGCCGCTGGCCGGTGCGCAGGCATCGGCGCCACAGACAAGGGCAGATGGCCGAGCGGTTTAAGGCACCGGTCTTGAAAACCGGCGAAGGGTCAAACCTTCCGTGGGTTCGAATCCCACTCTGCCCGCCATTCCCGCGGCCCGGGCACGCAATGTCCGGTACCCGTTGCGGGACTCTTCCGGATTTCCGAAGCATGCCGACACTGCGTCCATCGCGCCCGCAAGACGGCGCCCGGGTCATCGACATCTGGCGCCGCGCCGTCGCTGCCACGCATCACTTCCTGGCCGACGCCGACCGCCAGGCCCTCGACGCCGAGGTCAGCGCCCTGCTGCCGCAGGCGCCGCTGCTGCTGGCGGTGGACGCCGACGACGTGCCGCTGGCCTTCATGTGGGTCGTGGACGGCCACATGGAAGCGTTGTTCGTCGATCCCCTGCATCACGGCCGCGGGCTGGGACGCCGCCTGGTGCAGCAGGCGCTGCGCGAACACCCGCGCCTGGGCACCGACGTCAATGCGCAGAACCCGCCGGCCATGGCGTTCTACGCGCGGCTGGGCTTCATCGAGACCGGGCGCTCGGCACTTGATGGCCAGGGGCGGCCGTATCCGCTGGTGCACCTGCGCCATGCCGGTGCGACGGCCATGCCGGAACAGGCGGCATGAGCGACCCCGTCGTCGTCGCCGATGCGCAGGCCGACGAGCGCTGGATGCGCCACGCGCTGGCGCTGGCCGAGCGCGCGCAGCGCGAGTTCGACGAGATTCCGGTGGGGGCGGTACTGGTCGGTGCCGATGGGCAATTGCTGGGCGAGGGCTGGAACCTCAACATCGCCCGCCACGACCCCAGCGCGCATGCCGAGATCGTGGCGATGCGCGAGGCCGGCGCGCGGCTCGGCAACCACCGCCTGGTCGGCTGCACGCTGTACGTGACGCTGGAGCCGTGCGCGATGTGCGCGATGGCGCTGGTGCACGCGCGGGTGGCGCGGGTGGTGTATGCCGCCACCGATCCGAAGACCGGTGCCTGCGGCAGCGTGTTCGACCTGCTGGGCGACCCGCGCCACAACCACCGCGTCGCGGTGGCCGGTGGCGTGCTGGCGCGCGAGGCCAGCCTGCGCCTGACCAACTATTTCCGGGCCAAGCGCGGCCGCCCGCTGCTGCCCGCGGACGGCGGCTGAGGCATGGCCGCCGCGCACGCGGCGTGGTGAACCCGCGGCGTATCATGTGCGCCCGATACCACGGCCGGCAGCGTCGCCGCCGGCCCCCTGCACGAGGCGCCACATGACGGACAACAGCACAGGCAACGACCGGTTGATCTGGATCGATCTGGAAATGACCGGGCTGGACACGGACAACGATTCGATCATCGAGATCGCCACCGTGGTCACCGATGCCCAGCTCAACGTGCTGGCCGAAGGCCCCGAGTTCGCCATCGCCCACCCGCTGGCGACGCTGGAGGCGATGGACGAATGGAACCGCAACCAGCACCGCCGTTCCGGCCTGTGGCAGCGCGTGCTCGACAGCGAGGTCAGCCTGGGCCAGGCCGAGGCGCGGACCATCGCCTTCCTGCAGGACTGGATCAAGGCCGGCGCGTCGCCGATGTGCGGCAACTCCATCTGCCAGGACCGCCGCTTCCTGCACCGGCAGATGCCGCGCCTGGAACGCTATTTCCATTACCGCAACCTGGACGTGTCCACGGTCAAGGAACTGGCCAGGCGCTGGGCACCGGCCATCGCCGCCGGGGTGGGCAAGAATTCCAGCCACACCGCGCTGAGCGACGTGCACGATTCGATCGCCGAACTGCGCCACTACCGCCAGTACATGGGCGCGCTGGCCGGGTTGCCGGGCGCGGTGGAACCGGCCTGAGCGATGGGCTCACTGGCGCCGACCCTGGCCGACAGCCCGCAGGACATGGCCGACCTGCGGCGTGCGGTGGCGCTGCTGGAAGCGCCGACGCTCAGCGCACGCATGGCCAACCTGGTCGGCTCGCCGCTGGAGTTCGCCGTGCGCCGCTTGCCCGCGGGCGTTTCCAGGCGCATCCAGGGGGTTGCCGAGGCCGCCCTGCACAAGGCCGCGCAGGCCGCTTTCTGGAGCATGGACCGTACCCGGCCGGGCAAGCCGGCGTCGCCGCGCCTGCACAAGCTGGCGGCGGCCGCTTCCGGTGCGCTGGGCGGTGCCGGCGGGCTGCCGGCTCTGGCGATCGAGCTGCCGCTGTCGACCACCATCATCATGCGCGCGGTGGCCGACATCGCCCGCAGCGAAGGTTTCGACCTGGATGACTTCGCTACCCGCCAGGCCTGCCTGGAGGTGTTCGCGCTGGGCGGCAACTCGGGCGGCGACGACGCCAGCGAAACCGGCTACTACCTGGCACGTGGCTTCACCACCGAACTGATGCGGCACCTGTCGGCCGAGCTGGCCGGCACCACCCTCGGCGGCAGCCACGGCCTGCTGCTGGGGCTGGGGCCGAAGGAAGCCGGCAAATGGCTGGCACGGATCGTGGAAAAGGTCGCCGCGCGCTTCGGCGTGGTGGTGTCGGAGAAGTTCGCCGCGCAGGCGGTGCCGGTGCTCGGCGCGGTGGCCGGCGCCACCTTGAACACCCTGTTCACCGGCTACTACCAGGACATGGCGCGGGGCCATTTCATTGTCCGCCGGCTGGAACGCAGGTATGGCTTCGAGACCGTGCGCCTGGCCTACGGGGCGGTCAGCGGGCGCATGACCGCCTGAGCGCGGCGCGGTGGTAGCGTGGCCTGCCGGATACATGGAGAGCCCGCGATGAGCATTTTCGACCTGCGCCTGGAGACCGGGCGGCTGCTGCTGCGGCCACCCTGCGCGGAGGATTTCGCTGCGTTCGCCGCGTTCTGCGCCGACCCGTTGCCGATGCGGCACCTTGGGGGCGTGCAGGCGCCGTCGGTGGCGTGGCGCAGCCTGGCCACCCTCACCGGCAGCTGGCACCTGCTCGGCTATTCGATGTTCTCGGTGATCGAGAAGGACAGTGGGCGCTGGGTGGGCCGGGTCGGTCCCTGGCAGCCGCATGGCTGGCCGGGGCCGGAGGTGGGCTGGAGCATCGTGGCGGACCGGTGGGGCCGCGGCTACGCGGCGGAAGCCGCGCGCGCGGCCATCGACTGGGCCTTCGACACGCTGGGCTGGGAGCAGGTGATCCACACCATCGCCCCGGACAACTCCAACTCGCAGGCGGTCGCGCGCAAGCTGGGTTCGCAGGTGCTGCATGCCACGCGCCTGCCGCCGCCGCACGAGGTCGATGTCGAGGTGTGGGGCCAGTCGCGGCAGGCGTGGCAGGCGCGCCGCTGAGACATCGTTTCGGTTGTATCCATCGTGCCGGGCGAGGGCATGGCACGCGTCCATGATGGTGCCGGATCCGTGGCATCACGACCGGCGACGGATTTTGCTGCGGTCGCAGCTTTACCAAAGGGCCCCGATTCCGGTCATATGGCAGGATCGCCTGCCAGTCGGCAGTGTGGGGAATCGTGTCGTTGAGCAATCCACGTGCTGCGTTGACGGTGTATGGCATGTCCACTTCGGGCAACTGCCACAAGGTCCGTTTGCTGCTGGCGCAGCTGGGCACGCGCTACCGCTGGGTGGAGGTGGACAGTGCCGCCGGCCAGACCCGCACCGCGGCCTTCCTGGCGCTCAATCCGAACGGCAAGGTGCCGCTGGTCGAGCGCGGCGACGGGCGCGTGCTCACCGAATCCAACGCGATCCTGTTCTGGCTGGCCGAGGGCACGCCGTTCCTGCCGGCCGATGGCTGGCAGCGTGCGCAGGCGCTGTCGTGGATGTTCTTCGAGCAGTACAGCCATGAGCCGTATATCGCGGTGGCGCGTTTCATCCGGGGCTGGACGCCGCCGGATTCGCCGCGGCGGCAGGAGCTGCCACGGCTGCGCGAGCGTGGCCATGCGGCGCTGGCGGTGATGGAGCGGCACCTGGCCGACCATGCCTGGTTCACCGGGCCGGAGTACGGCATCGCCGACATCGCCCTGTTCGCCTATACCGCGGTCGCCGCCGACGGCGGCATCGAACTGTCTTCCTATCCGGCCATCGGCCGCTGGCTGCAGGCGCTGCGCGCCCGGCCCGGCTTCGTGGCCATGCCCGATCCATCCCCGGAGGTGCTGCGCAACTTCGCCGCGTCACCCTGATCCTTCCTTTCCCAACCTGTCTGCACCGTGGAGTCCTGCCTGATGTTCGCCCGTGTACCCAACCCCATCCCGGCCCGCATGAAGGGCCTGAACCGTGCCGAGATCTGCGATACCAATTTCATCGAATTCGTGAAGGGGCTGGGGCAGGGGCCGGCCGGCGCGCCGCAGGAGGGAGCCCCGGTGCTCCCGGGCAGCGCGCTGGACGTGCGTGGATTCCGCGAACTGTTCGAATCGCAGCTGGTGAGCCGCCATCTCGACCTGATGGCGCGCGTGCTGCGCGTGCAGAACAAGGTCTTCTACACCATCGGCTCGTCCGGGCATGAAGGCAATGCCATGGTGGCGCGCGCCGCCCGGCATACCGATCCGGCGTTCCTGCACTACCGCTCCGGCGGGTTCATGGCCGAGCGCTTCCGCAAGTTGCCGGGCATGGACCCGATCATGGACTCGGCGCTGAGCTTCGCCGCCAGCGCCGAGGACCCGGCCAGCGGTGGCCGCCACAAGGTGTGGGGCAGCAAGCCGTTGTGGGTGTTGCCGCAGACCTCGACCATCGCTTCGCACCTGCCCAAGGCGCTGGGCACGGCCATGGCGATCGAGGCCGGCAAGCGCCTCGGCCTGGAACTGCCGGTACCCGCGGACAGCATCGCCATCTGCTCTTTCGGCGACGCCTCGGCCAACCATGCCACCGCGCAGACCGCGTTCAACGCGGCCTCGTGGACGGCCTACCAGAAGCTGCCGGCGCCGGTGCTGTACGTGTGCGAGGACAATGGCATCGGCATCTCGGTGAAGACGCCCAGCGGCTGGATCGCCGAGAGCTTCCGCAACCGCCCGGACCTGGATTATTTCTTCGCCGACGGCCTGGACCTGGCCGCCGGCTACGCCGACGTGCAGCGCGCGGTCGAGCATTGCCGGCGCACGCGGCGGCCGACCTTCCTGCACCTGCGCACCACCCGCATCATGGGCCACGCCGGTACCGACTTCGAGATCGAATGGCGCGCGCTGGAGGAACTGTGCGCGGTGGAGGCGGGCGACCCGCTGCTGCGCTCGGCGCAGATCGCGGTCGAGTCCGGGGCGATGAGCGCCGACGAGGTGCTGGCGCTGTACGAGCGCACCCGCGCGCGCTGCTTCGCCGCCGCCGAGGATGCGGACACGCGTCCGCGGCTGACCTCGCTCAAGGACGTGATGGTGCCGCTGGCGCCGTATACCCCGGAACGGGTGCGCGCCGAGGCGACCCGCGCCGACTACGCGCCGCGCCGCCTGCAGGTGTTCGGCAGCGAGGCGTCGTTGCCGGAGAACCTGCCGCCGCGTCACCTTGCCATCCAGATCAACCAGGGCCTGCACGACCTGTTCTGCAAGTACCCGGACACCCTGCTGTTCGGCGAGGACGTGGCGCAGAAGGGCGGCGTGTACACGGTGACCAAGGGCCTGCACAAGGCGTTCGGCCCGCGCCGCGTGTTCAATACCCTGCTCGACGAAACCATGATCCTGGGCATGGCCCAGGGGTTCGCCAACATGGGCATGCTGCCGGTGCCTGAGATCCAGTACCTGGCCTACCTGCACAACGCCATCGACCAGGTGCGCGGCGAAGCCTGCTCGCTGCAGTTCTTCTCCAACGACCAGTACCGCAACCCGATGCTGATCCGCATCGCCGGGCTGGGTTACCAGAAGGGCTTCGGCGGCCATTTCCACAACGACAACTCGATCACCGCCATCCGCGACATCCCGGGGCTGGTGGTCGGTTGCCCGTCGCGCGGCGACGACGCGGCGATGATGCTGCGCACGCTGGCGGCGCTGTCCAGGGTCGACGGGCGCGTATGCGTGTTCCTCGAGCCGATCGCGCTGTACATGACCAAGGACCTGTACGAGCCGGGCGACGGCCAGTGGCTGTTCCCGTACCCGGCGCCGGAGCAGGCGCTGGAGCTTGGCCAGGGCCGCGTCTACGGCGAGGGCAACGACGACCTGGTGGTGTTCACCTACGGCAACGGCGTGCCGATGGCCCTGCGCGCGGCCAGGGCCATCGAGGCGGCACAGGGCTGGAAGGTGCGGGTGGTGGACCTGCGCTGGCTGGTGCCGCTCAACGCCGCCTATGTCGCCGAGCAGGCCCGCGGCGCCAGGCGGATCATCGTGCTGGACGAGGGCCGGCACAGCGCGGGCGTCGGCGAGGGCGTGATCACCGCGCTGGCCGAGGCCGGCTTCGGTGCCGTGCCGCTGCGCCGGGTCACCGGCGCCGACACCTACACGCCGCTGGCCGGCGCGGCATTGCTGGTGCTTCCGGGCGACAATGACGTGGTGAGCGCCGCAGCCGAGCTGGCGCGTGGATAACGATCTGTATGTGCGGACTGGCAGGAATCCTGCAATCGCAGGCGCGGTTGCAGGAAGCGGAGTTGACGGCCCTGGCCGGCGCGATGGGCGATGCGCTGGCCCATCGCGGTCCCGATGACCGCGGCGTCTGGGTCGATGCCGCCGCCGGGGTGGCGCTGGCGCACCGGCGGCTGAGCATCCTCGACCTGTCGCCGCTGGGCCACCAGCCGATGCGGTCCAGCGACGGCCGTTACTGGCTGGCCTACAACGGCGAGATCTACAACTTCGCCGCGCTGCGCGCCGAGCTGGAGCCGCTCGGCCACCGCTTCGGCGGCCACTCCGATACCGAGGTGCTGCTGGCCGCGGTCGTGCAGTGGGGGCTGGAGGCGACGCTGCGGCGTTGCAATGGCATGTTCGCCATCGCCCTGTGGGACCGCCGCGAGCAGCGCCTGTCGCTGGCCCGCGACCGGGTCGGCAAGAAGCCGCTGTACTACGGCTGGGCCGGCGACGCGCTGGTGTTCGGTTCCGAGCTGAAGGCGCTGTGGCGGCACCCGGCCTTCGACAACGGCATCGACCGCGACGCGCTGACCCTGCTGCTGCGGCTGGACTACATCCCGGCACCGCACTGCATCCACGAGCGTGCGTTCAAGCTGATGCCGGGCCGGGTGCTGCACCTGGACGCGGCGGCGGTGGCGGCCGGTGCCGCCGCGCACCGGCCGGCGCAGGCGCAGGTGGCCTACTGGGACGCGCGCGAGCGCATGGCCGCCTGCCTGGCCGCACCGTTCGCCGGCAGCGAGGCCGAGGCGGCCGAGGCGCTGGACGGGCAGCTGCGCCAGGCCGTGGCGCTGCGCATGGTGGCCGACGTGCCGGTGGGGGTGTTCCTGTCCGGCGGCACCGATTCGGCCCTCGTCGCGTCGCTGATGCAGGCGCAGAGCGCGGCCCCGGTGCACAGTTTCAGCATCGGCTTCGAGGATTCCGACCACGACGAGGCGCCGTTGGCCAGGGAGGTGGCCGCCCACCTGGGCTGCGACCACACCGAGCTGTACGTCAGCGGCGCCGATGCGCTGGCGGTGGTCCCGGAGCTGCCGGCAATGTTCGACGAACCGTTCGCCGATGCCTCGCAGGTGCCGACCGCGCTGGTCGCGCGGCTGGCGCGGCGCGGGGTCACCGTGGCGCTGTCCGGCGATGGCGGCGACGAGCTGTTCTTCGGCTACACCCGCTACCAGCGCGCGCTGCGCAACTGGCGCGCACTGCAGCGCGTGCCGGCGCCATTGCGGCGCTGGCTGGGGCGCCATGCCCGCGCGCAGGGCGAGGCATCGCGTGCCGGCGGCCTGGCCGCGCTGCTGGCCGAGGCCGGCGCCACCGGCATCGGCGATGTCTACCGCAACCGCATCTCGCGGTGGCGCGACCCCGCCGCGGTGGTGCGCGGGGCGCACGAGCCGGCCACGTTCTACAGCCTGCCCGATCCGCTGCAGGGGCGGGGCGGGGCGGCCGATGCGATGATGCTGGCCGACTTCACCACCTACCTGGCAGACGACCTGCTGTGCAAGGTCGACCGCACCAGCATGGCGGCCAGCCTGGAGGCGCGCGCGCCGCTGCTGGACTGGCAGGTGGCCGAGTTCGCCTGGTCGCTGCCGCTGGACATGAAGCTGCGCGACGGCATCACCAAATACCTGCCCAAGCAGGTGCTGCGGCGCTACCTGCCCGACGCGATGGTGTTCCGCGGCAAGCGCGGCTTCGGCGCGCCGGTGACGCAGTGGCTGCGCGGCGACCTGCGCGACTGGGCCGGCGACCTGCTCGATCCGCGGCGGCTGCGCCAGGACGGGGTGCTCGAAGAGGCCGCGGTTTCGGCGCTGTGGCAGCGCTTCGGCCAGGGCGAGCGCAAGTGGCATACCCACCTGTGGAACGTGCTGATGTTCCAGGCCTGGCAGGCCCAGTGGCAGGCGCAGCGGGCGCAGGCCGGCACCGGCTGATGGCCCGCCGGCCTTCACCGGCCGCGAAGGCGCGGCCGGCTAGGCTGGCCCTCCCTTTCCGGAGTGAGGTCGTCATGCAACCGCATCGCATCGCCGTACTTGTCGGCAGCCTGCGCAAGGAGTCCCACAACCGTCGCCTGGCGCTGGCCCTGGAAAAGCTGGCCGGCGAGCGCGCGCGGTTCGACTACCTGCGCATCGACGACATCCCGCTCTACAACCAGGACCACGACGGCGACTTCCCGGAGCAGGGCACGCGCCTGAAGAATGCGATCCGCCAGGCCGACGCGGTGCTGTTCGTCACCGCCGAGTACAACCGCTCCATTCCCGGCGTGCTCAAGAACGCCATCGACACCGCCTCGCGTCCCTACGGCGACGGCGCTTTCGACGGCAAGCCGGCGGCGGTGATCGGCACCTCGCCCGGCGCGGCCGGCACGGCGATGGCGCAGCAGCACCTGCGCAACGTGCTGGTGTTCGTGAACCTGTCGGTGATGGCCCAGCCTGAAGCCTTCCTGCAGTACAAGGAAGGGCTGATCGAGGCCGACGGCAGCGTGACCAACGACGGTACCCGCCGCTTCCTGCAGGCCTATGTCGACCGCTTCCTGGACTGGGTCGGGACGCACGCGCCAGGCTGAACGCCCCAAGCTGAACGCCCCGACGGGACGCGAACAGGCGATAATGCGGGCCCCGGTAGCGGCAAGCGGCCGGGGCTCCCGTGCCGGTGGCGCGGCGGCCCTTGAGAAGCGGGCCCGGCGGTCACATCCACGGGCTGCCGACAGCTTGTCCACGGACTTATCCCCACATTGCCGGCCTGCATCGGCCTACCATGGCCGGGTCGTTTCCCGCTGCACAAAGGTTTTCATGTCTGCCCGTCCTGGCTTCCGTTCCGACCGCAACGACCGCGCAGAGCGCGGCGAACAGCGCATCGACACCCTGCGCGTGCCCCCGCATTCGGTCGAGGCCGAACAGGCGGTGCTCGGTGGCCTGATGCTGGCACCGGAGGCGTTCGACCGGGTCAACGAGGCATTGACCGAAAAGGACTTCTACCGCCGTGACCACCAGCTGATCTACCGCGCCATCCGCGAACTGTCCGAGCGCGACCGCCCGTTCGACGCGGTGACGCTGGGCGAGTGGTTCGAATCGCAGGGCAAGCTGGAGCAGGTCGGCGACGGCGCCTATCTGATCGAACTGGCCAGTACCACGCCGTCGGCGGCCAACATCGGTGCCTATGCCGAGATCGTGCGCGACAAGGCGGTGCTGCGGCAGCTGATCCAGGTGGGGACCGACATCGTCAACGACGGCTTCCAGCCCGAGGGCCGCGACAGCACCGAACTGCTGGCGTCGGCGGAAAAATCGGTGTTCGCCATTGCCGAGCAGGGCGCGCGCGGCCGCACCGACTTCGTCGCCATGCCCGGCGCCCTGAAGGATGCGTTCGAGGAACTGCGCAACCGTTTCGAGAACGGCGGCAACATCACCGGCCTGCCGACCGGTTACAACGAATTCGATGCGATGACCGCCGGCCTGCAGCCGACCGACCTGATCATCCTGGCCGCGCGCCCGGCGATGGGCAAGACCACCTTCGCGCTGAACATCGCCGAGTACGCGGCGATCAAGTCGAAGAAGGGCGTGGCGGTGTTCTCCATGGAAATGTCGGCCTCGCAGCTGGCCATGCGCCTGATTTCCTCCAACGGCCGCATCAATGCCACGCGCCTGCGCACCGGCCAGCTCGAGGACGAGGACTGGAGCCGCGTCACCAGCGCCATCCGCATGCTCAAGGAGACCAAGATCTTCATCGACGACACCCCGGGCGTGTCGCCGGAAGTGCTGCGCTCCAAGTGCCGCCGGCTCAAGCGCGAGCACGACCTGGGGCTGGTGGTGATCGACTACCTGCAGCTGATGAGCGTGCCGGGCAACAGCGAGAACCGCGCCACCGAGATTTCCGAGATCAGCCGCTCGCTCAAGGGCCTGGCCAAGGAGCTGAACGTGCCGGTGATCGCCCTGTCCCAGCTCAACCGCTCGCTGGAAACGCGTACCGACAAGCGCCCGGTGATGGCCGACCTGCGCGAATCCGGCGCCATCGAGCAGGACGCGGACATGATCGTGTTCATCTACCGCGACGAGTACTACAACAAGGAAAACTCGCCGGACAAGGGCCTGGCCGAGATCATCATCGGCAAGCACCGCGGTGGCCCCACCGGCTCGTGCAAGCTGAAGTTCTTCGGCGAGTACACCCGCTTCGACAACCTCAGCCACGACAGCGTCGGCGCGTTCGAGTAACGCGCCGCGGCGGCGTCAGCCGTCGCTCCAGATGTCGCCGAAGGCGCGGGCGAAGTTCGCGCCCAGCACCTTGTCCACCACGCGCGGCGCATGCCCACGGCGGAGAAGGGCATCGGCCACCTGCAGCAGCTTGCGCGGAGTATTGGCGTCGGGCAGGTAGGGCGTGCGGTTCTCGCCCGGCGCGCCGGTGCCGGCCAGCCTGCGCTCGCGCATCTGCCGGTCCATTTCGCGGATGTCCTCTTCATCGACGGGGAAGAACAGCGCGTCGGTGCCGATCCCGACGTGGTCTTCGCCGCATACGCGCAGCGCATGCTCCAGATGCGCGATGTAGTCGGCCAGCAGCGGCTGGCGGCTGTCCTCGGTGAGGAACGGCAGCATGTAGATGCCAACCACGCCGCCCTTGTCGGCCATCGCCCGCAACTCGGTGTCGCGCTTGTTGCGCGGATGGTCGAACACCGCGCTGCAGCCGGCATGGGTGATCAGCGGTGGCGCGCGGCTGGCGTCGATGCCTTCGCGGGTGGTCAGGGCGCTGGAGTGGCTCAGGTCCAGCGCCACGCCGCAGGCGTTCATGCGGGCGATGGCCTCGCGCCCGAGCGGGCTCAGGCCGCTGGGTGCAGGGTCCAGGCAACCGCCGCCGAATGGCGAGGCATGGTTGTAGGACAGCTGCATGACGCGCACGCCGAGTCCGCGGAACAGGTCGATGCGCTCGACCTTGTCCTCGAGCATCGTGGCGGCCTCGAACGAGAAGATCAGCGCCACCTTGCCTTCGCGCTTGGCACGCGCCAGGTCGCCGTGGTGGGTGACCTTCAGGAACATCGCCGGCTGCGACTCGACCAGTTGCTGCGCGCGGGCGATGTCGGCGACGGTTTCCTCGAATGAACCGGCCGCGCCGCCGAGGGTGGTCTTGATCACGCTGATGCCCGACTCGCGGATCTGGCGCAGGTGCAGGGCCTGCGCGTCGTCGTGCAACAGCGCGCCGACCGACGCCAGCGCATTGGCATCCAGGACCAGCGCGCTGGCGTAAAGCGCCGTGCTGTCCGGACCGGCGGCGAGGGGTGACGCTGTGGCGGCCGTTGCGGTGGCCGTTGCGGCGGCCGACGGCAAGGCCAACCCCGCCAGCAGGCCGCTCCCCCATCCCAGCACGCGGCGACGCGATGCATCGATACCCATCGAACTCCCTTCGTGGCGATGACAGAAGGCGATGATGGCCCAGGGGGGGCGCCCGGCACAAACCCGGGCCCGGGCCTGCGCGTTTCAGCAGGCGGTCGCGCCGCTTTCTTCGCTGCCAGCTGGCGGAGTACGTACTGCAGCAGGCCGCCATTGTGGGTCAGGGCGGACCGTCCGCGCGGCATGGCCGCGCGGTCCAGGCGAACGCCCCGCGCGCTGCGCGGGGCGGGTCTGCGTGTTTCAGCAGGCGATCACGCCGCCTTCTTCGCTGCCAGCTGGCGGAGTACGTACTGCAGCAGGCCGCCATTGCGGAAGTACTCGACTTCCTTCGGGGTCAGCAGCAGCACATGCGCCTGGAAGGTGGCCGTGCGGCCGTCGGCATGGGTCGCGGTGACGGTGGCGCGCCTGGAGTGGCCGTCTTCCAGTCCGCTGATGTCGAACACCTCCGAGCCGTCCAGCCCCAGCGTCTGCGCGTTCTCGCCCGGCAGGAACTGCAGCGGCAGCACGCCCATGCCGACCAGGTTGGAGCGGTGGATGCGCTCGAAGCTCTCGGCGATCACCGCCTTGACCCCGAGCAGGTTGGTGCCCTTTGCCGCCCAGTCGCGCGAGGAGCCGGTGCCGTACTCCTTGCCGGCCACCACCACCAGCGGCGTGCCGGCGGCCTTGTACTTCATCGCCGCGTCGTAGATGGACATCTTTTCCGGCGGCTGTGCGCCGAAGTACAGGGTGTTGCCGCCTTCCTCACCACCGAACATCAGGTTCTTGATGCGGATGTTGGCGAAGGTGCCGCGCACCATCACGTCATCGTTGCCGCGACGGCTGCCATAGCTGTTGAAGTCGGCCGGCTGCACGCCGCGCGACTGCAGGAAGCGGCCCGCGGGCGAATCCTTCTTGATGTTGCCGGCCGGAGAAATGTGGTCGGTGGTGATCGAGTCCCCGAACAGGCCGAGCACGCGCGCGCCGTGGATGTCGGCGATGCGGCCCACGGCCATGGTCATGCCGTCGAAATACGGCGGGTTCTTGATGTAGGTCGACTCGGCGTTCCAGCGGTAGGCCTGGCCTTCCGGCGACTCGATCTGCGCCCAGCGGCTGTCGCCCTTGAACACGTCGGCATAGTTCTGCTTGAACATCTCCGGGCCGACGGTGGCGGCGATGACATCGCCGATCTCCTTGTTGCTCGGCCAGATGTCGCGCAGGTAGACGTCGTTGCCGTCGCGGTCCTTGCCCAGCGGTTCGCGGGTCAGGTCGATGTTGACCGTGCCGGCGATGGCGTAGGCCACCACCAGCGGCGGCGAGGCCAGGTAGTTGGCCTTGACCTCCGGGTGCACGCGGCCTTCGAAGTTGCGGTTGCCCGACAGCACCGAGGCCACCACCAGGTCGCCGGCGGCGATGCCGGCGCTGACCTCGGTGGGCAGCGGGCCGGAGTTGCCGATGCAGGTGGTGCAGCCGTAGCCGACCACGTAGAAGCCCAGCTTCTCCAGTTCCTTCAGCACGCCGGCCTTTTCCAGGTAGTCGGTGACCACCCGCGAGCCCGGCCCGAGCGAGGTCTTGACCCAGGGCTGGCGGGTCAGGCCGCGCGCGGCGGCGTTGCGCGCCAGCAGGCCGGCACCGATCATCACCGCCGGGTTGGAGGTGTTGGTGCACGAAGTAATGGCCGCGATCACCACCGCGCCGTCCTTCAGCCGCACCTTGCGGCCGTCGATCTCGACGTCGGCATGGCCCTTGGCCAGCTGCTCGTTGCCCACCGCGGCGCCGCCGCCCTCGTTGATGAAGTCGGCGACCTCGCCGTTGCGCCGGTCGCGGTTGGCGGTCAGCCCACCCAGCGCGTCGGCGAAGTTGCCGCGCACGTCCTGCAGCAGCACGCGGTCCTGCGGGCGCTTGGGCCCGGCCAGCGACGGCTGCACCGTGGACATGTCCAGTTCCAGCGTGGCGCTGTAGTGCGCGTGCGGCGACCCGGGCGCGTGCCACAGGCCCTGGGCCCGGGCATAGGCTTCCACCAGCGCGATCTGCGCCTCGCTGCGCCCGGACAGGCGCAAGTAGTTCAGCGATTCGGCATCGATCGGGAAGATGCCGCAGGTGGCGCCGTATTCCGGGGCCATGTTGGCGATGGTGGCGCGGTCGGCCAGCGGCAGGTGCTGCAGGCCATCGCCGTAGAACTCGACGAACTTGCCGACCACGCCCAGCCTGCGCAGCATCTGGGTGACGGTCAGCACCAGGTCGGTGGCGGTGGCGCCCTCGGGCAGGCGGCCGCTGAGCTTGAAGCCGACCACCTGCGGGATCAGCATCGAGGACGGCTGGCCGAGCATGGCCGCCTCGGCCTCGATGCCGCCCACGCCCCAGCCGAGCACGCCGATGCCGTTGATCATGGTGGTGTGCGAATCGGTGCCGAACACGGTGTCCGGGAAGGCCCAGCGGGTGCCGTCGACCTCGCGCTCCATCACCACCCGGGCCAGGTTCTCCAGGTTCACCTGGTGCACGATGCCGGTATTGGGCGGCACCACCTTGAAGTTCTCGAACGCCTTCTGGCCCCAGCGAAGGAAGCTGTAGCGCTCGCGGTTGCGCTCGAACTCGATGCGGCCGTTGAGGTCCAGCGCGTCGGCGCGGCCGAACACGTCCACCTGCACCGAGTGGTCGATCACCAGTTCCGAGGGGATCAGCGGATTGATCTGCTCGGCGCGCCCGCCCAGCCGGGTGACCGCGTCGCGCATCGCCGCCAGGTCCACCACGCAGGGCACGCCGGTGAAGTCCTGCAGCACCACCCGTGCCGGCATGAAGGCGATCTCGGTGTCCGGTTCGGCCTTCGGGTCCCAGGTGGCCACGGCCTCGATGTGCTCCGGGCCGACCGTCTGCCCCCCATCCTCGTGGCGGAGCAGGTTCTCCAGCAGGATCTTCATCGAGTAGGGCAGGTGCGAGATGTCGAAGCGCTCGCCCAGCCGGGGCAGGCTGCAGTACGTATAGGTCTGGTCGCCGACGGTGAGTTGGCTGCGGGTGGAGAACGAATCGCTCATGGCTGACTCCTGTGTTGCGGATGGCGTGCGGCGGCGCGCGGGGCGCCTGCTGGCTGGGGGCGGACCCCGTTCAGTAACGGCTGCCCGAGTATGGACGATCTTCCCCGGGGCGGGGCCGCGCATGCCATCGAGCATACGCACCGGTTTGTTGCAGCCGTGTCACGAGGCCGTTGCCGGCCCTTGCGCGGCAAGGGCTGCGCCGTCGCCGGCGGTACTGGCAGGGTTTGGGTATGCCCGTGCAGGTATGTATAATTCGTACATACTCAGGAGGGCGCCCGATGGAAGCCACCGTTGCTGAACGTGGACAGATCACCCTGCCCAAGGCCGTGCGCGACGCACTGGGCCTGACCAAGGGCACGCTGCTGAAGGTCGAGCTCGAAGGCAGCCGCATCATCCTGCGCAAGAGCGTGGACGACGCCATTTCCCGTGCCCGCGGCAAGTTCGCGCTGGACGGCTTCCCGTCGGCCGAACAGGCCGTGCGCACCGTCCGCGACGAGGCCGGCGAGGCATGATCGCGGTCGACTCCCCGGTACTGATCGAACTGCTCAGCGACGGCCCCCGCGCCGACGCGGTGGAGGCCTGCCTGCGGCAGGCGCTGGTCGGTGGCCGGGTGGTGGTCTGCGGCACCACGCTGGCCGAACTATGCGCCTCGCTGCGCGGCGGCGCGCAGGTGCAGGAGGCGCTGGAGGAAATGGGCATCCATTTCAGTCCGCTGGAGGCCAAGTCGGCGCTGCGCGCCGGCGAGATGCACCGCCGCCACCGCCAGCGCAATGCCGGCGACACCCGCCGCATCGACGATTTCATGGTCGGCGCCCACGCACTGCTGCAGTGCGACGGCCTGATCACCTGGAACGACACGTTTTACCGCGACTACTTCAAGGGCCTGAAGCTGATCGTGCCGCAAGCCTGAGCCCATACCCCATTCCTCATCCGTACCACCCGGGAGTTGTCATGTTGGAAGCCTACCGCCACCACGTAGCCGAGCGCGCCGCGCTTGGCATCCCGCCGCTGCCGCTGAGCGCACAGCAGACGGCCGACGTCATCGAACTGCTGAAGAACCCGCCGGCGGGCGAGGCCGAGTTCCTGCTCGACCTGATCACCCACCGCGTGCCGGCCGGCGTGGACGATGCGGCCAAGGTCAAGGCGTCCTACCTGGCCGCCATTGCCTTCGGCACCGAGAAAAGTGCCCTGATCAGCCGCGAGCGCGCCACCGAGCTGCTGGGCACCATGCTCGGCGGCTACAACGTCGCGCCGCTGATCCAGCTGCTGGACGACGCCCAGGTCGGCGCCATCGCCGCCGGCGCGCTGAAACACACCCTGCTGGTGTTCGATGCGTTCCACGACGTGCAGGAAAAGGCCAAGGCCGGCAACGCCAACGCGCAGTCCGTGCTGCAGAGCTGGGCCGACGCCGAGTGGTTCACCAGCAAGCCGGAAGTGCCGCAGAGCCTGACCATCACCGTGTTCAAGGTGCCGGGCGAGACCAATACCGACGACCTGTCGCCGGCGCCCGACGCCACCACCCGCCCGGACATCCCGATGCACGCCCTGGCGATGCTGAAGAACAAGCGTGACGACGCGCCGTTCACCCCGGAGGAAGACGGCAAGCGCGGCCCGATCCAGCAGATCCTGTCGCTCAAGGACAAGGGCCACCTGGTCGCCTACGTTGGCGACGTGGTCGGTACCGGTTCCTCGCGCAAATCGGCCACCAACAGCGTGCTGTGGTGGACCGGCGACGACATCCCGTACATTCCCAACAAGCGCGCCGGCGGCGTGTGCCTGGGCGGCAAGATCGCGCCGATCTTCTACAACACCATGGAAGACGCCGGTGCGCTGCCGATCGAGCTGGACGTGTCGAAGATGGAGCATGGCGACGTCGTCGAACTGCGTCCGTATGACGGCAAGGCGCTGAAGAACGGCGAAGTGATCGCCGAGTTCGAAGTGAAGTCCGAAGTGCTGTTCGACGAAGTGCGCGCCGGTGGCCGCATTCCGCTGATCATCGGCCGTGGCCTGACCGCCAAGGCGCGCGAGGCGCTGGGCCTGCCGGCCACCGACCTGTTCCGCCTGCCGGTGCAGCCGGCCGATACCGGCAAGGGCTACTCGCTGGCGCAGAAGATGGTCGGCCGCGCCTGTGGCCTGCCGGAAGGCAAGGGCATGCGCCCGGGCACCTACTGCGAACCGAAGATGACCTCGGTGGGCTCGCAGGACACCACCGGGCCGATGACCCGCGACGAGCTCAAGGACCTGGCCTGCCTGGGCTTCTCGGCCGACCTGGTGATGCAGTCGTTCTGCCATACCGCCGCCTATCCGAAGCCGGTGGACGTGAAGACCCACCACACCCTGCCGGAGTTCATCTCCACCCGCGGCGGCGTGTCGCTGCGTCCGGGCGACGGCGTGATCCATAGCTGGCTCAACCGCATGCTGCTGCCCGACACCGTCGGTACCGGTGGCGACTCGCATACCCGTTTCCCGGTGGGCATCTCGTTCCCGGCCGGTTCGGGCCTGGTCGCCTTCGCCGCCGCCACCGGCGTCATGCCGCTGGACATGCCCGAGTCGGTGCTGGTGCGCTTCAAGGGCCAGATGCAGCCGGGCGTGACCCTGCGCGACCTGGTCAACGCGATTCCGCTGTACGCCATCAAGCAGGGCCTGCTGACCGTGGCCAAGGCCGGCAAGAAGAACATCTTCTCCGGCCGCATCCTGGAGATCGAGGGCCTGCCGGACCTCAAGGTGGAGCAGGCGTTCGAGCTGTCCGACGCCTCGGCCGAGCGTTCCGCCGCCGGTTGCAGCGTGCGCCTGAACAAGGCGCCGATCATCGAGTACCTCAACAGCAACATCACGCTGCTGAAGTGGATGATCGCCGAGGGCTACCAGGATGCCCGCTCGCTGGCGCGCCGCGTCGAGAAGATGGAAGCGTGGCTGGCCGACCCGCAGCTGCTCGAGCCCGATGCCGACGCCGAGTACGCCGCGGTCATCGAGATCGACCTGGCCGACATCCACGAGCCGATCGTGGCGTGCCCGAACGACCCGGACGACGTCAAGACCCTGTCCGAGGTGGCCGGCGCCAAGATCGACGAGGTGTTCATCGGCTCGTGCATGACCAACATCGGCCACTTCCGCGCGGCCGCCAAGCTGCTGGAAGGCAAGCGTGACATCCCGACCCGCCTGTGGGTGGCCCCGCCGACCAAGATGGATGCCTCCGAGCTGACCAAGGAAGGCGTGTACGGCACCTTCGGCAGCGCCGGCGCGCGCATGGAAATGCCGGGCTGCTCGCTGTGCATGGGCAACCAGGCGCAGATCCGCGAAGGCTCCACCGCGATGTCGACCTCGACCCGCAACTTCCCCAACCGCCTGGGCCGCAACACCAACGTGTACCTGGGCTCGGCGGAACTGGCGGCGATCTGCTCGCGCCTGGGCCGGATCCCGACCAAGGAGGAGTACATGGCCGACATCGGCGTGATCAACGCCAACGGCGCGCAGATCTACCGCTACATGAACTTCGACCAGATCGCGGACTACAAGGACGTGGCCGACACCGTCGCGGTGTAAGCCACGACGAATGCAGCACGCGGAAAGCCCGGCACATGCCGGGCTTTCCGTTTTCATGCGTGCGCCAATGCCATGTCCGATAGCGGCGAGCGCCATGCGCCGCGCGCCTTCATTCTGCGCGCTCCATCCATCGGGAGCAGGACATGAAGGCATTGCACGACAAGACCGTATTGATCACCGGCGCCAGTTCCGGCATCGGCCGCGCCGCCGCGCTGCTGTTCGCCGCCGAAGGCGCACGGGTGGTGCTGGGCGCGCGCCGCGGCGCCGAGCTGGAGGCGCTGGTCGCGCGCATCCAGGCCGCGGGTGGGGCCGCCACCTGGCTGGCCGGCGACGTGCGCGAAGAAGCCTATGCGCAGGCGCTGGTGCGCCATGCCGAGGACACCTTCGGCCCGCTGCATGCGGCGTTCAACAACGCCGGCGTACTGGGGCCGCTGCAGCCCACGCCCGAGGTCGCGCTGGCCGACTGGCGCCACGCGCTGGAGGTCAACCTGACCGCTGCCTTCCTCGGCGCCAAGTACCAGATCCCGGCGCTGCTGCGCGCCGGCAGCGGCAGCAGCCTGGTGTTCACCTCGACCTTCGTCGGCCACACCGCCGGTTTCCCATGCACGGCCGCGTATGCGGCCAGCAAGGCCGGGGTCATCGGCCTGGTGCAGTCGCTGGCCGCCGAGCTCGGGCCGTCCGGGGTGCGCGTCAACGCGCTGCTGCCCGGGGGGACCGACACGCCGATGGCCCGCGAGATGAACCCCGACGAGGCGGCGCTGGGCGCGGTGGCGCGACTGCATGCGCTGCGGCGGCTGGCGCAGCCGGAGGAAATCGCGGCCGCGGCGCTGTTCCTGGTCTCGCCGGCATCTTCGTTCGTCACCGGCACCGCGATGCGGGTCGATGGCGGGGTGTCCATCCAGCGCGGGTGAGGCGCGCCGTTTCCGGAGCGGCGGTGCGCAGCGTCAACGGTGCGGGTCGCGCTCCGGGCTCGGCCGCTTGAGCAGCTTGCGCTGCAGCGAGCGGCGGTGCATGCCGAGCAGGCGTGCGGCGGCCGAGACGTTGCCGCCGGTTTCGTGCAGCGCCTGCTGGATGTGTTCCCACTGCAGGCGGCTGATCGGCGTCATCGCGTCGGGGGGCTCGATGTCCTCGTGCTCCTCGCCGTTCTCGTCGGCCTCGCCGAGCGCGCGCAGGATCATCGGCACCGTCGCCGGCTTGGGCAGGTAATCGTCGGCGCCAAGCTTGATCGCTTCCACCGCGGTGGCGATGGAGGCGTAGCCGGTGACCAGCAGGATGCGCATGTCCGCGCGCAGCGTGCGCAGCGGCTGGATCAGCGCCAGTCCGGATTCGCCGCCGAGCTTGAGGTCGATCAGCGCGAACGCCGGCGGCGACCGCGTGGCCTGCTCCAGCGCGCTGGCGATGTCGTGGGCGGTGACGGTCTCGATCTCGCGGCGGGCGAGGCTGCGCTGCAGGGTGCGCACGTACAGCGGATCGTCGTCGACCAGCAGGCCGTGGGAAGAGGAGGTCATGGATTCGCTTCCATAGTGACAAGGGGCAGGCGGAAACCGACGCGGGTACCGCGGCCTTCGGCCGGGCGCATCCACAGTTCCCCGTGCAGGCGTTCTATCGTGGCGTGCGACAGCGCCAGGCCCACGCCCATGCCGCCGCTCTTGCCGCTGTTGAACAGGGTGCCCGGCAGCGCCGCGTGGGCGGCGTCGTTGGCCTTGAAGCCGGGGCCGTAGTCGCGGACTTCGCCGTACAGGTGGTCGTCGCGGATGCGGATGTCCAGGTCCACCTGGCCATGGCCGGTCTGTTCGCCGGCGTCGGCGGCGTTGTTCAACAGCACCTGCAGCAGGTGGCCGACGCCCGGGTCCAGCGCCAGCTGCAGCGGTGCGTCGGCATTGCGCCGCAGGTGCACGGTCGGGCGCACCAGGCGCCATTGCTCGAGCACGTTGCCGATCGACACGCGGGCGCGGCTGCGCGCGCCTTCCGCCGGCGCCGCCAGCGCCAGGACCCGCTCGCGGCATTGCACCAGCAGGCCGCGCAGGGTGTCCATGTCCTCCAGCATCGCCGGGTCGTCGGCGTACTGCTCGGCGATGTCGTCGGCCAGCAGGGTCATGGTCGCCAGCGGCGTGTTCAGTTCATGCGCCACCGAGGCCGCGTGGGTGGCCAGGGCGACGATGCCCTCGTTGCGCACGAAGCGCTCGCGCAGCAGCGCCAGCTGGTTCTCGCGCTCGCGCAGCGCCGCGGCCAGCCGCGTGGAAAACACCAGCACGACCACGCTGGAGAGCAGGAAGTTGGCTGCCGCGCCCCACAGGTGCAGGCTCATCGAATCGAAGTAGCCGCCGTGCAGCGGCAGCCCGAAGATCGCGCTTACCGCATAGCCGGCCACGCAGGCCGCGGCCACCGCATGGGTCCAGCGCAGGGGCAGGGCCAGCGCGGCCAGCGCGATCAGGATCAGGAACAGCGAGCCGAACGGATTGGCGATGCCGCCGCTCCAGCCGACCATCCAGGTCAGCACGGTGACGTCCACCAGGATGTGGCCGAAGGCGGTGACCGGGGCAGGGTCGCTGTCGTGCACGCGCAGCTGCACGTAGAGGTTGAACAGCGCCAGCACGCACACGCCGCTCCACAGCGGCAGCTGCGGCAGGTCGAGCCCCAGCAGCCCGGTGGCGACCAGGATCGCGCTGGCCTGGCCGGCGGTGGCCAGCCAGCGCAGGCTGCACAGGGTGCGGAGGAACGAGGTATCCGGGGAATCCATGCGTGCATCGTAATGCGTCCCGGCCCGCCGGCGCTCGTCGTGGTTCATGCCGGGACGGCGGCCGGCGCGCTAAAATGCGCGCCATGCACGACGCCGTCACCCGCCCGACTCCTCCCGCCGACGCCACTGCCTGGCCCCGCCGCATCACCCATGCCGTCGATATCGGCGGAGTGAAGGTCGGTGGCGGCCACCCGGTGGTCGTCCAGTCGATGACCAATACCGACACCGCCGATGTCGCCGCCAGCGTCCGCCAGGTGGCCGAGCTGTGGCGCGCCGGTTCGGAAATGGTGCGGCTGACCGTCAACAACGCCGAATCGGCGGCGGCCATTCCGCGCATCGTCGACAAGCTGCGGATGATGGGCATCGACGTGCCGCTGATCGGCGACTTCCATTACAACGGCCACCAGCTGCTGGCACAGGAGCCGGCCTGCGCCGAAGCGCTGGCCAAGTACCGCATCAACCCGGGCAATGTGGGCTTCGGCAAGAAGAAGGACACCCAGTTCGCGCAGCTGATCGAGTTCGCCGTCCGCTACGACAAGCCGGTGCGCATCGGCGCCAACTGGGGCTCACTGGACCAGAGCCTGGCGGCCCGGCTGATGGACGAGAACAGCCAGCGCGAACAGCCGTGGGACGCCGGCCGGGTGCTGCGCGAGGCACTGATCCGCTCGGCCCTGGATTCGGCGCAGACCGCGGTGGAACTGGGCCTGCCGCGCGAGCGCATCGTGCTGTCGGCCAAGGTCAGCGGCGTGCAGGAGCTGATCGCGGTGTACCGCGACCTGGCCAACCGTTCCGATTTCGCCCTGCATCTGGGGCTGACCGAGGCCGGCATCGGCAGCAAGGGCATCGTCGCCTCGTCGGCGGCGCTGGCGGTGCTGCTGCAGGAAGGCATCGGCGACACCATCCGCATCTCGCTCACGCCCGAGCCGGGGCAGCCGCGCACGCAGGAAGTCATCGTCGCCCAGGAACTGCTGCAGACCACCGGGCAGCGTGCGTTCACGCCCATGGTCACGGCCTGCCCGGGCTGCGGCCGCACCACCTCCGAGTTCTTCCAGGAGCTGGCCAAGGTGGTGCAGAACCACGTGCGCGAGAAGATGCCGGTGTGGCGCGTCAGCCACCCGGGCGCGGAGAACATGACCCTGGCGGTCATGGGCTGCATCGTCAACGGCCCGGGCGAGTCGCGCCATGCCAACATCGGCATCTCGCTGCCGGGCACCGGCGAGGCGCCGGCCGCGCCGGTGTTCGTCGACGGCGAGAAGAAGGTGACGCTGCGGGGCGAGAACATCGCGCAGGAGTTCGTGGCGCTGATCGACGAGTATGTCGAGAACCGCTATGCGCGCGACGCAGGCTGAATCCCGCCGCGAAGCCGCCGGCGTGCGCGACTGGCTCGCGCACAACGCCTGGCGTCTGCTCGTGCTGTTCGTCTGCCTGCTGCTGCCGCTGGCCGGGTTCGTGGCCCTGGCCGAGGAAATCCACGAGGCCGAGTCGCTGTACTTCGACCAGGCGCTGCTGTGGCGCATGCATGGGCTTGCCTCACCCGCGCTGGATGCGTTCTTCCTGCTGATGTCGCGGCTGGGCTACCAGTGGGGCGTGATTCCGCTGGACCTGCTGCTGGTGGCCGTGCTCGCATTCCGGCGGCGCTGGCGCAACACGCTGTTCGCCGCCACCGCCTTCGCCGGCTCGGCGCTGTTGAACATCGGCAGCAAGCAGTTGTTCCAGCGCGAGCGCCCGGGCCTGTGGGAATCGATCGCGCCGGAAAGCACCTTCAGTTTTCCCAGCGGGCACGCGATGGGGTCGATGACGCTGGCCGCCACCGCGCTGTTCCTGGCATGGAACACGCGCTGGCGCTGGCCGGTGGCGATCACCGGCGGCATCTTCGTGTTCTGCGTCGGGTTGTCGCGCGTCCATCTGGGCGTGCATTACCCCTCCGATATCCTGGGCGGCTGGTGCGCTGCGCTGGCGTGGGTGACCGGCGTGCATGTACTGCTGTTCCGTCGCCGCTGGTCGCCATCGGCTGCGGCGAAACCCTAATTGCCTGCGAGGGATGCACTGATGGCCGCACAACGCTGCGGCGCACAGCATGTCATGGCCGGTCACCCGGCGCCGATCACGGCCGGGTCATGCGTGGACAGGGGAGTTGTCCAAGTGTGCCGTCCCCATGGGGCGGGACCGGCTTCTTGACTGATAATGGGCGCGGCCTGCGCGATGGCGGATCCACCGCCCGGCTCCGGATGGCGGAGCTGCATGGCCGGCTGCGACTGTCACTGGGTGTCGGGGGGAGGAAGCGGGTAGTGACGATAACGGTATTTCTCATTGACGACCACGCGCTGGTGCGCACCGGTCTGCAGATGATCCTTGCCGGTGAAACCGGTATCGAGGTGGTTGGCGCCGCGGACAGCGGCGAAGCGGCCCTGCCGCAGATCCGCCGGCTGAAACCGGACGTGGTGCTCTGCGACCTGAACCTGCCGGGGCTGAGCGGGCTGGAGATCACCGAGCGCATCGTCAAGGGCGACCACGGCACCCGCGTGATCATCGTGTCGGTACTGGAAGACGGGCCGATGCCCAAGCGGCTGCTGGAAGCCGGTGCCTCCGGTTATGTCGGCAAGGGCGGTGACGCCCGCGAACTGGTGCGCGCCATCCATGACGTGGCGCTGGGTCGACGCTATCTGGCCAGCAACATCGCCCAGAACCTGGCCCTGTCCAACATAGGCGGCGACGAATCGCCGTTCGATGGTCTCTCGCCGCGCGAACTGGAAGTGGCCCTGCTGCTGGTGCAGGGGCACCGCCAGGAGGAGATCGCCCGCCGCCTCAGCCTGAGCGCCAAGACCATCAACACGCACAAGTCGCGCCTGTTCCAGAAGACCGGCGTGCACGACAACATCGCACTGGCGCGCCTGGCTGCCCAGTACGGCGTGGGCGATCCATCGAAGGCGATATGACAGCCTCCGCCGGCGCCGGAGGCACATGAAAAAAGCGGCCCGTGGGCCGCTTTTTTCATTCCGGGACGCGCTGCCTTCAGGCGTTGCGGTGCGGCTCGTCCGGGTTCGCTGCGCTGACGCCGGCCTGTGCCTCTGCCTCTGCCTCGACTTCGGCGGTGGCGATCGCAGCGGCTTCGGATTCCACATCCGTGGCCAGCGGCGCCTGGTCGCTGGACGTGTGCTGCTCGCCGGTTGCCGGCGCCGTCACCGGTGCCTCGGCGAACAGCTGTCCGTTCTCCGGCAGGGCCGGTTCCGGCGTGGCAGCCGGGACCGGCATCGGCTCTACCGCAACCGCAACCGGTTCGACGGCCACCACCACTGCCTCGACCGGCGCCGCAGGCTCGGCGACGACCGCCGGCTCCGGGGCATCCTGCTGCACGGCTGCAGCCACCGGCTGCACGGCTTCTTCCGCCACCGGTGCGGCTTCCACTGCCGGTACGACGACGGGCGCGGCTTCCGCCGTTGCCACCACGGTCTCCAGCACGGGTTCCGGCTGCGCGATGGCCGTGGTTTCCGGTTCGGCGGCGATGCTCACCGCCGCGATCGCGGCGGCGGGCGTTGCAGCGGGCTCGGCCTGCGGCGCGACCGGCGCTTCGGCGCGCGCAGGGCGCGGTGCACGTGCGGGCGCATGGGCGATCGCCGGCTCGTCGTCGAAATCGAACTCCGGCTGGGCCGCTGCCGGTACGGCGTCCGTTCCGGTGGACTCGCTGCCGGCGTCCTCGCCCTCGTCGGCGATGTCGTCATCGTTGCCCAGCACGTCGGTATCGGCGTTGCCGGTGCCTTCGGCATTGCCGCGGCGACGGCGGCGGCCGCCACGGCGACCACGGCGGCGGCGGCTGGCGCCGTCGCCAGTGCCATCGTCGGTGGCCGGAGCGGTGGTCTCATCGGTCGCAACAATGGCCTGCTCGGCGGCGGTGGTCACCGCTGCGGTGTCCTCCACGACCGGCAGCTGCACCTTGGCCGGGGACTCGGTGGCGTCCGTATCCACGGTGGCGACCACGGTTGCCGCGGCCATGGCCGGGGCGGCTGCCACGACCGGGCGCGGGGCCTCGGCCTGCGGCTGCCGTGCCGGCTTTTCGCTGGCCGGCTGCACGGCCTTGTCCGCGTCCTGCTGCGGCTTGGGCTGCTTGGGCTGCTTCTGCGGCTTGGGCTGCTGCTGTTCGTTGTTGCGCTGCTGCTTGCCCTGCGGGGCCTGCTGTTCGCCGCGCTGCTTGGGCTGCTGCTGGCCGGCATTCTGCTGCTGCGGGTTGCCGCCGGCGCCCTGGCGACGGTCATCGCGACGCTCGTCGCGGCGCTGCTCGTCGCGACGGTTGCCGTTGCCATTGCCGCCGTTGCGTGCCGGCTGGCCGTTGGCGCCATTGTTGCCATTACGGCCGTCGCGGCGCGGATTGTTGCGGTCGTTGCGGTCGTTGCGGTTGCCGCGGCCGCTGTCCTGGCGCGGCTGCGGCTGGGCCGGTGCCGCCGGGGCGGTCTCGCCACCGAAGACCCGCTTGAGCCATCCCATCACACCGCCGCTCGCCGGCGCGGCGGGCGCGGGTGCGGCGACCGGGGCCGGTACCGGCGCCGGTTCCGGGACCTCGCGTACCGGGGCCGGCTGGCTGTGCTTGACGTGGGTCACCGCCGGGGCCGGCGGGATGTTCAGCTGCGCCTTGGTCAGGGCGTGCACCGGCAGCTTGCGCGGGGTGCCGCGCTGGTAGCTCGGCCTGCCCGACTCCTCGCCCAGCTCGTTCTCGCGCAGGCGGGTGACTTCGTAATGCGGGGTGTGCAGCTGCTCGTCGGCGACGATGATGATCGGCGCGTCGTGGCGGCGCTCGATCTCGCGCAGCGCGCTACGCTTCTCGTTGAGCAGGAAGTTGGCGATCTCGACCGGGGCCTGGACCAGCACCTGCCCGGTGTTTTCCTTCATCGCATGCTCTTCGGCGACGCGGATGATCGACAGCGACAGCGACTCGACGCTGCGCATGCGGCCCTGGCCGTCGCAGCGTGGGCACACGATCTGGCTGGACTCGCCCAGGCTCGGGCGCAGCCGCTGGCGGCTCATTTCCATCAGCCCGAAGCGCGAGATGCGGCCCAGCTGCACGCGCGCGCGGTCGTACTTGAGCGCGTTCTGCAGGCGGTTCTCGACTTCGCGCTGGTGCTTGTTCGAGGACATGTCGATGAAGTCGATCACCACCAGGCCACCCAGGTCGCGCAGGCGCAGCTGGCGGGCCACTTCCTCGGCGGCTTCCAGGTTGGTCTGGAACGCGGTGTCCTCGATGTCGCTGCCCTTGGTGGCGCGGGCCGAGTTCACGTCGATGGCGGTCAGCGCTTCGGTCTGGTCGACCACGATCGAGCCGCCGGACGGCAGGCGCACGTTGCGCTCGTAGATCGCCTCGATCTGCGATTCGATCTGGAAGCGGTTGAACAGCGGGATGTCGTCCTTGTAGTGCTTGAGCTTGCGCAGGGTCTGCGGCATCACCTGCTGCATGAACTCGCGCGCGGTCTCGTACAGCTCCTCGGTGTCCACCAGGATCTCGCCGATGTCGGCGCGCAGGTAGTCGCGCAGGGCGCGCACGATCAGGCGCGACTCCTGGTAGATAAGGAACGGCGCGGGCTTGGCCAGCGCGGCCTCGGCGATGGAGCGCCAGACCTGCAGCAGGTAGTCCAGGTCCCACTGCAGTTCCTCGGCATCGCGGCCGACGCCGGCGGTGCGGATGATCACGCCCATGTCGTCGGGGATGTTCAGCTTGTCGAGCGCGTCCTTGAGCGCGGCGCGATCCTCGCCCTCGATGCGGCGCGAGACGCCGCCGGCCGACGGCGAGTTCGGCATCAGCACCATGTAGCGGCCGGCCAGGGAGATGAACGTGGTCAGGGCGGCGCCCTTGTTGCCGCGCTCCTCCTTGTCGACCTGGACCACGACTTCCTGGCCCTCGCGCAACAGCTCGCGGATGCCGGCCTTGTTGTGGTCGACACCGGCCTGGAAGTAATCGCGGGAGATTTCCTTCAGCGGCAGGAAGCCATGCTTGTCACCGCCGTATTCGACGAAAGCCGCTTCGAGGGAGGGTTCGAGCCGGGTGATGCGGCCCTTGTAGATGTTGGACTTCTTCTGTTCCTTGGACGGCTGTTCGATGTCGATGTCGTACAGGGTCTGGCCGTCCACGATGGCCACGCGCAGCTCTTCGGCCTGCGTGGCATTGATCAGCATTCGCTTCATTGTGCGTTCCTCGCGCGCTGCTACCGCGCGGAACGCCATGGCGTTTCGCCTCTGGACACGGGTCGCCGCCCCTCGCGCAGGCGCGGGCAGGGGCGGCTTGGGTTTCCAGCGCTACGACACCACGGCAGGCCGCGGGAGCGCTTGTGTTCTTGGTTTCAGGTGTTTCGGGGCCGGCGGCCGCTCCGGCCGTGGCCGGGGCGTCGCACGGGACATGTTTTTTCGTCCAGCACGGATGCTTTTGGCATCCGGCGATGGCCGGGAGCGCCGACGAGCCGCTAACATGGCCGCCCCGGGGGCGGTGGCCGCGCACTGTGCCGGATCCGTCGGAAGCCGGGCTTCTGGCCCTGATCAACTTCCAACGAAATCAAACCCTTATATCGCTCCCCGAGTGTAACAGAATAAACAGGCAGATGACTGACTCCGAAGACCGCCGCATACCGCCTGCGGGCAAATCCAGCGTGCGCCTGATCAAGGTTCCGGAAGACCGGGCCGGGCAGCGGCTGGACAACTTCCTGCTCGGCCAGCTCAAGGGCGCCCCGCGCAGCCTGGTCTACAAACTGGTGCGCAGCGGCCAGGTGCGGGTCAATGGCGGCCGAGCCAAGGCCGAGCGCAAGCTGGAGGCGGGCGAGGAGGTGCGCGTGCCGCCGGTCAATCTCGCCGAGGTCGGAGACAAGGCGCCACCGCCGGCCGGCTTCCTGCAGCGCATGGAGCAGGCCATCGTGTTCGAGGACGCGCGGCTGCTGGTCATCAACAAGCCTTCCGGGGTGGCCAGCCATGGCGGCAGCGGCATCAGCCATGGCGCGATCGAAACCATGCGCGCCCTGCGTCCGAACCAGGGGCTGGAGCTGGTCCACCGCCTGGATCGCGACACCTCGGGGCTGCTGGTCATGGCCAAGAAGCGCTCGGCGCTGTCCGAGCTGCAGGCGCTGCTGCGCGAGGACCACGACGGCACCGGGCCCGGCGGCATCCGCAAGCGCTACCTGACCCTGCTGGTCGGGCGCATGCCCGATGGGGTGATGAGCGTGGATGCGCCGCTGCACGTGGGCCTGCGCCAGGGGGGCGAACGCCATGTGCAGGTGAATGCGGCCGGCAAGCCGTCACTGAGCCATTTCAGGGTGCTGGAGCGGCGCGGCGGTCATTCGTACTGCGAGGTGAAGATCGATACCGGGCGTACCCACCAGATCCGCGTGCATGCCCAGCACATCGGTCATCCGGTCGCCGGTGACGACAAGTACGGCGATCCTGCGGTCAACAAGCGGTTTCGCGAGCAGATCGGGCTGAAGCGGCTGTTCCTTCACGCCGCCTCGCTGGAGTTTGCGCTCGATGGCGGCAAGGTGCCCTATGTGCTCAACGCACCGCTGGCGCCGGAACTGGCCGAGGCGCTGGACCGGTTGCGCTGATCCGGCGCGCATGCGCTGACGCCGCTTGGGCGGCATCGGGTCTGGTGCCCGTGCCGCCGCGCCGCATCGATGCGGGGGCGGTCAGCCGCCGCGGCGCATGCGCTCCTCGATGGCGAAGCAGCTGTCCGGCTTCGGCTGCGGCGGGTTGAAGCTCACCGGAACCTGGATGGTGGTCGGCACCGCCTGGCCATTGCGGGTGGCGGCCTTGAACTTCCATTCGCGCACGCGCTGGATCGCCGCATCGTCGAGCTGGCTGTTGCCGCTGCTGGTGAGCAGCGTGACTTCGGTCGGGGTGCCCTGCGGCCCGACCACGACCTTGAGCACGCTCTGTCCGCCGACGCCGCTGCAGGCCAGTTCGACCGGGTAGTCCGGCGGTGGCGTCTGTACCGCGGCCACCTCGGTGGGGGCGATCACCGGCGCGGCCGGTTCGGAAGGGCCGCAGGCGCTGAGCGCGATGGCGGTGGCGAGGGAGCCCAGCAGGAGATGCGCTTTCATGTCATTGCTCCACAAGTGCGGATGCCTTGGCGGCACAGATGAAATCGTTCTCGCTCAGCCCGCCCACGTCGTGGGTGGAAAAGCGGACGATCGCGCGGTCGTAGTGCACCCCCAGGTCGGGGTGGTGGTCCTCGCGGTGCGCGACCCACGCCAGGGCATTCACGAACGCCATGGTGCCGTGGTAATTGTCGAAGCTGAACGTGCGCACCAGGGCGTGGCCGTCCTCGGCCAGCTCCCAGCCCGGGACCTGCGGCAGCAGTTCGGCCAGCCGCGCCGCCCCGAGCCGGTGCTCGCTGCCCCTGCGCGGAATGCAGTGCGCCTGCGCGAGTGGAATCAGATCGGCCATGGGAATCTCCATCGACAAGGGGCTGAACGGCGCTGCGCGTGGAATCAGTGTCCCATCAGCAGTTGCCAAGACACGGCTAGAATACCCCGCATGATCCAGATTTCAGATACCGCACAGAGCCATTTCCGCAAGTTGATCGAACGCGAGGCCGTGCCCGGCATGGGCGTGCGCCTGAGCGCGGTCGAACCGGGGACGCCACGCGCCGACGCGCGCCTTGAGTTCGCCGAGCCGGCCGATCTGCTGGGCGACGAATGGGCGGTGGACTGCGACGGCTTCACGCTCTACGTGGCGGCCACCAGCGTGGCCTGGCTGGACGGCGCCGAGATCGACTACGTCACCCAGGCGGCGGGTACCCAGCAGCTGACCATCAAGGCGCCGAAGATCAAGGGCGAAGCGCCCGGCGAGGCGGCGTCGATGGTCGAGCGCGTGCATTGGGTCATCGAGAACGAGGTCAACCCGCAGCTGGCTTCGCACGGCGGCCGCGTCGCGGTGCAGGAAGTGTCCGCCGACGGCGTGGTGCTGCTGCGCTTCGGCGGCGGCTGCCATGGGTGCGGCATGGCCGACGTGACCTTGAAGCAGGGCATCGAGAAGACCTTGATGGCCCGCGTGCCTGGCGTCACCGCGGTGCGCGACGCGACCGACCACGCCAGTGGCCAGGCCCCCTACATTCCGCGCGGCAGCGCGGGCTGAGCCTTTCCGCACGTGCCGGTGACGACGGTTGCCGACCTGATCGACCTGCTGGCCGCCCGGCGCAAGGGCAGCCTCCTGCATGACCGCCGCACCGGTTTCCCATACAGCTGGAGTGCCTGGCTGCGCGGTGGGTCGCCGGCGAAGGCGCTGGCATTCGCCGGCGCGGATGCGGCCGCCGCGGCGCCTGCATGGAATGGTCCGCGTTCCCGTGGAAGCGGACGGGCGACGTCGTTTCCGCATGCGCTGCTGCAGGTGCTGCGCTGGGCAGGCGACGATCCGCCTGCCGGCGACCAGCGTCGCCTCCGCTGGTTTTCCGCCGTGTGCAGCGTGGCCCTGCATCTGCTGTTCGCAGTGCTGCTGGTGTGGGTGGCGCTGGTCCGCAGCAACGTGCCCGAACCGGGGACGGACGCGGGCGAGCGCGTCCGGATCGAGTACATGGGCCGCGGCACGCCGGAGGACCCGGGCGGCGGCGCGCCGCAGGCCGCAGGCGCGTCGGCCACCACGGTCCAGGGGGCGGCGGGCAGTGCCGTAGCCGCTGCCGCGTCACCACAATCCCGATCACGGCCGCAATCCGCAGCGCAGGACAGCAGCGCCGGCAGTGCGTCGGACGCAGCGCCGGCGGACGTGCCGCAGCCCGCGTCGGCCACGGAGGCGCCGCAGCCGCTGCAGGTCACCGAAGTGCCGCGGCCGACCGGCGATTTCGTGTTGCCGCCGGCCACGGTGGCCGCGCCGGCGCTGCGGGTGCAGGCGCCGCAGGTACGCGAGCGCACCGTCGAGACCCTCCTGGAACGGCCGACTCAGGTGCGGGAGTTGCCGGTGCCCGATGTCGCCACGCGGGCCCCGGCGATGCCGCAGGTGCAGGTGCGCGAGCGCCCGGTCGAGACCGGGCCCGTGCAGCCGGTGGCGATGGCGCAGGTGCGCCCGCGCGAGGCCCAAGTGCGCCTGACGGGGGCGCCGGCGGTACGCGAGCGGCAGATCGAAGCCGCGCCGCGGCAGCAGGTGACGATGGCCACGGTGCCGGCGCGCGACAGCGGCGTGCAGGTGACGACGGCAGACCTGGCGGTGCGTGAGCGGCAGATACCCGGTGTGGCCGATGCCGTTGCCGTGCCTGCGGCCGGTTCCGGTGCGGCGGCGCCAATCAACCAGGGCGCCGCGGCGCAGGCGTCGCAGGGCGCGGCGGCGGGCGGGCAGGGGACGAAGAGCGCACCGCAACCAGGCACCAGCACGGGGGCCGGCCCGCGGTCGCAGGACCGCAGCGGTGGCTGGGCCGCACCGGTCCGTTCGGACGACTGGGGGGCTTCGCAGCGGCAGGCATCGGGTGGCAGCGGCGCCGCGTCCGACGCTGGCCGCGGCCTGTACAACAGCGACGGCAGCGTGCGCCTGGCGGGCGATGCCGGAAAGGATGCGGCGCCCGCCGGCCGCGGTGCGCCGGGCGGCGGGTCGGACAGCTGGAGCCGCGAGCAGATCGATCGTGCCGGCACCTGGCTCAAGCGTCCGCCCTACGATCACGCGCCGACTTCGTTCGACAAGTACTGGGTGCCCAACGAATCGCTGCTGGCCGAGTGGGTGCGCAAGGGCGTCAAGAGCATCGAGATCCCGATCCCGGGGACCGGCACCCGCATCTCCTGCGTGGTGTCCATCCTGCAGTTCGGCGGCGGCTGTGGCCTGAGCAACCCGAACATGCAGGAGCAGCCGGCCAGCGCGCGGCCGCCGCCGGACGTGCCGTTCAAGCAGGAACTGCAGGAAGACAACGGCAGCCGTTGAGCGCGCGAAGGCGTGCCTGTGCCGCTGTGCTGCGGGGCGTTGGCCGTTGCCGATCCCCGCCGCGCCGCAGGCTGCGCGCCACGGTATGCATCGGATGGGCATCAGACGGGCATCGGCAGCATGCCGCAGACGGGCAGCGCGACGCGTCCGGTCACTGCCGCCGGGCCGGCCCATGCCGGATCGGTGGCGGGCAGTGCCGGGTACATGGACGCCGGCGGATCCCGCCAGTGCCGCCCGCAGGGAAACCCGGGCGAAGGCAAGGCTGCCGTCCACGGGAGGGCTGCATCGGCGGTTCATGCGCGGCTGGGCGGTTCTCATGCCCAGCCAGCCCATGCCGCCTGGATCAGTGGCGCCGGCACCCGCACGGGCCGGCGCGCTGCGGCTACTTGAGGCCGTGCAGATCGCGCAGCTGGCTCGGGCGCGAGCCGAAGTAGGCTGCCAGGTCGGAGATGTCCTGGTCGCTCAGGCCGGCCGCCTGCGGCGACATCAGCATGTGCTCGCGGTCGCCGCTGCGATACGCCTGCAGGGCATGGGCGAGATAATCGCCATACTGGCCGCCGAGCCGCGGATAGCCCGGATCGATCGGGGCGTTGCCATCGGCGCCGTGGCAGTCGATGCAACTCTGGCCGGTGGCCTTGCCCTTGCTGTTGGCCAGCTGCTCGCCGGCGGCGATGCGCCCCTGCGGCAGGCCGGCCGAAGAACTGGAACCGTGTTCGCCGCTGGCATGGCCGGGGTCGGCGGCGGACTTGCCACTGGACTCCACCTCCGACTGGGTACAGGCGGCCACGGCGCAGGCAGCGAACAGTGCGATGGCGAGACGCGAAGCGTGCTTGGCTTTCGACATGAGCGGTGCTTACTTGAGAGTGGACAGGTAGGCGGCGAGATCAGCGATTTCCTGCGTGCTGAAGCTCATCGATTGCGCCTGCATGGTCGGATGCTTGCGCTTGCCTTCGCGGTATTCGGTCAACGCCTGGGCCAGGTACTGCGCCGACTGCCCGCCGATCTTGGGCACGCGGTAGCTCGGGTAGGCGTTCTTGTAGCCGGTGATGCCATGGCACCCCTGGCAGGTGTAGGCCAGGGTACGCCCGGTTTCGGCATCGCCCACGGCCGACGGCGCCGCGGCGGCAGGCGCAGCAGCGGGGGCCGGAGCAGGCGCGGGAGCGGAAGGTTCAGACTGCTGCGGGTCGGCTTGTGCGGCGGCCCCGAAGGGCAGGGCCAGAGCCAGGGCGAGACATACGGCAAACGGCTGCGAGCGCATGGTTTCCTTGTCCGGTATGCGGGTCTGTTCGTTCCGCCGTGGGGACACGGAACGGGCCGAGTATAGCCCGCGTATTCACCGGTTCGGAACCATTCATGAATGCTGCGGTGCGGTATGCATGCATGACCTTTGGGGCATGGTGTCGTCGTGGGGTGGTGCAATACTTTGCTACAACACCAGCCACTGCATCTCCAGGGACCCCACGATGTCGCCACTCCTTACCCCGTACGGCCGCACCGGACGCTGCGCCGCCGCTCTCCTCGTCACCACGGTGCTGCTGCTGGGCGGCTGCAAGGCCGATGGCGAGGGCGCCAAGGACACGCCCAAGGAAGCGCAGAAGGCCAGCGATGCGGTCCCGGTCGAAGTGGCCAAGGCGGCGCGCCGCGCCATCGCCGCCAGCTATACCGGTACCGCCTCGCTGGAGCCGCGCGCCGAGTCGCAGGTGGTCGCCAAGACCTCGGGCGTGGCGCTGGCGGTGATGGTCGAGGAAGGCCAGCGCGTCAGCGCCGGGCAGCCGCTGGTGCGGCTGGATCCGGACCGCGCGCGCCTGGCCGTGGCGCAGAGCGAAGCGCAGATGCGCAAGCTGGAAAACAGCTACCAGCGCGCACAGAAGCTGGTCCAGCAGCAGCTGGTCAGCGCCGCCGACGTCGACCAGCTGCGCTTCGACCTGGAAAACGCGCGCGCGCAGTACCGCATGACGGCACTGGAGCTGTCCTACACCACGGTGGTGGCGCCGATTTCCGGCGTGATCGCTTCGCGCGACATCAAGCCGGGCAACTTCGTGCAGATCAACTCGCCGATCATCCGCATCGTCGATGCCGGCAAGCTGGAAGCCACGCTCAACGTGCCCGAGCGCGAGATCGCCAAGCTCAAGCCGGGACAGGCGGTTGAACTGGTCGCCGACGCGTTGCCGGGACGCAGGTTCGGGGGTGTCGTGGACCGCGTGTCGCCGGTGGTGGACACCGGCACCGGCACGTTCCGCGTGGTGGCTTCGTTCTCGGGCGAGAGCGACCTGCAGGCGGGCATGTTCAGCCGCCTGAGCATCAATTACGACCAGCGCGCCGATGCGCTGGTGGTACCGCGCACCGCACTGCTCGAGGACGGCGGCGAGCCTGCCGTGTACGTGGTGCGCGACGGCAAGGCGATGCGTACCCGGCTCAAGCTGGGCTACGACGATGCCGGTTGGATCGAAGTGCGCGAAGGCCTGCAGCCCGGCGAGGAAGTGGTCGTGGCCGGCAAGGCGGCACTGCGCGAGGGCAGCGCGGTTCAGGTGATCGGCAAGGAAAAGGCGGTCGCCGCCGCCGTTCCCGCCAAGGCGCCGGCCGCACAGGCGGCCAAGCAATGAGTGCGCGTGATCCGTCGGTTCCCGGCGGTGGCGGCTTCGACCTGATCGAGTTCGCCACCCGCCGTCGCGTCACCATCGCGATGATGACGCTGACCCTGGTGTTGTTCGGCCTGATCTCGCTGTCGAGCCTGAAGGTCGAGCTGCTGCCCGACCTGAGCTATCCCACGCTCACCGTGCGCACCGACTACGAAGGCGCGGCGCCGGCCGAGGTGGAGACGCTGATCTCGCAGCCGGCCGAAGAAGCGCTGGGCATCGTCAAGGGGCTGCGCAAGCTCAAGTCGATCTCGCGCACCGGCCAGAGCGACGTGGTCCTGGAGTTCGCCTGGGGCACGGACATGCAGCAGGCCGGGCTGGACGTGCGCGACAAGATGGAGACGCTGCAGCTGCCGCTGGAGGCCAAGCCGCCGGTGCTGCTGCGCTTCAATCCGTCGACCCAGCCGATCATGCGCCTGGCGCTGTCTTCCAAGCAGGAGGGCGGCAGCGACGCCGACGCCGTGCGCCGGTTGATGGAGCTGCGCCGTTATGCCGACGACGACCTCAAGCGCAAGCTCGAGCCGGTCAGCGGCGTGGCCGCGGTCAAGGTCGGCGGTGGCCTGGAGGACGAGATCCAGGTGGACATCGACCAGCGCAAGCTGGCGCAGCTGGGGCTGTCGCTGGACAGCGTGATCCAGCGCCTGCAGCAGGAGAACGTCAATCTGTCCGGCGGCCGCCTGGAAGAGGGCTCGCAGCGCTACCTGGTGCGCACCGTCAACCAATTCGCCACGGTCGAGCAGATGCGCGAGATGCTGCTCAATACCGCCGCCGGCTCGGGGGCCTCCTCGGCCGGTGAGAACCGCCAGCTGATGACCGCCATCCTCGGCAGCCGCGATCCGAACGTGATCGCCGCGCTGCGCAGCGATGGCAGTGGCGGCGGCAGCTCGCCGGTACGCCTGAAGGACGTGGCCGACGTGCGCCAGGGCTACAAGGAGCGCGAGGCGGTGATCCGCGCCGGCGGCCACGAGGCCGTCGAGCTGGCCATCTACAAGGAAGGCGACGCCAACACCGTTTCCACCGCCGATGCGCTGGAAAAGAAGCTCGAGGCGATCCGCAAGCAGATGCCCAAGGACATCGAGATGACCACGGTGGAGGACCAGTCGGTCTTCATCCGCCATGCGATCAAGGACGTCAAGATCGATGCGGTGATCGGCGGCCTGCTGTCGGTGCTGATCATCTTCCTGTTCCTGCGCGATGGCTGGAGCACGTTCGTCATCTCGCTGTCGCTGCCGATCTCGATCATCGCCACGTTCTTCTTCATGGGCCAGCTCGGCCTGAGCCTGAACGTGATGTCGCTCGGCGGCCTGGCGCTGGCCACCGGCCTGGTGGTGGACGACTCGATCGTGGTGCTCGAATCGATCGCCAAGGCGCGCGAACGCGGCATGGGCATCCTCGAGGCCGCGATCAAGGGCACCCGCGAAGTGTTCATGGCGGTGGTCGCCTCGACCCTGACCACGATCGCGGTGTTCCTGCCGCTGGTGTTCGTCGAGGGCATCGCCGGGCAGCTGTTCCGCGACCAGGCGCTGACTGTGTCGATCGCCATCGCGGTGTCGCTGGTGGTGTCGATGACGCTGATCCCGATGCTGAGCGCACTGAAGGGGCGCCCGCCGCTGGAGTTCCCGGCCGAGGATCCGCGCCAGCCGTGGCGCCCGGAACGCCGCTGGCAGAAGCCGGCCGCGTTCGCCGGCCGCGGCATCGGCGCGCTGGTCCGCTATGGCTTCTACGCCGCGGCATGGCTGGTGGTGCGGATCTTCCGTGGCATCGCCGCGGTGGTCGGCCCGGTCATGCGCAAGGCCAGCGACATCGCCATGGCGCCGTACGGGCGTGCCGAACGCACCTACCTGCGCCTGTTGCCCGCGGCGCTGGCGCGGCCCTGGCCGGTACTGGGCGGCGCGGCGCTGGCGTTCGCGCTGACCCTGGCGGCGTTGCCGATGCTGGGCGTGGACCTGATCCCGCAGCTGGCGCAGGACCGCTTCGAGATGACCGCCAAGCTGCCACCCGGCACGCCGCTGGCGCAGACCGACGCACTGGTGCGCGAAGTGCAGCGCAAGCATGCCGGCGAGGACGGCGTGCGCCTGTTGTACGGCGTGTCCGGCACCGGCACGCGGCTTGACGCCAGCCCGACCGAGAGCGGCGAGAACATCGGCAAGCTGTCGGTGGTGATGAGCGACACCTCGCGCGAGCCGGAGCTGACCGAGAAGCTGCGCCAGACCATGAAGGCATGGCCGGCCGCGCAGGTGGATTTCGCGCGCCCGGAGCTGTTCGCGCTGTCGCCGCCGCTGGAGATCGAGATCGAGGGCAACACGCTGGACGCGATCCGGGTGGCCGGCAACCGCCTGGCCGGCATGCTGCGGCAGAATCCGCACTACGCCGACGTCAAGTCGACGGTCGAGCAGGGCTTCCCGGAAATCCAGGTGGTGTTCGACCAGGACCGCGCCGCGGCGCTGGGCCTGACCACGCGCCAGATCGCCGATGCGGTGGTCAACAAGGTGCGCGGCAACGTCGCCACCCGCTACAGCTTCCGCGACCGCAAGATCGACGTGCTGGTGCGCGTGCAGGAGTCCGAGCGTTCCTCGGTCGAGGACATCCGCCGCCTGATCGTGCACCCGACCGGTGGCAAGCCGGTTGAGTTGTCGTCCGTGGCCGACGTGGTGGCGACCACCGGGCCCAGCGAGATCCACCGCGCCGACCTGCGCCGGGTGGCGATCGTCTCGGCCAACCTGCGCGGCATCGACCTGGGCACGGCGATCACCGAAGTGCAGAAGATGGTGGCCGACAATCCGCTGGGCACCGATGTCGGCATGCACATCGGCGGGCAGGGCCAGGAGCTGGGCGAATCGATCCGCTCGCTGCTGTTCGCCTTCGCCCTGGCGGTGTTCCTGGTGTACCTGGTGATGGCATCGCAGTTCGAGTCGCTGCTGCACCCGTTCGTCATCCTGTTCACCATCCCGCTGGCGCTGGTCGGCGCGGTCGCGGCGCTGCTGCTGTCGCGTTCGCCGGTATCGGTGGTGGTGTTCATCGGCCTGATCCTGCTGGTCGGGCTGGTGGTGAAGAACGCCATCATCCTGATCGACAAGGTCAACCAGCTGCGCGAGGAAGGCCTGGGCAAGCGCCAGGCGCTGGTGGAGGGCGCACGCTCGCGCCTGCGCCCGATCATGATGACCACGCTGTGCGCGGTGTTCGGCTTCCTGCCGCTGGCGCTGGCCTTCGGCGAGGGCGCGGAAGTGCGCTCGCCGATGGCGATCACCGTGATCGGCGGCCTGCTGGTCTCGACCCTGTTGACGCTGCTGGTGATCCCGGTGGTGTACGACCTGCTGGACCGCAAGGCCGACGCGTTCTATGCCGAGCGTGGCCGCCGCGCGCGGCAGCAGGCACAGCAGGTCGAGCAGGTGCTGGCGCACGAGCACGACGCGCTGGGTGAAGGCAGCGCCGGCGGCGACGGGCTGAAGGGCTGATACGGATGAACATCACCGAGCTGTCCATCCGCCGCCCCGTCACCACCATCATGCTGTTCGTGTCGATGGTGGCGATCGGCCTGATCGCCGCTTTCCGGCTGCCGCTGGAAGCCGAGCCTGAAGCCACCATCCCCTTCTTCTTCGTGTCGCTGCCGTACCCGGGGTCGACGCCGGAGGAAGTGGAACGCAACCTGCTGCGGCCGGTCGAGGAAGCCATCGCCACGATGCCGGGCATCAAGTCGATGAACGCCCGCGCCAATGCCGAGGGCGGGCAGATCCAGGTCGAATTTAGCGACTGGAACCGTGATATCGCCATGGCCGCGTCCGAGGCGCGCGAGCGCATCGATGCGGTGCGCGACCAGTTGCCGGACGATTTCCGCCGCTACTACGTGCAGCGCTGGAGCACCAGCGACCGCGAGGCGATGAGCCTGCGCCTGACCAGCGACGAGGACCTGACCGCTCGCGCGGACCTGATCGAGCGCAGCATCAAGCAGCGCCTGGAGCGTCTGCCCGGGGTGGCCCGGGTCGAGGTCGAGGGTGTCGCCAAGCAGGAAGTGCTGGTGGCGCTGGACAAGGACCGGCTGAGCGCGCACGGGGTGGCGCTCAACGAACTGGTGCAGAAGCTGCAGGCGGCCAACTTCTCGGTGTCGGCCGGGCAGATCACTGAGGCCGGCCGGCGCCTGCGCGTGCAGCCGCGCGGCGAGCTGCTGGAACTGCAGGCGCTGCGCAACCTGCCGGTCGACAAGCGCGGCACCCGGCTGTCGGACATCGCCGAAGTCAGCCTGCAGCCGCAGCGCATGAACTACGTGCGGCAGATGGAGGGCAGGCCCAGCGTCGGCGTCGACGTGTACAAGGAGCGCTCGGCCAACCTGGTGGATCTCTCGCGCGCGGTGCGCACCGAGATCGAGCGGCTGCAGGAAGACCCGGCGATGCGCGGCGTCGGCATCGAAGTCACCGACGACCAGGGGCAGGCGGTGACCAGTTCGCTGCTGGCGCTGGCCGAGGCCGGCGCGATCGGCCTGCTGCTGTCGGTGATCGTGCTGTACGCCTTCCTGCGCCACTGGCCGTCGACGCTGATGGTGTCGCTGGCCATCCCGATCTGCTTCATCATGACCCTGGGGTTCATGTACTTCGCCGGCATCACCATGAACATCATTTCGATGATGGGCCTGCTGCTGGCGGTGGGCATGCTGGTGGACAACGCGGTGGTGGTGGTGGAGAGCATCTACCAGGAGCGCGAGAAGTACCCCGACCAACCCTCGCTGGCCTCCATCATCGGTACCCGCCACGTGGCCATCGCGCTGTCGGCCGGTACCCTGTGCCACTGCGTGGTGTTCCTGCCGATGATGTTCGGCGAGAAGAACATCATCACCATCTACCTGTCGCAGCTGGCGGTGACGATCTCGGTCTCGCTGCTGGCCTCGTGGCTGGTGGCGGTGAGCCTGATCCCGATGCTTTCTGCGCGGATGAAGACCCCGCCGGCGCTGAAGTCGCCGCTGATCAACCGGATGCAGGAACGTTATGCGCGCGCGCTGCGCTGGACGCTGCAGCACCGCGGCTGGGCGGTGGGCGGCATCCTCGCCATTTCCCTGGCCAGCGTGTATCCGATGACGCATACCACCGGTGGCGGCGACGACGGCGATCCGAGCGAGATCAACATTTTCTACCAGTGGCGCGGCGCCTACTCCAAGGAGGAGATGGGCCGGGAAGTGGCGCGGGTGGAGGCGTTCGTCAATGCGCGCCGCAAGGAATTCCACGTCGAACGCGTGTTCAGCCGCTACAGCGAGCAGGGCTGGGCGCAGACGCGCCTGTTCCTGGACACCGAGGACCCGGCGCTGAGCGAGAAGATCAAGGAGGAGGTGCGCAAGGGGCTGCCGCAGTCGGCGCGCGCCAAGATCGGCATCGGCTGGCCCGGCGGCATGGGCAGCGACGGCCAGGGCATCCGCTTCAGCCTGGTGGGCGACTCGACCCAGACGCTGAAGGAGCTGGCCGAAGACATCGTGCCGATACTCGCACGCGATCCGAAGCTGCGCGACGTGCGCGTGGACACCGGCGACGCCAACACCGAACTGGCGGTGCGGGTGGATCGCGAGCGTGCCGCCGCCTATGGTTTCAGCGCGCAGCAGGTGGCGCAGTTCGTCGGCATGGCGCTGCGTGGCTCCTCGCTGCGCGACTTCCACCGCGACGACGTCGAGATCCCGGTCAACGTGCGCTTCGCCGGCTCGGAGAACTATGGCATCGAGGACCTGTCTTCGTTCATGGTGCGCACTGCCGGCGGCAAGGAAGTGCCGCTGCTGGCGATGGTGGACGTGAGCGTCACGCCGGCGGCCAGTTCGATCCAGCGCCTGAACCGGCAGACCATGCTGCGGGTCGAGGCGGGGCTGGCCAAGGACGTGCCGATGGACCAGGCGCGCAAGGCGATCGAGACCACGCTGGAAGGCGTGCAGTTCCCGCCCGGCTACGGCTACACCTTCGCCGGGGCCGGCTTCAACATCAACTTCGATGGCATGCAGCAGATGGTGAACAGCATCTTCATCGCGCTGATCCTGATGGTGGTGATCATGGCCGCGGTGTTCGAGTCGCTGCTGTTCCCGGCGGCGATCATGTCCTGCGTGCTGTTCTCGATCTTCGGCGTGTACTGGCTGTTCTGGCTGACCGGCACCGAGATGAACATCATGGCGGTGATCGGCATCCTGGTGCTGATGGGCGTGGTGGTCAACAACGGCATCGTGATGATCGAGCACATCAACAACCTGCGCCGGCGCGGCATGGCGCGTACCGATGCGCTGGTGGAAGGCAGCCGCGAGCGCCTGCGCCCGATCATGATGACGATGGGCACGGCGATCCTGGCGATGATCCCGATCGCGCTGAACACCAAGACCGCCGACGGCATGCCGCCGTACTACCCGATGGCACGCGCCATTGCCGGCGGCCTGGCGTTCTCGACCGTGGTCAGCCTGCTGTTCCTGCCGACCATCTACGCCATCCTCGACGACCTGCGCACGGGAACCGCGCGCCTGGTGCGGCGCGCGCGCGGGTTGGCGCCGCTGCCGGCGGCCGGGGCGGCGCCCGTGCGGGAGTAAGGCTGTCGCGCTCCCGCCACTCCGGCGGGAGCACTTTCCAGGGAGACCGCGGATGCCACATGCACTTCACCCGGGCGGCCGGCTTGCCGGTGTCCTGTACCTGATCGTGGTCGTCACCGGCATCTTCTGCCTGGCCTACGTGCCGGCGCAGCTGGCCGGCGCCGACGCCGGCGCGATGCTGGACAACGTGGTCGCCAGGCAGGCGCTGTTCAAGCAGGGCGTGGCGGCTTTCGTCGTCGAGCAGGTGGCCTACCTGCTGCTGGCACTGGTGCTGTACCGCAGCTTCCAGGATGTCAGCCGCAGCGCGGCGACGCTGATGCTGGCGTTCGTGGCGATGGCGGTTCCGTTGGCGCTGGCGGCGTTGTCGCACCGGCTGCAGGCACTGTCGCTGCTGACCGACGCCGACAGCGCGCAGCTGCTGTCGACGGAGCAGCGCCAGCAGCTCGCGCACGCGGCGTTGAAGGCCTACCGCGGCGGCATGCAGCTGGTGCGCGTGTTCTGGGGGCTGTGGCTGTTGCCGCTGGGCTGGCTGGTGCTGCGCTCGCGGCGCCTGCCGCGCCTGCTGGGCGCGCTGCTGGTGCTGGGCGGGCTGGGCTATGTGCTGGATGTGCTGGCGGAACTGCTGGTACCCGGCTACGCGGATTGGTGGATATCGGCCCACCTGACGCTGCCGGCCTCCGTCGGCGAGATCGGCACCTGCCTGTGGCTGCTGCTGTTCGGCCTGCGCGCGGCTCGCCCCGCCGCATCCCATTCCCGTGCCCAGTGAGGTCATCATGCAGACCCGATCTTCCCGGACCGTGCTGTCCGATCCGCCGCTTCCCCTGCGCCTGAAGCTGTCCGCGCTGTGGGCCAGCCTGACCTTCTGCTACCTGTATGGCGATTACTTCGGCCTGTACCGGCCCGGCAAGCTGAAGTACATGCTCGATGGCGGCGGTCCGATGGGGCCGAGCAGCCAGGGCTCGCTGCTGTTCGTGGCCCTGCTGCTGGTCGTGCCCGGACTGATGGTGTTCCTGTCGCTGGCCCTGCCGGCGCGGGTGACGCGCTGGCTCGGCATCGGGCTGGCCCTGTTCTACGCCGCCTTCGTCGCGCTCACCATGCCGGGCGCATGGTGGTTCTACCTGGCCTACAGCAGCATCGAGATCGTGCTGTGCCTGCTGATCGTGGGCCTGTCCTGGCGCTGGCCGCGGGCCTGATGGCCGCGCTGGCGCCGTAGCCGGTCACACCAGCTTGCCGTAGACGGTAAAGCCGGTCAGCCACAGGCCGAGCATGCTGCCGAGGTTGGTGAGCATGAAGGTCAGCACGATGCGGGTGACCCGGTTGCGGTACCAGCCCTTGAGCGACTGTGCGTCGTCGCGCAGCCGCAGGAAGTCGGCATAGGCCGGCCGGCGCAGCCGCGTTTCCACCAGCGCGGAGAACGCGCCGGTGGGGATGCTCAGGCGGAACGGCTTGAACGGCGCCACCACCACCGCGGTCAGGATGCTCAATGGATGGCTGCCGGCCAGCAGTGCGCCGAGGCCGGCCAGGCCGCCGGTGTAGAGCGCCCAGGTCGCGAGCATGTCAGCGCCCATGCCCATGCCGCCCTTCCAGAAGCCGACGCCGATGCCGGCCAGGATCACGGCCAGGATGGTCAGCGTGATCCACGGCACGTTGCGCTTCTTCGGTACCGCTTCCAGCGCCTGGCGCAGCGGGCCGGGGGCCACGGTGTCGGTTTCCAGGTAGCGCGCCAGCCCGGCCAGGTGGCCGGCGCCGACCACCGCCAGCACGTTGCGCTGGCTGTCGCTGCGCTCCTCGCGCAGGCGCGTGGCCATGTAGCGGTCGCGCTCGCCGATGATGCTCTCGTACAACGCCGGGCTCTCGCTTGCGAATTCGCCGAAGCTGGATTCGAGCATGTCGCCCTGCTTGAGCTTCTCGATCTCGTCCTCGCCCACGTCCTCGGACGAGAACAGGCCGGCGCCGAGCCCGGCGACGAGCTTGAGCTTGCCGATGAAGCCCAGGCGCTGCGAGGCGCGGCGGAAGGTCAGGCCGACATCGCGGTCGATCAGGTGCACCGGCAGGCCGCGTTCCTGCGCCAGCGTCACCGCGCGCTTGAGCTCGGCGCCCGGTTCGATGCCCAGTTGTTCGGCGAGCCGGCGCTGGTAGGCGGCCAGGGCCAGGTTGGCGGCGAACAGGGCGACCCGGTTCTTGCGGATCACCTCGATCAGGTCCAGCTGCGCCAGCGCGTCCGGATTGGTCAGGGCCTGCAGCCGCTGCGGATCGAGCTCGACCGCGACGGCGTCGTACTGGCCGCTGCCGATGGCCTGTTCCACCGCCTGCACGCTGGCGGCGGAAACGTGGGCGGTGCCCAGCAGGGTGTAGCGCACGCCATCGCGTTCGACGATGCGCAGCGGCTGGGCGGCGAGCAGTTCGCTGCCGCTTTCGGAGTGGGTGTCGGTCATTGCGTCATTCATTGGAGGGGGCGCGCCCGCAGCCATCGCCGAGCGCGCGTTGCATCTGCACCGTGTCGAGCCAGCGGCCGTGTTTGCGGCCCAGGCCGCGGAACACGCCCACGAGCTGGAACCCGAAACGCTCGTGCAGCCTGATCGACGCGGTATTGGTCGGTTCGCCGATCACCGCGACCATCTGCCGGTAGCCGCGTGCGGTGCAGGCGTCGATCAGCGCCTGCAGCAGCGCGCTGCCCACGCCGCGGCCCTGGAAGCGCGCATCGACGTAGACCGAGTTCTCCACCGTCCACTGGTAGGCGATGCGGCTGCGGTAGGTGTTGGCGTAGGCATAACCGGCGACCTGGCCGTCGATCTCGGCGACCAGGTAGGGAAAGCCGCGGGCGAGGATGTCCTGCATGCGCCGCAGCATCTCGGCCTCGTCCGGCACCTCGTATTCGTAGGTGTTGACGAAGTCGGTCACTTCGATCGCGTAGATCGCGGTGATGGCGGCGATGTCGGCCGCGCCGGCATCACGGATGTGCACGGCCATGCGCAGGTGTCCCGGTCAGTCGATGTAGCGCTTGAGCAGGTCGCCGTAGGCGTCGATGCGGCGGTCGCGCAGGAACGGCCAGATGCGGCGCACGTGTTCGCTGCGCTGCAGGTCCACTTCGCAGACCATCACGGTCGGCTCGGCGCCTGCCTCGGCCAGGAACTCGCCCTGCGGGCCGAGCACGTGGCTGTTGCCCCAGAACTGGATGCCCGACGCGCCCAGCGGCGAAGGCTCGTGGCCGACGCGGTTGCACGACAGCACCGGCACGCCGTTGGCCACGGCATGGCCACGGTGGCTCAGTACCCAGGCGTCGCGCTGGCGGTTCTTCTCGTCCTGTACGTCGTCCGGATCCCAGCCGATGGCGGTGGGGTAGAGCAGCAGCTCGGCGCCGGCCAGCGCCATCAGGCGCGCGGCTTCCGGATACCACTGGTCCCAGCACACCAGCACGCCGAGGCGGCCCACCGAGGTGTCGATCGGCTTGAAGCCGATGTCGCCCGGGGTGAAGTAGAACTTCTCGTAGAAGCCCGGGTCGTCGGGGATGTGCATCTTGCGGTACTTGCCGAGCAGGGTGCCGTCCTTCTCGAACACCACCGCGGTGTTGTGGTACAGGCCGGCGGCGCGGCGCTCGAACAGCGAGCCGACGAGGACCACGCCGTGCCGCCTGGCCAGCGCGCCCAGGCGCTCGGTGCTCGGGCCGGGGATCGACTCGGCCAGGTCGAACTCGTCCACCGATTCGTGCTGGCAGAAGTACGGGCCGTTGTGCAGTTCCTGCAGCAGCACCAGCTTGGCGCCCTGCGCCGCGGCTTCGGCGACGCGGGCCTCGATCACGGCCAGATTGGCGGCGGCATCGCCGTGGTTGCGCTCCTGGATCAGGGCGACGGTGAGGGAATGGGTCTTCATGCGGGCATTGTAAACCGGGAGGAGCAACCGCCCCTGCACAGGGGGCGGTTGGCGGCAAGGGCGTGAATGGGGGTGCGGCAAGCCGGGACCCCGGGCCTGCCAGGCAGGCCGGGGAAACAGGCGAGGGTGCCGGGCTTCAGTTGATCAGGCCGCTCGGCAACTGCATGGTGATGCAGTGCAGGCTGCCGTTCTGCCAGATCAGCGGGCGGCATGGCACCTGCACGATCTCGCGGTCCGGGAAGGCACGCGCCAGCACGTCGCGCGCGGTGTCGTCGGCGGGGTCGCCATAGGCCGGCATCAGCACCGCGCCGTTGATGATCAGGAAGTTCGCGTAGGACGCGGCCAGGCGGCGCCCCTCGTCGATCACCGGTTGTGCCCACGGCAGCGGGAACAGGCGGTAGGGCTGGCCATCGCGGGTGCGCAGCGCGGCCAGTTCGGCCCCCATCGCCTTGAGCTCTGCATGGTGCGAGTCCTGCGGGTCATCGCAGTCCTGGTAGACGATGCTGTCGGCCGAGGCGAAGCGGGCGAGGGTGTCGACGTGGGCGTCGGTGTCGTCGCCTTCCAGATAGCCGTGGTCCAGCCACAGCACGCGTTCCTGGTGCATCCACTGCGCCATGTCGGCGCCGAGCGATGCGCGGTCGCGCTCCGGGTGGCGCTCGTGCAGGCACTTCCAGGTGGTCAGCAGGGTGCCGTCGCCGTCGGTGTCGATGGCGCCGCCTTCCAGCGCGAAGGCGATGCTGCGTACCTGGGCGTTGTTGAAGGCGCCGGCCTCGTGCAGCGCGCCGACCAGCTGGTCGTCCAGGCTCGCCTCGAACTTGCCGCCCCAGCCGGTGAAGCGGAAATCCAGCAACTGGAAACCGCCGTCGGCCCGCCGGAGGGTGATCGGGCCGGAGTCGCGCAGCCAGGTGTCGTCGTACGGCGCGGTGATGAAGCGCACGCGCTGCATGTCGATGCGGTTGGAGCGCAGGCGCATTTCCGCATAGGTCTCGATGTCGTCGTCGGCCACGCAGATCAGCACCGGCTGGAAGCGGGTGATGGCGGCGACCAGCGCGATATAGGTCTCCTCGACCTCGGCCAGGCGTTCGGCCCAGTCGGTGTCGACGTGCGGCCAGGCGATCAGGACGCCGGACTGGGCCTCCCATTCGGCGGGAAAACGAAGTGCATCGGTCATTGCGGGTGGGTGCTCGGATCGTGCCCGGAGCGGCGTCCGGTGCGTTGGCGCACCTCCCGGTGCCGGGAGGTGCAGGGAGTAATGGCGTGCCGGCCGCCGACGTGGCGGCGGGCGTGGATCAGCGGACCGGCGGTTTGGGGCCGATCTCGTCGGGGCCCGCCTGGTTGGCGACCACGTCGATCACCCGCTGCTTCTCGAAGTAGACGGTGAAGGCGGGATAGACCCAGCGGTTGATCGTCGGCCACTGGCGCTTCTGGCCGCCGCGCGGCTCCAGCCGCTCCTGCGGGGCACCGAAGCGCGCCTGGACCTGCCCCATCGACTCGCCGCGCGCCGGGAGCGCGCCCGCCGGCTTTTCCTGCGCCCGCTCGATCAGCAGGGTGTCGGCCATCGCCGTGGTGGGTACCGCGATGATCGCGGCGGTCAGGGCCAGGGCCCGGATGGTCTGCTTCATGGTCGCTTCTCCCCGGAGGACAAGTGGCGATTACAGCAAAAAAACGGCGTCGATAAAGCGGCAGGCAGCCCTGTTCCGCGCTGCCGGGTGCGGCATGCGCGCGGCGGACACGGCGGGTGCAGGATACGCGGCCGGCCGTGAGCGGGGGACGCAGATGCAAAAAGCCGCCCGGGGGCGGCTTTCTGCGAATACCGGAATCCTCGCGGATTCCGCTGGCGGCGGGCGCCAGTCGGCTCAGCGCTGGCGAGCCTTGAAGCGCGGGTTCGACTTGCAGATCACGAAGATCTTGCCGCGACGGCGAACCACCTTGCAGTCACGGTGACGGGCCTTCGCCGACTTCAGGGAGGACAGGACTTTCATGGCATACCTCGGCGGATACGTTGGAGTTCTACAGGGAGCGTAGCCGCGGATATGCAGGTTGACGCTCGTTCAAGCCCGCCATTCTACCGGGCAATTCCATGTGGGTTCAAGTGGTTGCGCGCAATCGGCGTCAGCCGGGCCGGAGCGGGCGCTAGAATGGCCCGATTCCCGTTCCCGTGCAGGCCGCAGATGAGTCCACTTCCCCCCGTTCTTACCATCGACGGCCCGTCCGGGGCCGGCAAGGGTACCGTCAGCCGCATCGTCGCGCACCGGCTGGGCTGGCATTACCTGGATTCGGGGGCGCTGTACCGGGCGGTGGGCGTGGCTGCCAGCTGGGCCGACATCGATACCTCCGACGCCTCGGCGCTGGTGCGCTGCACGTTCGACACCCGGATCCGCTTCGTCGAGCGCGGCGAGAGCCTGCGGGTGCTGGTCAATGATACCGACGCCACCGACGAGCTGCGCCTGGAGACCACCGGCGCCCTGGCCTCGGCGATCGCCGCCATCCCGGAGGTGCGGGCCGCGCTGAAGGAGCGCCAGCGCGCATTCAGGATGGCGCCGGGGCTGGTGGCCGACGGCCGCGACATGGGGACGGTGATCTTCCCGGACGCCCCGTTCAAGGTGTTCCTGACCGCCAGTGCCGAGGAGCGGGCGCACAGGCGGCATAAACAGTTGAAAGAAAAAGGGGTTTCGGTTAACTTTGATGACCTCCTGCGCGAGATCATGGCCCGCGACGCCCGTGATGCACAGCGCGCAGTGGCGCCCCTGAGGCCGGCCGATGACGCCGTTCTCATCGACACCAGCGGTATCGGCATCGACGACGTCGTTGCCAAGGTGCTGGGCCTGCTTCCTTCGCCGGAAGCGTGACCCGCGGTTCCGTGAGAGCGGCCGGTGACGGCCGCCGTCGCGCAAATCGAAGTTGTACAAGGCTCCGTCGTGCAGGGTGCACGGCGGTTTTTCCACTCCACACACGGCCGCCGGCACGGGGTCGACCAACAGGCGGGCGGCACGCATTCCCCGAAGGGAGCGGCCTGCCCATGTGTTCAACTGAGTAAATCCAATGACCGAATCATTTGCAGAACTGTTTGAAGCCAGCCAGGCCAATCTGGCCAAGCTGAAGCCGGGCGCCATCGTCGTCGGCACCGTCGTCGACGTCCGCGGCGACGTGGTGGTGATCAACGCCGGTCTGAAGTCCGAAGGCATCGTGCCGATCGAACAGTTCCGTAACGACGCTGGCGAAATCGACGTGGGCGTGGGCGACCAGGTGAAGGTCGCGCTCGACTCGATCGAGAACGGCTTCGGCGAAACCGTCCTGTCGCGCGAGAAGGCCAAGCGCGCCATGGTGTGGGACGAGCTGGAAGAAGCGTTGGAGAAGAACGAGACCATCACCGGCCGCATCAGCGGCAAGGTCAAGGGTGGTTTCACCGTCGACATCAAGGATGTCCGCGCGTTCCTGCCGGGTTCGCTGGTCGATGTGCGCCCGGTGCGCGACCCGGCCTACCTGGAAGGCAAGGAGCTGGAGTTCAAGCTCATCAAGCTCGACCGCAAGCGCAACAACGTGGTCGTTTCCCGCCGTGCGGTCGTCGAGAGCGAGCACTCGGAAGAGCGCGAGCAGCTGATGGACAAGCTGCAGGAAGGCGCGATCCTGAAGGGTGTCGTCAAGAACCTGACCGACTACGGCGCGTTCGTGGACCTGGGTGGCATCGACGGCCTGCTGCACATCACCGACATGGCGTGGAAGCGCGTGCGCCATCCGTCCGAAGTCGTGAACGTCGGCGACGAGCTGGACGTGCGCGTGCTGAAGTTCGACCGCGAGCGCAACCGCGTTTCGCTGGGCCTGAAGCAGCTGGGCGAGGATCCGTGGGACAACATCTCGCGTCGTTACCCGGCCAACAGCCGCGTGTTCGGCAAGGTCTCCAACGTCACCGATTACGGCGCGTTCGTCGAGATCGAGCCGGGCGTGGAAGGCCTGGTGCACGTGTCCGAGATGGACTGGACCAACAAGAACGTCAACCCGTCCAAGGTCGTGCAGGTCGGTGACGAAGTCGAAGTGATGGTGCTGGACGTCGATGAAGAGCGTCGCCGCATCTCGCTGGGCATGAAGCAGGTTGCCGCCAATCCGTGGGAAACCTTCGCCGCCACCCACAAGAAGGGTGACAAGGTCTCCGGCCAGATCAAGTCGATCACCGACTTCGGCATCTTCATCGGCCTGGACGGCGGCATCGACGGCCTGGTCCACCTGTCCGACATCAGCTGGAACACCACCGGCGAAGACGTCGTTCGCAACTTCAAGAAGGGCGACACCCTGGACGCCGTCGTCCTGGCCGTCGATCCGGAGCGCGAGCGCATCTCCCTGGGCGTGAAGCAGCTGGAGCAGGATCCGTTCGGCCAGTACATGGCGGCCAATCCGAAGGGCTCCAAGGTCGAAGGCGTGGTGAAGGAAGTCGACGCCAAGGGCGCCGTGATCGAGCTGGCCGACGGCATCGAAGGCTACGTCTCGGCCCGCGACATCAGCCACGACCGCGTCGACGACGCTTCGCAGCACCTGAAGGTGGGCGACAAGGTCGAAGCCAAGTTCGTGGGCATGGACCGCAAGGGCCGTACCATGCAGCTGTCGATCAAGGCCAAGGACGAAGCCGAGACCGCCGAAGCGCTGGCCGAGTACAACAAGTCCTCGACCGAAGCCGCTGCCGGCACCACCAGCCTGGGCGCGCTGCTGCGCGCGCAGCTGGGTGGCAACAAGTCCGAGTAATCGGCCTTGAGCTTGTCGTAGATGCAACCTGGGCGGCCCGGACGAAAGTCCGGGCCGCTCCGGGGTTTTACCTTCGTGACGAGTCCGCAATGACCAAATCCGAGCTGATCGAAATCCTTGCGCGCCACCAGGCGCACTTGAAGGCCGATGATGTCGATCTGGCCGTGAAGTCGTTGCTGGAGATGATGGGCGGCGCGCTGGCTTCCGGCGACCGCATCGAGATCCGGGGCTTCGGCAGCTTCTCGCTGCACTACCGGCCGCCGCGCATGGGGCGCAACCCGAAGACCGGCGAATCGGTCGCCCTGCCGGGCAAGCACGTTCCCCATTTCAAGCCGGGCAAGGAGCTGCGCGAGCGCGTGAGCGACGTCGTGCCGCTGGAAAGCGACCCGGCCTGAGTTTCTTTGATCCGCCTGCTGCGGATCGACGCCACGGCCGTTAAGCTAGTGGCTCCGTGGACATGGAGCAGGCTGCCGCATGAAGGCTGTCCGTCTGTTGATTCTGCTGGCCGTACTGGTCGGCGGCCTGGTGATAGGCTCGCTCAATTCGCAGCCTGTCGATATCCGGCTGGCGTTCTGGGCGCTCCACACCACCTCCGGGCTCGCGATCATCGTGTCGCTGCTGCTGGGGGCGCTGGTGGGCGGAGGGCTGGTGCTGGCGGGCGTGGTCATTCCCCTTTATTCCAGGCTCCGGCGAGCCAACAAGGCCGCTGCAGCCCCTGCCGCCACGCCCGCGCCGCAGGCGCCTTCTCCCTTCGACGGACGCTGATCGACGATGGCCTTCATCAGTGAGTGGTTCTGGTTCTTCCTGTTCCTGCCGATCGCCGCGCTCTGCGGCTGGGTGATTGGCCGGCGTGGCGGGCAGCGCCACAGCGAGAACCAGGTCAGTCGGCTGTCGAGCACCTATTTCCGTGGCCTGAACTACCTGCTCAACGAGCAGCCGGACAAGGCCATCGAACTGTTCCTGCATATCGCCGAACTGGACAGGGAGACCTTCGAGACCCAGCTCGCGCTCGGCCACCTGTTCCGGCGCCGCGGCGAGGTGGACCGCGCCATCCGCCTGCACCAGGGGCTGGCCAACCGCCAGGACCTGTCGGACCACCAGCGTGTCCAGGCCCTGCTCGCGCTGGGCGAGGACTACATGAAATCCGGCCTGCTGGACCGTGCCGAGACCGTGTTCACCGATCTTGCGCGCATCGACCAGCGCGCGCCGCAGGCATTGAAGCACCTGATCGGCATCTACCAGGCGGAGCGCGACTGGGAAAAGGCGATAGAAAACGCGACCCGCTACGAGCAGGTCACCGACGAACCGATGGGCAAGCTGATCGGGCAGTTCGAGTGCGAACTTGCCGAGCGCCATCGTGCCGCCGGCCGCCTGGACCAGGCGCGTGCGGCGATCGAGCGTGCCAACGCCGCCGACGCGATGAGCGTGCGTGCCGGCATCATCGAGGGTCGCCTGGAAAGCGATTTCGGCAACGATGAAGCGGCCGTGCGCGCATTCGAGCGGGCCGCGCGCAACGATCCCGACTACCTGCCCGAGATCCTGCCGCAGCTGCTCAAGAACTACCGCAACGTCGGCGACCTGGCCGGTGCGCGCGCGTTCCTGGCGGAGATGACCGAGCATTACCGCGGCATCGCCCCGGTGCTGGCGCTGTCGCGGCTGATGGAGGAGCAGGAGGGCGTTGGTCCGGCGCGTGCCTACCTGGGGCGCCAGCTGAAGGACCGTCCGTCGGTACGCGGCGAATCGGCGCTCATCGACCTGACCCTGGCCGAGGGCGCCGACCCGGTGGCGACGCTGCAGGACCTGAAGCACATCACCGACCAGCTGCTGGTGCGCAATCCCGCCTATCGCTGCACCCGCTGCGGTTTCGGCGCGCGTACCCACCATTGGCAGTGCCCGAGCTGCAAGGAGTGGGGGACGGTCAAGCCGCTGCTGAACTACGCGGTGCTCTGATCCATGCAGCCGGCATGGATGGTCCCGGGGCTGCTTGCGGTCGTGCTGGTCGCGGCATGGCTGACGGCGATGGCGCGCGGCTATGCGCTGCGCCGGCAACTGCTGGACCAGCCCGGGGAGCGCAGGAGCCATGCGGTCGCGACGCCGCGCGGGGGGGGCATCGCCATCGTCGCTTCGCAGCTGCTCGCCTGCGCGTGCATCGGCCTCCTGTTCCCCGCGGCAGCGGCGACGCTTGCGGTATTTTCCGCCGGCCTGCTGCTGGTTGCGGGAATCGGCTGGTGGGACGATCACAGGCCCTTGCCGGCACTTCCGCGGTTGGCCGTGCATGTCCTGGCCGGCCTGCTGCTGGCGGGCCTGGTGTGGCATTGGACCGGCGATGCGTTCCGCGCCGTTTCCAGCGCAGTACTGGCCATCGGTCTGATCAACGTCTGGAACTTCATGGACGGGGTCGATGGCCTGGCCGCCACGCAGGCGCTGCTGGCAGCGCTGGCCTACGCCCTGCTGCTGCCCACCCCGGTTGCCGGGCTGGCGCTGGTCCTGGCGGCGGGCGTAGCGGGGTTCCTCCCATTCAACTTCCCCAGGGCGCGGATCTTCATGGGCGACGTCGGCAGCGGCGCCCTCGGCTATCTGCTGGCCGGGCTGGTCGCATTGGGGCTGGCGACGGACAGCGCGCCCCTGGCCGTGCTGCTGATCCCGCTGTCCGCGTTCCTCATCGATGCCGGGCTGACGCTGGCAGGGCGCATTCTCGCGGGGGAGCGCTGGATGCAGCCGCACACCCGGCATCTCTACCAGCGCTGGGTGAAATCCGGCCACAGTCACGTCACAGTCACGTTGTGCTACGCATTGTTCGGCGTTGCCGGAATCGGACTGACACTGGTGTCCCTCCGGCTTCCTTCGCCGTGGAACCAGCTGGCGGCCATCGCGTGGGGGGCGGCGGCAGCGGGTCTCTGGTTCGTTCTACGGAAAAAAGCTCATCAATAGGGAAGGGTGACCAATGGCGGTCTGGCGACAGCTGGCAGGAAATTTTCCGCGCATCGCGGTGATGCTGCATGACCTGGTCATGGTATGGGCGTGCTGGCAACTGCTGCACATTGCCCGCTATGCGATGCTGGAGGGCGCCCCGGCCATTCAGCCGCTCAGCTTCGATATTGCCATCGTGATGCTGCTGCAGGCCATGGCGTTCCATTACGTGGGCCTGTACCGCGGGCTTTGGCGCTTCGCCAGCGTCACCGACCTGGTCAACATCTTCAAGGCCTGCTTCATCGGCGTGGGCGCGATCGTCCTGGTGTTCAGCTACCGGCGCCTGAATGGCATTCCCATGTCCGTGCTCGCGATCTATCCGTTCGCGCTGGCGGCCCTGCTCGGCGGGCCACGTCTTCTGTACCGTGCATGGAAGGACCACCAGTCGATCCATTCCGATGCCCGGGCGCGACGGGTGCTGGTGCTGGGGGCCGGGCATGCCGCCGAAGCGCTGGTCAAGGACCTGCGCCGATCGGGCGACTACGAACCCGTGGGCCTGCTTGACGACTCGCCGCACCTGAAAGGGGCCAAGCTGCAGGGCATCCCGATCCTGGGGACCATCGCCGACGTGGCGTCCGTTGCCAAGGAAACGGCGGCGAAACTGCTGGTGATCGCCATTCCCACCCTGGATGCGGCGGGCATGCAGCGGATCGTGGCGCTGTGCGAGAGCACCGGCCTGCCGTTCCGGACCGTGCCAAGGCTGAGCGATGTCCTGGAAGGAAACTCGCTGCCCGGGCAGCTCAAGGAAGTGGCGATCGAGGACCTGCTGGGTCGCAAGCCCATACAGCCGGACTGGGCGCTGATCCGGGGTTGGCTGCGCGGGCGCACGGTGATGGTGACCGGTGCCGGTGGATCCATCGGCTCCGAGCTCTGCCGCCAGTGCGCGCGCCATGGCGCGGGCAGGATCGTGCTCCTGGAAATCAGCGAGATTCTCATGCTGAACATCCAGAGCGAACTCTGCCGCAACTTCCCGCACCTGGAAATCGAGTGCGTACTGGGCGACTGCGGCGATCCGGCGGTCGCCCGCCGTGCGCTGGGCCTGTACCGGCCGGATACCGTATTCCACGCCGCGGCCTACAAGCAGGTCCCGCTGCTCGAGGGGCAGATGCGGGAAGCCATCCGCAACAATACGTTGGCGACGGAGTGCATGGCCCGGGCCTGCCAGGAACACGGCGTGGACAATTTCGTGTTCATTTCCACCGACAAGGCGGTCGACCCGGCCAATGCGCTGGGTGCGACCAAGCGTTATGCGGAAATGATCTGCCAGAGCCTCAACGAGAAGAAGGGAACCCGCTTCGTCACCGTGCGCTTCGGCAATGTGCTGGGTTCGGTGGGCAGCGTGGTTCCCCTGTTCCGCGAACAGATCCGCAAGGGCGGGCCGGTGACCGTGACCCATCCCGAGGTCAGCCGCTATTTCATGACGATCCCCGAAGCCTGCCTGCTGATCCTGCAGGCGGCGGCCTCCTCGTCGCGTGGTGCGATCTACATGCTGGACATGGGCGAGCCGGTGCTGATCCGGGTGCTGGCCGAGCAGATGATCCGGCTGGCCGGGCACCAGCCGGGTACCGATATCGCCATCGTCTATACCGGGCTGCGTGCGGGCGAGAAACTGCATGAAAGCCTGTTCTATTCGGATGAGAACAGCCGGCCGACCGCCCACCCCAAGGTGCTCGAGGCCGGCGTCCGCGAATTTTCCGTCGAGCGCGTGCTGGGCAGCCTGCCGCGCCTGCGCGAGGCGGTAGCCAGTTATGATGCCGAGGCCATGCAGGCCATTCTGTCCGCCGTCATTCCCGAGTATTCGCCAATGCGCGAAACGAAGGGCGCGAGCACGAAAACCAATATTGTCCCGTTTCCCAAAGAGGCTGGTAGGAACTGATGTCCCGACGCATTCGCAAGGCGGTTTTTCCTGTCGCAGGTCTCGGTACGCGCTTCCTGCCGGCCACCAAGACCGTTCCCAAGGAGATGCTGCCGATCATCGATCGCCCGTTGATCCAGTACGCCGTCGATGAGGCGATCGAGGCCGGGTGCGACACCCTGGTGTTCATCACCAACCGCTACAAGCACGCGGTCGCGGACTATTTCGACAAGGCTTACGAGCTGGAGCAGAAGCTCGAGCGCGCCGGCAAGCAGGAACAGCTGGAAATGATCCGCCACGTGCTGCCCGAGGGCGTGCGTGCGGTGTTCGTGACCCAGGCCGAAGCGCTGGGCCTGGGCCATGCGGTGCTGTGCGCCAGGGCAGTGGTCGGCGACGAGCCGTTCGCCGTGCTGCTGCCGGATGACCTGATCTGGAACCGTGGCGAGGGCGCGTTGAAGCAGATGGCCGATCTCAACGAGGCCAGCGGTGCGAGCGTGATCGCGGTCGAGGACGTGCCGCACGACAAGACTGCCAGCTACGGCATTGTCGCCACCGAGGCGTTCGACGGCCGCAAGGGCCGCATTTCGCAGATCGTGGAGAAGCCGAAGCCGGAGGATGCCCCCAGTGATCTGGCGGTGGTTGGTCGCTACGTGTTGAGCCCGAAGATCTTCGACCTGCTGGAGCAGACCGGCAGCGGCGCCGGCGGTGAGATCCAGCTGACCGATGCCATCGCACAGCTGCTGAAGACCGAAGAGGTCGATGCCTACCGCTTCGAGGGCACCCGCTTCGACTGCGGCACGCACCTGGGGCTGGTGGAGGCGACGATCCGCTTCGCGCTGGACAACCCCAAGCTGGCGGGCCCTGCCCGGGAGAAGCTGGCGGCGATGCTGGCGGAATAAGGGGGTTTCTGGCGCCCCGTCGGCGCCGTCCCGCCGGACGGGGAAGGCGCGCGGGCAGGCCCTGCAGGACATGCCATGAACCCATCCCCGGGGATTCGTTGGCGCCATCCATGGCGCCAATGGTCCTGCGGCGACCAGCGCACGCCTCTGGACAGTTGCCTGTGGGTGCTGAAGGGAAGGGCGGAATGAAGCGCAGCGCAGAAACATGAAAGGCAGCCATTGGCTGCCTTTCATGTTTCCGGGGCGAGCGTTGAATCAGGGACGCATCCCTTTGCGTGGCAAAGGCCGCCGTCCCGGCGCCTGCCCCTGCCTTTGCCCACCCCGCCGCCGCGTGGAATGTGGGGCGGCACGGGGGGCGAGGCTGACCGGGACTGTCAGCGGCAGGCGCGGCGTGGGTTGCGGCAGGAGCCCAACCCGGTCTTGCCGTGTGTGCGGGGATGGCGCACGCGGGCAAACCGCTGGCGAACCCCGATGGACGGGTTCGCGGTGTGTCCTGGGCGGTCTCGCCGCCCCGGGCTCCACCGCAGACCAGCACGCCCTTGAACGTCACAGCGCCTCGAAAATACCTGCTGCGCCCATGCCGGTACCGATGCACATGGTCACCATGCCGTACTTCTGCTGGCGACGGCGCAGGCCGTGCAGCAGGGTTGCGGTACGGATCGCGCCGGTGGCGCCGAGGGGATGTCCCAGCGCGATCGCGCCGCCCAGCGGGTTGACCTTGGCCGGGTCCAGGCCGCAATCGCGGATCACCGCCAGCGACTGCGCGGCGAAGGCTTCGTTGAGCTCGATCCAGTCCAGCTGGTCCTGGCTCAGGCCGGCCTGCTTCAGTGCCTTCGGGATCGCGGCGATCGGGCCGATGCCCATCACTTCCGGGCGCACGCCGGCCACCGAGAAGCTGACGAAGCGCGCCAGCGGAGTGAGGCCGTAGTCCTTGATCGCCTGCTCCGAGGCCAGCAGCACGGCACCGGCGCCATCGCTCATCTGCGACGAGTTGCCGGCGGTGACGGTGCCGCCGAACTGGCCGTTGCGGAACACCGGGCGCAGCTTGACCAGGCCTTCGGCCGAGGAATCCGGGCGCGGGCCTTCGTCGGTGTCGGCGATCCTGTTGCGGGTGATGATGCGCTGGCCGTCGGCCAGGTCCGGCAGGTGCGAGACGATCTCGTACGGGCTGATCTCATCCTTGAATTCGCCGGCCTGGATCGCGGCCATGGCCTTCTGGTGCGAGGCCAGGGCGAACGCGTCCTGGTCTTCGCGCGAGACCTTCCACTCTTCGGCCACCTTCTCGGCGGTGATGCCCATGCCGTAGGCGATGGCCACGTGGTCGTTGTCGAACACGCTCGGCGCCATCGCGATCTTGTTGCCCATCATCGGCACCATCGACATCGATTCGGTGCCGCCGGCCAGCATCAGGTCGGCGTTGCCCAGGCGGATCGCGTCGGCGGCCTGGGCAACGGCCTGCAGGCCGGAGGAGCAGAAGCGGTTCACGGTCTGCGCGGCGATGGTGTTCGGCAGGCCGGCCAGCAGCACACCGATGCGCGCCACGTTCATGCCCTGCTCGGCTTCCGGCATGGCGCAGCCGATGATCGCGTCATCGATGCGGTTGACGTCCACGCCCGGCGCCTGGGCCACGACGCTGCGTAGGACGTGCGCCAGCATGTCGTCGGGGCGGGTATTGCGGAACATGCCCTTGGGCGCCTTGCCGACCGGGGTGCGGGTGGCGGCGACGATGTAGGCGTCCTGGATTTGCTTGGTCATTGCGGTGATCTCTCGAATAGGGGTTGGAAGAGGGGCCGGCCCGTGGCCGGCACTGCCGTTGTCTTCCGTCAGTTCCGCAGCGGCTTGCCGGTCTTGAGCATGTGCGCGATGCGGGCCTGGGTCTTTTCCTGCTGGGCCAGCTCGACGAAGTGCCTGCGCTCCAGGGCCAGCAGCCACTGTTCGTCGACCAGGGTGCCGCGGTCGACCTTGCCACCGCACAGCACGGTGGCGATGCGCTCGGCGATCTCGTAGTCGTACTCGCTGATGAAACGGCCTTCGAGCATGTTGACCAGCATCATCTTGAAGGTCGCGATGCCGACGTCGCCGGCGACCTGGATGCGGCGCGCCGGCAGCGGCGGACGGTAGCCGGCTTCGGCCAGCGCACGTGCTTCGGCCTTGGCGATGTACAGCGCCTCGTAGCTGTTGAACACCACCTTGTCGGTGCCGCGCAACAGGCCCAGCTCCTTGGCGTTGACCGCCGAGTTGGACACCTTGGCCATCGCCACGGTCTCGAAGGTCTTCTTCAGTTCGGCGAACACGTCGCCGCCCGGGCCCGCGGCCTGCGAGGCGCGCACGGCCAGTTCCTTCAGGCCGCCGCCGGCCGGCAGCAGGCCAACGCCGGCCTCGACCAGGCCGATGTAGCTTTCCAGGAAGGCCACGGTCTTGGCGCTGTGCATCTGGAATTCGCAGCCGCCGCCCAGGGCCAGGCCGCGCACCGCCGCCACCACCGGCACCAGCGAGTACTTGATGCGCTGGCTGGTGCGCTGGAAGTTGGCGACCATCTGTTCGAACTGGTCGACCTTGCCGGCCTGCAGCAGGCCCAGCGCGCCGGCCAGGTCGGCGCCGGCGGAGAACGGCTCCTTCTGCTGCCAGATCACCAGGCCCTGGAAGTCCTTCTCGGCGCGGCTGACGCATTCCTGCAGGCCGTCCAGCACCTGGTCGGAGACGGTGTTCATCTTGGTCTTGAAGCTGACCACGGCGATGCCGTCGCCGTCGTGCCACATGCGCAGGCCGTCGTTCTCGAACACGGTCTCGCCCGGGGCGAACTTCTCGCCCAGCAGCGGGTCCGGGAAGCGCTGGCGCTGGTAAACCGGCAGCGACGAGCGCGGCAGCTTGGCGTTGCGCGATGGGCTGTAGCTGCCCTCGGCGGCATGCACGCCGTCGCGGCCGTCGAACACCCAGTCCGGCAGCGGCGCGCTGCTCATGCTCTTGCCGGCGACGATGTCATCGGCGATCCACTGCGCCACCTGCTTCCAGCCGGCGGCCTGCCAGGTTTCGAACGGGCCCAGCGACCAGCCGTAGCCCCAGCGGATGGCCAGGTCCACGTCGCGCGCGGTCTCGGCGATGTCGGCCAGGTGATAGGCGCTGTAGTGGAACAGGTCGCGGAAGGTCGCCCACAGGAACTGCGCCTGCGGGTGCTGGCTCTCGCGCAGCCTGGCGAACTTCTCGGCCGGGTTCCTGGTCTTCAGGATCTCGACCACCTCCGGCGCGGCGGCGCGGTCGGCCGGGCGGTAGTCCTGCTTTTCCAGGTCCAGCACGACGATGTCCTTGCCGACCTTGCGGAAGATGCCGGCACCGGTCTTCTGGCCCAGCGCGCCCTTGGCGATCAGCGCCTCCAGCCACTTCGGCGACTTGAAGAACGCATGCCACGGGTCGTCCGGCAGGGTGTCGCCCATGGTCTTGATGACGTGGGCCATGGTGTCCAGGCCGACCACGTCGGAGGTGCGGTAGGTGGCCGACTTCGGGCGGCCGACCAGCGGGCCGGTCAGGCCGTCCACTTCATCGAAGCCCAGGCCGAACTGCTGGGTGTGGTGGATGGTGGACAGGATCGAGAACACGCCGATGCGGTTGCCGATGAAGTTCGGGGTGTCCTTGGCGTACACCACGCCCTTGCCCAGGGTGGTGACCAGGAATTCCTCCAGGCCTTCGAGCACGGCGGCGTCGGTGGTGGTGGCCGGGATCAGCTCGGCCAGGTGCATGTAGCGCGGCGGGTTGAAGAAGTGCACGCCGCAGAAGCGGTGGCGCAGCTGCTCGGGCAGCACGTCGGCCAGCTTGTTGATGCCCAGGCCCGAGGTGTTGGAGGCCAGCACCGCGTGGTCGGCCACGAACGGCGCGATCTTCCTGTACAGGTCCTGCTTCCAGTCCATGCGCTCGGCGATGGCCTCGATGATCAGGTCGCAGTCCTTCAGCTGCTCCAGGCCGGACTCATAGTTGGCCGGGGTGATGGCTTCGGCCAGCGAGGTGCTGGCCAGCGGCGCCGGGCTGAGCTTGCCCAGGTTGGCGATCGCCTTGAGCACGATGCCGTCGGCCGGGCCTTCCTTTGCAGGCAGGTCGAACAGCACGGTGTCGACGCCAGCATTGGTGAGGTGGGCGGCGATCTGGGCACCCATGACGCCGGCACCCAGCACGGCGGCGCGGCGGATCAGCAGGGAATTGGACATGGTGTAGGGCCTTTGTTGGTACCGGGTGGAATCAGGGGGAGGCGGGCGGGATGGCGCCATGCGCGCTGGCGCGGAACCCGGCCTCGGCGAAATGGATCAGTTCGTTGGCGGCCTTGCTGCGATGCGCCGCTTCGCTGATGCCGTGCGGGCGCTTGATCAGGCCGAAGTCCGCCATCGCGTAAGTCAGCGCGCCGGCGAGGAAGTCGAGCCGCCAGTAAAGTTCTTCCTTGCTCAGGCCGGGCACGCAGGCGCCGATGGCCTTGCCGAACTCGCGCAGCACATGGCCGTAGTGGTCGGACAGGAACTTGCGCAGGTTGTCGTTCTTCTCGGCATAGGCGCGGGCGATCACCCGCACGAACGCGCCGCCACTCTGCCGGTCCTGGGCCATCGCCAGCGCCGGCTCGACGAAGGCGGCCAGCACCGCGCGCAGGTCGCCCGGGTGGATGGAGCGGGCCTGCTCCAGCTGCGCCAGGCGGGCGGCGGTCATCTCGTCCATGCGCCGGCGGAACACCTCGTTGACCAGGTTTTCCTTGGAGCCGAAGTGGTAGTTGACCGCGGCGATGTTGACGTCGGCGTGACTGGTCACCTGGCGCAGCGAGGTGCCGGAGAAGCCGTATTGCGCGAACAACTCCTCGGCGGCGCCGAGGATGCGGTCCTTGGTGGAGAAGCTGGCGGGTTTGCCCATGGCGATGGAATCAATCAAACGATTGTTTGGATGCTACGCCCGGTGGGTGCCCGGGTCATGCTGCTATGCAGCATCATTCATCTGGCGCTGTGCAAAGCCCCGGGCCACCCGTTAGAATTGGCGACCGCAATTCAGGCTAAGCCCGCGTCCGCACGCGGGTTTTTTTCATGTACCCTCGGGCCGACCGGCCCCAAATCCGGAGAATTCCCATGGCGCTGGAGCGCACCCTTTCCATCATCAAGCCCGATGCCGTCGCCAAGAACGTGATCGGCGAGATCTACGCCCGCTTCGAGAAGGCCGGCCTGAAGGTCGTGGCCGCCAAGTACAAGCAGCTGTCGCGCCGCGAGGCCGAGGGCTTCTACGCCGTGCACCGCGAGCGTCCGTTCTTCAACGCGCTGGTCGAGTTCATGATCTCCGGCCCGGTGATGATCCAGGCCCTGGAAGGCGAGAACGCCGTGCTGGCCCACCGCGACCTGCTGGGCGCCACCAATCCGAAGGAAGCCGCGCCGGGCACCATCCGCGCCGACTTCGCCGAATCCATCGACGCCAACGCCGCCCACGGCTCGGACTCGGTCGAGAACGCCGCGATCGAGATCGCCTACTTCTTCGCCGCCACCGACGTGGTTTCGCGCTGAGCGGCAGGTAAAAGGTTGAATCCGTGAACGAGGTCGTACAGTCCCCCGCCATCCAGCCGCTGCCGAAAACCACGCCGGCGGCTGGCAAGCAGAACCTGCTCGACCTCGATCGCGCGGGCCTGGAGAAGTTCTTCGTCGAGACCCTCGGCGAGCAGAAGTTCCGTGCCCACCAGGTGATGAAGTGGATCCATCATCGCTACGTCACCGATTTCGACCAGATGACCGACCTCGGCAAGTCGCTGCGCGCCAAGCTGCAGCAGCATGCCGAGGTCGTCGTCCCCAATGTCGTGTTCGACAAGCCTTCCGCCGACGGCACCCACAAGTGGTTGCTGGCGATGGGCGTGGATGGCAGGAATGCCATCGAGACCGTGTACATCCCCGACAAGACCCGCGGCACGCTGTGCGTGTCCTCGCAGGTCGGCTGCGGCCTGAACTGCACGTTCTGTTCGACCGCCACCCAGGGCTTCAACCGCAACCTGACCACCGCCGAGATCATCGGCCAGGTGTGGGTCGCGGCCCGCCACCTGGGCAACGTGCCGCACCAGATGCGCCGCCTCACCAACGTGGTGATGATGGGCATGGGCGAGCCGCTGATGAATTTCGACAACGTCGTGCGCGCCATGAGCATCATGCGCGACGACCTGGGTTACGGCCTGGCCAACAAGCGCGTGACCCTGTCCACCTCCGGGCTGGTGCCGCAGATCGACCGCCTCTCGGTCGAGAGCGACGTGTCGCTGGCGGTGTCGCTGCATGCGCCCAATGACGAGCTGCGCGAGACACTGGTGCCGCTCAACAAGAAGTATCCGATCGCCGAACTGATGGCGTCCTGCGCGCGCTACCTGCGCGGCAACAAGCGGCGCGATTCGGTGACCTTCGAATACACCCTGATGAAGGGCATCAATGACCAGCCCGAGCATGCCCGCCAGCTGGCGCGGCTGATGCGCCAGTTCGACAACGCCGTGCAGGCCCGGGACTCGGGCAAGGTCAACCTGATTCCGTTCAACCCGTTCCCCGGCACCCGCTACGAGCGTTCCGACGAAGAGCAGATCCGTGCCTTCCAGAAGATCCTGCTCGATGCGCAGGTGCTGACCATGGTGCGGCGGACCCGCGGCGACGACATCGATGCGGCCTGCGGCCAGCTCAAGGGGCAGGTGATGGACCGCACCCGCCGCCAGGCCGAGTTCAACCGCCTGCTGCAGGCCCAGGACGCGCTCCCGGCGCAGCGGGACGCGCTTGGCTGAGCGCCTGCTCGCGGCGGTGCTGGTCCTGCTGCTGCTTGCCGGCTGCGGGCATGGCACCAAGGCGACCCGGGTCCGCTGGGGCCAGGAGATGGCGCAGCCGGTCGAGGTGCATGACGACCGCCAGGTGCGCGCGCGCCTGCGCTACCAGGAGCTGTTGCGGTTGGTCGGCGACCGGCTGGGCCGCGGCGATCTGGATGGCGCCTTCAAGCACGCCCGCTCGGCGCAGAAACTGGCGCCGGACGATCCGGCGGCCTACACCCTGCAGGCGGTGATCGAAGGGCGGCGTGGCCACGTGGAGGCCGCCGGCAAGCTGTACCGGCGCGCCGCCGAGCTTGCGCCGGCCCAGGGCGACGTGCTCAACAACTATGGCGCCTGGCTGTGCGCCAACGGGCATCCGGCCGAAGCGCTGGTCTGGTTCGGCCGCGCCGTGGCCGATCCCCGCTACCAGCAGCGTGCCGACGCGCTGGCAAATGCCGGCGGCTGCGCACTGGAGGCAGGGCAGGGCGAACGCGCCGGGCAGGACCTGCGGCAGGCGCTCGAGCTTGACCCGGACAATGCCTACGCGCTGGAGGCGATGGCGCGCAACGAGGTCCGGCTGGGGCGGTATTTCGAGGCGCGGGCCTTCTACCAGCGGCGGCTGGCGGCTGCGCCAGCAACGGTTTCCGTGTTACAACTTGCCATTCAGATAGAAGAACGGCTGGGCGACAGCAGTGCCGTCAGCCGATACCAGCAGCGGTTGCGTGAGGAATTTCCTGCCGGCGCAACCCCGAATTCCCAGGGCTGATGCATTGTGAGCAATGATCCGGGTATGAACGCTTTTGAGGGGGCGGTGGGCTGCGGGGAGCAGCTTCGCCAGGCGCGTCAAGCCGCCGGCCTGTCGCTGGAGGAGGTAGCAGGGCGGCTGCACATGCCGCTGCAGGTGGTTGCCGCGCTGGAGGAAGAGCGTTGGGAGCGGCTGGGGGCGCCGGTGTTCGTGCGCGGCCAGCTGCGCAGCTACGCGCGCCTGCTGGGCGTCAACCTGGACGGGCTGCTGCAGCAGGCGCGGATCGCGCCGGTCGAGCCGCCCAGGCTGGTCAGTCATACGCATACCCCGCGCGTCCGCCGCGTGGCCGAAAGCCTTGGTCGCCGGGCGGTATACGTGGTGATCACCGCGGTGCTCGCGGTACCGGTCTGGTATGCCTTCCAGAGCAAGTTCGGCGATGCCGCGCCCAGTACCGCGTCGCTGGACGTGGTGCCGGATGCGGCCTCGGTGGCTGCCGCCGGCGCTGCCGGTGGTACCGGCACCGATGAAGCGGCGGTGCGCCCGGCATCCGAGCGCGCGCCCTATATCGCATCGATGGCGCCGCTGGCGCGGCAGGCGGCCGAGCCGCAGCTGGTGGCGGCCTCGCCGGGCATGAGCCTGGAGTTCCGTGGCGACAGCTGGGTTGAGGTCTCCGCGCCGGACGGTTCCATCGTCGAGAAGGCGCTGATCCGCGCTGGCGAGAAGCGCAGTTACACCCCCGGCCAGGTCGGCCGGATGAAGGTAGGCAACGCCTCGGAAGTGGACTTCCGGCAGGGCGCTGGCAGCGTCGACCTAGCGCCGTATACAAGCGGTAATAATGTTGCCCGCTTTACGGTATCCTCTGACGGCTCCGTGGCGCCGGTTTCACACTGAAACAAGCGCAGATCAAAACACCAAGGCTCCCCCGGCGGGATTGGAGCGAGAGTTACGCATGGCGATTGACGACCTGCTCGACGAGCATGAACAAGGCGAACGTGTCCGCACCTGGCTGCGCCAGAACGGCGCTGGAATCATTGGCGGGGTGCTGCTTGCGCTGGCCTTGATCATGGGCTGGAAGTGGTGGCAGAACGAGCAGGTGAGCAAGCTGGCCCAGGCCAACAGCCGCTACGATGCCGTTTCCCGCAGCCTGCAGTCCAGGAACCTGGACGAGGCGGCCAAGGAAGTGGCGGCGCTGGAAGGCAGCAAGGCCGGCATCTATGCCGACCTGGCGGCGCTGGAACTGGCCAAGGCGCAGGTCGAGGCCGGCAAGAACGACGACGCGATCAAGACCCTGCGCGGGTTGAAGGTCGAGGGCGAGTTCAAGATGCTGATCGACCAGCGCATCGCGCGCCTGCTGATCGAGACCGGCAAGCCGGCCGAAGCGCAGGCCCTGCTCGGCAACGCCGACGACAGCGCCGGCCTCGAGATCCGCGCTGACGCACTGGTGGCGCAGGACAAGCGCGAGCAGGCACGCGAGCTGTACGCGCAGTCGCTGGCCAAGCTCGACGTCGCCGCGCCGCAGCGTCGCCTGCTCGAAATCAAGCTGATGGACGCCGGCGGTACCGTCGCCGACCCTGCGGCGGAGAAGAACTGATGAAACTCAAGCATGTGGCGGGCATCGCGCTGGTCGCGGTGGCGCTGAGCGGTTGCTCGACGGTAAAGGGCTGGTTCGCGGGCAAGGATGCCGAGGCCAAGAAGGCGCTGGAGCCGGCCGAACTGGTCAAGTTCGAGCCCACCCTCAAGGTCAACCGCATCTGGTCGGCCAACGTCGGCAAGGGTGAAGGCCGGATCGGCGTGCGCCAGGCGCCGGCCGTGGCCGATGGCCGGGTCTACGCCGCGGCGGTCGAAGGCGGCGTGCATGCGCTGGACCTGCAGACCGGCAAGCAGGTGTGGGAATACACCCCTGCCAAGGAAAAGAAGAAGGCCAGGCTGCGCCTGTCCGGTGGCCCGGGCGTGGGCGAGGGGCTGGTCGTCATCGGCACCCTGGACGGGCAGGTGATCGCGCTGGACGCGGCCAACGGCAGCGAAAAGTGGCGCGCGCGCGTGCCCGGCGAGATCATCGCCGCCCCGGCGGTTGCGCAGGGCCTGGTGTTCGTGCGCAGCAACGACGGCCGCACCACCGCGCTGGATGCCGGCAGCGGCGAGCGGCGCTGGTTCAATTCGCAGGAGCTGCCTTCGCTGACCGTGCGCGGCAACGCGCCGGTGGTGGCGGGGCCGGGCGTACTGTTCATCGGCAACGACGATGGCACCCTGGCGGCGCTGGCGATGCAGGATGGCCGTCCGCTGTGGGAGCAGACCATCGGCACGCCGGAAGGCCGCACCGAGCTGGAGCGCATGGCCGACGTGGACGGTGCCCCGGTGCTGGAAGGCAACAACCTGTACGTGACCAGCTTCAAGAACGAGACCATGGCGATCGAGGGCCCGAGCGGCCGTCCGCTGTGGTCGCGCGACCACGGCGGCGGTGGCGGCCTGGCCGTGTCCTCCGGCCACGTGCTGGTGACCGACGGCAAGGGCATCGTCTACGGCCTGGACAAGACCTCGGGCGCGGCGATGTGGTCGCAGCAGGCGCTGGCGCGGCGCTCGGTGACCGGCCCGGCGATCCAGGGCGACTACGTCGTGGTCGCCGATTACAAGGGATACCTGCACTGGCTGCAGATGGGCGATGGCGCCCTGGCAGCCCGCGAGAAGAGCGGGGGCGACCCGGTGGTCGCGCAACCCATCGTCGCCGAAGGCGTACTGCTGGTGCAGAACGTGGACGGCAAGCTGACCGCCTGGCGGTTGGCGAACTAAGGAGTCCAAGCGATGCTGCCTTTGGTCGCCCTGGTTGGACGGCCGAATGTCGGCAAGTCGACCATCTTCAATGCCTTGACGCGTACGCGCGACGCCCTGGTCCATGACCAGCCGGGCGTCACCCGCGACCGCAACTACGGCGTGTGCCGGCTCGACGAGGACAACCCGTTCCTGATCGTCGACACCGGTGGCATCGCCGAGCAGGAGGAGGGCCTTGCCGGCGCCACCGCGCGCCAGGCCCGTGCCGCCGCCGCCGAGGCGGACCTGATCCTGTTCGTGGTCGATGCCCGCGACGGTACCTCGGCGCTGGACGACGAGATCCTGGCCTGGCTGCGCAAGCTGTCGCGCCCGACGCTGCTGTTGATCAACAAGATCGACGGCACCGACGAGCAGGAAGTGCGTTCGGAATTCGCGCGCTATGGCTTCGGCGAGATGCTCACGGTCTCGGCCGCGCACCGCCAGGGCCTGGACGACCTGCTGGCGGAAGTCGTCGAGCGGCTGCCGGAAGAGGGCACGACCGAGACCCTGGACAACGATCCGGCACGGATCCGCATCGCGTTCGTCGGCCGTCCCAATGTCGGCAAGTCCACGCTGGTGAACCGCCTGCTCGGCGAGGAGCGCATGATCGCTTCCGACGTGCCCGGCACCACCCGCGATTCGATTTCCGTGGACCTCGAGCGCGACGGGCGGTTGTACAGGCTGATCGATACCGCCGGCCTGCGCCGCAAGTCGCGCGTGGACGAGGTGGTCGAGAAATTCTCGGTGGTCAAGACCCTGCGCTCGATCGAGGAGTGCCAGGTCGCGGTGCTGATGCTCGATGCCAGCGAGGGCGTCACCGACCAGGACGCCAGCGTGCTGGGTGCGGTGCTCGATGCCGGCCGCGCACTGGTGATCGCGATCAACAAGTGGGACGGGCTGACCGACTACCAGCGCGAACAGGCCGAAACCCTGCTGTCGCTCAAGCTCGGCTTCGTGCCCTGGGCCGAGGTGGTGCGGATCTCCGCCAAGCACGGTTCGGGCCTGCGCGAACTGTTCCGCGCGGTGCACCGTGCGCATGCTTCGGCCACCCACGAATTCAGCACCAGCGAAGTGAACAAGGCGCTGGAAATCGCCTACGAGAGCAACCCGCCGCCGAGCATCCGCGGCCATGTCTCCAAGCTGCGCTACGTGCACCCGGGCGGCACCAATCCGCCGACCTTCATCGTGCACGGCACGCGCCTGAAGGAGCTGCCGGATTCGTACAAGCGCTACCTGGAGAACTTCTTCCGCAAGCGCTTCAAGCTGGTGGGCACGCCGGTGACCTTCCTGTTCCGCGAGGGTGCCAACCCCTACGAGGGCAAGAAGAACGTGCTGACCGAGCGCCAGGTCAAGGCCAAACGACGCCTGATGAAGCACGTCAAGGGCAGGAAGTGAGCATCCCGGGGCGGCCGCAAGGCCGCCCTTTGCGGTAGTGGCCAGCGCTTGAAGGCCGCCGCTTCCGCCCACGGCGGGCGCATGACCGATAATCCCGGCATGAGCATTCGCGAGCTGACCCCGGAACAGGCCCGCGCCCGGCAACAGGCCGGCGCGGCGATGATCGACGTGCGCGCGGCGCACGAGCGCGCCGCCGGCATGGCCGAAGGCGCGCACGGGGTTGCCGGCGACGCGCTGCTGGCGGCGCCCGGCAGCGTCCTGCCATCGCCGGAACAGGAAATCATCCTGATCTGCCAGAGCGGCAGGCGCTCGCTGGAGGCGGCCGTGGCCTTGCAGGCGGTTGGCTACACGCAGCTGGCGTCGGTCGCTGGCGGAACGGTCGCGTGGCGGGCGGCGGGACTGCCGCTGGTGCAGCCCGGGCTCGATGCCGGCGAGCGCGACTTCTACGACCGCTATTCGCGGCACCTGCTGCTGCCGCAGGTGGGCGAGGCCGGGCAGCGGCGCCTGCAGCGCTCGTGCGTGCTGGTGGTCGGTGCCGGCGGGCTGGGCGCGCCGGCGGCGTTCTACCTGGCCGCGGCCGGGGTGGGGCGTCTGCGCATCGTCGACGACGACGTGGTGGAACGCAGCAACCTGCAGCGCCAGATCATCCACACCGATGCCGCGATCGGCAGCGCCAAGGTCGAATCGGCGCGCGCGCGACTGCTGGCGCTGAATCCGCACATCCAGGTGGAGGCAGTCGCGCAGCGGCTGACATCGGCCAACGTCGACGCGTTGATGCAGGGCGTGGACGTGGTGCTGGACGGCTCGGACAACTTCCCGCTGCGCTACCTGCTCAACGACGCCTGCATCAAGCACGCGCGGCCGCTGGTGTACGCCGCGATCGAGCGGTTCGACGGGCAGGTCGGCGTGTTCGATGCCGGCCGCCGGCGTGGCCACGCGCCATGCTACCGGTGCCTGTTCCCCGAGCCGCCGCCGCCTGAGTTCGCGCCCAACTGCGCCGAGGCCGGGGTGCTCGGCGTGCTGCCGGGGCTGGCCGGCGTGATCCAGGCCACCGAAGTGCTCAAGCTGCTGCTGGAGATCGGCCAGCCGCTGGCCGGGCGACTGCTGCGCTTCGATGCGCTGGGCATGCGCTTTGCCGAGACCCGCGTGCCTGCCGACCCCGGTTGCGCGGTGTGTGCGCCGGGCCGCGCGTTCCCCGGCTACATCGACTACGCCGCGTTCTGCGCCCATCGCGGCTGATCGCGGCCGTCCGGCCGCGGCGCGGGATGTCGTGCCGCGCCGAATCGGGGACAATAGCCGGCCCGTTCCCGCCCCCACGCCCATGACCCTGCCTGCCGAAGCCTCCGCGGCCACTTCCCGCATCCTCGATGGCCGCCGCATCGCCGAAGAACTGCTCGACGACCTGAAGCTGCGCGTCGACGCGCGGATCGCGGCCGGGCGTTCGCGGCCGGGGCTGGCGGTGGTGCTGGTCGGCGGCGACCCGGCCTCGGCGGTGTACGTGCGCAACAAGCGCCGTGCCGCGCAGAAGGTCGGGATCGAAGCCTTCGACCATGACCTGCCCGAGGGCACCACCGAGGCGCAGTTGCTGGACCTGATCGACCGGCTCAACGCCGACCCGAAGATCCACGGCATCCTGATCCAGCTGCCGTTGCCGGGCATCGCCGACGCCAACCGGCTGATCCAGCGCATCGATCCGCGCAAGGACGTGGACGGCTTCCACCCGCAGAACGTGGGGCACCTGGCGCTGCGCGAATTCGGCCTGCGCCCGTGCACGCCGCGCGGGATCATCACCCTGCTGGCGCATACCGACCAGCCGGTGCGCGGCCGCAACGCCACCATCGTCGGGGTCAGCAACCACGTCGGCCGGCCGATGGGGCTGGAACTGCTGATCGCCGGCTGCACCGTCACCAGCTGCCACAAGTTCACCCCGCGCGAGGAACTGGAGCGGGCCGTGCGCAACGCCGACATCCTGGTGGTGGCGGTGGGCATCCCGCAGCTGGTGCCGGGCGAGTGGGTCAAGCCGGGTGCGGTGGTGATCGATGTCGGCATCAACCGCATGGACGACGGCCGCCTGGTCGGCGACGTGGGGTTCGAGGCGGCGTCGCGTCGCGCCAGCTGGATCACCCCGGTGCCGGGCGGCGTCGGCCCGATGACCGTGGCCACGCTGATGCAGAACACCATCGAGGCGGCCGACGCGGCGGGCTGAACCGCCGCCGTGGCGGCGGCCATCCACCGGTAATCGCGGTGATCCCCACGCCGGGCCGGATCGCCGGACGGCGGGGGGGGCGGTCCCGCGGCCCTGAACCGCGGGCGCCGGCGCGACACTGCGTCGCACCGGCCCCCTGCCATCGGCGCCCGAACAAGGGTAAAATGACGCGCTTCCCCACATCTCGGGTATGCCGATGCTGCGCATCCAGGCTGAAGCACTGACCTACGACGACGTCTCGCTCGTCCCCGCCCACTCCACGATCCTGCCCAAGGATGTCGACCTCGGCACGCGCCTGACCCGCGACCTGCGGCTGAAGCTGCCGATCGTCTCGGCGGCCATGGATACGGTCACCGAAGCGCGCCTGGCCATCGCCATGGCCCAGCTCGGCGGCATCGGCATCATCCACAAGAACCTGCCGCTGGAGCAGCAGGCCGCCGAAGTGGCCAAGGTCAAGAAATTCGAATCCGGCGTGATCCGCGACCCGATCACGGTCGGTCCGGAAACCAGCATCCGCGAGGTGCTGGCGCTGACCCAGGCGCACAACATCTCCGGCGTGCCGGTGGTGGGCAGCGACGGCCAGCTGGCCGGCATCGTCACCCACCGCGACATGCGCTTCGAGACCGAGCTGGACGACCCGGTCCGCCACATCATGACCAAGAAGGACCGCCTGGTCACGGTCAAGGAAGGCGCGGCCTCGGACGAAGTGCTGTCGCTGCTGCACCGGAACCGCATCGAGAAGGTACTGGTGGTCAACGACGCGTTCGAACTGCGCGGCCTGATCACCGTCAAGGACATCCAGAAGAAGAGCGACAACCCGAACGCGGCCAAGGACGCGGCGACGCGCCTGCTGGTCGGTGCCGCGGTGGGCGTCGGCGGCGACACCGACCGCCGTGTCGAGGCGCTGGTCGCCGCCGGCGTGGACGTGCTGGTGGTGGACACCGCCCACGGCCACTCGCAGGGCGTGCTGGACCGCGTGCGCTGGGTGAAGAAGCACTTCCCGCAGGTACAGGTCGTCGGCGGCAACATCTGCACCGGCGAAGCGGCGCTGGCGCTGCTGGACTGCGGCGCGGACGCGGTCAAGGTCGGCATCGGCCCGGGCTCGATCTGCACCACGCGCGTGGTCGCCGGCGTCGGCGTGCCGCAGGTCACCGCGATCGACCTGGTCGCCGAGGCGCTGCAGGACCGCATCCCGCTGATCGCCGACGGTGGCATCCGCTACTCCGGCGACATCGGCAAGGCGCTGGCCGCCGGTGCGTCGACGGTGATGATCGGCGGCCTGCTGGCCGGTACCGAGGAATCGCCGGGCGAGACCGAACTGTTCCAGGGCCGCTCGTACAAGAGCTACCGCGGCATGGGGTCGCTGGCGGCGATGGAAAAGGGCTCCAAGGACCGCTATTTCCAGGACGCGGCCACCGCCGACAAGCTGGTGCCGGAAGGCATCGAGGGCCGCGTGCCGTACCGTGGCCCGGTCGGCGGCATCATCCACCAGCTGGTCGGCGGCCTGCGCGCGACCATGGGCTACGTGGGCTGCGGCACCATCGAGGACATGCGCAGCAAGCCGAAGTTCGTGAAGATCAGCGGCGCCGGCCAGCGCGAGAGCCACGTCCACGACGTGCAGATCACCAAGGAACCGCCGAACTACCGCGCCTGACGCGGAACGAGCGAAGAGGAACGCGGACCCGGTCCCGTTCCTCTTTCTCTATACGCCGCCGGCACCCGCATCGCCCCGCAACCCGACTCATCGATCCGTTCCAGGCCCCATGACCAACATCCACAACGACAAGATCCTCATCCTCGATTTCGGCGCCCAGTACACGCAGCTGATCGCGCGCCGCATCCGCGAGTTCGGCGTGTATTGCGAAATCTGGGCCTGGGACCATGATCCGGCCGAGATCGCCGCTTTCGGCGCCAAGGGCATCATCCTGTCCGGTGGCCCGGAATCGACCACGCAGGCCGGTGCGCCGGCCGCGCCGCAGGAAGTGTTCGACAGCGGGCTGCCGCTGCTGGGCATCTGCTACGGCCTGCAGACCATGGCCAAGCAGCTGGGCGGTGGCACCGAAGCCGCCGACCAGCGCGAATTCGGTCACGCCGAAGTGCGGCTGCTGGGCCACGACGGCCTGCTGGGCGGGCTGTCCGACCACAATGGCGAGCCGCGCCTGGACGTGTGGATGAGCCATGGCGACCACGTCACCCACGTGCCGCCGGGCTTCGTCATCACCGCGGTGACCGACCGCATCCCGGTGGCGGCGATGGCCAACGAGGAAAAGCGCTGGTACGGCGTGCAGTTCCATCCGGAAGTGACCCACACCCGGCAGGGCTCGGCGCTGCTCAAGCGTTTCGTCACCGAAATCTGCGGCTGCGCCACGCTGTGGACCGCGGCCAACATCATCGACGACCAGATCGCCCGCGTGCGCGAGCAGGTCGGCAGCGACGAGGTGATCCTGGGCCTGTCCGGTGGCGTCGATTCGTCGGTGGTCGCCGCGCTGCTGCACAAGGCCATCGGCCCGCAGCTGACCTGCGTGTTCGTCGACACCGGCCTGCTGCGCTTCCAGGAAGGCGACCAGGTCATGAAGATGATGGCCGAGAACATGGGCGTGAAGGTGGTGCGGGTCAATGCCGCAGACCGCTATTTCAAGGCGCTCGAAGGCGTGTCCGACCCGGAAGCCAAGCGCAAGATCATCGGCAACCTGTTCGTGGAGATCTTCGACGAGGAGTCGAACAAGCTCAGCAACGCCAAGTGGCTTGCGCAGGGCACGATCTACCCGGACGTGATCGAATCGGCCGGCAGCAAGACCGGCAAGGCGCACGTGATCAAGAGCCACCACAACGTGGGCGGCCTGCCGGAGGACATGAAGCTCAAGCTGGTCGAGCCGCTGCGCGAACTGTTCAAGGACGAGGTGCGCCGCCTTGGCGTCGAACTCGGCCTGCCGCGCGCCATGGTCTACCGCCACCCGTTCCCGGGCCCGGGCCTGGGCGTGCGCATCCTCGGCGAAGTGAAGCGCGAGTACGCCGAGCTGCTGGCCAGGGCCGATGCGATCTTCATCGAGGAGCTGCGTGCGGCCGACCTGTACGACAAGACCTCGCAGGCGTTCGCGGTGTTCCTGCCGGTGAAGTCGGTGGGCGTGGTCGGGGACGCGCGCGCCTACGAATGGGTGATCGCACTGCGCGCGGTGGAGACCATCGACTTCATGACCGCGCACTGGGCGCACCTGCCGTACGACTTCCTCGGCCGCGTGTCCAACCGCATCATCAACGAACTGCGCGGCGTCTCGCGCGTGGTCTACGACATCTCCGGCAAGCCGCCGGCGACGATCGAGTGGGAGTGATTCCGGGCTGAGGGCCTGGCCCGGGCTGCACGGGGCAGGCCAGCCGGGGCCGCCGGCTGGCCCTGGCGTCCGCCACCCTCGTGGCCACGCGTACCTGTGGGGTGCCGCCGTCGGTCCGGCCCTCAGGGCGCCTGGGTCCGCCGACGACGCGCCAGCACCGCCTCGCGGTGGGCGATGTAGGCGTTGGCGGCGAGGATGATGGCCGCGCCCAGCAGGGTCCAGCGGTCCAGGGCTTCACCGAACAGCAGCCAGCCCAGCAGCACCACCAGCGGCAGCTGGGTGAAGCTGATCGGGGTCAGTGCCGAGACTTCGCCCAGCCGCAGTGCGCGCGTCCACAGCAGTTGGCCCACGGTCCCGAGGATGCCGGTGGCGAGCAGCCACAGCCAGGCGATGCCGGTTGGCCAGGTCCACACGAACAGCGCCGGCAGCAGCGACAGCGGCACCCAGAACACATAGGTGTAGAACACCACCGTATCCGGGCCGTCGACGCGGGTGAGCTGCTTGATCTGGATCGATACCAGCGCGCTGAGCATGGCCGCCGATACCGCGATCAGGCTGCCCGCCTGGAAGCCGTGCGCGCCGGGCCGCACGATCACCAGCACGCCGATGAAGCCGGCGATCACCGCTGCCCAGCGGCGTACGCGCACGGTTTCGCCCAGCCACAGCACCGCGGCGATGGTCACGAACAACGGCGTCGAATAGGACAGCGAGACCGCCTGCGACAGCGGCAGGTGGCCCAGCGCCCAGAAGCCGCACAGCATCGAGGCCAGGCCGATCGCGCTGCGCAGCAGGTAGCGCGGCAGCTGCTGCGTGCGCAGCGGCGCGTGGCCCGGGCGCAGCAGCACCGGCAGCAGCGCGAGCAGGCCGAAGGCGTTGCGGAAGAACGCCACTTCCTGGGTCGGCACGTAGGCCGTTGCCAGGCGGATGGCGATGGCCATCAGGCCGAAGGCCATGGCACTGCCGAACATGAGCAGCGCCGCACGCAGCGGGGCAGGGCCGGGCGCGGCCGCGACGGCGTTCACCAGCGCGCGCCGACCAGCCGCGGTTCGGGTTCGATGGGGACGCCGAAGGTCTCCAGCACCGATGCGGAGATGCGGCGGGCCAAGGCCAGCAGCTCGGCGCCGCTGGCGTTGCCATGGTTGACCAGCACCAGCGCATGGTCGGGCGAGACGCCGGCATCGCCCTCGCGCCGCCCCTTCCAGCCGCAGGCCTGGATCATCCACGCCGCCGACAGCTTGCGGTTGCCGTCGTCGTCGCCCGGGAACACCGGCAGCGCCGGATGCTGGCGGGACAGCAGCTCGGCCTGTTCGCGCGGCAGCATCGGGTTCTTGAAGAAGCTGCCGGCATTGCCGAGCACGTCCGGGTCGGGCAGTTTGCGGCGGCGGATGGCGATGACCGCGTTGGCGACGTCGGCGGCCACCGGCAGCTCCACTCCCATCGCCTGCAGCTCCTCGCGGATGCCGGCGTAATCCAGGCGCAGCTCGTGCAGCAGCGGCAGGCGGAACTGCACGGCGGTGATCAGGTAGCGGTCGGGCTCGTGCTTGAACAGGCTGTCGCGGTAGCCGAAGCGGCAGGCCGCATGGTCCAGTTGCACCCACTGCGCGTGCAGCGTGTCCCAGGCCTCCACCGACTGGATGAACTCGCCGACCTGGGCACCGTAGGCGCCGATGTTCTGGATCGGCGCGGCGCCGACGGTGCCGGGAATCAGCGCCAGGTTTTCCAGCCCGGACAGGCCTTCGGCCAGCGACCACATCACCAGTTCGTGCCAGACCACGCCGGCACCGGCGCGGACCACGGCATGGTCGGCACGGTGCTCGAGGATCGCGATCTCGCGGTTGTCGAAGCACAGCACGGTGCCTTCCGGATCGGCGGCGAGCAGCACGTTGCTGCCGCTGCCCAGCACCAGCAGCGGCGACGGCGCCACCGCGGCCAGGGCCTCGGGCAGCGCGGCCGCGTCGCGCACGCGCAGCAGCCGTGGCGCGCGGGCGGCGACGTGGAAGGTATTGAGGGAATGCAGCGGGGCGTCTGTGGTCAGCGACCAGGGTGCAGCGTTTGTCATAGCGGGGCGACGGCGCCTCGGGACGGGGCCTCGCGGCGGCGGCGGATGGCATCGACGCATTCGCCGATCAGCGCCGGGCCGCGGAAGATCAGGCCGCTGTAGCACTGCACCAGGGTCGCGCCGGCGGACATCTTGGCCACCGCGTCGGCACCGGACTGGATGCCGCCCACGCCAATCAGCGGGATGCGCTCGGGCAGGCGCGCGCGCAGCCGGCGCAGCACCAGGGTGGACTGCCCCAGCAGCGGCGCACCGGACAGGCCGCCGCTCTCGGCCGCGCGGCGGTCGTGCTCAACGCCTTCGCGGCCGATGGTGGTGTTGGTGGCGATCACGCCGTCCACTTCCAGTTCGCTCAGCACCCGGGCGGCCGCTTCGATGTCGCGGTCGCTCAGGTCGGGCGCGACCTTGACCAGCATCGGCACGCGCCGGCCGTGCTGGGAGGCCAGGCGTTCCTGCGCCTCGCGCAGGCCGCCGACCAGCCGTCGCAGCGCCTGTTCCTCCTGCAGTTCGCGCAGGCCGGCGGTGTTGGGCGAGGAGATGTTGACGGTGACGTAGTCGGCCAGCGGGTACACCTTCTCCAGGCACGCCAGGTAGTCGGACAGCGCGTCCTCGTTGGGCGTGTCCTTGTTCTTGCCGATGTTGATGCCCAGCGGGCCGGTGCGCTGGCTGCTGCGCTCGACGTTGCGTACCAGCGCGTCGACGCCGGCATTGTTGAAGCCCATGCGGTTGATGATGGCCGCGTGCTGCGGCAGCCGGAACAGGCGCGGCTTCGGGTTGCCTGCCTGCGGCCGCGGGGTGACGGTGCCGATCTCGACGAAACCGAAGCCCAGGCCGAACAGCGCGTCGATATGCTCGCCGTTCTTGTCCAGCCCCGCGGCCAGCCCCACCGGGTTGGGAAAGTCCAGGCCGAACACGGACGTCGGCATCGGCGCCGGCCGCGCCGCCAGCAGCGGCGTGGTGCCGGTGCGCCACGCCAGCTCCAGCGCGGACAGCGCCAGGCCATGGGCGCGCTCGGCGTCGAAGGCGAACAGGAAGGGGCGTACAAGCGGATACATGGGGTTCAGTCCAGCGTGCCGACGAAGGCACGGGTTTGGTATTCGAAGGCGACCCGCCCGTCCACCGCATGGGTGTCGAACAGGCCGCGCAGGGCGTCCAGCATCGGCGCATGCCGGGGATGGCCGGCCGGCGGTGCATAGGAGGAGGACAGCAGCCGGCCGTGCAGGCCGTCGAAGTCCAGGTATTGCGTGTTGGGCAACCGCACCTGGCCGCGCAGGCCATCGCCGAACCATGCGCGCATGGTGGCGTCGTCCTGGTAGCGTTCGGCCACCGCGCCGTAGTCGGTGCCGTAGTCGAGCAGCAACTGCTCATAGCCGGACAGGAAGGGCGAGCTGTCGAGCAGGCGCGAGTTCCAGTACACCAGCGCCATGCCGCCCGGGCGCAGGATGCGGCGCCATTCCGGCCGCAGCGCTTCGGTGTCGAACCAGTGGAAGGCCTGGGCAGCGCTGACCAGGCCGACGCTGGCGTCGCCCAGCGTGGTCGCTTCGGCGGTGCCGTCGACGAAGGCCAGCTGCGGATGACCGGCTGCCAGCCAGTGCTCGGCGGCCGCGCGCATCGCGGGGTTGGGTTCGACCGCGATCACCGGGTGGCCGGCGTCGAGGAACAGGCGGGTGGAGATGCCGGTGCCGGCACCGATGTCGGCGACCGGCGTGGTGGCCGGGACGCCGATGTCGCGATGCAGCCAGTCCAGCAGCGCCGGCGGATAGCCGGGCCGGTAGCGGACGTAATCCGCCACCCGGTTGCTGAAACGCTCGGTCGGACTGGGGGGCTGCACGCCAGCCTCAGGAATTCAGCGCGGCCAGCCAGGCCAGACCGCCGAAGAACAGGATGAAGGCGAGGATGCCGATGACCCACAGCGCCACCGACACCCAGCCCAGCACCAGCCCGGTGATGGCCAGGCCGTCGCCATCGAGCTGGCCGTTGCTGCGGCGAATCTCGCCGCGTGCCATATGGCCGAAGATGATGCCGCCGAGGCTGCCCAGGAACGGCAGCAGGGTCCAGCCGAGGATGCCGGCCACCAGGGCGATCACGGCATAGCTGCTGGTCTGGCGTGGTGCGGGAATGCTCATGGTTGCGACTCCGTTGCTGGGGATGGAGCCCCTCTCCGGGTCGGAGAGGGAAGGGGAAGGGGGCGGGTTTGCCCGCCCCCTCATCCAGTGCCTGGCGCCGCCATCGTGCGGCATGGTCCCGGCTACGCCTTGGACCATGCCCTGCCGGTGGCTTCGCCGTGCGACGCGGCCGCGTGGCCGCGTCGTCCTTTCAATCGGCGAAGGCCGACGCCATCACAGGTCGAACTTGATGCCCTGGGCCAGCGGCAGCGAGTCGGAGTAGTTGATGGTGTTGGTCTGGCGACGCATGTAGACCTTCCACGCGTCCGAGCCGGACTCGCGGCCACCGCCGGTTTCCTTCTCGCCGCCGAACGCGCCGCCGATCTCGGCGCCGGAGGTGCCGATGTTGACGTTGGCGATGCCGCAGTCGCTGCCGGCCGCGGACAGGAACTTCTCCGCCGACTTCAGGTTGGTGGTGAAGATCGACGAGGACAGGCCCTGCGGCACGCCGTTCTGCATGTCGATGGCTTCGTCCAGGGTCGTGTACTTCATCACGTACAGGATCGGGGCGAAGGTCTCGTGCTGGACGATCTCGTCGGTGTTCTTCAGGCCGGTGACGATGGCCGGCAGCACGAAGTTGCCCGGGCGGTCGATGGCGGTGCCGCCGGTCTCGACGGTGCCGCCGGCGGCCTTGGCCTTTTCGATCGAGGCCAGGAACTGCTGCACGGCCTCGGGGCTGTTCAGCGGGCCCATCAGGTTGGCCGGGTCGGTCGGGTCGCCGATCTTGCCTTCGACCTGCTTGTAGGCCTTGACCAGGGTGGCCAGCACGTTGTCATAGATCGATTCGTGCACGATCAGGCGGCGGGTGGTGGTGCAGCGCTGGCCGGCGGTGCCGACGGCGCCGAACACAATGCCCGGCACGGCCAGCTTCTGGTCGGCGGTCTCGTCCAGGATGATGGCGTTGTTGCCACCCAGCTCCAGCAGGCAGCGGCCCAGGCGGCGGGCGACGCGCTCATTGACGATGCGGCCGATCTGGGTCGAGCCGGTGAAGGAGATCAGCGGCACGCGCTTGTCGCCCACCAGCTTCTCCGACAGCGCGGTGCCGGCGTCGTTGATCAGGAAGAAGATGTCCGGGAAGCCGCCTTCCTTGAGCGCCTCGTTGCAGATCTTCATCGTGGCGATGGCGGTCAGCGGGGTCTTGTTGGACGGCTTCCAGATGCACACGTCACCGCAGATCGCGGCCAGGAACGCGTTCCAGGCCCACACCGCGACCGGGAAATTGAAGGCCGAGATGATGCCGACCAGGCCCAGCGGGTGGTACTGCTCGTACATGCGGTGGCCGGGGCGCTCGGAATGCATGGTGTAGCCATACAGCATGCGGCTCTGGCCCAGCGCGAAGTCGGCGATGTCGATCATCTCCTGTACTTCGCCGTCGCCTTCGGGCTTGGACTTGCCCATTTCCAGGGCGACCAGCGAACCCAGCGCGTCCTTGTGCTTGCGCAGCGCCTCGCCGCACAGGCGCACCGCCTCGCCACGGCGCGGGGCCGGGGTGGTGCGCCACGCCTTGAAGGCTTCCTGCGCGCGGGCGACAACGGTCTCGTAATCGGCTTCGGTGGTGGCCTGCACCTGCGCGATGACCTCGCCGGTGGTCGGGTTGCGCGGCGAGAGCACGCCCGCGTCGGTGGCCGCTGACCACTGGCCATTGCCGAGGTAGGTGCCAGCGTTGGAAGCGTCGAGGCCGAGCGCCTTGAGCATTTCGAAGGACATGAAATCTCCTGATTGCTTTGCGTTGGGGGGCGCAGCCGCTGGCAACGGTGGGGTGCGGCATGCAGAACGTCGATTTTAGCAGAGCCGCGCACCCTTCTTGGGCCCGGGTGGATGCCGGATGTGGTGGCGGCATGCCACAATACGCGTCCGCAGGCCCCGTAGCTCAGTTGGATAGAGCGGTCCCCTCCTAAGGGACAGGTCGCACGTTCGAATCGTGTCGGGGCCGCCATCGTTCCGCCTGCCGCGCGATGCCCCGCGGCGGCGCCCCTGCGCAGACCGCCCGCATGTCCGCCAGCGCCAGCATCCCCCATCTGCGTCGCTACCTCCGGCCCACCGGGCTGGAGTGCCACGACCATGCGCAGTGGGTGCTGCCGGTGCACGGCGAGCTGCCGTTCGAGGTGGGCGGTGCCGGCGCCCACCTGGACCGGTTGCTGGGCGCCTTCGTCGCCCCCGGCCAGAGCCATGACCTGGAGGTGCTGGGCGACAATTGCTGCCTGATCGTTGATTGCGCGGCCGGGGTGCTGGACGACGATACGCTCGAGCACCTGCGCCGCCGGCCCTGGCTGGCGGTGCCGGCGGACATGCGCCAGCGCCTGCAGGGATTGCCCGGCAGCCGGGCCATGGGCGACCCGCTGCCGCACCTGCTGCGGCATTTTGCCCCGGCCGGCAGCGGCGCGCGGCTGCAGGGCGTGTGCATGGCCGTGGTCGCGGCGCCGGGCCTGGACTGGTCGGTGGCGCGCATGGCGGCCATGGCCGGGGTCAGCGGCAGCCGCCTGCATGCGCTGTTCGTCCGCGAGTTCGGGCTGCCGCCGCTGGCCTGGGTCAGTGCCGCGCGGCTGCGCTGGGCCAGGCAGCAACTGCTGGGCAGCGATGCCAGCATCAGCGACATCGCCCTGCGCGCCGGCTACTCCGAACACAGCGCGTTCGCCCGTGCGCTGCGGCGCGAGAGCGGACGCACGCCGCGGCAATGGCGCGCCCGGCAGTAGCCCGGGTCAAGACGCGGGCCGCCGGGGTGCCTACACTGCGCGCCGTTCTCCATGGCAATGGTGCGGCAGGCGTGAGTCGTTCGATGAGTGTCGGGATCGCCAACGGCGTGGCTTCCGGGGCGCTGTGGGGCGTGGTGTTCCTGGCCCCGGCGGTGCTGTCCGGGTTCGCGCCGCTGCAGCTGGCGGCTGCGCGCTACCTGGTCTACGGCGCCCTGGCGCTGGTGCTGCTGGTGCCGCGCTGGCCGGCCCTGCGTTCGCGCATCGGCCGTACCGAATGGACCGCGCTGGCCTGGCTCAGCCTGCTGGGCAACCTTTTGTATTACGTGCTGCTGTCGGTTTCGGTGCAGTGGAGCGGCGGGGCGGCGGCATCGCTGATCGTCGGCATGGTGCCGGTGCTGGTGGCGGTCACCGCCGCGCGCGAGCCGGGCGCGGTGCCGTTGTCGAAGCTGGCCCCGGCGCTGGCGCTGTGCGTGGCCGGGGTGGTGCTGATGGGCTGGGCGGCGATGGCATCCTCGCATGTGCATGCCAGTACCGGGCGGCGCCTGGTCGGCCTGCTGTGCGCGGTGGGCGCGCTGCTGTCGTGGACGGTGTATTCGGTGGGCAATGCGCGCTGGCTGACACGGTGCCCGGACGTGTCCGGGCATGACTGGTCGTTGTTGACCGGGGTGGCGACGGGCGGGCTGGCGCTGCTGGTGGCGCCGATCGCGTTCGCCGCCGGAGGGCAGGGCCGGCCTGGTGCCGAATGGGTGCAGTTCTGGCTGGTCGCCGTGGCGGTGGCGGTGCTGGCCTCGATCCTCGGCAACGCCTGCTGGAACCGTGCCAGCCGTGCCTTGCCGCTCAGCCTGGGCGGGCAGATGATCGTGTTCGAGACGCTGTTCGGCCTGCTCTATGGCTTCCTCTGGCAGCAGCGCTGGCCGTTGCCGCTGGAGCTGCTGGCGGCCGGCTGCCTCCTGGCCGGCGTGGTGCTGGCCGCCGCCGCGCACCGGCCCGCGCCCGCGGCGCTGGCACAGCGCTGACGGCGCCACGACCCGGGCGGATGCGCGTGTTCCGCGCAGATCCGGGCGGAACACGCGGCCCGGGCCTGTCGGTCCGGTGTGCATGCGCCGCCGTGGGGGCGGTGGGGCCTGGCGCACCGTTGCCGCGTTCGAACCGGGCTTTTGTCGATGCTTGCGGTATAGATGGCCGATGATCGGCGTTGATGACATTTGCAACCGATAAGTGCGTGTTCGCCGACGATGGACGCAAGTGGTCTTTTGCGTCGCAGCACTTGACAGCGCATTCACCCGTGTTGTCCTCTTGACCGCATGCACATGCCGTCGCCCCTCCTCGCCATCGACCCGCCGCCCGCAGGCGCGCTGCTGGGCGATTGCGGCGGCCTGTCCATTACCACCACCATTACCGTCACCACTCGCCCGGTGCGGCCCGTCGTCTTCGCGTAATTTCCGAAAACCACGGCCCCGCACCCGGATCAGGATGCGGGGGCTCCCATCCTGATGCGTGTCGGGGCCTCCAGCCGAGGTTCATCCGATGTCGCCAGTTGCCGCTCCCTCCCTCGCTCCCGCCACGGACGCCGTCGTCCGCCGCGTGGTCCACAAGTTCGGTGGTACCTCGGTGGCCGACGCCGACCGCTATCGCCACGTGGCGCGGCTGCTGCTGGCACGCGACGAGGACCTGCAGGTCACCGTGGTGTCGGCGATGAAGGGGGTGACCGACGCATTGATCGACCTGGCGCGGCTGGCGGCCGCCGCCGATGCCGGCTGGGACGAGCGCTGGCATGAGTTGCGCGCCCGCCACCGCGCGGCGGCGGTGGCGCTGCTGGCCGAGAACGCCGGGCCGAGCATCGAGTGGCTGGACGCACGCTTCAATCGCCTGCGCGAGATCCTCGCCGCGTTGGCGGTGATCGGGGAGCTGCCGCAGGAGGTGCTGGACCGCGTGCAGGGCCTGGGCGAGGTGTTCTCGGCGCACCTGCTCGGCCATCACCTGCAGGCGTTGGGCGAAGACGCCGACGTGCTCGACGCGCGCGAGGTGCTGGTGGTCGACCACGGCGAACTCGGCGTCGACGTGGACTGGAAGGCCAGCGCCGCCAAGCTGGCGCTGTGGCGCGACGCGCACCCGGCGCGGCGGCTGGTGGTGACCGGTTTCGTCGCCCGCGACCGCAAGGGCAACATCACCACGCTTGGCCGCAACGGCAGCGATTTCTCCGGCGCGATCTTCGCCGCGCTGTTCGCCGCCGACGAGCTGCACATCTGGACCGATGTGGACGGGGTGCTCTCGGCCGATCCGCGGGTGGTGCCCGAGGCCGTGCAACTGGAAGCCCTGAGCTACGACGAAGCCTGCGAACTGGCCTATTTCGGGGCCAAGGTGGTGCACCCGCAGACCATGTCCCCGGCGATCGAGCGCGGACTGCCGATCATCATCCGCAACACCTTCCACCCCGAGCATCCGGGCACCCGCATCACCGCGGTCAGTGCCGGCAGGGGGCCGATCAAGGGGCTGACGCTCAGCCCCGACCTGGCGGTGCTGAACGTCGAGGGCACCGGCCTGATCGGCGTGCCGGGTACCGCCGAACGCGTGTTCGCGGCGCTGCGCAACGCGCATGTGTCGGTGGTGATGATCTCGCAGGGCTCGTCCGAGCACTCGATCTGCTGCGTGGTGCGCCAGGCCGAAGCGGCGCGCGCGCGCGATGCGCTGGTGCAGGCGTTCTCGCATGAACTGGCCGCCGGCCAGGTGCAGCGCGTGCAGCTGACCGGGGACGTGAGCGTGCTGGCCGCGGTCGGCGATGGCATGGCCGGCCAGCCGGGCGTGGCCGCGCGCCTGTTCGAGGCGCTGGGGCGGGCGCAGGTCAATATCCTGGCCATCGCGCAGGGGTCGTCGGAGCGCAACATTTCCGTGGCCATCGACGCCCGCGACGCGACCAAGGCGCTGCGTGCCGCGCATGCCGGGTTCTGGCTGTCGCCGCAGACCTTCTCGGTCGGGGTGATCGGGCCGGGCAACGTCGGCGCCGCGCTGCTGGAGCAACTGCACCTGGCCCAGCCGCAGTTGCTGGCGCGGGCGAAGCTGGACCTGCGCCTGCGCGCGGTGTTGTCGCGCAACCGCATGCTGCTGGACGCACGCGGCGTGCAGGGCGACTGGAAGGCCGCGTTCGAGGCAGGCGCCGAGCCGGCCGACCTGGACCGTTTCACCGAGCACCTGCTGTCCGCGCGCCTGCCGCACGCTCTGGTCATCGACTGCAGCGGCAGCGCGGACGTGGCCGACCGCTATGCCGGCTGGCTCGCCGCCGGCATCCACGTGGTCACGCCCAACAAACAGGCCGGTTCCGGGCCGCTGGCGCGCTACCAGGCGATCCGCGAGGCGGCCACCGCCACCGGCGCGCGCTTCCGTTACGAGGCGACGGTAGGGGCCGGGTTGCCGGTCATCACCACCCTGCGCGACCTGGTCGATACCGGCGACGAGGTCACCGCGGTCGCCGGCATCTTCTCCGGCACGCTGGCCTGGCTGTTCAACAAATACGACGGCAGCGTGCCGTTCTCGCAGCTGGTCGCGCAGGCGCGGACGATGGGCTACACCGAGCCGGACCCGCGCGACGACCTGTCCGGGGTGGACGTGGCGCGCAAGCTGGTGATCCTGGCGCGCGAGGCCGGGCACGCGCTCAGCCTGGAGGACGTTGCGGTGGAAGGCCTGGTGCCCGCGGACCTGCAGCAGGGCGGCGTGGAGGACTTCATGGCCCGCCTGCACGAGGTCGATGCCGGCTTCGGCCAGCGCCTGGCCGACGCCCGCGGGCACGGCAACGTGCTGCGCTATGTCGCGCGCTTCGAGCCGGGGCAGCGGCCCACGGTCGGCCTGGTCGAGCTGCCCGCTGACCATGCCTTCGCCAACCTGCGCCTGACCGACAACGTGGTGCAGTTCCGCACCCGCCGCTACTGCGACAATCCGCTGGTGGTGCAGGGGCCGGGCGCCGGCCCGGAAGTGACGGCCGCCGGGGTGTTCGCCGACGTGCTGCGGGTGGCTGCGGGGGAGGGCGCGCGACTGTGAGCGGGCAAGCAATGCAGGCGGTGGCCGGCCGGGACCAGGCGCGTGCCTTCGCGCCGGCCTCGGTGGCGAACGTGGCGGTCGGGTTCGACCTGCTCGGCTACGCCGTGGCCGGTGTCGGCGACACGGTGACGGTACGCCGCATCGACGCCCCGGAGGTCCGCATCGCGGCGATCCGCGGCGCCGCCGTGGACCTGCCCAGGCAGGCGGCCGCCAACACCGCCGGCGCGGCGCTGATCGCGCTGAGGCAGGCATTGGCCGTGCCGTTCGGCTTCGAGATCGAGATCGACAAGGGTATTCCGCTCAGTTCCGGCATGGGCGGCTCGGCGGCCTCATGCGTGGCCGCGCTGGTCGCGGCCAATGCGCTGCTGGATACGCCGTTGGGCCGGGAGCAGCTGTACCTGCATGCGCTCGACGGCGAGGCCGTGGCCAGTGGCAGCCGCCATGGCGACAACCTCGGGCCGATGTTCCTGGGCGGACTGGTGCTTTCCACCCTGGAGCGGCTGGTGCCGGTGCCGGTGCCGCCAAACTGGCACAGCCTGCTGGTGCATCCGGATGCGCAGCTGGAAACCCGTCGCGCGCGCGCGGCGCTGCAGGGAAGCTATGCGCTCGGGGAATTCGTCGCGCAGAGCACCAACCTGGCGCTGGTGCTGGCCGGTTGCCATGCCGGCGACGCCGGGCTGGTCCGCGCAGGCCTGCGCGATGTGCTGGTCGAGCCGCGCCGCGCACCGCTGATCGCCGGCTTCGCCGCCGCCCAGCAGGCGGCACTGGCGGCCGGCGCCATGGGCGCCAGCATTTCCGGCGCCGGCCCCAGTGTGTTCGCATGGTTCGAGACCGCCGAAGCCGCGCAGGCCGCCGCAGCGGAGGTGCGGGCCGCTTTCGCCGCTGCCGGCTTCGACAGCCAGAGCTGGGTGACGCCGCTGGACAGCCCGGGCGCGCGCCTGCTTTGAATCCCCGCCCTCCCGCGGGGCGCTTTCACGGAATCCTCTCCCAATGCACTTCATCTCCACCCGCAACAACGCACCTGCCGCCACGCTCAGCCAGGCCATCGCCGCCGGCCTTGCGCCCGATGGCGGTCTCTACGTGCCGCAGCAGATGCCGGCGCCGCGGACCCTGCAGGCGGGCGCTTCGCTGGCCGATACCGCATCCACGCTGCTGCAGCCATTCTTCGCCGGCGACGGGCTGGAGCCGGAGCTGCCGCGGATCTGTGCCGAGGCGTTCGATTTCCCGGCGCCATTGCGCCGCCTGGCCACCCGCAACGATCACGTGCTCGAGCTGTTCCATGGCCCCACGGCCGCGTTCAAGGATTTCGGCGCGCGTTTCCTTGCCGCCAGCCTGTCGCGGCTGCGGGCCGACCAGGCGCGGCCGCTGACCATCGTGGTCGCGACCTCCGGCGACACCGGCGCGGCCGTCGCCGCGGCATTCCACGGCCAGCCCGGCCTGCAGGTGGTGGTGCTGTACCCGGATGGGCGGGTGTCGCCGCGGCAGGCGCACCAGCTGGGCTGCCTGGGCGGCAACATCCGCACGCTGCGCGTGTCCGGCTCGTTCGACGATTGCCAGGCCATGGTCAAGCAGGCATTGAACGACGCGGATCTGCAGGCGCGGGTGCCGTTGAGCTCGGCCAACAGCATCAGCCTCGGCCGCCTGCTGCCGCAGATGGCCTACTACGCGCACGCGGCACTGGCCCACCAGGCCGCGCAGGACGCACTGCTCAACGTCGTGGTCCCCACCGGCAACCTCGGCAACGCGATGGCGGCGGTCATGGCGCGCGCGCTGGGCGTGCCGCTGGGCCGAATCGTGCTGGCCACCAATGCCAACCGGGTGTTGCCGGACTACTTCGGTGGCGGCCCGTACCAGGCCCGTGCCAGCGTGGCCACCCTGGCCAATGCGATGGACGTCGGCGCACCCAGCAACTTCGAGCGGCTGCGCTGGCTGTATGCCGGCGACGACGCCGTGCTGCGCGGCCAGTTCGTCGCGCGCGCGGTCGATGACGAGGCCATCGCCGACACCATCGCCGCGCGCCACCGGCGGCACGGCGAAGTGCTGTGCCCGCATACCGCTGCCGCGGTGCGGGTGCTGGAGCAGCTGCGCGCCAGCGGCGAGGCAGCGGCGCACGAGCACTGGGCGGTGGTGGCAACGGCGCATCCGGCCAAGTTCGAGGCGGTGGTCGAGCCCCTGATCGGCTGCGAGGTGCCGGTGCCGCCGGCACTGGCCGAGCTGCTGCGGCGCCCGGCCCATGCCGAGCCCTGCGCCCCGGAATACGCCGCGCTGCGCGACACGCTGCTGCGCTGACGCCGGCACCCGCCGCGTTGTCCACAGCGGATGTGGAGCGTGCCGAGGAAAGCCTGTGGACAAGTGCCCGCCACGCCAGCAGCGGCGGGCGTTCGCGCCGGTCTGGCGAAAATGGCGCCAGACCGGCCTGCGGACTCAGGCCGCGCGTGGCCTGGGCAGGGGGCCGGAGGGCTGGTGCCGGTTGCCGCGCCCGCGCAGGCCCAGCAGCCAGGTCGCCAGCGGCAGTGCGGCCAGCATCAGCAGCCAGCCGGCAACGATCAAGCCGCCGGCGGAGAACACCGGCAGGCCGGCCGCGACCGTGAACGCGGTGGCGAAGGTCAGCGTCGCCAGCGCGCAGTGGAAGCGCAGCCGGTCGCGGCCCAGCCGCCGCAGCAGCCACGCCGCGGGCAGGGCGAGCAGCAGGTTGATCGCGAAGTCCTGCACGGTCAGCGCGCCGTACCAGGCGGTGCCGGACAACCCGGCCTGCGCCAGCCAGGCGGGGAGCGCGTTGTAGGCGGCGATGGCCGGCCAGGCGTAGAGGACCAGCAGCATGAAACCGATGCCGATGGCGATGGAGAGCAGTGTGGCGATCAGGCGCGACATGAGGCCTCCCGGGTCAGCCGCCGGCGGTGGCGCGGCGGTCGCACCCAGCTTGCAGGGCCGGGCGGGGGGCGTCAAACGCGGGCCGGGGCTCAGCCGAGGTCGTCGTTGGCCAGCCGCTGCAGGCCGGTGAAGTCGAGGATCTCGACCACGTTCAGGTGCGGCAGGGCGATCAGCCCCTGCTGGCGCAGCTTGGTGAAGGTGCGGCTCACCGTTTCCATGGTCAGGCCAAGGTGGTCGGCGATGTCGCCACGGCCCATCGGCAGCGCCACGCGGTTGCCGACCTGGCCCAGCATCGCCTCGCGCGCGGCCAGGCGCAGCAGGAAATCGGCCAGCCGTTCCGGCGGCTGCAGCCGCGCCAGCGCCATGGCGTTGTCCTGGGCGGCATCCAGTTCCTGGCAGGCGCGTTGCAGCAGCTTGCGCTCCAGGTGCGGGTAACGCTGGCGCAGGTCGCGCATCTGCGAGGTCGCCACCCGGCACACCCGGCTGTCGGCGATGGCCTCGATATCGTAGCGGTGCAGGTCGCTGCCGCTCAGGCCCACGTAGTCGCCGGGCAGCACGAACCCGTTGACCTGGCGGCGGCCGTCGGCCAGCGTGCGGACCAGCCGCAGCGCGCCTTCGGTGACCGTGAACACATGCGCGCGGGGCTCGCCGCTGCGCGCCAGCGTGGTGCCCATCGGCACCGGCATGGACAGGGTGATCTGTTCCAGCGCCCGCACCTCGTCGCAGGAAAGCGCCGAGCACACCGACAGGTGCCGCACCGAACAGTGCAGGCACTCGCGCGCGCCGCTTCCTTCGGAAACGGGGGGCGGTACGGAGTTTGGCTCGGAACCGGGGACGGACCGGGTCATGGCGTCGCGGCGGGGGGTGTGCGCCCATGATACTTCATGCGGTCGGCGTGGGCGGGGTGGCGCTAGAATTGGCGTCCGCTCATCCCCACTGTTTGCAGGAGTTTCGCCCGTGATCAAGCCCCGTACCCCGCCCGGCATCATGGAATTGCTGCCGCGCGAGCAGATTGCGTTCCAGCGCATGCTGGACGTCATCCGCCGCAACTACGAGCGCTTCGGGTTCCTGCCGGTGGAGACCCCGGTGTTCGAGCTGTCCGACGTCCTGCTGACCAAGTCCGGCGGCGAGACCGAGCGCCAGGTCTATTTCGTGCAGTCCACCGGGGCCCTGGCCAATGCCGCCGGGTCCGCCGAGAAGGGGCTGCCGGAGATGGCGCTGCGCTTCGACCTGACCGTGCCGCTGGCGCGCTACGTGGCCGAGCACGAGCACGCGCTGACCTTCCCGTTCCGCCGCTACCAGATGCAGCGGGTGTACCGCGGCGAGCGCGCCCAGCGCGGCCGTTTCCGCGAGTTCTACCAGTGCGACGTGGACGTGATCGGCAAGGATGCGCTGAGCATCCGCTACGACGCCGAGGTGCTGGCGGTGATCCACGCGGTGTTCTCGGAACTGCGCATCGGCAGCTTCGCGGTACAGCTGAACAACCGCAAGCTGATGCGCGGCTTCTTCGAGGCACAGGGCGTGTCCGATCCGCAGCTGCAGGCACTGGTGCTGCGCGAGGTCGACAAGCTCGACAAGCGCGGTGCCGACTACGTGCGCGAGACCCTGGTCGGCGCGGATTTCGGCCTGCCGGCCACCGCGGTGGAGCGCATCCTGGCCTTCGTCGAGGTGCGCTCGCAGTCGCATGCCGACGCGCTGGCCAGGATCGACGCGGTACTGGCCGATGCCGGTGCCGCCGCCAGCGAATCGCTGCGTGCCGGCGCCGCCGAGCTGCGCGAGGTGCTGGAACTGGTCAAGGCGCTGGGAGTGCCGGAAAGCGCCTATTGCCTGAATTTCTCCATCGCCCGCGGGCTGGACTACTACACCGGTACCGTCTACGAGACCACCCTGCTGGACCACCCGCAGATCGGTTCGATCTGTTCCGGCGGGCGCTACGAGGACCTGGCCAGCCACTACACCAAGAGCCGGCTGCCGGGCGTGGGCATTTCCATCGGCCTGACCCGGCTGTTCTGGCAGCTGCGCGAGGCCGGCCTGATCGAGGGCATCGCCGAGAGCAGCGTGCAGGCCATGGTGGCATTGATGGACGAGGCGGCGATGCCGCAGTCGCTGGACATCGCCCGCCGCCTGCGTGCCGGCGGCATCAACACCGAAGTGCAGATGGAGCCGAAGAAGATCGGCAAGCAGTTCCAGTACGCGGCCAAGGCCGGCATCCGCTTCGTGGTACTGGCCGGCGACGACGAGCTGGCGCGCGGCGTGGTCGCGGTCAAGGACCTGTTGCGCGAGCAGCAGTTCGAGGTCGCCCGCGACGAGCTGGCATCCACCCTGCAGGTGGAACTGGAACAGGCCCGCGCCATGGCGCGCTGAGCGCCCGCGCCGCGCCCGCACCCCAGGCCCCGCATCGCGGGGCCTTTTTCATGCCCGGAAGCCGGGCGCCGCGCCGGTTTGACCGGGCGCATGGTTTGGACTAATGTATTAGCACGCTATTACATTGGTACGTATGAAACCGCGCCCAGACCCCGACCGCGAAAAGGCCTCCGACGCTTCCCTCAGGGCGCTGGCGCGTGCGTTCGCCGCGCTGGAGCGGCCGCAGGACGTGCAGGCGTTCCTGCGCGACCTGTGCACGCCGGCGGAGCTGGAGGCGATGGCCGACCGCTGGCGGGTGGTTCCGTTGCTGCGCAAGGGCGTGCCGTATCGCGAAATCTACGACCTGACCGGGGTGAGCGTGACCACCATCGGCCGGGTTGCGCGCTCGCTCGAGCATGGCGCCGGCGGGTATGCCGTCGCCATCGAGCGCCTGTCCGCGCGCAAAGCCGAATCCAACTGAGACAAGACCCATGAGTGCTTCCTCCTCCGCGCCGGCCCGCGACCGGCTGCGTATCGCCATCCAGAAGAGCGGGCGCCTGGCCGACCCGGCGCGCAGCCTGCTGGCCGCCTGCGGGCTGAGCTGGCGGCAGAGCCGCGACAAGCTGTTCTGCTTCGGCGAGTCGCTGCCGGTGGACCTGCTGCTGGTGCGCGACGACGATATTCCCGGGCTGATCGCCGATGGCGTCTGCGACCTCGGCGTGGTCGGCCTGAATGAACTGGACGAGCAGGCCAAGGCGCGCCGCCAGCTGGGCCTGCCCGATGCCTACCAGCCGCTGCGCGGGCTTGGCTTCGGCCAGTGCCGGCTGATGATCGCCGTGCCCGAGGACTGGGACTGGCAGGGCGTGGCGCAGCTGTCGGGCAAGCGCATCGCCACCAGCTATCCGGCCATCCTCGCCGCATGGCTGCGCGACAAGGGCGTGGACGCGCAGGTGGTGGAACTGTCCGGTTCGGTGGAGATCGCGCCGAAGCTGGGTACCGCCGACCTGATCTGCGACCTGGTGTCCAGCGGCGCCACGCTCGCGGCCAACCAGCTCAGGCCGGTGGAAACGCTGCTGGACAGCGAGGCGGTACTGGCCGGCCCGGTGCACGAACTGGACGACGCCCGCGCCGGGCTGATGGCGATGCTGCTGCGCCGCCTGGATGGCCTGAGCAGGGTGCAGGACCGCAAGCTGCTGATGTTCTCGGCCGCCGAAGAACGCGTGGATGCGCTGGCGCGGCTGCTGCCCGACGCCGAGCCACTGCTGCGGCTGCCGGGCGATGGCACGTCGGTGCGCCTGCAGACCATGTGCAACGGCGCGCTGAGCTGGCAGCGGCTGGAAGAACTCGAGCGCGCCGGCGCCCAGGGGCTGATGGTGCTGGCCGTGGAGAAGTCGCTGGCATGAACATCATCGACTGGAACGCACTGGATGCCGACGCGCAGGCACGCGCGCTGACCCGGCCGGCACAGGCGGTGGCCGCGCAGACCCGCGCCGCGGTGGAGGCACTGATCGGGCAGGTCCGCGACGGCGGCGACGCCGCGCTGCGCGACATCACCGCGCGCCTGGACGGGGTGGCGCTGGAATGCTTCGAGGTGAGCGAAGCCGAGTTCGCCGCCGCCGAGCAGGCGGTGCCGGCGGAACTGCGCATCGCCATGCAGCAGGCGGCCGAACGCATCGACACCTATCACCGCGCCGGCATGGCCCAGCCGTACTCGGTGGAGACCGCGCCGGGCGTGGTCTGCGGCAAGGTCGTCCGCGCCATCGCCCGCGTCGGCCTGTACGTACCGGCCGGCAGCGCGCCACTGCCGTCGACCGCGCTGATGCTGGGCGTGCCGGCGAAACTGGCCGGTTGCCGCCAGGTGGTGCTGTGCACGCCGCCGCGCCGCGATGGTACCGCCGACCCGGCGGTGCTGGTGGCCGCCCGGCTGACCGGCGTGCACCAGGTCTACAAGATCGGCGGCGCGCAGGCGATCGCGGCGATGGCCTGGGGCACCGCAACCGTTCCGTCCTGCGACAAGCTGTTCGGGCCGGGTAATGCCTACGTCACCGAGGCCAAGCAGCAGGTGGCGCAGGCCGGTGCCGCGGCCATCGACATGCCGGCGGGGCCGTCGGAGGTGCTGGTGATCGCCGATGCCGGTGCCAACCCGGCCTTCGTCGCCGCCGACCTGCTGTCGCAGGCCGAACACGGCCCCGACTCGCAGGTGCTGCTGCTCAGCGACGACGCCGCGTTGATCGCCGCGGTGCGCGACGAAGTGGAGCGCCAGGTGGCGCGGCTGCCGCGCGAAACCATCGCCCGGCAGGCGCTGGCGGCCTCGTTGCTGGTCCAGGTCGCGTCGATCGAGCAGGCATTCTCCATCTCCAACCGCTACGCGCCCGAGCACCTGATCCTGGCGCTGCGGCAGCCGCGCGACTGGCTGGAGCGGGTCGAGGCGGCCGGTTCGGTGTTCCTGGGCGACTACACGCCCGAAGCGCTCGGCGACTACTGCTCCGGCACCAACCACGTGCTGCCCACCGCCGGTGCCGCACGCGCCTACAGCGGGGTCAGCGTGGCCAGCTTCCAGAACCAGATCAGCGTGCAGGCCGCCAGCGCGCAGGGCATTGCCGGGATCGGGCCGTGCGCGCTGGTGATGGCCCGCGCCGAAGGGCTGGACGCGCACGCCAACGCGGTCGCGCTGCGGCTGGAGGTGGCGCAATGAGCGGCGTGCTCGACCTGGTGCGCGAGGACCTGCGCGGCTTCGCCGGGTATGCGTCCGCGCGCAGCACCCGGCTGGAAGGCGAGATCTGGCTCAATGCCAATGAATCGGCGTGGCCCAACCCGGGCGATGCGGCGGCGCTGTGCCGGCGCTATCCCGAGCCGCAGCCGCAGGCGCTGCGCGAACGCCTGGCCGCACTTTACGGCTGCAGGTCCGAGCAGCTGCTGATCGGGCGCGGCAGCGACGAAGCCATCGACCTGCTGGTGCGCGCGCTGTGCGCGCCCGGCCGCGATGGCGTGCTGTACACGCCGCCGGTGTTCGGCATGTATGCGGTCAGCGCGCGGCTGCAGAACGCGCCGGCGCTGGAGGTGCCGCTGCGCGATGACGATGCCGGGCTGGTGCCGGACATCGAGGCCATCATCGCCGCCGCGAAACAGGGCAATGCACGCCTGGTGTTCCTGTGCTCGCCCTCCAACCCGGGCGGGTCGAGCATCGGCCTGGCGCAGGTCGAGCGGGTGGCCGCGGCGCTGCGCGGGCAGGCGCTGGTGGTGGTCGACGAGGCCTATGCCGAATTCGCCGACGAGCCTTCGGCGGCAAGCCTGCTGCCGCGGCATGACAACATCGCCGTGCTGCGCACGCTGTCCAAGGCGCATGCGCTGGCGGCGGCGCGCATCGGCTGCGTGATCGCCGATGCCGGGCTGATCGCGGTGCTGCGCAACTGCCAGGCACCGTACCCGATCCCGGCGCCGTGTTCGGCGCTGGCGCTGGCCGGGCTGGACGACGCGGCGCTGGCGCGCACGCGCGAACGCATCGCCCTGGTACGCGCCGAGCGCGAGCGCCTGCGCGCCGCGCTGGCGCAGTTGCCCGGCGTGCGCCGGGTGTACCCGTCCGACGCCAATTTCCTGCTGGTGCGCCTGGTCGACGCCGAGGCCGCGTTCCAGCGGCTGCTGGTCGCCGGGGTGGTGGTGCGCGACCAGCGCGGCGCGCCGCAGCTGCACGACGCGCTGCGCATCACCCTCGGTACCCCTGAACAGAACGCGCGCGTACTGGGCGTGCTCGCCACGCTGGAGCCTGCAGCATGACCCCCATCCTGTTCGTCGACCGCGACGGCACCCTGATCGAGGAGCCGGCTGATTTCCAGATCGACGCCTACGAGAAGATCCGCTTCGTCAGGAACGTGATCCCGGCGATGCTGCGCCTGCGCGACGCCGGCTACCAGTTCGTCATCGTCTCCAACCAGGACGGGCTGGGCAGCGACAGCTACCCGCAGGCCAGCTTCGACGGCCCCAACGACCTGATGCTGCAGATCTTCGCCAGCCAGGGCATCGTGTTCCGCGAGGTGCTCATCGACCCGAGTTGGCCGGCCGACAACAGCCCCAACCGCAAGCCGGGCATCGGCATGATGCTGCCCTATCTGCAGGACCGCTCGATCGACTGGGCGCGCTCGGCGGTGGTCGGCGACCGGCCCACCGACATCCAGTTCGCCGAGAACCTGCGGATCCGCGGCTTCCAGCTGCGCACCGCGCAGTTCGGCGGGCAATGGGACTGGGACGGCATCGCCCACGAGCTGGCCGATGCGCCGCGCCGCGCCGTCGTGCAGCGCGATACCCGGGAAACGCAGATCCGCGTCGCCGTCGACCTGGACCGGGCCGCGGCGTCGCAGGTGGACACCGGCCTGCCGTTCTTCGACCACATGCTCGACCAGATCGGCCGCCATGGCGGCTTCGCGCTGGAAGTGCAGGCCAGGGGCGACCTGCACATCGACGAACACCACACCATCGAGGACACCGGCCTGGCGCTGGGCCAGGCGCTGCGCGAGGCGCTGGGCGACAAGCGCGGCATCGGCCGCTACGGTTTCACCCTGCCGATGGACGAAACCCTGGCCAGCGCCGCGCTGGATTTCAGCGGCCGCCCGTACTTCGTGTTCGAGGGCGTGTTCAAGCGCGAGCGGGTCGGCGACATGCCCACCGAACTGGTGCCGCATTTCTTCCGCTCGCTGTGCGATGCGGCCGGGTTGAACCTGAACCTCAAGGTCGAGGGCGACAACGACCACCACAAGATCGAGGCCTGCTTCAAGGCGCTGGCCCGCGCCCTGCGCCAGGCGATCCGTCGCGAGGGCACCGAGCTGCCATCGACCAAGGGGGCGTTGTGACCACGGTCGGCCTGATTGATGCCGGCGGCGCCAACCTCGGCTCGGTGCGCTATGCGCTGGAGCGGCTGGGCGTGGCGGTGCGCATGGTGCGCGAGCCCGCCGGCCTGGAAGGCGCCTCGCGGGTGATCCTGCCCGGCGTCGGCGCCGCCGCCGAAGGCATGCGCCGGCTGCACGCGCAGGGGCTGGTGCAGCCGCTGCGCGAACTGCAGGTGCCGCTGCTGGGCATCTGCCTGGGCATGCAGCTGCTGTTCGAGCGATCCGAGGAAGGCGGGGTGGAGTGCCTGGGGCTGCTGCCGGGGGTGGTGCGGCGCCTGCATCCGGCGGTGGGCGTGCGGGTGCCGCACATGGGCTGGAACAAGCTGCTGGCGCTGCGCGAGTCGCCGCTGCTGGACGGCGTGACGCCCGGCTCCAGCGCCTATTTCGTGCACAGCTACGCCGCACCGGTCACTTCCGATACCGTGGCCGCGTGCCACCACGGCGGCCTGTTCACCGCGGTGGTGCAGCGTGGCCGCCTGTGCGGTGCGCAGTTCCATCCCGAACGTTCGGCCGGCCCCGGCGCGCGCATCCTGCGCAATTTCATCGAGAGCGATCTTTCATGAGCTTTACCGTCTATCCCGCGCTCGATATCCGCGATGGGCAGGTGGTGCGCCTGTTGCAGGGCGACTATGCGCAGCAGACCACCTACGGCGACGATCCGTTGCCGCGCGCACAGGCCTTCGCCGCCGCCGGCGCGCAGTGGATGCACCTGGTCGACCTGGACGCGGCCAGGGCCGGTGGCTACACCCTGGCGCCCCTGCTGGCACGGATCGCCGCGGACACCCGGCTGCAGGTACAGACCGGTGGCGGCGTGCGTTGCCGCGACGACGTGGCCCGCATCCTCGATGCCGGCGCCAGCCGCGTGGTGGTCGGTTCGCTGGCGGTACGCGAGCCCGCGCAGGTGCTGGCGTGGCTGCACGAGTTCGGCGCCGCGCGGCTGACCATCGCGCTGGACACGCGGCAGGGCGACGATGGCGTGTGGCGGTTGCCGGTGCACGGCTGGACCGAGACCGCCGATGTCACCCTGGACGAACTCGCCGTGCGCTATGCGCAGGCGGGCATGCAGCACCTGCTGTGCACGGACATCGCCCGCGACGGCATGCTGTCCGGTCCCAACCTGGACCTGTACGCGCACCTGTCGCGGCTGTTGCCCGGGGTGGCGGTACAGGCTTCCGGTGGCGTGCGCGATGTCGCCGACGTGGCCGCGGCGCGCGCGGCCGGCTGCGCCGGCGCGGTACTGGGCAAGGCGCTGCTGGAAGGCCGGCTGCAACTGCAGGAGGCGCTGGCATGTTGAGCCGCCGCATCATTCCCTGCCTGGACGTGCGCGATGGCCGCGTGGTCAAGGGCGTGCGCTTCCGCGACCATGTCGACATGGGCGGGATCACCGAGCTGGCGCTGCGCTACCGCGACCAGGGCGCCGACGAACTGGTGTTCTACGACATCTCGGCCAGCCCGGAGGGGCGCTCGGTGGACCGGGGCTGGATCGAGCGTGTCGCACGCCTGATCGACATCCCGTTCTGCGTGGCCGGCGGCATCCGCGACGTGGACACCGCGCGCGCGATCCTCAATGCCGGCGCCGACAAGATCTCGATCAACACCCCGGCGCTGGAGCGGCCGGCGCTGATCGGCGAGCTGGCCGCGGCATTCGGCCAGCAATGCGTGGTCGTCGGCATCGACTCGATCCGCGAACCCGACGGGCAGTGGCGCGTGCGCTCCTACACCGGCGACCCGGCGCGCACCCGCGACGAGGCACGGCTGACCCTGGACTGGCTGCGCGAGGCGCAGCAGCGCGGTGCCGGCGAGATCGTGCTCAACTGCATGGACAGCGACGGCGTGCGCAACGGCTACGACATCGCCCAGCTGCGCCAGGCCCGCGCCCTGTGCAGCGTGCCGCTGATCGCCTCAGGCGGCGCCGGCACGCCCGGGCATTTCGCCGACGTATTCGAACAGGCCGACGTCGACGGCGCGTTGGCGGCCAGTGTGTTCCACTCCGGGGCCATCGCCATTCCTGAACTCAAGCGGTTCCTGCGCGAACAACAGATCGAGGTACGCGATGTCTACTGAAACAACCTTCGACACGACCGCGCTGGACTGGGACAAGGTCGGCGGGCTGATGCCGGTCATCGTGCAGGACGCGGCGACATTGCGCGTGCTGATGCTCGGCTACATGGACCGCGCCGCGCTGGACCGGACCCTGCGCGACGGCCGGGTGACCTTCTTCAGCCGCAGCAAGCAGCGCCTGTGGACCAAGGGCGAGACCTCGGGCCACCACCTGGAGCTGGTGGCCATCCGTGCCGACTGCGACGGCGATACCCTGCTGGTCAGTGCGCACCCGCACGGACCGACCTGCCACACCGGCAGCAACAGCTGTTTCGGCGACGCGCCGGGGCAGTTCCTGGGCGCGCTGGACGCACTGGTCCGGCAGCGCGAACACGACCGCCCGCTCAACAGCTACACCACCAAGCTGTTCGAGAAAGGCACCCGCCACATCGCCCAGAAAGTGGGCGAGGAGGGCGTGGAGACGGCGCTGGCCGGCGTGGTCCAGCGCGATGACGAGCTGCTGGGCGAGTCGGCCGACCTGCTGTTCCACCTGATCGTGCTGCTGCGCGCGCGCGGGCTGTCGCTGGACGACGCGGTGGCGGTGCTGGCGCAGCGCCACGCCAAGGCGGCGGAGAAGGCGGCACGCTGAGCGCAGGTGTGGCGCGGGCGCCTGCCGTCCCTGGCCGGCCCGGCGCCATGCGCGCGTGGCATGACGGCGCGATAATGGCGGCCTGTCCGTTCGCCTGACGAGGCTCGCATGCGCCATTCCCTGTTCGCCGGCCTGCTGCTGGCCTGTGCGCCGCTGACCGCGGCCGCGTCCTGCGTGGAGGGGGCGGTGTTCGACGATGCCAACGGCAATGGCGTGCGCGACCCCGGCGAACAGCCGCTGCCGGGCATCCGTGTTTCCGACGGCGAGCACATCGCCGTCACCGCCCGCGACGGCCGCTACCGCCTGCCGGATTCGGCGCAGCCCACGGTGTTCGTCATCAAACCTGCCGGCCGCCGCGCCGCGGCGCGCGCCGACGGGCTGCCGGACATCTGGCGCCCGCGTGCAGGCGAGACCGAAGGCGGGCAGTGCCGGCCGTTCGCGCTGGTGCCGCAGCCGGATGCGCCGGCCAGCTTCCAGGCGCTGGTGATGGCCGACAGCCAGACTTCCAGCGCGCTGGACGTGGACTACTTCGAGCGCGACATCGTCGCGCCGCTGCGCGGCCGTCACTCAGCGCGGCTGGGCATGACCCTGGGCGACATCAGCAACGACGATCCGGCGCTGTACCCGTTGCTGGTCAAGGCGGTTACGTCGCTCGGGGTGCCGTGGCTGCACGTGCCGGGCAACCACGACATGGACCTGGGCGGGCGCAGCGATGCCGCGTCGCTGGACAGCTTCCACCGCCAGCTCGGCCCGGATACCCATGCCTGGGAAGAGCCGTCGATGGTGTTCATCGGCCTGGACGACGTGGTCGCCCAGCCGGGGCAGAAGCCGGCATATGTCGGCGGCCTGCGCGAGGACCAGTTCGCTTTCCTCGAGCGCTACCTGCCGACCGTGCCCAAGGACCGGCTGGTGGTGCTGGGGCTGCATATTCCGCTGTTCGACCACGCGTTCCGCGCCGCGGACCGCGAGCGCCTGTTCGCGTTGCTGGAGCAGGTGCCGCACCCGCTGGTGCTCAGCGGCCACACCCACAACCAGAGCCAGGTGTTCTGGAGCGCGGCGCAGGGCTGGAAGGGTACGCGCCCGCTGCACGAGTACAACGTGGGCGCCGCCTGCGGTGCGTTCTGGTCGGGAGTGAAGGACGCGCAGGGCATCCCCGACACCACCATGTCCGATGGCACGCCCAATGGCTACGGTCTGCTCAACGTGCAGCCGCAGGGCCGCTACAGCGTGGAGTACCGGGTCGCGCGCGCGCCCGAGGACGAGCAGATCGCGCTGCATGCGCCCAAGGTGCTGCGCCGCGGCGCGTATCCGGCGTGGGGCGTGTACGCCAACGTCTACATGGGCCATGACGGCCTGCCGGTGGAATTCCGCGTCGATGGCGGCGACTGGCAGCCGATGAAACGCGTCGAGCAGCCCGACCCACGGCTGCTGGCCGAGAACGTGGCCGACGACCAGGCCGACAGCCTGCGCGGCTATGACCGCTCGCCCGAAGCCACGCCGTCCACGCACCTGTGGCGCGCGGCGTTGCCGACCCGGCTGGACGTTGGCGAGCACCTGATCGAGGTGCGCACCACGCTCAACGGCAGGGAATACCGCAGCCGTACCACTTACCGGTTGCAGGACGCGCAGCCGTGAGCGAACCCCGGCAAGCGCCGGGCGTGGGCGACGGCGGGCGCGCGGCGAGCCGCATCCGGCTATGCAGAGTGGCGCCGCCCACCGACGGGAATCGTGATGCCTGCGATGGCCTCGGCGAATGGCGCAGCCGTTTCTTCAAGCCGGCGGCCTGAAGTACCGCCCGCGACGCGCCATCGATCAGCGCCGCGTGCGGTTGTACGGAAGGGCGGTACGGTGAGTGCAGCGACCAATCCGACCCGTTGCACCCATGGAAAGTGACCGGCGTGCCGGCAGTCCGATCGGTTGCATACGGCCGCTCCCGGCCAATAGCGGACGTACCCCGGACTGCTATCTGTCCACAAAAATGGGGCAATTCAACTTACCGTCTGCACAGAAATCCACACACGCCCCATGGCCAGGGCCCTCATTCTCAGTTCTCAGTGTTCATTCGTAAGAGTACTTCGATGCACAGCGTACCCACATCGCGCGTCCGCTTGGCGCGCTCCATGAGGTAGTAGTCAAACGCCATCAACGGTGTGACCTTCGTACTTCCCTTGGAGAGGACTTCAGCCGCTTGCACCACGCGGAGCAGCTCCGGAATATCTAGCAGATGGATAAATCCTCCGGTGGCTTCCATGAAATCTGCAACGAACGCCAGGCCATAGCGGTCCTGATTCTCGATCAGGGCAAACTCAGGAATGAGCACAATGGCATGCGCTGGTTTTGATCGCTCAACATCGATTGTGGCTCCCGCGCGGCTCGTAACCTGTATGCCCGTCTTCAGGTTTCGGATGCTTCCACGCAGCTGGCGTATAGCCTTTTCCACATGCTGCGACACATCTTTCGCTAGCTTGGTACGGTCGGGTAATTTGTCGCGATTGAAGGCCGTGAGCGCCTTCGATTCTATTAGCAATGCGCCGTACTCGTGACAAAGGAGAATGTCGGTTAGCTCCCTTAAGCCGTTTCCTTTAGGAATCTGAGGACTGTGGTGGACACAGCGAGGATGCAAACTGTCAGTCAGCCAAATTCCAAGTTGCTCCTGCTGGCCACCCTCATCGCGGTCAAACAAGTCAATGGGACTATCGGCGCCGTGACTCGTAACGAAGTGATTGAGAACCGGATGCCACGGCTCGATCGACACAATTTCTGTGGATATCAGTTCGTCCGTTGATATGTTGCCTTTGAGCTCCTGGTCGAGGAGATCGTTTGCCCTTTTAGTAATTGACGCGTAATCCACCTTCCCAAGGCTTGCGTTGCCAATCCATGACTGGATTTCCGAGGGGAAGCTGCCCCTTATGTTGGACCATGCAACGTTGAGGGCAAGTTCGTTAAACAGAAATATCGGGCAAGACTCACTTGAAACGATGCCTTTCAGCGCGTTGACTTCCTCCTGGTTCTCGACGACTGACCAGAGCATCGCAGGCTTCGCCGCATCGTCATAAGCGATGAATGCGTACAGAAGACGATCGTCGACGCGACCTATCGCGAACCGGAGTGGCGCGCCAAGCACCACGTACTTCAATAAGAGTGTGCTCGCCTTAACCAAGATCGTCGGTTCAAAGCCAACCGCTCCCTTCGCGTAGTCGACGCGCACGAGCTGCGGCGTGGCCAAGAACTCGGATCTGTAGTGTGGGGCGAGAATGTGCATTCGACTCTGGCAGGTGTCAAGAATGGTGGGACGGCGAGTGCGGCCTACGCCTGAGTTAAGCCGAGTTGCGAAGCAACATCGGCTTGTTTGAATTGATAGACCTCACTCTGTGACCTCATTGAGCGAAGCGGAACAGCCAGACTGTTGATCCAGCCATCGGCTTGCCCAAGCAAGCGCGTCTGCCTCGGAGCTAACGAGGTTCTGGCGCAAGTCAAACGTTCTGGTGATGCCGGCAGGGGACTGAAAGGAGCCAACGGTGCTAATTGGATGGAGCACTCCAACCGAGAATTTGTCGGGATAATCAATGGCCGGTGAAACGTACACATAGCTCGGCGAGAGCTTGGTGGGTGCAGAAAACGTGACGTCAAATTTTCGAGTCATGAGATACCTAGGTTGTGAGGCTTAACACCTGAGTTAAGCCGCGCCGCGAAGCGGCGTCGGCTTGAATGAATTGTTAGGGGCTCGGCACACGACTGGGAAACTCGTACACAAACTTGAGAAGCATTTCGACAAACGAGACCAACTCTTCGGCGTCGGTCTGAGTCATGAGGGATATCTCATGTGTTGCTTCGTTCCCTTTTCGTCGAATGTGATCAACCCATGTCTTCCCGTTCGGTGGAATATACCCGTTGTTTGCTAAATACTCCACGTACTCAATGAACTTCAGACCCTCTTTGGCCCCTTGTGCGACCGCGATGTTCATTAACATTTTTCGGCAGGCGAGTACAGAAGCTGTAAATGCAGAGACAGCGCAGCAATTCCGCGCCTCGCGGTAAAGCGAGTCAAGGCTCTCTGGCACGTGTTCAACGTCGTTTCCAGGCGCTACTCCGGGGTACTGTCTGTCGCGCTCATCAAAGAACGTAGCGCTACTGCAGTTCGGGCAAATGCAGACTTTCGTTTGCAGCCGCCCTGCGACGTTAGTTGAGTAGTAGCCTTTATCGTTTGCGACGTTGTAGCCGCAATACCCGCAGCGGAATTGTTTGCTTCCGATCGATTGTGGATTTTGCCAAGCCATGGTCTCTCTCCCTAAGCCCCTAACTACCTAATAGACGGACCCGTGGGTCCGGTTATACGATTTATCTACAAAGCGCCGTATGGTGGGCTTTGCCCTTGATACAGCTCGATCTTGGGGCCGCGGGGTCCGGCTAACAAGCCAGCGCATAACCAGACCCAGCGCTAGTCTCGGCGGCGGCACCAATGGCCGCTGTGGGTCGTAACCAACCGAAGACATTCGGTTAAGTGATTAGACTGTCGGCTCGTCGATCACGAATCACGGGTTCTGATGATCGGGTTGATGGGGGTATTCAGTATGGCTGCTGCTGTCCTCCGCGGGGGAGTGCACGAACGGGTAGGGCACCGGCGCACTTGCCGGCAGTCCGGCGCGCCAGTGCGCCAGCACCGGCGCGATCGCCTTGCCGGCGGCGAATTGGGGATGCGATGGCAACTCGCCTTCCTGCTTCTCGCGCCGGCGGACGCTGGCGCGGGCCATGGCGAAGGCGGCGGCGAAGTCGTCGGTGGCGTTCAGCGCCTCGACCAGGAACGCACGGCCGAACCAGGTGGCGCTGTCGGTATTGCCGCAGCCGAAGGAGGGGCGGTCGCTGCGCGCAGCGGTGATGACCATGCGGTTGGCGGCCTTCAGCACCGGCACGAAGCCGCCCGAATAGCAGGCCGAGACCACGATCACCGCATTGCCGATGCCGGCCTCTTCGAGCAGCTGCGCCAGGTCCTCCGGCGTCAGGTAGTCCTCCTGGTCCGGCCCGGTGTGCAGGTAGAGGCTGTTGTCGTCCAAGCCGTGGCTGCTCAGATACACGAACAGCACGTCCTCGCGCGGGTCGAGCACCTGCCCCAGCCCGTCCAGCGCGCGGGCGATGCTTTCGTAGGTCGCCGGTGGCAGCGGCGCCTCATCCGGCAGCGTATCCGGCTGGTTGACCAGCGCCAGCATGCGCCCGGGCGCATCCCAGCGCCGTGCCGACAGCTGCCGCAGGTAGGCGACCTCGTTGCGGAACACGTCCTCGTCGGCATCGCCGGCTACGCCCAGCACGTACACGTCGGCCACGCCCGGGCGTTGCGGCGGCAGCCGCGCAAGCATGTCCTCGAGCAGGGCCTGCTGGCGGTCGTCCAGCGCCGGCGTGGTCGGTTCCCATGGCGGGGTGTCCGGGGTCTGTGCCAGCGCCGGCCAGATCGCGCAGGCCAACGCGCAGGACAGGGCGATGGCGCGTGGCTGCCGGGTGCGGCGGATCGAGGCGGTGAGGGCTGCGGGCATGGGCGCGGGGTCGGCGGAACCGGATGATCGTATGCATTATCAACCCGCCGCGGGAACCGCCGGTGCCTGGTCCAGCGCGTCGCGCCAGTTCAACCACCACGCCTTGGGGGGGCGCGGGATCTGTTCCCACCACAGGTTCATGGCCTGCACGTCGCCGTGCAGCCACGCCGCGCGGTGCCCTGGCGGAGGCGCGCTGTCGAACATTGTCGCCAGCCGGGTGTACAGCGGCCCGGAGGCCAGCGCCGGATAGCGGGTAAGCAGGGTGAGCAGGCTGAACCGGTCCGCGGCCGTCGCCTCGCGTGCGACCCGGGCCTCGGCATCGGGGGGGCGCAGGCCGGCGGCCATCGCCTGGTCGAAGTGGATGACGGCCGTGCGGAAGCCGGCGCCCGCGTCGCTGGCCAGTGGAATGCCGCTGCGTTCGGCGCTGAAGTCGAGGGTCGAACCGGCCGGCACCAGGGTTTCCTGGCCTTCCACGCGGTGCATGACCCAGCCGCTGGTGACGCGCAGGGTGCCGTCGCCCTGCGGCGAGCGGCTCATCTCGAACGCGCATCCCAGGTCGACGGTTTCGCTGCTGCCGGTGGCGATGCCGAAATGCCCGGGTGGCGCCCAGATGCGCGCACGGATGCGACCTTCCAGCAGTTCGAGGCGGTGGTGGCCGGTGCGGGTGTCCGTAAGCCGGACCCGGGTCCCTGGCAGCACCTGCATCCGGCCGATGCGCGCCACCTGCAAAGTGGCCGACTGCGTTGCCGCCGTCGCCAGCGTCTGTCCGACCGCCAGCGTCGCCGGCAGGGTGCGGGCATCGGCTTCGACCTCGACCGCCCACTGCCGGTGCTCGCTCCACTGCAGGCGCCATGGCAGCCACGCGGCGACGATGGCAATGCCGGCAACCAGTGCGGCGGCCGCGGCCATCGGCAGGACCCGCCTGCTGCGCCTGCGGCGCAGCGTCGGCGCGGTGGGCAGTGGCCCGGGGACATGGCGGTAGCGGCCCAACAGTGTCGTCAGCCGCTCGAGTTCGTGGTCGCCCGGCAGGTCCGGGTCCCACAGCGGATCGGGTGTCTCAACCATCGCTTGTTTGCTCCTGCCGGGCGATGCCCAGCGCATCGCGCAGCCGCTGCATGCCGCGGTGAAGGTTCACCCGGACCGATTGCGGGGTCAGTCCGGTGAGGCTGGCGATCTCCGGTCCGCTGAGGCCTTCGACCAGGCGCAGGATCAGGGTCTCGCGGTAGGCCTCGGGCAGGGTGCGGATCGCGTGCAGTGCCTGGCCGGCCTGCGCCATCGCGTCCGGGCCCGCCCCAGGCCAGACCGGTTCGTCGGCGTCGGCCAGCGCATGTTCGTCGAGGGCGGTTGGGGGCCGGTTGCGGCGCGCGATCATCGCGATCCAGGGACCGAAGCGCGCCGGCTCGCGCAACTGCTCCAGCCTGCCGAAGGCGATGACGAAGGTTTCCTGGGTCAGCTCCTCCGCCCGCGCGCGCGGTGCCATGCCCAGGTGGATGGCATGCACCAGCGGGGCGAAGGTGCGGTAAAGCCAGGCGAACGCCGCCTGCGACCCGCGGCGGGCTTCCTGTACGTGCCGGGCGATGTCCAACGGGAGGGTCGCGGCCTTCATGTCCTGGAGGGTCGGGGGGACACGGGGAAAGAGGGAGCGGCGGTGTGGAGTGTTAACACGGCGACGCGGTTAACGCCGAGGCGGTGGCGGCGCTCTTCATCACAGCCCTCTGCCTGGAGTATCCGCATGCAACGATCCACCGGACTGTCGATCCCGCACCTCGCATCCCCCGCCGCACCGGCCGCGCGGGTGCCGCTGCTGTTTGTCCTGCTGGCCGCCTGCAGCGCTGCGGGCGCCGGTACCACGCCGGTCGTCGGTCGGCCCTGCGAGGACTGCGAGGTGGCGCTGATCGGGTTGCCGGCCGCGCCGGCGGCCAGCGCCCGGTTGGCGCCGGTCGACGAGCCCGGCCAGCGGCTGCGCCTGCATGGGCGCGTTACCGATGCGCACGGGCGGCCGCGCCCGGGTGTGGTCGTCTATGCGCACCAGACCAACCAGCAGGGCCTCTACCCGGGCGAGAAGACCGACCGCACACCGGGTGTCCGCCAGCACGGACGACTGCGCGGCTGGGCCGCCACCGATGCCGACGGGCGCTATGCGTTCCTCACCGTTCGCCCGGGCAGCTACCCGGGAACCCGCTTGCCCCGGCACATCCACCTGTACGTGATCGAGCGTGGCTGCGCGCTGTACTACATCGACGACGTGTTGTTCGGCGACGACCCGCACCTGACGCCCGCGGTCGCGCGCAAGGCGTCGCCGGGCCGTGGTGGCCCGGGCATCGTCACGCCGGTGCGGGTCGGCGATGGCTGGGAGGCGCAGCGCGACATCGTGCTGGGCCGGAACATCCCCGGATACCCGCAGTGCGCGCCGTGAACGGCGGGCATGCGCAGCGTTATCCGCTGGCCCTGCGGCTGCTGCACTGGCTGCTGGCGCTGCTGCTGGTGCTGCAGGTCGCGCTTGGGTTCATGGCCGAGTACGCGGTCACGCCGGAACGCTCGGCGGCGCTGTTCCCGCTGCATTTCCGGCTGGGCATGCTGATCCTGTGCCTGACATTGCTGCGCCTGGCCCTGCGCCTGTGGCTGCCGGTGCCCGGAGCCGACGATGCCACGCCCTGGAGGGGATGGATCCGCAGCGGGGTCCATGGCCTGCTTTACGCGCTGGCGCTGCTGCTGCCGGTGAGCGGCCACGTAATCTGGGTATGGATGGGCGCGGACCGGACCCTGTTCGCGGGCGTGCAGGTGCCGGCCCTGTTCGTCCCGCCGGCCGACGAAACAGGACGGGCGCTCGCCTGGTACGTGCATGTGTACGGCGCCTGGGCGCTGTCGGCCCTGGCCGTCCTGCACGTGGCGGCCGCGGTGTCGCGCCAGATCCGGCATGGCGACCGTTTCATCGTCCGGCGCATGGGGTTGGCTAGGTTGCCCGGCAGGCCCGTAAACGGAGGCTCGGCGCGACACCACGGCGCGGGCGCGGCGCCGCCGGTCGAGGAATGAAGCCGGCGGCCGGCCGGCGCTGTCTCAACCCCGCCGCAGCCAGAAATAGATCGGCAGCCCGGCCACGACCAGGCCGGCGCCCCACAGCAGCGCTTCGGCGCCGATGCCGCCCAGCGCGTAGAGGCTGAAGGCCAGCGCGCCGGCGGCGGCCAGCCGCGAGCCCCGGCCGTCGCCGCGCCACAGCCAGGCGGCTGCGCCGGCAAGGTAGGGCAGCAGGGTGGCGGCGGTGGACAGCAGCACCGAGAACTTGAACAGGTCCACCAGCGAGCGGTTGTAGTTGCTGATCACCAGCACGCTGGCCAGCAGGCAGCTGACGATGACGCCGAAGGCCGGGGCGCCGCGCGCGTTCTCGCGGGCGAAGGCGCGCGGCAGCACGCCGTCGCGGGCCGCGGCCATCGGCAACTGCGCCGCCAGCAGGGTCCAGCCGTTGAGCGCGCCGACGCAGGACACCGCCATCACCACCGCCAGCAGCACGCCGGCCGCCGGGCCCCACAATGCCGCCGCGGCGTCGGCCATCGGGGCGCTGGAACGGGCCAGCACCTCGGCCGGCAGCAGGCCGAGCACGGTGGTGCAGGCCAGCACCGTGGCGATGCCGGCGATCGCGGTGCCGGCCACGGTGGCGCGGGCCACGGTCCGCGGGGCATCGTCCACCGATCCGGCCGGCACGGTCGCCGCTTCCAGCCCGATCATCGCCCACAGCGTCAGCGCCACGGTGGCGGCGGCCACGCTGCCCAGCGATTCACCGCTGGGATTGAACGGCACGTAGTGGCGGGTGTCGACGAACCACAGCGCCACCAGCCCGAACAGCAGCAGCGGCACCACTTTCAACACGGTGGTCAGCAGTTGCACGCGGCCGGCCTCGCGCAGCCCGGCCAGGTTCACGCCGGCGCACAGCCACAACGCGACCAGGCCGCAGCCGGCCGCGCGCACCGGGGTGGCGGTCAGGGACGGGAAGATGGCGCCGATGCTGCCGGCGAACGCCACCGCGATGGCGGCGATCGCGCACCACATCGAGATCCAGTAGCTCCACGCCACCACGAAGCCGGGCAGTTCGCCGAACGCGTTGCGCGCGAACACGTACGGTCCGCCGGTCTGCGGCCAGCGGCGCGCCAGGCGGGCGAAGGTGACGGCCAGCAGCAGCGCGCCGCACAGGGTGATGGCCCAGCCGAGCAGGGTGGCGGCACCGTAGGGCGCCAGCGTGGCCGGCAGCAGGAAGGTACCCGAGCCGATCATGCTGCCCACGACCAGGGCGGTGGCGGACCAGAAGCCCAGCGGGCGGTGGGAGGTAGTCATCGGGAGCGCGCGGACAGGGCGCGGCCGCGGGTGCCGTGGGCACCGGACCGGGCGGTAGGGGGAGCGCCTGCCGGAACGGGCGCTGGAGCGGGCGCGGATTATGACGCGTTGCCGGCGCGGCCGCGATGGTCGCCGCGGCAATGACCTTTGGCCCTTTCCCCGGCGGGAGCGCTGCGTGGACGCTGGCAGGCTTCCTGCATCCGATGGATTCCCGATGAAGCTGCGTCCCCTGGCCCTGTCCGTTTCGCTGTCCCTGGCCACCGTGCTGGCCGCCTGTTCCCCGTCCACGCAACCGGCCGCGGGCGATGCCGCCAGCCAGGCGCCGCAGGCCGACAAGGCCGCCCGGCTCAACCAGCTCTATGCCGACTACTGGGAGGGCGTGCTGAAGCTAAACCCGTTGCAGGCGACCTTCCAGGGCGACAACCGCTACAACGACCAGCTGCCGGATTTCGGCTCGGCGCAGTTCCGCAAGCAGAGCCACGACTTCACCCGCGAATGGCTGGACAAGGCGGAGAAGATCGGCGATGCCGGGCTGGCCGGACAGGACCTGCTCAGCTACCGCATCTTCGTCCAGGAGCAGAAGCAGTCGCTGGAAGGCGAGAAGTTCCCCGGCTGGATGATGCCGGTCAACCAGATGGGCTCGACCGTGAGCTACGCGGTGATGCTGGGCTCGGGCCAGGTCGCGCAGCCATTCAAGACGGTGAAGGACTACGACAACTGGCTGGCGCGCGCCGCGCGCATCCCGGTGCTGCTGGATACCGAAATCGCCAACATGCGCGAAGGCATGAAGGCCGGGGTGGTGCAGCCGCGCGTGCTGATGGAAAAGGTGGTGCCGCAGTTCGACGAGATCCTGGCGGCCAAGGGTGCCGAGGACAGCCAGTTCTTGGGGCCGATCAAGGCGATGCCGGCCGATTTCGCGCAGGCCGACAAGGAACGCCTGGCCGCGGCCTATCGCACGCTGATCGACCAGCAGCTGCTGCCGGCGATCAGGAAGCAGCGTGACTTCATCGCCAACGAGTACCTGCCGGCGACCCGCGACACGGTGGGCCTGGACGCGTTGCCCGATGGCAAGGCGTGGTATGCCTTCAACGCCAAGCAGAGCACCACCACCGCGCAGACCCCGGAGCAGATCCACGAGATCGGCCTGAAGGAAGTGGAGCGCATCCACGGCGAGATCCGCACGGTGATGCAGCAGGTCGGCTTCAAGGGCTCGCTGCAGGACTTCTTCAAGTTCATGCAGCACGACAAGCAGTTCGAATTCGGCTCGGAGGCGGCGCTGCTGGAGCACTACCGTGGGCTGGAGGCGAAGATCAACGCCAACGTGCCCAAGCTGTTCTCGCTGACGCCGAAGGCCGGTTTCGAGATCCGCCCGATCGAGGCGTTCCGCGCCAAGTCGGCGGCCGGCGGCGAGTACATGCAGCCCAGCGAGGACGGCAGCCGCCCGGGCATCTTCTACGTCAACACCTACGATCTGCCGACCCGCAAGACGTGGGACGCGGAGGACCTGTTCCTGCACGAGGCGATTCCGGGCCACCACTTCCAGCTGGCGCTGCAGCAGGAGCTGCAGGGCGTGCCGGCGTTCCGCCGCTTCGGCGGCGAAACCGCCTTCATCGAAGGCTGGGGCCTGTATGCCGAAAGCCTGGGCAAGGACCTGGGCGTGTACACCGATCCGTACAGCTATTTCGGCCGCCTGCAGGGCGAGCTGTGGCGCGCGGTGCGGCTGGTGGTGGATACCGGGCTGCACGCCAAGGGTTGGAGCCGGCAGCAGGTGCTGGACTACATGTTCGCCAACTCCTCGGTGAGCGAGCCCGACGCGGTGGCCGAGGCCGAGCGCTACATCGCATGGCCGGGCCAGGCGCTGGCCTACAAGACCGGCGAGCTGAAGATCCAGGAGCTGCGGCGGCGTGCCGAACAGAAGCTGGGCGGCAAGTTCGACATCCGCCAGTTCCATGCCGAGGTGCTGAAGGACGGTTCGGTGCCGCTGGACGTGCTGGAAGAAAAGGTCGACGGCTGGATCGCCGCCCAGGGCGGCTGAGCAGCGTCCGGCGTGGACGGGGGCGGCCATGTTGCCGCCCCCGTTGCCCGGTGATGCCGGCGTCGTCGCCAGCGTCAGCTGCCGCCGACGTCCGCCTGTCGCCACGCTGCAGCAACGCACTGGTGCAGCCGCCGCTCTCGCCGCCGGTGCGGCCGTGCCGCATGATTCCTGCTTCCTCTTGAACGACTCCATGGCGGCCGGACGGCAACGTCCGCGCCGGCCCGCCCGCTCCCCCCGCAGATGACCCTGATCGTATCGTTGCTCCTGCCGCTGCTTGCCCTGTGGTTGTGGTGGCCCGTGCAGTTTCCCGGAAGGCGGCAGCGCCGCTGGCACCTTGGCACCAGCGTGGCGCTGGCCCTGGTCGGAGTGGGCCTGGCCGCGCTGTGGCGGATGGACGTGCTGGCGTACGCGGCCGAAGCGTGGATCCAGTTGGTGCTCGGCTGGGTGCTGGCGATGTTCGTGATGCTGCTGGCCTGGCTGGCGCTGCGCGAGCTTGGCTGGCTGCTGTCGCGGCTGGCGCCCCGCACCTCCGCCCTGGCCACGTCGTGGCATGGCGCACGCGCCAACCAGGCCGCCGCCGCGCTGATCGTGCTGCTGGCCACGCTGGGCATCGTCAATGGCCTGAAGCCGCCAGCGGTGCATGAGCGTGCGCTGGTGGTGCCGGGCCTGCCGCAGGAACTGGACGGCCTGCGCATGGCGGTGATCGCCGACCTGCACGCCAGCCCGGTCAAGCGCACCTGGCGCACGCGCCGCGTCGTCGATGCGGTGATGGCCACGCACCCGGACCTGATCGTGCTGCCGGGCGACATGGTCGACGGCGAGGTCGAGGACACGGCGGCGTTCGTCGCCCCGCTGGCCGAACTGGCCGCGCCGCACGGCGTATGGGTGGCGCCGGGCAACCACGAGTACTACCACGGCTACCGCCGTTGGATGGCGCACTTCCGCGGCATGGGCCTGGGCGTACTGGAGAACCAGACCGCCCGGCTCCACATCGGCGGCCGCACGCTGGCGGTATCGGGCGTGGGCGACCTGGCCGCGCTGCGCCCCAGCGCCTACATGCGTGGCGGGCTCGCCCCCGACCTGCCGGCGGTGATCGCGGCGGGCAAGGGTAGCGACGCCCATATCCTGCTTGCCCACCAGCCGAAGCAGGCGCGCGCGGCGGCAGCCACCGGCGCGTTCGACCTGCAGGTATCCGGCCACACCCATGGCGGGCACATGCTCGGTTTCGACCGCTGGGTGGTGGCGCCGGCCAACCACGGTTACGTGCGCGGCGACTACCGGGTCGGGGCCATGACCCTGTTCGTCAGCAGCGGTGCCGGGCAGTGGGATGGCTTCAGCGTGCGCCTGGGCGTCCCGTCCAGTATCGATGTGCTGGTGTTGAAGGCCGGGCAGCTGCGCGCCCGTTGAGACGCCCGCGGTCCTAGTCCCCTGCGGCCATGCCGGCGGCCGCGGCCTTCCTGTCCGGCATCAGCCGCGGCAGCGCGCTGACCACCGCCAGCGCGGCCACGGTGGTGGCCAGCGCCACCATCTGCATGCCCATGCCGGCGGCCATGCCGATCGCCGCGGTCATCCAGATGCCGGCGGCGGTGGTCAGGCCCTGCACGCGTTCCTTGCGGTCCTGCTTGAGGATGGCACCGGCGCCAAGGAAACCGATGCCCGAGACGATGCCCTGCATGACCCGGGTGACATCGGCGCCGCTGATGCCCATCTGCAGCGGCGCCAGCACGAACAGCGCCGAGCCCACCGATACCAGGATATGGGTCTTCAGCCCTGCCGCGCGGCCCTTGCTCTCGCGTTCCAGCCCCAGCGCGCCGCCGAGCACGATGGCGGTGAGCAGGCGGGTGGCGACGACGGTCAGGGTGGCGACGTCGGGGATGGCGAATTCGGCGGCCAGCGCCTGGCCGACCTGCGCGGTGATGCTCATCGGATGCCTCCGGCACGGTTGCGGTGCGTGTCGACGCACGGGATGTCGGCGCACGCTAGCATCGCGCCGATGCGACCCGGGTGATGACCGCGCCGGTGCCGGCGCCAGCGGCCGGCCGGGAGCAAGCGCACCGGCAGCGGCCCGCAGACGGCAACGGCCCCGTGAGGGGCCGTCATGGTCCTGCGTGGAGAGCCGCCGGCTGCGCTCAGGGCGTGATCTGTTCGAAGTTCTCCACCCGGACGTGGCCATGCGTGGCGTCGCCGGTGCGTGGCATCGGGTAGTCGTCGCGGCGGTCCAGCAGCACCGTGCGCAGCCCGGCCTCGCGCGCCGCGTCCAGCTCCTCGACGATGTCGGACAGGAACAGGATGTCGTGCGCCGCGATGCCGATGGCACCGGCGATGCGCGCATAGCTGCCGGCCTCGCGCTTGCCGCCGACCTCGGTATCGAAATGGCCGGAGAACAGGCCGCTGAGGTCCCCGGCGTCGCTGTAGCCGAAGAACAGCTTCTGCGCCGGCACCGAGCCGGAGGAGTACACGTACAGCGGGATGCCGGCGGCATGCCAGCCACGCAGCACCGCGGCGACCTCCGGGTACAGGTGCGCGGTGTAGTCGCCGTTGCGGTAGCCGGCGTCCCAGATCATGCCCTGCAGCGCCTTGAGCGCGGTGTGCTTGCGGTCCTGGTCGATCCAGCCCTGCAGGGCCTCGACGACGACCTCGTCCTGGCAGGCGCTGGCGGCGATCTCGGTGGCGACCGCATCGAGCCAGCGGCGCACCTCCGGTTCCTGCCCGTGCGCGCGGACGAAGCCGGGCAGGGCGGCGCGTGCATAGGGGAACAGCACTTCCTTGACGAAGGAGATGCTGGAGGTGGTGCCTTCGATGTCGGTGAGGATGGCGCGGACGGTCATGACGGTGGTTCCGGTTCCTTCCCCTGCCGGGGGAAGCTGCCGCGTGGGGCAGTCAGGGCGATGGCAGCGCGCGGCGGCGGTGCGGGTGCGGGGTGGGGCAGGTGCGGCGCAGCACGCTGGCAGGCGTGAACCCGCCCCGCGCACGGCGCCGCGCGGGCGTCCGCGCTCAGGCCGGTTCCGGCGTGTAGCGCGGGAACTTGCGTGCGATGTCGGTGCCGGTGAAGTGGCCGACCCAGCCATCGGGCTCGGTGAAGAAGCGGATCGCGACGAAGCTCGGCTCCGGGCCCATGTCGAACCAGTGGGTGGCGCCATCGGGCACCGCGATCAGGTCGTCCTTGACGCACTCCACCTCGTAGACCTTGTCGCCCACGTGCAGGGTGAACAGGCCCGAGCCGGCGACGAAGAAACGCACTTCGTCCTCCTTGTGATAGTGCTCGTCGAGGAACTTGAGGCGGATCTGCTCGCGGGCGGGGTTGTCCGGCGCGATAGACGCCACGTCCACGCTCTTGAAGCCATGCGCGGCGACCAGGCGGTCGATGTCCTCGCGGTAGGCGGCGAACACTTCCTCCTGGCTGGCGCCCGGCGCGACCGGATGCCGGGCCTGCCAGCGCTCGAAGGTGACGCCGATCTTCTCCAGTTCGGCGCGGATGACCGCGCCATCGCGGCTGTCCAGCAGCACGGTGTCGGGGTCGGTGTCGTTGAAGATGCGCAGTCGGCTCATGGCGGCGGCTCGAGGCGTGGGGAACGGGAAGGGTAGCAGGGCAGCCGGCGCGCGGATGCCCGCGGGAACCGGGCTCAGACGGCGGCGCGCAGCCGGCGCAGCTCCAGCTCGCAGTGGAGCAGGAACTCGAACGCTTCCAGGTGGCGGCGCGCCTCGGCCATGTCGCGGCCCCAGGCGTACAGGCCGTGGCCATCGATCAGGTAGCCCCACATTGGGCCCTTGTCGAGTTCGGCTTCCACCTGCGCGGCGAGCACGTCCATGTCCTGGGTGTTGGCGAACACCTTCAGGTCCACCGCGGTCTCGTGGGTGGCGTTGCCGTGCAGCGCCTTGAGCAGCTCGTAGCCCTCCAGGCGCACGTGGCCGTCGCCGCCATACAGGCGCGAGGCGATGGTCTGCACCGGCGAATGCGTGTGCAGCACGCAGTTCACCTCGGGAAAGCGCGCGTAGAGCTGGGTATGCAGCAGGGTCTCGGCCGACGGGCGCAGCGGCCTGCCCACGGCCTTGCCGTCGAGGTCGACGACCATGATGTCGGCCTCGACCAGCCGCCCCTTGTCCTTGCCGGACACGGTGATCGCCGCATGGCGGTCGTCCAGGCGGTGCGAGAAGTTGCTGCTGGTGGCCGGCGTCCAGCCGGCCCGGGCCAGTTCGCGGACGTTGTCGATCAGCAGCTGCGCCAGTTCGCTCAGCCGCTGGGCGTCATAGGGGACGGTGGGGGCATTCATGCCGCGCATTCTACCCAGCCGGGGACGTTCTTAGGGGCCGCGGGGCGCCAGGCCCGTGGCCCGGCATGCCATGCACGCGGTACCGTCCATGCCGCGGAGGCCATCGCGCCCCGTGCGCGGGATGTGCGGCGACGCGCATCGCCTGGGCAGAGAAGAAAAGCCCGGGTGTCTCCACCCGGGCTTCGAAGGGGCCGGCGCTGTGACCTGCTCAGCCGTTGCGGCCGCCCAGCTTGCTGTGGCGCATGCCGTAGGCGAAGTAGATGATGAAGCCGGTGGCGGTCCACAGGCCCATCAGCATCCAGTTGTGCAGGGTCATGGCGGTCAGCAGTGCGATGCAGCTGAGCACGCCGAGGCTGCAGATCAACCAGGCCATCGGGATGCGGAACGGGCGCGGCAGGTCCGGCTGGGTGCGGCGCAGGACCAGCACGCCGGCGCAGACCGCGGCGAAGGCGATCAGGGTGCCCATCGAGGTCAGTTCGCCGAGGATGTCCAGCGGGAACAGCGCGGCGAGCAGGGCGATGCCGATGCCGGTGATCACCGTGTTGATGTGCGGCGTGCGGTACTTGGGGTGGATCCTGGTGAACACCGGCGGCAGCAGGCCGTCGCGGCCCATGATCATGAAGATGCGCGGCTGGCCGATCACCATCACCAGCACCACCGAGGACAGGCCGATCAAGGCGCCGATCTCGACGATGATGCGCAGCCAGTCCAGCTGCGGATGCGCGGCGACCGCGGTCACCACCGGCTCGGCGGTGCCCAGCAGCTTGTACGGGACCAGGCCGGTCATCACCGCGGCCATGGCGATGTACAGCACGGTGCAGATCACCAGCGACAGCAGCATGCCGATCGGCAGGTCGCGCTGCGGGCGGTGCGATTCCTGGGCGGCTACCGAGACCGCTTCGAAGCCGATGTAGGCGAAGAACACCATCGCCGCACCACGCAGCACGCCATCGAAGCCGTACTTGCCCGGGCCTTCGTTGGCGGGAATGAACGGGGTCCAGTTGGCCGGGTCCACGTACTTCCAGCCAGCGATGATGACCAGCAGGATCAGGCCGGTCTTGAGGATGACCATGGCCATGTTCATCGCCGAGGACTTGCTGATGCCCACGTAGCACAGCCAGGTCAGCAGCAGCACCAGCACGGCGGCGGGGATGTTGGCGATGGCGCCGGTCGGGCGCAGCTGGGCGTCCAGTGGCGCGTTGACCAGCGCCGCCGGCAGGTAGATGTCGAAATGGCTGAGCAGGCTGAGGAAGTAGCCGGTCCAGCTCACCGCCACCGCCGAGGCGGAGACGCCGTACTCGAGTACCAGCATCCAGCCGATGAACCAGGCCGAAAGCTCGCCGAAGGTGGCGTAGGTGTAGGTGTAGGCGCTGCCGGAGACCGGCACCATCGAGGCGAATTCGGCGTAGGCCATCGCGCAGAACGCGCAGCACACTGCCGCCAGCACGAAGGACAGCATGATTGCCGGGCCGGCGTGGTTGGCCGCGGCCTGCCCGGTGATGACGAAGATGCCGCCGCCGATGACCGCGCCGATGCCCAGTGCGGTGAGGCCCCAGGGCCCCAGGGTGCGGCGCAGGCTCAGGCCATTGGCCTCTTCATGGGCGGCATGCGGATGTTTGGTGGCCCACAGTTGCTTGAACATGGTGCGTGTTCGCTCGTCGTGCGTACGGGAACGGCCGGCGCGGGGCCGGCCGGAAGGAATGGAATCAGGCGTTCCGGTTCAGTTTGCTGTGGCGCATGCCGTAGCCCAGGTAGATGGCCACGCCCAGTACGTTCCACAGCACGAACACCAGCCAGTGCGCGGCGAAGGCCATCGCGAACAGGCTCAGGCAGATCAGCGCGCCCAGCGGCGCGACCAGCCACACCGCGGGCACCCGGAACGCGCGCGGCATTTCCGGGCGGGTGCGACGCAGGATCAGCACGCCGATGCAGACCGTGGCGAACGCCAGCAGGGTGCCCATCGCGACCAGTTCGCCCAGTACGTTCAACGGCACCAGTCCGGCCAGCGTGGCAGCCAGCGCACCGACGATCACGGTGCTCAGGTGCGGCGTGCGGAACTTCGGATGCACCCGGCCGAACACCTGCGGCAGCAGGCCGTCGCGGGAAATGGTGTAGGCGATGCGGGTCTGGCCCATCATCATCACCAGCACCACCGAGGACAGGCCGGCGATGGCGCCGATCTCGACCCAGGTCTTGAGCCACGCCAGGTTGGCATAGGCCTCCAGCGCGGTGGCCACCGGCTTGTCGGTGCCCAGCTTGGTGTAGTGCATGAGGCCGGTCATCACCGCGCAGACCACGATGTAGATGATCGTGCACACGGCCAGCGAGCCGAGCAGGCCGATCGGCATGTTCCGCTGCGGGTCCTTGGTCTCGCCGGCGGCGGTGGAGACCGCGTCGAAACCGATGTAGGCGAAGAAGACGATGGAGGCGGCGCGGAACACCCCGCTCCAGCCGAACTCACCGAACACGCCGGTGGTGTTGTCGGGGATGAAGGGCGTCCAGTTCTCCGGATTGACGTACATCGCGCCGAAGCCGACGAACAGGCAGATCACCGCCACCTTGATCGCGACGATCACCGCATTGACGAAGGTGGACTGGGTCACGCCGACGTACAGCAGCCCCGAGATCACCGCGATGATCAGCACCGCCGGCAGGTTGAGCAGTTTGCCGGAAGCGACGAACTGGCCGTTCTCCCACGCGATCGGCGCGGCGGTCAGCGCCTCGGGGAAGGGCAGGTGCAGGGTGCTGGTGAGGAAGCTGAGCAGATAGGCCGACCAGCCCACCGCCACCGACGAGGACGCGAACAGGTACTCCAGCACCAGGCACCAGCCGATGAACCAGGCCATGCCTTCGCCGAGGGTGGCGTACGAGTAGGAATAGGCGCTGCCGGAGACCGGCATCATCGCCGCGAACTCGGCGTAGCACAGGCCGGCGAAGGCGCAGGCCAGCCCGGCGAGCACGAACGACAGCATGATCGCGGGGCCGGCGTGGTGGGCCGCCGCCTGCCCGGTGATGACGAAGATGCCGGCGCCGATCACCGCGCCCATGCCCAACAGGATCAGGTGCCTGGCTGTGAGGGTGCGCTTGAGCGTGGCTTCGCCCTGCAGGCTGCCTTCGACCGGCTCGCCGGCGTCCACGTGTGCGGCCGGCTCGACCGGTTTGACCCTCAACAGTGTTTTGAGCATTCGCTGTTTTCCAGACCTGGTGGTGTTTCCGCGCATCCACCGGGAATGCGCATGGGTGTGGCAAGCTGAACCGCCGGCAACGGCCTACCTTGCCAAAGCGCGGCCAAACCGACAAGCGCAGGTGCAGCATGGGCGGTGATAATGGCCGCCTGGTCGGACCGATGGGATGTGCCTGCAGTCATGTACGAACACGATGGGAGCCTGCGCGATGCGTTGCAGGACTATGCGCGGCGGGTGCCGGAGCATGCGGAGGTGGCCGCGGGATTCCTGGGCCTGCTGGACGGGCAGGGCGCGGATCCGTTCCAGCGCTCGCGCCTGGACGGGCACTTCACCGGTAGCGCCTGGCTGGTCAGTGCCGATGGCCGGCGCGCGCTGCTGACCCATCACCGCAAGCTGGGGCGCTGGCTGCAGTTGGGCGGGCATGCCGACGGCGAGCGCGACCTGGCGGCGGTGGCGCTGCGCGAGGCTCAGGAAGAATCGGGCCTGTCCGGGTTGTCGCTGCAGGCGCAGGCACCGTTCGATCTTGACCGGCACTGGATTCCCGAGCGTGGGGACGTGCCCGGCCACTGGCACTACGACGTGCGCTATGTGGTGCGTGCCGGTGCGGACGAGCGCTTCCTGGTCAGCGAGGAGTCGCTGGACCTGGCATGGCGCGAGATCGATGCCATCGCCGCCGATGCGCAGGCCGACGCCTCGCTGCGGCGCATGGCGCTGCGCTGGCTGGCGCACGCGCGCTGAGGCCAGGCGCCGCGATCCCGGCGGCGCCGGACCGGGCCCGTGGCGGGATGGCGCCCGTCGGCGGGCGCCGTGCTCAGTACAGGATGCGGGTGCGCAGCGTGCCGTCGATCGCGGCCAGTTCGTCGCGGATCGCGTTGGCCTGTTCCACGGTGGCGGTGATGTCCACCACCACGTAGCCCAGCTTGGGGTTGGTGCGCAGGAACTGGCCGTCGATGTTGAGGTTGTGGCGCGAGAACACCTCGTTGAGCCGCGACAGCACGCCCGGTACGTTGCGGTGGATGTGCAGCAGGCGCAGGCTGCGTTCGTGCTCGGGCAGGGTCACTTCGGGGAAGTTGACCGCCGACAGGGTGCTGCCGTTGTCGCTGTAGCGCACCAGCTTGGCCGCCACCTCGACGCCGATGTTGTCCTGCGCCTCCAGCGTGCTGCCGCCCACGTGCGGGGTCAGGATCACGTTGTCGTGGGCGGCCAGCGGCGATTCGAAACGGTCGCCGTTGCCCTTCGGCTCGACCGGGAACACGTCCACCGCCGCGCCGCCGATGTGTCCCGAGCGCAACGCCGCGTCGAGCGCGTCGATCACCACCACGGTGCCGCGCGCGGCGTTGATCAGGTGCGCGCCGCGCTTCATCTTCGCCAGTTGCGGCGCACCGATCATCCATTGCGTGGCCGCGGTTTCAGGCACGTGCAGGGTGACGATGTCGGCGCGGGCGAGCAGGTCGTCCAGGCTGGCGGCCGGCTGTGCGTTGCCCAGCGACAGCTTGGTCTCGATGTCGTGGAAGATCACCTGCATGCCCAGCGCCTCGGCCAGCACGCCGACCTGGGTGCCGATGTGGCCATAGCCGATGATGCCCAGGGTCTTGCCGCGCACCTCGTGGCTGCCGTCGGCCGACTTGGACCAGCCGCCGCGGTGGCATTCGGCGTTCTTCTGCGGCACCCCGCGGGTGAGCATGATGGTCTCGGCGATCACCAGTTCGGCCACCGAGCGGGTGTTGGAATACGGGGCGTTGAACACCGGGATGCCGGCCAGTTCGGCCGCCTCCAGGTCCACCTGGTTGGTGCCGATGCAGAAGCACCCCACCGCGATCAGGCGCTTGGCATGGGCCAGGACGTCGGCGTCCAGCTGCGTGCGCGAGCGGATGCCGATGATGTGGGCTTCGGCGATGCGCGCCTTCAGCTCATCGTCGGGCAGCGACTTGGTGTGGTACTCGATCTGCGAATAGCCGGCCGCCTTGAAGGTATCCACGGCGGTCTGGCTGACCCCCTCCAGCAACAAAACGCGGATGTCCTGCTTCGGGAACGAGGTCTTCTTGGGCGACATGGCGGCCACGGCGGGTTGGAGGGGGATGGACTGTTCACTATGCCAGAACCGCACCGGATTTTGGTGCGCTGCGCCATATGGCAACGCCTTGAACACAAAAGGTTTCATCTGAATTTACCGCGGCCATCTCGGGCCCTGTCGCGGTGACTGGACGGGCCGCTGCAGGGCTGGCACGCTTGCCGGCTTTCACGCCTTCGAAGCAACGCCATGACCGACCCGCGCCTGGACACCCTGCTGCACGCCTGCCCGGGGCTGCGCCTGAAGACCGACCCGGCCGACCTGGAGCATTACGGGCGCGACTGGACCCGGCGCTGGGCGCCGGCACCGCTGGCCATCGCGCTGCCGGGCAGCGTCGAGGAGGTGCAGGCGGTGGTGCGCTGGGCCAACCAGAACACCGTGGCGGTGGTGCCCTCGGGAGGGCGTACCGGCCTGTCCGGCGGCGCGGTGGCGGCCAATGGCGAACTGGTGCTGAGCCTGGAACGCCTGAACAAGGCGCTGGATTTCAACGCGGTGGACCGCACCCTCACCGTGCAGGCCGGCATGCCGCTGGAGGCCGTGCACAACGCCGCCCGCGAGCACGGCCTGCAGTACCCGGTGGACTTCGCCGCGCGCGGGTCCTGCTCGATCGGCGGCAACATCGCCACCAACGCCGGCGGCATCCGCGTGATCCGCTACGGCAATACCCGCGAGTGGGTGGCCGGCCTCAAGGTCGTGGCCGGCAACGGCGAGCTGCTCGAGTTCAACAAGGGCCTGATCAAGAATTCCAGCGGCTATGACTTCCGCCAGCTGATGATCGGCTCGGAGGGCACGCTCGGCATCGTGGTCGAGGCGACGCTGAAGCTGGTCGATCCGCCGCCGGCGACCAACGTGATGCTGCTGGCGCTGCCTTCGTTCGAGGTGCTGATGCAGGTGTTCTCGGCGTTCCGCGAGCGCATGCAGCTGGAGGCGTTCGAATTCTTCACCGATCGCGCGGTGCACCACGTCACCGCGCATGGCGCGCAGTATCCGTTCGCCGAGACCTACCCGTACTACGTGGTGACCGAGTACGCCGCGGCCGACGAGGCGGGCGAGGCCGCGGCGCTGGCCGCGTTCGAGCACTGCATGGAACAGGGCTGGGTGCTGGACGGGGTCATCAGCGCCAGCGAGGCCCAGGCGCAGCAGCTGTGGCGCCTGCGCGAGGGCATCACCGAGGCGCTGGCGCGCTACCGGCCGTACAAGAACGACGTGTCGGTGCGCATCTCGGCGATGCCGGCCTTCCTGGCCGAGGCGCAGGCGCTGATCGGTGGCGCGTACCCGCATTTCGACGTGGTCTGGTTCGGCCATATCGGCGACGGCAACCTGCACATCAACGTGCTCAAGCCCGAGGACAGCAGCGATGCCGAGTTCCTGGGCCAGTGCGAGCACGTGACCAAGCTGCTGGCGCAGGTGCTGCACCGTTTCCATGGCAGCATCTCGGCCGAACACGGCATCGGCCTGGTCAAGAAGCCCTATCTGTCCAGCACCCGCGATGCGGCGGAAATCGCGTTGATGCGCGGGGTGAAGCAGGCATTCGACCCGTTGGGTTTGATGAATCCGGGCAAGCTGTTCGACCTGTAGCCGGCGCCCGGTTACGCTCGCCTCCTGTCCCCCAGCGTTGCCTCCGCCGATGATCCGTCCGTTCCTGTCCTGCATCCTGCTCCTCGCCTCCGCGCCGCTGCTGGCCTCCAGTTTTGCCGGCAGCACCGCCGGCACCTCCGCGGGCGCCTCGTCCAAGGGGTCGAGCAGTTCCTCGGGCGATGACAAGGTGATCCAGGCCGCGCGCGAGGAAGCCGCCGGCTTCGTCGCCAGCGACGGCCGCCTGCGCGGCGCGCGCCTGCAGGCCGCGCTGCTGCACCTGCGCCAGCGCGATGCCGGCGCTGCCCAGGCCAGCGACATGCAACTGGCGCGGGCCATCCTCGCCCGCTGATGCGCCTGGCTGCGGGCCTGGCCGTCGCGCTGCTGCTGGCCAGCGGCAGTGGCCGGGCGCTGGAACTGGCGCTGGACCCGACCGGGCTGGACCCGGCGGCGCAGCAGCGCGCACGCGACCTGTTCGTCCGGGTCCGCGAACGCCTGCCCGAACGCTGGCAGGCCGACCCGCGGCGGCTGACGCTGCGCTTCGATCCGCATCTGCCGGCCGACATTGCCGGACGCCACCGGCGTGGCCAGCTGCGGCTGTCGCCGGAACTGCTGGAGGTGGCGGCTACGGCCGCCGCGCACGACCTGGCCCGGGCCACCGTGCTGCATGAGATCGCCCACGCCTTCGACCGGGGCGAAGGCGGCGGCTGGTCGCGGCAAGCGGCGTTCCGTCGGCTTGCCGGATGGGACCGGCGGGGTGCCAACCCGTACACGCTGCGCAGCCCGGATGGCTACGAGCGGCACAGCCCGGCCGAGGCATTCGCGGTCAACCTGGAGTGGTACCTGCTCGACCCGCAGTACCGCTGCCGGCGGCCGGCGCTGGCGGCGTGGTACCGGCAGCAGCTGGGGCCGGCGCCGGGGCCGGCGACGGCCTGCGGCACTGAACTGCCGCTGCTGGTGGCTGGCGCCGCGCCGGCGCAGCTGGAGCTGGAAACGCTGGATCCGGCGCGCGTCTACGCGGTGGATTACCTGCTGGCCGGCGCTGGCGACGCGGCGATGAGCCGTTTCGGCCATTCCATGCTGCGGCTGGTGGTCTGCGCGCCGGGCCGCGAGCCGGGCCCGCGCTGCCGGATGGACCTGGCCTACCACCGGGTGCTGTCCTTCCGCGCCTTCGTCAACGACGTGCAGATCTCCAACTGGCGCGGGCTGACCGGAGCCTACCCGGCACGGCTGTTCGTGCTGCCGCTGGACCAGGTGATCGACGAATACACCCGGATCGAACTGCGCGACCTGCAGGCCTGGCCGCTGTCGCTGTCGCCGGTGCAGATCGACGCGCTGCTGCAACTGGCCGCCCGCGCGCACTGGAGCTACGACGGGCGCTATCGCTTCATCGGCAACAACTGCGCGGTGGAGAGCGGGCGCCTGCTCGACCTGGCGTTGACCCCGCCGCGACGGCGGCTGCAGGCCACCACGCCGCGCGGCGTGCTGCGGCGCCTGCAGGACGCCGGCCTGGCCGCGCGCCTGGCGCCGTCACCGGACAGCGGCCAGGGCCTGTACTTCGCTTCGGCCCGGCAGGATTACGCGCAACTGCTGCATGGCCTGCAGCAGGCGGGCAGGGTGCCGCCGCTGCCGCTCGAACGCTGGCTGGAGAGCCCGCCACGACAACGCGGCGAGCCCGCGCCGGACCTGCCGCTGCAGGCCACCGCGGCCTGGTGGGTGCTGGAGACGGCGGCACTGCGCCGTGCCGAACTGCGCGCGCTCGCCCAGCTCAAGCGGTACCTGGATGCCGCCCCGCCCGAACTGCAGGCGCGTGTGGCCGACTGGCAGCAGTTCAGCGGCCTGCTCGATGCGCCGGCAGTACTGCTGCCGGCCGGGGGCTACGGCATCGCTCAACCCGATGACCTGGGCGCGCTGGAGCAGACACTCGCGCGGCTTGGCGAAGACGGGCAGGCGCGCTGGCAGGCGCTGCATGAAAGCGCCGAACGGGCCCTGCCACCCGCACGGCGCCAGGAACTGGAGCAGACCCGGCAGCGGGTGCGCTGGCTGGCCGAACGCATGCGCGCGTTGGCGGCCGTGCCGGACTGAGCCGGGGCATCGGCGCCGTTCTTGACCCCGGTCAGGGCGACGGTGGCGGCGCGGCCTAGCATGGGCCGGGTTTCCCACGATGGAGTTCCCGCAATGCCTGTTTCCCTCGATCCGGCCCCGCACGTACACGTCTTCGATGCGCGCGGCGTGGCGCGGCGGTTCCGCCACTCGGCGATCTTCGGTGCGCTGGGCGCGCTGCGCAACGGCGAGACCATGCGTTTCATCAACGACCACGACCCGATCCCGCTGCTGGACCAGCTTGGCCAGCGCTTCGGCGCGCACCTGTCGATCAGCTACCTGCAGCGCGGACCGGATGCGGTGGTGATCGATTTCGGCGTCCAGGGGCTACCCGAGGCGTGATCTGCAGCGGGGGGGCGCGGCCGCCAGTGGCGTGCCGCGGCTTCCGGCGCAGGCATCGGCGGGACCTGCTGACAGCGCCGGGTCGCGTACCGCCGCCGATGACCATGAACGACGACGGCGCCCGCGGGCGCCGTCGCATGGTGGCCAGCCGTGGATCAGTCGGCGCGGCCGCCGAACTCGCCGGTGGTGGTGTTGACCAGGATGCGCTCGCCGTTGGCGATGTACTCCGGGACCATGATCTCGATGCCGGTGTTGAGCTTGGCCGGCTTCGGGCGCTTGGTGGCGGTGCCGCCCTTGAGTTCCGGCGGGGTCTCGACCACTTCCAGGGTCACGTGCTGCGGCAGCTGGATCGCCACCGGCTGCTCGTCGATCACCTGCACGTAGATGCCGGTCAGGCCCTCGGTGATGTAGCCGGCGTCGTCGCCGATCACGTCCGCGTCCAGCGTGTACGGGGTGTAGTCCTCGTCGTCCAGGAACACGAACGCATCGCCATCCATGTACGAGTAGGTGGACTGGCGGCGCAGCAGCTCGACCTCGCTCAGGTTGTCGTCGGCGTCGAAGCTGGCGTCGAGCTTGTTGCCGCCCGGCACGCTGTACATGATGAAACGGAAGCGGACGTTGCCGCCGCGGCCCTGCGGCGAGCTGCGCTCGATGTCGCGGATCTGGTAGACGCCGTTGTTGTATTCGACGACGTTGCCTTTCTTGATATCGCTGGCTTTCATGCTTGGAAAGTCGGTTGGGGTAAGGGTGGAATCGAAGCGGGCGCCTTGTGGGCGCCCGCGGGGTGGATCACTTGGGTGCCAGGCGCACGGCGCCATCCAGGCGGATGGTCTCGCCGTTGAGGTAGGTGTTGCCGATGATGTGGCCGACGAGCGCGGCGAAATCGTCCGGCTGGCCCAGGCGCGAGGGGAACGGGATCGAGGCGGCCAGCGACTCCTGCACGTTGGCCGGCATGCCGTCGACCATCGGCGTCCAGAACACGCCCGGGGCGATCGTCATCACGCGGATGCCGAAACGCGACAGCTCGCGCGCCATCGGCAGGGTCATGCCGACCACGCCGCCCTTGGAGGCGGAATAGGCGGCCTGGCCGATCTGGCCCTCGTAGGCGGCGACCGAGGCGGTGTTGATGATCACGCCGCGCTCGCCGTCGACGCCGGCCTCGTTGTGCTGCATCAGGTCGGCGGCGGCCTTGGCCACGTTGAAGCTGCCGACCAGGTTCACCATCACCGTGGCCTGGAAGTTGGACAGCGGCATCGGCGCCTCGCGGCCGAGCACGCGGCCGGCGCCGAGGATGCCGGCGCAGTTCATCACCACGTTCAGCCCGCCCAGGAACTCGCGCGCGGCGGCCAGGTTGGCGGCTACGCCGGCCTCGTCGGTGACGTTGGCGGTGAAGTAGCGGGCATTGTCCGTGCCCAGCTCGGCGACGGCGGCAGCGCCTTTTTCCTCGTTGAGGTCGAACAGGGCGACCTTGCCGCCGTTGGCGACCAGGTGCCGGGCCACGGCCAGGCCGAGGCCGGAAACGCCGCCGGTGACGACGGCGCGGACGGAGGACAGCTGCATCGGGACGCTACCTGCAATGGGTTGGTCGCTGATTCTAGCCGATGCGGCCGTCCCTACAGCAGGACGGCGGCCGCTCAGTACGGGCGGGGCGCGGGGACGGGCATCGGCGGGTGCGCAGGCAGGCGGAGGGTGGCGGGTACCGGCCGTTCCCGCCACAGGAACTCGATCTGGCAGTCGTCCGCCGCGCGCCGGCACATGGCCAGGGCCTTGTCGATCGCGGCGCGCTCGTCGCGCTCACCCAGCGCATGGCCGAACGCGGCGCTGCCGCTGGCGATGGCCGAGTATCCGCTGTCGGCCGACGTGCTGGCCACTTCGGTGCAGTTGCCCGAGCGCCGCGCGCAGTGGCCGATGGCGGTCTGCATGGCAACGCTTGCGGACGGCTGGTTGTAGCCGAAGCCGTAGGCGCCGGTATCGGAGAAGGCAACGGCCGAGGCGGCCATGACGCTGCCTGCGGGCAGCAGGGCGGCGATGAGCAGGGGGGTGCGAAGCATGCGGGAGCGTCCTTTCGTTGCGTTCATCAGGGGGGCGTCATGGCCTGGCCGGCCTTGCTGCCGTTGCCGCGGCCGAGCACGCCGGCCAGCCAGCGCCCGGTGTCGGCCAGTGCCGGCAGGTCGATGCCGGTGTCCATGCCCATGCCGTGCAGCATGTAGACCACGTCCTCGCTGGCGACGTTGCCGCTGGCGCCGCGCGCGTAGGGGCAGCCGCCGGTGCCGGCCACCGCCGAATCGACCACGCGCACGCCGTCCTCCAGGCAGGCGGCGATGTTGGCCAGGGCCTGCCCGTAGGTGTCGTGGAAGTGCACCGCCAGCGCCGCCATCGGCACTTCCGCGGCCACCGCGCGCAGCATCGCGCGCGCCTTGCGCGGGGTGCCGACGCCGATGGTGTCGCCCAGCGAGATTTCGTGGCAGCCCATCGCGTGCAGCGCGCGCGCCACGCGCACCACGTCGGCCAGCGGCACCTCGCCCTGGTAAGGGCAGCCCAGCACGGTGGATACGTAACCGCGTACCGCGATGCCGTCGGCCCTGGCCCGTTCCAGTACCGGTGCGAAGCGCTGCAGCGATTCGTCGATGCCGGCATTGGTGTTGGTGCGGTTGAACTGCTCGGAGGCGGCGGTGAACACCGCCACTTCGCTGGCCCCGGCCGCCAGCGCGCGCACGTAGCCCTGTTCGTTCGGCACCAGCACCGGATAGGCGATGCCGGGGCGGCGGGCGATGCCGGCCATGACCTCGGCGGCGTCGGCCAGTTGCGGCACCCATTTGGGGCTGACGAAGCTGGTGGCCTCGATGGTGCGCAGGCCGGTGGCCGACAGCCGGTCGATCAGCGCGATCTTGTCGGCGGTGGCGACCTGCTGCTTCTCGTTCTGCAGGCCATCGCGCGGGCCGACCTCGACGATGCGGACGAAATCGCTCATCGCCGATCCTCCGCGGCCCAGCGCGGCGGACGCTTCTCGAGGAACGCCGACAGGCCCTCGCGGCCCTCGTCCGAAGCCCGCAGCGCGGCGATCAGGCCGGCATTGGCGCGGTCGAGCGCATAGCGGTCGGCCGGGGCGGCGTGCACCTCGCGCACCAGCACCTTGGCCGACGCCGCGGCGACCGGGCCGGCCTTGCCGATCAGCTCCAGCTGCCGCTGCACCGCGGCGTCGAGCGCGTCGGCGGCGACCACCTGGTGCACCAGCCCCATGCGCAATGCGTCGGCGGCGTCGAAGTGTTCGCCGGTGGCGAACCAGCGCCGCGCCTGGCGCGGGCCGATGGCGGCCAGGACATACGGCGAGATCACCGCCGGCAGCAGGCCCAGGCGGCTTTCGGTCAGGCCGAAGCGGGCGCCCTCGGCGGCGATGGCGATATCGCAGCAGGCCACCAGCCCGACGCCCCCGCCGAAGCTGGCGCCGTGGACGCGGGCGATGGTCGGCTTGGGCAGTTCGTCCAAGGTGCGCATCAACCGCGCCAGCGCCAGTGCGTCCTGGCGGTTTTCCTCCTGCGAGGCGCCGGCCATGGCGCGCATCCACTGTAGGTCGGCGCCGGCCGAGAACGAGGGGCCATGCCCGGCAAGGACCACCGCGCGTACCGCCGGGTCGGCGGCGGCCGCTTCCAGTGCCGCGGTCAGGCTGGAAATCAAGCCGGCGTCGAACGCGTTGTGCAGCTCCGGACGGTTCAGGTAGAGCGTTGCCACGGCCGTGTCGTGGCGAACGAGCAGTGCCTCGCTCATCGGATTCCATGCATGTCTTGGGTGCACGGATCATAGCCGAGCGCCCAGGGCAGCAAGACGCCGTGCGACGGTGCTACAATTGATAACCATTCTTATCAACCTACTCAAAGGCGCCATTCAGTGACGTTGTCAGATTTGCCGCTGCATGCACCCGCGCAGGTGGAGGCGGTGCAGGACCTGCATCCCAACGATGCGATTGCGCGGCGGTTGAGGGAGCTGGGATTCGTCGATGGCGAGGACGTGCGGGTGGTCGCGCGCGGGCCGGTGGGCGGCGAGCCGCTGCTGGTGCAGATTGGCTTCACCCGCTTCGCGCTGCGGCGCAGCGAGGCCGCCCGCATCCGCATCAGGCAGGAGGACGTGGCATGAACGCAGCGACGACCGTGTCGCGGCTGGCCCTGGTGGGCAACCCGAACAGCGGCAAGACCGCGTTGTTCAACCAGCTCACCGGCAGCCGGCAGAAGGTGGCCAACTACGCCGGCGTCACCGTCGAGCGCAAGGAAGGGCGCATGCGCGCCCCGTCCGGGCGCGAATACGCGGTGCTGGACCTGCCCGGAGCCTACAGCCTGCAACCGGCGAGCCTGGACGAGGCCATCACCCGTGACCTGTGCCGCGGCTTCTATCCGGGCGAACCGGCGCCCGACGCGCTGGTGTGCGTGGTCGACGCCACCAACCTGCGCCTGCACCTGCGCTTCGCGCTGGAAGTGCGCGAGCTGGGCAAGCCGATGATCGTGGCGCTGAACATGGTCGACGCGGCGCGCCGGCGCGGCATCGCCATCGACGTGGCGGCGCTGGAACGGGCGCTGGGCGTGCCGGTGGTGGAAACCGTCGCGGTGCGCCGCAACGGCGCCAGCGAACTGGTCGCGCGGATCGACGCGATGATGCCGCAGGTGGCGTCGATGGCGCCGCCGCAGGTGGCGCCGGCCGCCGACCACCACGCCCAGGTGCGCGACATCCTCGCCGCCGCGGTGAGCATGCCCACGCGCACGGCGAAGATCGACGACGCGCTGGACCGCTGGCTGCTGCACCCGGTGGTCGGGCTGCTGACCCTGGCGGTGGTGATGTTCCTGATCTTCCAGGCGGTCTATGCCTGGGCCACGCCGTTGATGGACGGCATCGAGGCCGGCTTCGCCTGGCTCGGTGCCCTGGTCGGTTCGACCCTGCCGGAAGGGCCGCTGAGCAGCTTGCTGGTGGACGGCATCATCGCCGGCGTCGGCGGCGTGCTGGTGTTCCTGCCGCAGATCCTGATCCTGTTCTTCTTCATCCTCGCGCTCGAGGAATCCGGCTACCTGCCGCGCGCGGCGTTCCTGCTGGACCGGATGATGGCGGCGGCCGGCCTGTCCGGGCGCTCGTTCATCCCGCTGCTGTCCAGCTTCGCCTGCGCGGTGCCGGGCATCATGTCCACGCGCAGCATCCAGGACCCCCGCGACCGGCTGGCGACGATCCTGGTCGCGCCGCTGATGACCTGTTCGGCGCGGTTGCCGGTGTATGCGCTGCTGATCGGCGCCTTCATCCCGCAGAAGACCGTGTGGGGCGTGTTCAACCAGCAGGGGCTGGTGCTGTTCGGCCTGTACGCGGCCGGTATCTTCAGCGCGCTGGCGATGTCGTGGACGATGAAGAAGTTCCGCCGCGACAAGGCCGAGCACCCGCTGTTGCTGGAACTGCCGTCCTACCGCCTGCCGCACCTGCGCGACCTGGCGGTCGGGCTGTACGAGCGCGGCATGATCTTCCTCAAGCGGGTCGGCGGCATCATCCTGGCGCTGACCATCCTGCTGTGGTTCCTGTTGTCGTTCCCGGCGGCGCCGGCCGACGCCACCCTGCCGGCCATCGACTACAGCTTCGCCGGGCGCATCGGCCACGCGATGGCGGTGTTCTTCGCGCCGCTGGGCTTCAACTGGCAGATCTGCATCGCCTTGATTCCCGGACTGGCGGCGCGCGAAGTGGCGGTGGCCTCGCTGGCTACGGTGTACGCGCTGTCGGCGGCCGACGACGATGCCGCGGCGCAGGCGCTGACCCCGCTGATCAGCGATGGCTGGTCGCTGGCCACCGCGCTGTCGCTGCTGGTCTGGTACATCTACGCGCCGATGTGCATCTCCACGCTGGCCACGATCAAGCGCGAGACCAACTCGTGGAAGCAGATGGCGTTCGCCGCCGGCTACCTGTTCGCGGCGGCGTGGCTGGCCTCGCTGGTCACCTACCAGGTCGCCGTGGCGCTGGGGGCGGGCTGATGGACCGGGGCCTGCTGCTGCAGTACGCCATCATCGCCCTGGCCGTGCTGGCCAGCGCGTGGGTGGTGCTGAAGAAGCAGTTCCCCGGTACCGTGCGCCGGCTGCGCGGGGCATTGGTGCTGTGGCTGGTGAAGCCGCAGCGCTCGCCGCGGCTGCAGGCGCTGGGGCGCCGGCTGGCGCCGCCGGCGGCCGGCGGCGATGACGGTTGTGGTGGCTGCGGCGGCTGCGGGCCGAATCCACCGCGGCAACACTGAATCGCGCGCCGGTGGCGATGGGTCCGGCCGGGCACGGCCCGGGCAGCGGCGGTGGGGCAGCGCCGCGGAGTCCGCGCTCGCGCCGCTCAGCCTGCGCGTGACCCGAGTTCGGACGCCAGCGCCAGCCACCGTTCGCGCTGTGCCGGGGTGCTGTTGCGCACCACGCCCAGCCGGCTGACCCGCACCGGGCGGATGCGGCAGAATTCCAGGATGGTGGCGCGGACCTGGGCGATGCCCGGGTCGCGGTAGATCCAGCGGTAGTACCACGGCGGCGTGTCCAGGGGGGTGATCACCCGTGCGCTGCGACCGGCCAGCAGGCGATCCCACCAGGGCGAATCGCGCCGGTAGCGGAACGCGAAGCCCGGCAGCAGCACGCGATCGAAGAAGCCCTTCAGCAACGCCGGCATCCCGCCCCACCAGGTCGGGTAGACCAATACCAGGTGGTCGCAGGCGCGGATCGCTTCGGCCGCATCCTCCAGGCCCGGTTCCAGCGGCTGGACCTGGTGGTAGCCATGGTGCAGCACCGGATCGAAGTCCAGTTCGCCCAGCGCGATCAGGCGCACCCGGTGGCCGGCAACCCCGGCGGCGGTGGCGTAGCTGTGGGCGAGGGCGCCGCACAGGCTGTCGCGGTCGGGATGGCCCAGCAGGATCAGGATGGAGCGGGACACGGCAACCTCTGGCAAAGGAAAGGGCGCAATACAGGGCACTGCCCGCGGGGCAGGGCCACGCCGGGCGGGTGCGGCTGCCCGGGTGCGGTGTACGGCCACTGCCGCGAAGCGCCGGTGACCGTGTGCAGGGCGAAGCCGCGCCGGCGCGGTTGCGCATGTCCGGCCGCAGCATGTGTGTGCCGGGGTGCATGAATGGCCGGCCCTGCCGGCGTTGGGTGCCGGCCATGACGACCAGGCCGATGTCCCCGCGCCGGGGCCGGGCGGGCCGGCCGGCGCCATGCGGCATCCCGCGCAGCGCAGTCGCGGTACGTGTTCAGGCGCGGCACCGCGGCATCGGCGGGCCGCCATGCGCTGTGTCCACGCTGGCACCGCGTGGTCCCGTGTCGCCGCTTGGCATCGGGCGATGGCCATCCGCTGCATGAAGGGATGTTCAGCGTAGCAGCGGCGGCGCTTGCCGGGGCGGGCATGCTGCCGCTAGCCTGCGGGCATGAACCAGACTCCGCTGCGATTGCTCATTCACGGCGCTTCCGGGCGCATGGGCCAGGCCCTGCTGCGGCTGGCCGCAGACGACCCTTCGCTGCAGGTGGTGGCCGCGGTGCTGCGCAAGGCGCCGGCACAGCGCGTGATCGACGGCGTGCCGCATTTCGCCGCCAGTGAAATGCCGGGCGCGCCCGAGTTCGACGTGGCCATCGATTTCAGCCTTCCGGCCGGGTTCGATCCGGTGCTGGCGCTGTGCGTGGACCGTGGCACGGCGTTCGTTTCCGGTACCACCGGCATCGATGCGGCGCAGCAGGCGGCGCTGGCGGCCGCGGCGCAGCGCATCCCGCTGACCTGGGCGACCAATTTCAGCCTGGGCGTGGCGGTGCTGGCCGAGCTGGTGGAACGGGCCGCGGCGAGCCTGCCGGGCTGGGACTGCGACATCGTCGAGTCGCACCACGTGCACAAGAAGGACGCGCCGTCCGGGACCGCGCTCACGCTCGGGGAGTCGGCACGGCATGGCGGCGCCGAGCCGCGCTACGCCAGCCTGCGTGCCGGCGACATCATCGGCGAGCACCTGGTCCAGTTCACCGGGCTGGGCGAGCGGGTGGAACTGGTGCATCGCGCCACCAACCGCGACATTTTCGCGCGCGGCGCCCTGCACGTGGCGCGGCAACTGCACGGGCGCGCCGCCGGACGCTATTCGGTGCGTGACCTGGTGGCGCCCGGCGCAAGCTGAACAGGCGCCGGGGCGGGGCGCGGGAGGACGACGCGGCGGCGTACGCGGCGCTGGCGCCGATGGCACCCATGCCTTTACAATTCCCGCTCGCCGAATCACGTCAGCCGGACCGGTTTAACACCGCCGTCCGCGCTTTTTTGCAACCGGTTTTTGCCGTGAGCGCAGGCGTGGCTTCGGAGCCCCCTCGGTAGCCAAAGTGAGATTCCCGTGACCCAAGCCGCAATCCTCGTGCTCGAAGACGGCACCGTATTCGAGGGCGAATCCGTAGGCGCGCCCGGCCTGTCCGTGGGTGAGGTGGTGTTCAACACCGCCATGACCGGTTACCAGGAAATGCTGACCGATCCGTCCTACGCCCGGCAGATGATCACCCTGACGTACCCGCACATCGGCAACACCGGCACCACCGAACAGGACAACGAGGCGTCGCAGGTCTGGGCCGCGGGCCTGATCGTGCGCGACGTGCCGCGCCGTCCGAGCAGCTGGCGCAACCAGCGCTCGCTCCCGGACTGGCTGCAGCAGCGCGGCGTGGTCGCCATCGCCGGCATCGATACCCGCAAGCTCACCCGCATCCTGCGCGAGCGCGGCGCCCAGAACGGCGCGCTGATGGCCGGCCCCGGCCTTGACGTGGACAAGGCGCTGGAAGCGGCGCGCAAGTTCCCCGGGCTGAAGGGCATGGACCTGGCCAAGGTGGTCAGCACCGACAAGCCCTATGCCTGGCGCGAAGGCCAGCTGGACCTGGACCAGGGCCAGTTCGTCCAGGCCGAGCCGAAGTTCAAGGTCGTCGCCTACGATTTCGGGGTCAAGACCAACATCCTGCGCATGCTTGCCGAGCGCGGCTGCGACCTCACCGTGGTGCCGGCACAGACCCCGGCCGCCGAGGTGCTGGCGATGAATCCCGATGGCGTGTTCCTGTCCAACGGCCCGGGCGATCCGGAACCGTGCGACTACGCGATCGAGGCGATCAGGACCTTCCTCGAGAAGAAGATCCCGACCTTCGGCATCTGCCTGGGGCACCAGTTGCTGGGCCTGGCCTCGGGCGCGAACACCATGAAGATGGGCCACGGCCACCACGGCGCCAACCATCCGGTGCAGGACATCGACAGCGGCCGGGTGATGATCACGTCGCAGAACCACGGCTTCGCCATCGACGAGGCCACGCTGCCGCCCGGCCTGCGGGTCACCCATCGCTCGCTGTTCGACCAGACCATCCAGGGCGTGGAGCGCACCGACGCGCCGGCGTTCTCCTTCCAGGGCCATCCGGAAGCCTCGCCTGGCCCGCACGACGTCGCACCGCTGTTCGATCGCTTCATCGCGATGATGGCCCAGGCCAGTTAATCCAGCCGCCGGACCGGCCTCCCGTTCCGGCAAGGCCGCGACGGATGCGGCCATCCAGCGCACGTCTTCACTCACTGCGGCCCGCCGCAGCCCCCATGCGAGTACTGAAATGCCAAAGCGCACCGATCTAAAAACCATCCTGATCATCGGCGCCGGCCCGATCGTCATCGGCCAGGCCTGCGAGTTCGACTACTCCGGCGCGCAGGCGTGCAAGGCGCTGCGCGACGAGGGTTACCGCGTGGTGCTGGTCAACTCCAACCCGGCCACGATCATGACCGATCCGGAGATGGCCGACGCCGTCTACATCGAGCCGATCAACTGGCAGACCGTCGAGAAGATCATCGACAAGGAGCGCCCGGACGCGCTGCTGCCGACCATGGGCGGGCAGACCGCGCTGAACTGCGCGCTGGACCTGGCCGACCACGGCGTGCTGGAGAAGTACAACGTCGAGCTGATCGGCGCCAAGCGCGAGGCCATCCGCATGGCCGAGGACCGCGAGCTGTTCCGCGTGGCGATGCAGGAGATCGGGCTGGAGTGCCCGAAGGCCGCCGTCGCCCATACGCTGGAAGAGGCGCTGGAGATCCAGACCCGGGTCGGCTACCCGACCATCATCCGCCCGTCCTTCACCCTGGGCGGCAGCGGCGGCGGCATCGCCTACAACCGCGAAGAGCTGATCGAGATCGTCAACCGCGGCCTGGAACTGTCGCCGACCACCGAAGTGCTGGTCGAGGAGTCGGTGCTGGGCTGGAAGGAGTTCGAGATGGAAGTGGTCCGCGATACCGCGGACAACTGCATCATCGTCTGCTCGATCGAGAACCTCGACCCGATGGGCGTGCACACCGGTGACTCGATCACCGTGGCCCCGGCGCAGACCCTGACCGACAAGGAATACCAGCGCCTGCGCGACGCCTCGATCGCCGTGCTGCGCAAGATCGGGGTGGACACCGGCGGTTCCAACGTGCAGTTCGGCATCAGCCCGACCACCGGCCGGGTGGTGGTGATCGAGATGAACCCGCGCGTGTCGCGGTCCTCGGCGCTGGCCTCCAAGGCCACCGGTTTCCCGATCGCCAAGGTCGCGGCCAAGCTGGCCGTGGGCTACACCCTGGACGAGCTGAAAAACGAGATCACCGGCGGCCTGACCCCGGCCTCGTTCGAGCCGTCGATCGACTACGTGGTCACCAAGATCCCGCGCTTCGCCTTCGAGAAGTTCCCGGCCGCCGACGCGCGCCTGACCACGCAGATGAAGTCGGTGGGCGAGGTGATGGCGATGGGCCGCACCTTCAAGGAATCGCTGCAGAAGGCGCTGCGTGGCCTGGAGACCGGCAAGATCGGCCTGGACCCGACCGGCCTGGACCTGGGCAGCGAGGATGACATCGCCACGCTCAAGCGCGAGCTGAAGGCACCGGGGCCCGAGCGCCTGTTCTACGTGGGCGACGCCTTCCGCGCCGGCATGGGCGTTGACGATGTCTACGGCCTGTCCTGGATCGACCCGTGGTTCCTGGACCAGATCGAGGACATCATCGCCGACGAGAAGCAGGTGCGCGCCGAGGGCATCGATGCGCTGGACGGCAAGCGCCTGCGCGCGCTCAAGCGCGCTGGCTTCTCCGACGCGCGGCTGGCGCAGCTGACCGGCACCAACGAAGCGGCGATCCGCGCCCTGCGCCGCGCGCACAAGGTGCGCCCGGTGTACAAGCGGGTGGATTCGTGCGCCGCCGAGTTCGCCACCAGCACCGCCTACCTGTATTCGACCTACGAGGACGAGTGCGAGGCCAACCCGAGCGACCGCGACAAGATCATGATCCTCGGCGGCGGCCCCAACCGCATCGGCCAGGGCATCGAGTTCGACTACTGCTGCGTGCATGCCGCGCTCGCCCTGCGCGAGGACGGCTATGAAACCATCATGGTCAACTGCAACCCGGAGACCGTCTCCACCGACTACGACACCTCCGACCGCCTGTACTTCGAGCCGCTGACGCTGGAAGACGTGCTGGAGATCGTCGAGCTGGAGCAGCCCAAGGGCGTGATCGTGCAGTACGGCGGGCAGACCCCGCTCAAGCTGGCGCGTGCGCTGGAAGCCAACGGCGTGCCGGTGATCGGCACCTCGCCGGACTCCATCGACCTGGCCGAGGACCGCGAGCGGTTCCAGAAGCTGGTGCAGGAACTGGGCCTGAAGCAGCCGCCGAACCGTACCGCGCGCACCGCCGACGAGGCGCTGGTGCTGGCCCGCGAGATCGGCTACCCGCTGGTGGTGCGCCCGAGCTACGTGCTCGGTGGCCGCGCCATGGAGATCGTCTACGGTGAATCCGACCTGGCGCGCTACGTGCGCGATGCGGTCAAGGTTTCCAACGACTCGCCGGTGCTGCTGGACCACTTCCTCGACGCGGCGGTGGAAGCGGACGTGGACATCATCTGCGACAAGGACGGCAACGTCCTGATCGGCGGGGTGATGGAGCACATCGAGGAAGCCGGCGTGCATTCGGGCGACTCTTCCTGCTCGCTGCCGCCGTACTCGCTGTCGCCGGCCACCCAGGACGAGCTGCGCCGCCAGGTGCGCGAGCTGGCCAAGGCACTGAACGTGATCGGGCTGATGAACACCCAGTTCGCGATCCAGCCCGACGCCGACGGCAACGACGTGATCTTCCTGCTGGAAGTGAACCCGCGCGCCTCGCGTACCGTGCCCTTCGTGTCCAAGGCCACCGGCGTGCCGCTGGCCAAGATCGCCGCCCGCTGCATGGCCGGCATGAGCCTGGCCGAGCAGGGCGCGACCGGCGAAGTGGTGCCGGACTACTACTCGGTGAAGGAAGCCATCTTCCCGTTCGCCAAGTTCCAGGGCGTGGACCCGATCCTGGGGCCGGAGATGCGCTCCACCGGCGAGGTGATGGGCGTGGGCCGCAGCTTCAGCGCCGCGTTCGCGCGCGCGCAGGAGGCCGGCGGCATCAAGACCCCGCCGCTGGGCAAGGCCTTCATCTCGGTGCGCGATGCCGACAAGCCGCGCGTGCTGCCGGCGGTGCAGGGCCTGGTCGAGCGCGGTTATTCGGTGGTGGCCACCCGTGGCACCGCGGCCTGGCTGCAGCAGCAGGGCATTGCCTGCGAGGTGGTCAACAAGGTGGTCGAAGGCCGCCCGCACATCGTCGACAGCATCAAGAACGGCGAGATCGTCTACATCGTCAACACGACCGAGGGCCGTGCCGCGATCAACGACTCGTTCTCGATCCGTCGTGAGGCGCTGCAGCAGCGCGTCACCTATTCGACCACGGTGGCCGGCGCCAAGGCGCTGGTGCAATCGCTGGAATTCCGCGGCACCGGCCCGGTCTGGTCGCTGCAGGAACTGCACAAGGAGTTGAACGCATGAGAGCCCCCATTACCCTGAAGGGCGCGCAGCGCCTGCGCGACGAGCTGGAGCACCTGAAGAGCGACAAGCGCCCGAAGGTGATCGCGGCCATCGCCGAGGCGCGCGAGCACGGCGACCTCAAGGAGAACGCCGAGTACCACGCCGCGCGCGAGGAGCAGGGCTTCATCGAGGGCCGCATCAAGCAGCTGGAAGGCGAACTGTCGCATGCCGAGATCATCGACATCAGCAAGCTCAATGCCGGCAGCCGCGTGGTGTTCGGCGCGACGGTGACGCTGGCCGACGTGGAGAGCGACGAGGAGAAGCGCTACCAGATCGTCGGCGACCTGGAAGCGGACATCAAACTGGGCCTGATCGCCATCTCCTCGCCGGTGGCGCGTGCACTGATCGGCAAGAACGAGGGCGACACCGTCGCCATTGCCGCGCCTGCCGGCCAGCGCGAGTACGAGATCGTCAGCGTCGAGTACCTCGATTGAGCGCAGCGGCGTGGGGCGTGCCCCGCGCCGCGCGTACAGGGTGACGCCACCTGCATGACCGCCGCCGCTCCGGCAAGGAGCGGTGGCCAGGGCGCCCGCCATCGGGCCATGGCCCCGGGGAACCGGGCGCGGTGCGGGGCCCGGCGGTGTTTGGCGGCCGATGGTTTCGCCCGTACCCTCGTCCATGCCCGCCGGGTCGGCTGCGTCGCGCACCCCGGCATCCTGCCAGGGCGTTTGTTGCAGGCAACAGGACCGCAGAGCCTTCCATGACCCACGCCAAAGCCACCTTGCTGCTCCCCGCCCGCAGCCGCTTCCCGGGCGGTTCCCTGCCGGCACGGGTGGCCAGCGCGCTTGGCCGCGCCGACCGCAGCACCGGCGACGCCGGCGAATCGGCGCAGCTGCGCCGGCATTTCCAGGCGCTGCCGGAGGACTGGTCGGCCGCCGCGTTGACCCGCCAGGTCGATGCCGGCGATGCCGCCGGCAGCCTGTGGCTGCGCGCCGACCCGGCCAACGTGATGCCGGACATGCAGGGCGCGCGGTTGATGGCGTCGGCCGAGAGCCTGCGCCTGGAGCCGGCCGATGCCGCCGCATTGCTGCCTGCGCTGCAGCCGCTGTTCGCCGGGTTCGGCTTCCAGCTCGACGCGCCTTCGCCATCGCGCTGGTACCTGCGCCTGCCCGACGACACGCCGCTGCCGGCCTTCACCGCGCCCGATGCCGCGCTCGGCGACGACCTGTTCGAACACCTGCCCGAGGGCGACAACGGCCGCCAGTGGCGGGCGCTGCTGACCGAAGCCCAGGTGGTCCTGCACCAGCATCCGTGGAACCAGCAACGCGTTGCCCAGGGCCGGCGCGCGGTCAATTCGCTGTGGTTCTGGGGCGCCGGCCGCCTGCCGCAGTCGGTGCGGACCGGGCATGCCCAGGTCCGCAGCCGCGACGCCCTGCTGCAGGGGCTGGCGGCCATGGCCGGCGTGCGCATCGACGGCGACCAGACGGTCGATGCGCTGGTGGACCTGCGCCAGCTGCGGTCGCTGGAGCAGCTCACCCGCGATGCCATCGCGCCGCTGCTCGATGCCATCGGCCGTGGCGAACTGCGCGAACTGCAGCTCGATTTCGAGGACGGTACCTGCTACCGCATCCACCGTGGCCAGCGCTGGCACTTCTGGAAGAAGCCGCTGGCGGCCCTGCACGATGCGTGATGCATTGAAGATCGTCCGCCGGCCCACCGGCCCGGCCGGGCAGTGGGATGCGGCCACGCTGCCGCTGCTGCGTCGCATCTACGCCGCACGTGGTGTGTGCTGCATCGAGCAGGCGCAGCCGAAGCTGGCGCAGCTGCATGCGCCGGACCTGCTCGGCGGCATGCAGGCCGCGGTGCAGCTGCTGGCCGTGGCGATCGCTTCCGGCCGGCGCATCCTGGTCGTCGGCGATTTCGATTGCGACGGCGCCACCGCGTGCGCGGTCGGCGTGCGCGGGTTGCGCCTGCTGGGCGCGCGCGACGTGGTGCATGCGGTGCCCAACCGCATGGCGCACGGCTACGGCCTGTCGCCGTCGCTGGTGGCCGAACTGGCCGCGCTGCAGCCGGACCTGCTGGTGACAGTGGACCATGGCATCGCCTGCCACGCCGGCGTGGCCGCGGCCAAGGCGCTGGGCTGGCAGGTGCTGGTGACCGACCACCACCTGCCCGGCGAGCAGCTGCCGGCGGCCGATGCCATCGTCGATCCGAACCTGGACGGCGACGCGTTCCCGAGCAAGGCGCTGGCCGGTGTTGGGGTGATCTTCTACGTGCTGATGGCGTTGCGCCGGCACCTGCGCGAGGCCGGCGCGTTCGCCGATGGCAAGGGTCCGGACCTGACCCCGCTGCTGGACCTGGTGGCGGTGGGTACCGTTGCCGATCTGGTGGCGCTGGACGACAACAACCGTGCCCTGGTCGCGGCCGGCCTGCGCCGGCTGCGCGCCGGCCAGGGCTGCGTCGGCCTGCGGGCGCTGATCGAGGCCAGCGGCCGTGATCCACGGCGGCTGACCGCCAGCGATATCGGCTTCGCACTGGGCCCGCGCCTGAACGCCGCCGGCCGGCTCGAGGACATGGCCCTGGGCATCGAACTGCTGCTGACCGAGGACCCGGCGCAGGCGCGCGAAATCGCCGCGTTGCTGGAAGAGATCAACGCCGAGCGCCGGGCGGTACAGCAGACGATGACCGACGACGCCGAGCTGGCGGTGTCACGGGTACTGCTGGACGGCAATGGCGGGCATCCGGTCGCGGCCTGCCTGTTCGATGCGCAGTGGCATCCCGGCGTGGTCGGGCTGGTGGCTTCGAAGATGAAGGACCGCCTGCATCGCCCGGTGATCGCCTTCGCCCCGGCCGAACCGGGGGCACAGGCGCTGCGCGGGTCGGCGCGTTCGATTCCCGGCTTCCACATCCGCGATGCCCTGGCCGCGGTGGATGCGCGGCACCCCGGGTTGATCGACCGTTTCGGTGGCCATGCCATGGCCGCCGGCCTGAGCCTGCCGCTGGCACGGCTGGAGGCGTTCCGCGCCGCGTTCGAACAGCAGGTGCTGGCGACGCTGGACCCGGCGTTGCTGCAGCAGCAACTGCTCAGCGACGGCGAACTGTCCGTGGCCGAACTGGACTTCCACCACGCCGAGGCGCTGCGGCTGGCCGGGCCATGGGGGCAGGGGTTCCCGGAGCCGCTGTTCGATGGGTACTTCGAGGTGGCGCAATGGCGGGTGCTCAAGGAACGCCACCTGAAACTGGAACTGCGCCTGCCCGGCATGGCCGGTACCCTCAATGCCATCCACTTCGGCGGCTGGAGCGGCGCCGCCCCGGGCCGCCAGGTGCACCTGGCCTACCGCCTGGTCGGTGACGATTACCGCGGTGGCGGCGCGATCCAGTTGATCGTGGAGCACTGCCAGGCGGCCTAGCGGTGGCCGCCATCCGCAGCGCGGGTAGCGGCCGAAGCCGCGCTCAGCGGCGGCCATCGGCCAGCGCCGGCACCGGCGGGGCTGGCGCCACGGGCCTGAGCCCGAACAGCGGCCGCAGCCAATCGACGCGCCGGATCACCGCATAGGCGCCCAGGCACAGCGCGAAGGTCGCCACCACCAGCAGCACCGCCTCGGCTGCGGCGGGGATGTGCAGGGGCTTGAGCGCATGGGCCAGCACCACGATCACCGTCTGGTGGAGGATGTACAGCGGGAACACCGCCAGGCTCAGGTAGCGCAGCAGCGGACTGTCGACGTCGCGCCAGCGGTAGGCGAAGCCGAGCAGGGCGGCGATGGCGCACCACTGGTCCAGCGCCCAGGCCGCGCGCAGCCATTGGCGCAACGCTTCGGGTACCGGATGGGTCTCGTCATGGCCGGCGAAGTACCACGTATGGACCAGCAGCGCATAACTGGCGGCCGCCAGCAGCAGCGCCGGCCAGCGCAGGCGCTGCAGGGACAGCCAGAAGCCCTCGTTGAAGGCCACCAGGAAGCCGATCAGGAACACGCTCGCGTACTGCGCGTGGTTGTACCAGTCGTCCACCAGGGCGTGGGTCTGCTCGAAGCGCGCGGCCAGCAGCAGGCGTGCCGCCGCCAGCAGCAGCACCGGCAGCAGCAGCGCGCCCCAGCCCTGCAGCAGGCGGGCGGTGCCGTCGCGCAGCGCCGCCAGGGCCGGTGCCGGCAGCAGCCACAGCAGCCAGGCCAGCAGCGTGTAGCACCACAGGTAGGGCAGGAACCACAGGTGGTTCCAGGTCGGCAGGATCAGGCACTTGCCGTCGCTGCCGCAGAAGCCCTGGTAGGCGCTCAGGTATTTGCCATAGAAATCCAGCCCGCCGCCGGAATAGCCGCCGGGCAGTTGTTCGACCACCTGCAGGTAGGCCTGCGGCGGCACGATCACCAGCATGCCGAACAGCAGCGGCAGCAGCAGCTGGCGCGAGCGCCGGCGCACGAATCCCGCGGCGCTGCCGCGCAGCATGAAGGCGGTGGCCACGCCGGAGATCAGGAACAGCAGTGACATCCGCCAGGGGCTGGTGAGCAGCATGAACGGTTCCGGCGTGGTGCTGGCCGCGGGGCTTTTCACATGCCAGCCCCAGCTTACGTAGTACATGCCCACGTGGTAGAGCACCAGCAGGCAGAAGGCGAAGACGCGGACCCGGTCCAGGTCGTGGCGGCGTTGCATCGTGGTTGCATCCGGTCGTGTCGGGAGGGGCGCCAGCCTTGCCGTGCCGGGCCCGCCGGGCCAGTGCGAGGGGACGGCCGGGGGGCGCGCAGGGACGAATGGTGGGCGCACGGGGACCGGCGGGACGGTGCCAGCGGCTAGAATGCGGCCGATGCGCGATGCCGAACCGATGCCATACGAACGTTATCTGCCATGGAAGCGCTGGGTCGAGATCGGCTTCTGGTTGGTGATGATCGGCGGCAACTGCCTCGGCAACAGCGTGGTCGCGCTGATGGACCTGCGTCGCCGCGGGTCGGATATCCCGGCATGGGAGCCCGCGCTGTGGGAAGCGAGCAGCGCGCTGATGTGGCTGCTGCTGATCCTGCCGGGCATGGCGTGGTTCACCCGTCGCCATCCGTTCCAGTGGGGCGGGTGGGCGCGCCAGGGGCTGCGCTATTTCGCCGCCAGCCTGGTGGTCTGCGCGGTGCACGTGCTGGGCATGGTCGCGCTGCGCGCATCCGTGTACGCCAGCGTGGGCATGGACTACGACTTCGGCCCCTGGGCGCGCGGGCTGTTCTACGAGTACCTGAAGGACATCCGCAGCTTCGCCTACATCGTGTTGACCATGGAGGCCTATCGCGCCCTGTTGCGGCGCTGGCAGGGCGAGGCCAGCCTGCTGTCCGAGCCGGACGAAGGCCCGGCGCTGGAGCCGGTCGAGCGCCCGGAGCGTTTCCTGGTGCGCAAGCTCGGCCGCGAATTCCTGGTCGCCGCCGGCGACATCGAATGGCTGCAGGCCGCCGGCAACTACGTCAACCTGCGGGTACGCGGCCATGACTACCCGCTGCGCAGCACCATCGCCGGGATCGAGGCCCGGCTGGATCCGGACCGCTTCGTGCGCATCCACCGCAGCTACATGGTCCACCTGGCGCAGGTGGTGTCGATCGAACCGCTGGACAGCGGCGATGCACGCGTGCACCTGCGCGACGGCACGGTGCTGCCGTGCAGCCGCCGCTACCGCGCCGCGCTGCGCGCGCGCGGCGGCATGGAGTAGGCCGGCCGCGTGCGGCGGCCGGCCGGGTTCCGGGCGGCGATGACGACGCGGGCCGGCGGTCGCCCGCCGGCCCGCGCGGACCTGCCGCCGGTGGCTTACCTGCGGCGGACCAGCAGCCGATAGGCGCCCGCCGCATACGGGTCGAAGCTGTGCGCCATCAGTACGTACCGGCCGGCGTCCAGCTCGATCTCCAGCTGCGGATCCAGGCTGGTGTCGCTGTCGTCCTGCGAGGCGACTTCCTCGCCGTCGCGCATCAGGGTGATCATGCCGTCCAGGCCGTTGCTGCCGGTCATGCTGATGACGTAGTGGCCCTTGCGCGGAACCTCGAGCGTGTACAGGCTGCGCGAGCCGGCGATCAGCTGGCCGCTGGTCTCGCGGCCGGGGACGAGCACCGGGCGGGTCGGGCCGTCCGGTGCCGGCGCGGTGCTGGTGGCCAGCTGGAAGATGCCGCCGCGGCCGTTCACCGAGCGCACCGAGACGTTGTACTCGCCCGGGTCCAGCACCTGCGACAGGCGCGCGTTGACCGCGCCGCCGCCATCATCGTCGGTGAGCGTGAAATCGGCGCCCTGCAGGGTCAGGAACGGATCGATGTCGCGGCTGCTGGCATCGAACTGCACGCGGCGGCGCTCCGGCAGGGAGAACACGAAGCTGCGGGTCTGGTCGGCGCCGACGAAGCTGCTGGCCAGGCCTTCCAGCGGCAGCGCGCTGCCGTCCTCGAACACCAGGCCTTCCGGGAAATCGGCCCGTTCCACGCCCAGGTAGAACGCACCGCCGTTGCGCGAGAAGGCGTTGGCGGTGAGCGTGTAGCGTCCCGGCTGCAGCGGCGCCACCAGCCGCGAGTCGGTGCCGTTGCCGCCATCGTCGTCTTCCAGCGTCACGCCGTTGCCGCTCAGTTCCAGGCGGGTATCGAACGCGTCCGATTCCAGCGAGACGGTGTACAGGCCGGGCGCGTCGACCTGCAGGGTGTAGGTCTGGCGCTCGCCGACCAGCCAGTCGGTGATGCGCTGGCCGGCCGCCAGCGGCTTGCCGTCATAGGCGACGATCGGCGTGGCGGTGAGGTGGAACGGGCCGAACGCGCGGGCATCGGCGCCGCTGACCGCGATCAGGTATGGGCCGGCCTTGTCGGCGCGCACGCTGAGCTGGGCGCCTTCGCCGCAGCCGCATTCGGTGCGGCCGACCAGCATGTCGCGGTGGAACACCGCCAGCGTGCCGTTGAGCGGGCCGTCCAGCTTCAGCGATACCGCCTGGCCGGCCGCCAGTTGCAGGCTGAACAGCTGGCTGCGGCTGCCGTCGCTGTAGTTGAGTGCGGTGGCCGAGGTGATTTCACCCGCGGCTTCGCCGTTGCCGGGGAGCGGGCGGATGGTGGGGGCGGCATGGACGGGGGCGTTCAGGCCGGCGGCGATGGCGAGGGTCAGCAATCCAGCTGCGAGTCGCTTCACGGTGGTTTTCCTTGGTCTGTTGCAGGGGGACGGCCACTGCCGGACGCGACGTGCGCGAACCGACGGTACGTGTGGCCGGTGGGAAGCGTCCCGGTGGCGGGCGCGTGCGCGCCACCGGGGCGCGCTTCAGTTCGCGGCCGCCTCGGCCGCCGCGTCGGCAGCGTCCTTGCGGTTGCTGTTGGCCGGCGTGGCGGGGGCGCCGCCCAGGTCGGTGGTCTCCAGCTCGAACACGCCCTGCTGGCTGCCGAAGCTGGAGACGGTCACGCTGTAGCGGCCCGGGCCCAGGCGCAGTCCCAGCCGCGCGTTGGTGCCGTTGCCGCCATCGTCGTCCTCGGCATCGATGCCGGGGCCGCTGATGCGCAGTACCGAATCGAAGTTGTCGGCGATGGCATCGAACTGCAGGTGGCGCGCGGCGTCCAGGTCGAGGACGAAGCTGCGGCGCCCGCGCGAATCGACCATGCCCTGCGCGGTCTGGCCGATCACCAGCGCACTGCCGTCGCGGATGATCAGGTCCTTGTCGACCGGGGTCAGGGCGACCTTCAGCTTGAACGCGCCGGTGCTGCCGTTCAGCGACGAGGTGCCGATGGTGTAGTCGCCCGGCTCCAGGTAGGCGCGGATCCGGGCATCGAGGTTGCCGCCGCCGTCGTCGTCCTCGATATCGACGCCGCGGCCGCTCAGGCGCAGGTAGGCATCGAGCGCCCCCGATTCCATGGTGACGGTGTAGATGCCGGCCTTGTCGACCTTGAGCGCGTAGTCCTGCTTGTCGCCCACGAGCCAGTCGATGGCTTCGCCACCGGCGCCCAGTGGCTTGCCGTCGTAGGGAGTGACCTGGCTGCTCTTGAGCTTGAACGGCCCGAATGCGTCCGCGCTGGCGCTGTTCACCGCCACCAGGTAGGTGCCGTCCTTCGGTGCCTTGAACGCCAGGCTGACCTCGCCGGTGCCGGCCTCGCCCTCGTAGCCGCGCGAGGACGCGCTGGCCAGCAGGCTCTGGCCGTCGAACACCGACAGCTGGCCGTCGAGCGCGCCGCCGAGCTCCAGGGCCACGGCCTGGCCGCTCTTCAGGGTCACCCGGTAGCCCTGGTGGCGGCTGCCATCGTTGTAGTTCAGGCGGCTGGAGGAGGTGATTTCACCGGAGACGCTGTCGCCGACGGCCAGGCTGGGATCGGTGTCGCCGCCGCTGCCGCCACCGCCGCCGGGCTTCTGGCAGGCGGCCAGGGCCAGGGTGAGGGAAAGGGCTGCGAACAGGCGGGTGGGGCGTGTATTCAAGCGAGAGTCCTTGATCGGTTGAAAGGGCCGCGCCGCGACGCGGCTGGCCTGAATTCTACCGGCAAGCGCGCGGGCTTCCCCGCGGATCGGTCCCGCTTCCGGCATCGCCGACGGCACCGGTGCGCGATGCTAGAATCGCCGGCTTGTCCGCACCTGCATGGACCGACCATGATCGAACTGAATCCGATCCGCCAGCGAATCACCGATCTGACCGATCGCGTGGTCTCGCTCAGGGGGTATCTTTGACTACGACGCCAAGAAAGAGCGTCTTGAGGAAGTAACCCGGGAGCTGGAAAGCCCCGATGTCTGGAACAACGCCGAATACGCGCAGAACCTGGGCCGCGAACGCGCCAGCCTGGAGAAGACCGTGCTCGGCATCGCCAGCGTGCTCGACGGCATGGCCGAGTGCGGCGAACTGCTGGACCTGGCCGAGAGCGAGCAGGACGAGGACACCGCGTTGGCGGTGGTCGCGGACCTGGACAAGTACCAGGCGCAGATCGAGAAGCTGGAGTTCCAGCGCATGTTCTCCGGCCAGATGGACTCGGCCAACGCCTTCGTCGACATCCAGGCCGGCGCCGGCGGCACCGAGGCCCAGGACTGGGCCGAGATCCTGCTGCGCATGTACCTGCGCTGGGCCGAGAGCCGCGGCTGGAAGACCGAACTGCTGGAAGTCTCCGGCGGCGAAGTGGCCGGCATCAAGTCGGCGACGTTCCGCGTGGAGGGCGATTTCGCCTACGGCTGGCTGAAGACCGAGATCGGCGTGCACCGCCTGGTGCGCAAGAGCCCGTTCGATTCGGACAACCGCCGTCACACCAGCTTCACCTCGGTGTTCGTGTCGCCGGAAGTGGATGACAACATCGACATCCAGATCAATCCGGCCGACCTGAAGACCGACGTGTACCGCTCCTCGGGCGCCGGTGGCCAGCACGTCAACAAGACCGAGTCGGCCGTGCGCATCACCCACGTCCCCAGCGGCGTGGTGGTCGCCTGCCAGACCGAGCGCAGCCAGCACGCCAACCGCGACCGCGCGATGAAGATGCTGGCCGCCAAGCTGTACGAGCTGGAGATCCAGAAGCGCAACGCCGAGAAGGACGCGGTGGAGGCCACCAAGTCCGACATCGGCTGGGGCAGCCAGATCCGCAACTACGTGCTGGACCAGAGCCGCATCAAGGACCTGCGCACCGGCATCGAGCGCAGCGACACCCAGAAGGTGCTCGACGGCGACCTGGACGAGTTCGTCGAGGCCAGCCTCAAGTCCGGCCTGGAAGCCGGCTCCAAGCGCATCGACGCGTAACCCGCGCGGCCGCGATGGCGGCCGCGCATTCGCCTTGCCGCCCGTCCATCGGCATGATGGCCGGGCCTGTTTCCTCCCCCGCAACCACCAAGCCAACGCCATGAACGACCAGACCCCCGCGCCGCAGCCCCCCGTCGACGAGAACAGCCTCATCGCCGAGCGCCGCGCGAAACTCACGGCGCTGCGCGGGCAGGGGATCGCCTACCCGAACGACTTCCGCCGCGAACACTTCGCCGGCGCGCTGCAGGCCGAGTTCGCCGATGCCGGCATCTGGACCGCCGAGGCGCTGGAAGCCTCCGGCCGTACCGTGAAGATGGCCGGCCGGCTGATGGCCAAGCGGATCATGGGCAAGGCCAGCTTCGCCCAGATCCAGGACGAATCCGGCCGCATCCAGCTGTTCCTGCAGGCCACCGCGCTGGACGAGGCCTATGCCGCGTTCAAGGGCTGGGACGTGGGCGACATCATCGCGGTCGAGGGCGGCCTGACCCGTACCAAGACCGGCGAGCTGTCGGTCAAGGCGACCGCGCTGCGGCTGCTGACCAAGTCGCTGCGCCCGCTGCCGGACAAGTGGCATGGCCTGGCCGACGTCGAGCAGCGCTACCGTCAGCGCTACGTGGACCTGATCGTGACCCCGGAGTCGCGCGAGGTGTTCATCAAGCGCTCCAGGATCATCCGCGCCATGCGCGCCTGGCTGGACGCGCGCGACTTCCTCGAAGTCGAGACGCCGATGATGCATTACATCCCCGGTGGCGCCACCGCCAAGCCGTTCACCACCCACCACAACGCGCTGGACCTGGATCTGTACCTGCGCGTGGCCCCGGAGCTGTACCTCAAGCGCCTGGTGGTCGGTGGCCTGGAGCGGGTGTACGAGATCAACCGCAACTTCCGCAACGAGGGCGTGAGCACCCGCCACAACCCGGAATTCACCATGATGGAGCTGTACGAGGCCTACGCCACGTACAACGAGGTGATGGACCTGACCGAGGGCGTGATCCGCGACGTGGCCCGGCAGGTGCTGGGCACCACCACGGTGGAGTGGGATGGCGCCAGCATCGACCTGGCCCCGGCCTTCCGCCGCTGGCGCATGGATGAGGCGGTCCGCCACCACAATCCGGAAATCAGCGTCGCCGACTGCACCGACCGCGACGCCCTGCTGCGCCATTGCGAGCGGCTGAAGATCAAGGTCAAGCCGTCCTGGGGCTGGGGCAAGCTGCTGCTGGAGATCTTCGAAGCCACGGTCGAGTCCACCCTGGTGCAGCCGACCTTCATCACCGACCACCCGGTGGAGGTGTCGCCGCTGGCCCGCGCCAGCGACACCGAGCCCGGCTATACCGACCGCTTCGAACTGTTCATCAACGGCAAGGAGATCGCCAACGGCTTCTCCGAGCTGAACGACCCCGAGGACCAGGCCGCGCGCTTCCAGGCGCAGGTGGAGGCCAAGCAGGGGGGGGACGACGAGGCCATGCACTACGACTCGGACTACATCCGCGCCCTGGAATACGGCATGGCACCGACCGGCGGGCTGGGCATCGGCATCGACCGCCTGGTGATGATGCTGACCGGCCGCGCCTCGATCCGCGACGTGCTGCTGTTCCCCTACATGCGCCCCGAGAACTGAGGGCAGGGCAGGCCCGCCCGGTGCCGTGCGCCGGCGTCCGGGCACCCCCCGGGCGTGGGTGTATTGCAGGGCCGGCGCATGCAGTTGATGATGCGATGTCGGCCGGACCGCGCCCGCTGGGGGCGGTGAGGAGGCGCGGCGTGCCGGGAGCCTATCTTCCCGGCAACAGCGGTTTCATCGGACAGACAGTCACATGCGCTTGGAAATCGTCATCGTCGACGACCAGACATCGGCCCGCAGCATGGTGCGGCATGTGCTGGAAGACATCTCGCCGGAACTGGGCGTGTACGACTTCGCCGATCCGCTGGAGGCGCTGGTCTGGTGCCAGTCGCACGATACCGACCTGCTGCTGCTCGACTACCGCATGCCGAACATGGACGGGCTGGAGTTCGCCCAGCGCTTCCGGCGCCTGCCCGGCAACCGCGACGTCCCCATCGTGCTGATCACCGTGGTCGGCGACGAACCGCTGCGGCAGAGCGCGCTGGAGGCCGGGGTCATCGATTTCCTGGTCAAGCCGATCCGCCCGCGCGAACTGCGCGCGCGCTGCAACAACCTGCTGCAGCTGCGGCGCCACAGCCAGAGCGTGCGCCAGCGGGCGTTGTCGCTGGAACAGCGGCTGCTGGCGAGCATGCACGAGGTCGAGGAGCGCGAGCGCGAGACCCTGTCGCGGCTGGCGCGCGCCATCGAGTACCGCGACGCCGGCACCAGCGCCTTCCTCGAGCGCATGGCCCACGTCGCCGGGCTGATCGCCGACGAACTGGGCCTGCCCAGCGAAGACGTGCGCACCATCGAGATGGCCGCGCCGCTGCACGACATGGGCAAGATCGCCATTCCCGACTCCATCCTGCTCAAGTCCGGCAAGCTGGACGAGGACGAGCTGGCGATCATGCGCCGCCATCCGCGCATCGGCCACGAGCTGCTCAGCGGCAGCAACAACCGCTTCATCCAGGTGGGCGCGACCATCGCCCTGCGTCATCACGAGCGCTACGACGGCAGCGGCTATCCTGATGGCCTGGAGGGCGAGGACATCCCGCTGGAAGCACGCATCGTGGCGGTGGCCGACGTGTTCGACGCACTGCTGTCGCCGCGCCCCTACAAGGAAGCCTGGTCGATGGACGCCGCACTTGCCTACCTCTATGCCCAGCGCGGGCGCCTGTTCTGCCCGCGCTGCGTCGATGCCCTGCTGCAGGCGCGCGAGCGCCTGGAGCAGGTCTGCGCCCGCTACTCGGCTGCGTTCCCGAGACCGGAAGCCTGACATGACAAGCGCGTTCGCCTGGCTCCGCCAGCGCCTGCGGCAACGCGGGGACAGCGAGCACGCGCAGGCGCTGGTGCGCATCGTGATGATCGCGCTGATCCTGTGTTACGTGCTGTTGTCGGCCAACCGCTGGAGCCTGCCGCCGGGGCAGCTGCGGCTGGTGATCACCCTGATCCTGATCGCGCAGGGGCTGTCGCTGGTGCTCATGGGCTGGCTGCTGTGGAAGCCCGGGCGTTCGGACCTGCGCCGCATCCTCGGCATGGTCGACGACTACGCGCTGATGTGCACGGCGATGAGCGCCATCGGCGAGCCGATGGCCTGCATCTACGTGGTGGTGATGTGGGTGACCGTGGGCAACGGCATGCGGTTCGGCAACCGCTACCTGATGCTGGCCGTGGTGATGGCCACTGCCAGTTTCGGCATCACCCTGGCGCTGAGCGACTACTGGCAGCGCAATCTGGCGCTGGGCATCGGCCTGCTGGTCGGGCTGGCGGCCATCCCGCTGTACTTTTCCAGCCTGCTGCGGCAGTTGACCCGGGCCATGGCCGAGGCGCGCCGCGCCAGCGATGCCAAGAGCCGCTTCCTGGCCAACATGAGCCACGAGTTCCGCACCCCGCTCAATGGCCTGTCCGGCATGACCGAACTGCTCGCCACCACCCGCCTGGACGAGGAGCAGCGCGAGTGCCTGGGGACGATCCAGGCCTCGGCGCGGACCCTGCTGGCGCTGGTGGAGGAGGTGCTCGACATCTCCGCGATCGAGGCCGGCAAGCTGCGCATCAACGCCCGCGACTTCTCGCTGGCCGAGCTGGTGCACTCGATCGGCCTGATCCTGGCGCCGCAGGCGCGCGCCAAGCGCCTGGACTACCGGGTGTTCGTCGAATCCGGGGTGCCCGACGGGCTGCATGGCGACGTCGGCCACCTGCGCCAGATCCTGCTCAACCTGGCCGGCAATGCGGTCAAGTTCACCGACCATGGCCAGGTGGAAATCCGGGTATCGGTGAGCCAGTCGGGCGAGGGGCTGCCGCTGCGGCTGCGCTTCGAGATCCTCGATACCGGCATCGGCGTGCCGCCTTCGCTGCGGCCGCGGCTGTTCGACGCCTTCGAACAGGCCGACGTGTCCATGGCCCGGCGCCATGAGGGAACCGGGCTGGGTACGGCCATCGCCAAGGGCCTGGCCCAGGCCATGGGCGGCGACATCGGCTACCGCGAGAACCTGCCGGCCGGCAGCTGCTTCTGGGTGGAACTGCCGCTGGGACGGGCCCTGGCGCCGGTCGTGGCCGACGGCGGCCCGGCCGCGGGCGCCGAACCGGTGGCCGCCGAAGACCCCGGCAACGTCATCGCCTTCACCGATCCGTTCCGCCGCCACCGCGCGCGCGTGCGCAGCCTGGACATCCTGGTCGCCGACGACCACGAGGCCAACCGCATGGTGCTGCAGCGGCTGCTGCAGAAGGCCGGCCACCGCGTCACCTGCGTGCATGGCGCCGAGGAGGCGCTCGACGCGATGGCCGCGCGCGAGTTCGACGTGGCCATCACCGACCTGCACATGCCGGGCATGAGCGGCCTGGACCTGCTCAGGCAGCTGCGGGTGATGCAGGCCGGCGGCGGCCCGCGCACGCCGGTGGTGATCCTCAGCGCCGACGTCACGCCCGAGGCCATCCAGCGCTGCAACCAGGCCGGCGCGCATGCATTCATGGCCAAGCCGGTGGTCGCGGCCAGGCTGCTGGAAACGATGGCCGACATCGCCAGCGGCGCGGCGGCGGGTACCCGCGACATGGCCGCGGTGATCCCCACCTTCGCCGATGGCGACGCCGTGCTCGATACCGGCGTGCTCGACGAGCTGACCGCGCTGGGCATGGGCAAGGGTTTCGAACGCGAGTTCGTGCGCCAGTGCCTGGAAGACCTGGAGAGCGGCATCGGCGCCTTGCCCGGCGACGCGCAGGGCGAGGACTGGGCGCGCCTGCGCGAACACGCCCATGCGATCAAGGGCGTGGCCGCCAACCTGGGGTTGCTGAAAGTCGCCCGGCAGGGGGGAGAGTTGATGCGCATGGCCGACTGGCAACTCAAGGGCGAATGGAAACCGCTGCACGCACGCATCGGTGCCGCGCTGCTGGAGGGGCGCCAGGCGCTGGATGCGCGCGCCCAGGGGCGCGCGCAATCGCACGACGACGTGACCGGCTGAGCTCCATCGCCGTCCCGCTGCCGTTCAACTCCGCACCTGGCCGCTGCGGCGGGTCTGCGCCTTGACCAGCCGGTCCATGGTGCGCAGCGACTTCTCGTCCAGCGCCAGCGCCGCATCCACCCAGACCCGGGTGATGTCCATCAGCTCCTGGTAGTCGACCCGGTTGGAAATGCCGCGTACCGCGTTCATCGCCAGGTACGACTGCGGGATGCGCTGCTGCTGGCGGATCAGGTCGTTGACCGCCTGTTCGCCCTGGCCGCGCGGTACCAGGATGTCGACCACGCCCATGGCGTGCATTTCCTCGGCGCTGTACACCCGGCCCTCCAGGATGATGCGCTCGGCCAGCTGCGGAGACACGCGCCGGCTCAGGAAGTTGTAGGCGCCCATGCCCGGGAACAGGCCGAACAGCACTTCCGGCAGGCCCATGCCGACGCCTTCCTCGGCGACGATGGTGTGGCAGGACAGGGCCATTTCCAGGCCGCCGCCGAGCGCGTCGCCCTGCAGCAGGGCGATGGTGCGGAAGCTGCCGTCCAGGCCGGCATGGAAGCGGTACACGCCATCGACGCAGCTGCGCGCGTAGCGCAGCAGGCCGTCGCCGTCGCGCGCACGGATCAGGGCGGAGAACACGTCCAGGTCGCCGCCGAGGTTGAACGCGTCGGCCGCCGACGCCAGGACCAGGTGGCGCAGGCGCTCGGGCCTGGCCTGCGGGTCGCCGGTGATGCCGTCCAGATAGGCGTGCATCTCGGTCATCAGCGGTTTGCGGAAGCAGGGGCGCACGCCGGGGCCGGCGTCGGCGTGCATGTGCAGCCAATGCACGTCGCCGGCGGCGGCGTCGTGCACGCGGATGGTGGAGTAGGGGGTGGCGTAGGAGGTGGCGGGGGTGCCGACAGGCAACAGTTCGATCGCGTTCATGGGCTGGGTCCTTGCAGGAGGCCCGCAGAATCGGAAGCGTGGGCGGCGGGCCGGACGCTGGCACTCCGCGATCCTACACGCGGCGGGCGCCACGAATGCGCAAAGGCCCCGCCGGAGCCGGCGGGGCCTTCATGGAAACGGCGGGGGCGGCGGGCTTCAGCCGGCCGGCGGGGCGTCGCGCAGTTCGCGGCGCAGGATCTTGCCGACGTTGGTCTTGGGCAGCTCCTTGCGGAACTCGACGATGCGCGGATGCTTGTAGCCGGTCAGGTTGGCGCGGGCGAACTCCTTGACCTGCTCCTCGGTCAGGTTCGGGTCCTTCTTGACGATGACCACCTTGACCACCTCGCCGGACTTCTCGTTCGGCACGCCGACCGCGGCCACTTCCAGGACCCCCGGCATCATCGCGATCACGTCCTCGACCTCGTTCGGGTACACGTTGAAGCCGGACACCAGGATCATGTCCTTCTTGCGGTCGACGATGTAGAAGAAGCCCTTCTCGTCCATGCGCGCCATGTCGCCGGTATGCAGCCAGCCGCCGGCGTCCATCGCCTTGGCGGTCTCGTCGGGGCGGTGCCAGTAGCCCTTCATCACCTGCGGGCCGCGGATGCACAGCTCGCCGACTTCGCCGACGGCGAGCATGTTGCCGTCGTCGTCCTTCACGCAGGCATCGGTGGAGGGGATGGGCAGGCCGATGGCGCCGTTGTACTCGGCCAGGTCCAGCGGGTTGATGCAGGCCGCTGGCGAGGTTTCGGTCAGGCCGTAGGCTTCCACCAGGGTGGTGCCGGTGATCTTCTTCCAGCGCTCGGCCACCGCCCGCTGCACCGCCATGCCGCCGCCCAGGGTGACCTTGAGCGAGGAGAAATCCACGTCCTCGAAGCCCGGCGTGTTGAGCAGGCCGTTGAACAGCGTGTTGACGCCGGTGATGGCGGTGAAGCGGTTGTTGCGCAGCTCCTTGACGAAGCCCTTCATGTCGCGCGGATTGGTGATCAGGTGGTTCAGGCCGCCCAGCTTCATGAAGACCAGGCCGTTGGCCGTCAGCGCGAAGATGTGGTACAGCGGCAGCGCGGTGATGATCACTTCCTCGCCGGGCTTGACCCCCGAGGCCGAGATCCACGCCGAGGCCTGCTGCATGTTCGCCACCAGGTTGCGGTGGGTGAGCATGGCGCCCTTGGCCACGCCGGTGGTGCCGCCGGTGTACTGCAGGAAGGCGATGTCGTCGTGGTTGATCTCCACCGGAGGCAGGGCATGGCGCGCGCCCAGGCGCAGCGCTTCGCGGAAGCGGATCGTGCCCTTGATGCGGTAGTCCGGCACCATCTTCTTGACGTACTTGAGCACGAAATTGACGATCGCGCCCTTGGGGAAGCCGAGCATGTCGCCCAGCCCGGTGGTGATCACCTGCTTGACCGGGGTCTCGGCGATGACCTGCTGCACGGTGTCGCCGAAGTTGTCCACCACCACCAGCGCCGAGGCGCCGCAATCGACCAGTTGGTGCTTCAGCTCGCGCGGGGTATAGAGCGGGTTGACGTTCACCACGGTCAGGCCGGCGCGCAGGATGCCGAAGGTGGCGATCGGGTACTGCAGGCAGTTGGGCATCATCACCGCCACGCGGTCGCCCTTCTTCAGCTGCAGCTCGCCCAGCAGGTAGGCGGCGAACTGGGTCACCAGGGCGTCGGCCTGGCCGTAGGTCAGCACCTTGCCGAAATTGGAGTAGGCGGGGCGATCGCGGAACTTGGCCACGGAAGCATCGAACACCGCGGCCACGGAGCGGAATTCATCGACGTCGATCTCGGCAGGCACGCCAGCGGGGTAACTCTGCAGCCAGGGACGTTCCAGATTCATTTTCCCCTCCAGGAAATGGTTGTGGTCTAGTGGGCATGGCGGCCGTGCACCATGGGGGCCATTGCCGCAGCATACCGTCCAGAATGGAAAAGGCGAAGGGAGCGATGATCCGAACGGTCTTCAACTGCGCGCGTATTGCGCTGATCGTGCTGGCCGTCGGCGCCTGCGCGCGGCAGGCACCGGAGCAGCGCCTGCGCGACACGGTGGCGCGGATGCAGGCTGCGGTGGAGCAGGGCAGTCCGCGGGATTTCATGGCGCACGTGGCTGCCGACTTCATCGGCAACGACAGCCTGGACCGTGCCGGCCTGGAGCGGCTGCTGCGCGGGCAGTTGCTGCTCAACGCCCGGGTCGGCGCACGCACCGGCCCGCTGCAGGTGGCGATGGGACAGGGCGGTACCGCCACGGTCCGCTTCAGCGTGCTGCTCACCGGCGGCGATGGCCGCTTCCTGCCCGAGCGCGGGCAACTGCAGCAGGTCACCAGCCACTGGCGGGACAAGGACGGGCAGTGGCAGCTCTACAGCGCGACGTGGTCGCCGGCCGGTGGGTAGAACCGCCGCGGACGTGGGTGGGCACGGGGGCGAGTGCGGATCCGGTGACCCGAGGGTGCGCCGCGGCGGCACGTAGTGACGATTAGTGGCGATACACGGCATGCCGCGACGCCAGCTGGCCAGATGCGGCGCGACGGGGTGCCAGCGTCGCGATTCCGTCCTTGGACAGCTACCTGAATGGAGCCCCGGCCGCGGGCGGTGTCGTCATGCGCCAATCGCACCGGGCTGTTTATCCTGCCTGCGCAATCCACGCTGGCACGGCCGGCCCTAGACGGAGATTCCCCCGATGAGCACCCGCACCGTTATCCGCAACCTTTCCATCGGCCTGGTGAGCGCCGCCGTGCTGTCGGCCTGCGCCACCGGCGGCTCCTATGTGCAGAGTGATCCGTACGGCAACCCCACCCAGCAGCAGAACCGCACCGGCAAGGGGGCCCTGATCGGTACCGCCATCGGCGTGGCCGCCGGCCTGCTCAGCGGCGACAACGCCACCGAGCGCCGCCAGCGGGCCATGGTCGGCGCCGGCATCGGCGCGCTGTCCGGCGCGGCCATCGGCAACTACCAGGACCGCCAGGAGCGCGCCCTGCGCGAGCGCACCGCCAACACCGGCATCGACGTGCAGCGCCAGGGCGACAACATCACCCTGAACCTGCCCGACGGCATCACCTTCGATTTCAACAAGACCGCGCTCAAGCCGCAGTTCTACGGCGCCCTCAATGGCGTGGCCGCGACCCTGGCCGAGTACAACCAGACCATGATCGAAGTGGTCGGCCACACCGACAGCATCGGTACCGACGCGGTCAACAACCGCATCTCCAAGGAACGCGCCGATGCCGTGGCCGCCTATCTCGCCGCACAGGGCGTGCAGCGCGAGCGCATCGAGACCCTGGGCGCCGGCAAGAACTACCCGATCGCCAGCAACGACACCGATGCCGGCCGCGCGCAGAACCGCCGCGTCGAGATCCGCGTCATCCCGCTGCGTTCGTGACCGTCGCGTAGTCCGTACCCCGGAAGAGCCGCGCATGCGGCTCTTTCCTTTTCCGCCGGGGGCGCTTGCGTTCAGCCCAGGTCGTCGGCGATCACCACGCTGTTGCGGCCGTTGCCCTTGGCCAGGTACAGCGCCGCGTCGGCGCGCGAGAACCAGTCCTGCCAGTACTGCTCGCCGGCGTACATGGCCGCGCCCAGCGAGATGGTGATGCCGCCGCCGGGGCCGTGCAGCGATTGCTGGACCGATTCGCGCACCCGCTCGGTGAAGCTGGCCAGTGCGTCGCGGTTGCCGGCCTCGGCCAGGATCACGAACTCCTCGCCACCGAAGCGGAAGACCCTGTCCTGCTCGCGCAGCTCCAGCCGCAGGATCGCCGCCAGCTCGACCAGCGCATTGTCGCCGGCGGTATGCCCGTAGTGGTCGTTGACGTCCTTGAAGTGGTCGATGTCCAGGATCACCAGCGCACTCCGGAAACGCCCGTTGCGGGCGCTGCCGATCTGCTGCATCAGGGTCTTTTCCAGCGCGCGGCGGTTAGGCAGGCCGGTCAGCTCGTCGAGCGAGGCCAGTAGTTCGAGCCGCGTGCGGTCGCCCTGCAGGCGCCGCGAGAAGTGGAAGCCGAAAGCCATGATCAGGCCCATCACCACCAGCGCCTGGATATCGAGCGCGGGGGCGCGCAGCACCCCCGGTATCGCCAGCAGGCCGGCCACCAGCAGCAAGTTCGCCGGCGTGGCGATGCGATTGTGGACCAGGAAGAAATTGGCCATCAGCGCCAGCAGCGACCAGGGCAGGGCGCGCTGGCCCAGCTCGCCGGCAGCGAGCAGGCACCCGGCCACGTTCACCAGGCACAGCAGCAGGCCGGCGCTGGACAGTTGCACGGCATGCTTGTGCACCAGCCAGGTGGCGACCGCGGCCGGCGTCGCGCAGGCCAGCGCCGCCAGTGACTGCAACGGCAGCCGCTGCCATGCCAGCCAGCCGGCGAACACCATCAAAGCCAGCGTGGCGACCGGGGCGATGGTACGCAGCGGTATGCTGCGCAGTTCGCGTGGCAGCGAGGGGGGCGTCGGCGTTCCGGCGGCAGGTTTCATGGCGTTGGCAACATAGCAAGTAAGAGGGCGTTGTTCTTTCACCCAGTGCGCATCTTCAGCATGCATTCGGCAGGCCGCCCGCCATGCGGCCCCGGTTGCCGGCCGCGGCAGGCCCCCATCAGGCGATACCCCTTGCTTCTGGCCCATCCGTCGGCCACCCGCGCGGTGCTAGATTCGGCTGCCACCGGCCTGCGGCCGGCGTCTTTCCAGCGCATGAGGGAAACCATGAGCATCCGTTGCACCGCCTGGTCCGCGGCACTGGCCGCGACCGCCACCACCTTGTTGCTCAGCATGCCTGCGCATGCCGAATACGCCAAGCCGCCGGCCGAACTGTTGAAGGTACTGACGGCGCCGCCACCGCCGATGCCCAGCGTCGACCCCACCGGCAAGCGCCTGCTGCTGACCACCAGCCAGACCTATCCGTCGATCAGCCGCGTCGCGCGGCCCTACCTGAAACTGGCTGGCCTGCGCCTGGAGCCGGGCAACCGCAGCCGCCACGATACCCCGGGCGGCTACGGTATTCCCGCCTGCGTCGCCGACTTCACCCTGGTGGACATCGCCAGTGGCGGGCAGGTCCGCGTGCCGCTGCCCGCCGATGCCTGCGCCGGCGGTGCGCTGTGGTCGCCGGACGGCCGGCGCTTCGCCTTCCAGAACGTGGTCGCCGATTCGGTGCAGCTGTGGGTGGGCGATGCCGCCAGCGGCCAGGTCCGGCAGATCCCCGGCGCACGCCTGAACCCCATGTTCGGCAGCACCGTGCAATGGCTGGACGGCGGCAACCGCCTGCTGGTCAAACTGGTGCCGGCCAACCAGGGCCCGGCGCCGGCCGGCGACGACGTCTATGGCCCGGACGTGCAGGAATCGCTCGGTGCCAAGGGCCAGAGCAGCACCTACGAAACCCGCGACACCCTGGCCAGCGCCCATGACGAACGCCTGTTCGCTTACTACGGCCAGTCGCAGCTGGCGGTGGTCGATGCCGGCTCCGGCAAGCTCCGCCCGGTGGGCGCACCGCAGCTGTACAACGGGGTCAACGGCGCGCCCGATGGCGTGCACGTGCTTACCCAGACGCTCAAGCCGCCGTTCTCGCATGCGGTCACCTACCAGCGCTTCGCCTACGACGTGGATGTGCTGGACGTGGCCACCGGCAGCCACGTGCGCATCGCCTCGCTGCCGCTGGCCGAGCGCGTGCCGGTACACGGCGTGCCCGAAGGCCCGCGCGATTTCGACTGGCGCGCCACCGACCCGGCCACCCTGGTATGGGCCGAGGCGCTGGACAAGGGCGACTGGAACGTCAGCGTGCCGCAGCGCGACCGGCTGATGCTGCAGTCGGCGCCGTTCACCGCCGCGCCGCGCGAAATCGCCCGCACCACCCAGCGCTACGCCGGCTTCGACTGGACCGCGCAGCCGCAGCGCAGCTTCCTCAGCGAGTACGACGAGAACCGTCACTGGCGGCAGACCCGCATCGTCGACATCGACGACCCGAAGCAGGCCGCGCGCCTGCTGTGGGACCTGTCCAGCGACGAGCTGTATGGCGACCCCGGCAACTTCGTCTACCAGCGCCTGGCCAATGGCGCGATGGTGGTGCGCGAGGAAGACGGCAAGGTGTTCCTGCGCGGGCAGGGCAGTTCGCCGCAGGGCGATCGCCCGTTCCTCGACCGCCTGGACCTGGCCACGCTCAGGAGCGAACGCCTGTTCCGCAGCGCGGCCGATGCCTACGACCAGTTCCTCGGCTTCACCGCCGAACCGGGCCGCTACCTCACCTGGCACCAGTCGGTGATCGACCCGCCCAATGCCTGGCTGCGCGAGCTGGGCGCGCGCGATGCCGCGGCCCGGGAAGGCGAGGCGCAGTACGCCGCCGAAGGCCGCCAGCTGACCCGCGTGGCCGACCCCACCCCGGAGGTGCGGCAGATCCAGAAGCGGCTGGTCACCTACAAGCGCGCCGACGGCATCGACCTGTCCTTCACCCTGTACACCCCGCCGGGCTACACGGAAGGCCAGCGCCTGCCGGCCATCCTCTATGCCTACCCGGCCGACTTCGCCAACAGCGCGCAGGCCGGGCAGGTGTCCGGATCGCAGCAGACGTTCACCCGCCTGGCACCGTACCGACTGATGCTGCTGGCCGGCTACGCGATCATCGACAACGCCTCGTTCCCGATCGTCGGCGACCCGAAGACGGCCTACGACACTTACCTGGAACAGCTCACCGCCGATGCCAGGGCCGCGGTGGACAAGGCCGTCGAACTGGGCGTGGTGGACCGCAACCGCATCGGCGTCACCGGCCACAGCCACGGTGGCCTGATGACCGCCAACCTGATCGCCCACACCGACCTGTTCAAGGCCGGCGTGGCCACCAGCGGCTCGTACAACAAGACCTTCACCCCGTTCGGCTTCCAGAACGAGCGCCGCTCGGTGTGGCAGGCGCAGGATGTGTACCTGAAGGCCTCGCCGTACTTCTATGCCGACAGGATCAAGCTGCCGCTGCTGCTGGTGCATGGCGAGGACGATGCCAACCCCGGCACCGAACCGTTCCAGTCGCGCAAGCTCTACCAGGCGATCCGCGGCAATGGCGGCACCACCCGGCTGGTGATGTTGCCGCACGAACCGCACTGGTACACCGCGCTGGAATCCAATTCGCAGCTGGTGGCCGAGATGCTGGCCTGGTTCGACCGCTACGTGAAGAACGCACCGGCGCAGGCGGCACCGACCCGGTGATCGTGTCGCGCTGATCGTGCATCACCAGGACGCCCGCGCATGCGGGCTTCCTGGTCGCCTGCATGTGCCGGGATCGGAAGGCGCTGCGACGGAGGAAGCGCCTGTCGCGGTTCGCTGGCAGGCACCCTGCACATTGGAGTGTCCGGGATCGATGCGATGGCGCAGACGTGTGTCGAAAACCCGCGAAGAGCCGGGGCGGACTTCGTGTCTGCAGCGACGCCGGCCACGCTGCCGCTGGACCCTCCCGCCATCGATCCGAAGCGGCAAACAGGCCCGGCGATGGCGCGTGGAGGACCGGGTGGAATGTGCCGGTCGATCGCGTGGTTGTGACCGGGCCGTGCCGCCTTGGATGAGCCAGTTGGATTGGCCCGTTGGATTGGCTCGTTGAATCGGCCAGCCGGCGTGCGGACACGACCCCGAATCACTACCGGTCATGTGTTCGGCCATCGTGGAGGGGGCTACCGGCCGGCACGTGGCTTGTCCAGGGCAGGCGCATCACGCAACGTAACCCGACCAACACGTGGATCAAGGCTGGCGACATGAAGAGATTGGCTGCCCTGCTGTTGCTGCTTCCGGCTTGCGCGCTCGCGCATGCGGCGCATCCGGCCCCCGTGCCGACGCAGGAGATACATGGGGAAAGGCTGGACCAGTTCCTCAGCTATGTGGAAGACAACAATGGCGGTATTGGCAGCATCTCCATCTTCAAGGGCGGCCGCGAGGTCTATGCCAGGAGCTTCGGGCAGAACCGCCTGCCTGGCTTTGCCCATGACGCGGACAGCAGGTACCAGATCGCGTCGGTGACGAAAATGGTAACGGCGATACTGGTGTTCAAACTGGTCGAGGATGGGCGGTTGAGCCTGGATGACAGGCTGTCCGACTTCCTGCCCGACATGCCGTCATCGCGGAAAATCACCGTCAGGAACCTGCTGGAGCACAGCAGTGGCCTGGGGAATTTCGCGGTGAGGAACGGCACGGTCTGGGTGGTCGACGAAGTCGGCGAGCCGGAGATCCTGGAGGAGATAAAGCGGCAGGGCGTGGCCTTCGAGCCCGGCGAACGCGTCGCTTATTCCAACTCGGCCTATTTCCTGCTGCGCATGATCCTGGAGCAGAAACATGGGCGCGCCTACCACGAGATCGTCGCACGCGAGATCGCAGAACCGCTTGGCCTGGGCAGCCTGGCGTCGGTCGGGTCGCATCCCGCCAATACCTTCAAGTCCTATGCATTCGCGGGGCAGTGGCAGGAGATCAAGGATATCGCCTATACCAACGTGATCGGCGTGGGCGACATCGCCAGCACCACCCGGGATCTGGATGTGCTGATCACCCGCCTGTTCCAGTACGGGATCCTGCGCAGGGAGACCCTGGAGCAGATGAAGCCGGCGCTGGGCAGCGGCTGGGGAAGGGGATTGGCGGAATTCACGTACGGAGAGAACCGTTTTCTCGGCCATGCCGGCGACGTGCTCGGCTCCCATTCGCGGGTCATCTACAACCCGGCCGATGAGCTGGCCATCGCCTACTCGACCAATGGCGAGCGCATTCCGACCAATGCGTTCCTGGAAACCGTCGTGGGCATCGTCTATGGCGATGAGGTCGTGTTTCCGCAGATCAGGTAGCCGCCGCCGTAGCAGGACGGCGGGGCGCGACCTGCCCCGCGCGGCGTTGGATGGCGGCGGTTGGACGCGCGCCGCCAATGCCTCCGTCGATGGGCAACGGATGCCGTTGCCGGCAACGGCACGCGTCCGCTGCGCCGGTGAGCTGGTGGTGCGCGTCGAGCCGCCGTTGTTCCCTCAAGCGGCGGCATCGGATGCAGTGCGGGATGAAGCGCGAAGACGCCAGGGCGGTCGCGGGCGCCGCGCGCGGAACATGTACCTGTCCTCGCCGATGGACCCGGGGAGTCGATGACGTTGCCTGGCGACTCGCCGTTGCAGTCAGGGCTCATCCATCAACGCTGAATACCGGCCTTCAATTACCCGCAATCACCTCAGACAGGTTCGTGATGGCGTGTCGGGATGCTGCGCATTGCACGGTGAATTGCCGGATTGGAAGCGTGATTCCAGCATGTTTCCGCATCTTCACAGTCCATCCACGTGCAGCAACATCAGCTGAAGGCATGGTCATTGCTTCTGCGAAAAGGCCGCTATATTCCAAGCTCCCCGACGAAGCAGGAGTGGAATGTTCATGACCCGACAACATCTCAAGAGCGCAGGCATGCTGGGTGTCGCACTCGTCGCCACCCTCGGCCTTGGCGCCTGCGCGACCTACAAGAACGAGTTCGCCAACATCAACAGCCGCCTCGATCAGCTCGACGCGAAGGTGCAGGGCGCGGCGCAGAGCGCTGAATCGGCCAACCAGTCCGCACAGCGCGCCAACCAGCGCCTGGACCAGATCGAGGGCCGCGTCCAGCAGCTCGAATCCGCACCGCGCCGCGCGGCACGCGGTTGATCGTTTCCGCACCCTTCGTGGTGCGTCGATGAAGCCGGGATCCGGTGGCCGTCACCGGCCACTGGATTCCTTCCGCCAGTCAATTGCCGTACCCAGGGAGTCCCCCATACGCATGTACAAACACCCTGCGATCCGTACCGTCCAAGGCGGCGTGCTGGCGATGATGCTGGCCTGCGCGGGCATCGGCGTCACCCACGCCCAGGACGATGCAGGCGCGCAGCCGGCGGCTGCCGTCGATCAGCTGCCGCAGGGACAGGAAGTGTCCGAGACGGTGATCGAACTGGCGGGCTGGGTGGTCGCCAGCCGCGACACCGAAGGCTATCCCTTCGCGATCATGGACAAGGCCGCGGCGCAGATCCTGGTGTTCGGTGGTGATGGCCGCCTGCGTGGCGCCGCGCCTGCGCTGTTCGGCTCGGCGGTCGGGGACCACATCGCCCCCGGCATCGCCGGCCTGGCGCTCCGCGAGATTCCCGGCCGCGACCGCACGACCCCCGCCGGTCGCTTCGTGGGGGGCTACGGCCCCTCGCTCGATGCCGGGCGCGTGTTGTGGGTGGACTACGAGTCCGCGGTGTCGATCCATCCGACCGCAACCGGTGTTCCCGCCGAGCGGCGCCCGGAACGGCTCGCCTCGCCGACGCCGGACGACAACCGCGTCACCCATGGTTGCATCAACGTCTCGCCGGAGTTCTACGAGCAGGTCGTGCGCCAGACGTTCGAGCGTGGCGGCGTTTTCTATATCCTGCCGGACAAGGAACCGCTGGCCGAGGTGTTCCCGGAGTTCGCGCAGAGCCGCCTGGCCACGCAGGGCAACGGGGCAAAGGACGCCGGGCGCGCCCGCCATTGAGGGCCGCGCCGCCACGGTGGCGCCGGCGTGGCGGTTTCGACGCGGTGCATCGGCCTGTGTGGTGTGAGGGCTCATGTGCGTGCGGCGGCTGACGGTCCGCCGCGGCATCGTGACCCTGTCAGCTGCCCACGGCGAATGCGGCGTGATAGCCGACTTCGGCGGCCGGCAGTGCGCCGGCCAGCGGCAACGCCTGGAAGTACTCTGCTGGAACCCCGGGCAACACCAGTCGCGCGCAGGCGCTGAAGCCAAAGCGCGCGTAATAGCGTGGATCGCCCAGCAGCACGCAGCCGGCAGCGTGGCCGGCCTTGAGACGCTCGATGGCTTCGACCATCAGTGCCGAGCCGATGCCGTGGCCTTGCCGGTCCGGACGTACCGAGATCGGGCCCAATCCGTACCAGCCGCAGTCGCCGGAGGACAACGTCACCGGCGACAGTGCGACATGGCCGACGAGCTCATCGCCTTCCAGCGCCACCAGCGAAACGCTCAGCTGCCCGGCTTCGCGCAGCGCATCGACGATGCGGTGTTCGGTGCGGCTGGCATGCGGCGCGTTGGCAAACGCGGCCTCGGTGATGCGGGCGATGGCGTCCACGTCGCCCGGGGTTTCATCGCGGATGCTCAGATTCATGGAGGCTCCGGTGAATGCGTCGCCCTGGCCGTGGTTCCGGTTGCGCAGGGCGGTGCTGGCATGCGCGGGGGGCCGTGGGCGAGGGCTTTGCGTCGCGGCAGGGTGCCGTGGAGGTGGCTCCCTGTCCACACCCGGCTGGCGTTCAGCGTGACGCGGTTGCCGACAGTGCCCAGGCCGCCACCAGCCAGGCGATGCCCATCGCCATGAGCCACATGCCGATTCCGGCAGCCGAGAGCTGGCCCGCGAGCCAGTCCTGCCAGCCGATGCGGAGCAGGGGCGTGCGCGCAAGCGCCAGCCCGGCGGCGCTTGCGCCCACGGACAGCCCCAGCCACAGCGGCCAGCGCAGGTTGCGGCGAGGCGGCAACTGCCGCAGCACCCGGTCGCTGAAGCCATCGTCGGCAACCGGGCCTTCGAATTCGCGGCGCAGGAGCGTGTCCAGGTCGCGCTGTCGTGGATCACTCATGGGTGTGTTTCCTCACTGTCGTCATCGCGCCACGCTGCCAGGCATGCCTTGAGTTTGGCCTTGCCGCGCAAGGCATGGGTCTTGACCGTGCCCAGTGGCATGGCCAGCACATAGGCTGCCTGGTCATGGCTCAGGCCCATCTGCACGCAGTGCAGCAGTACGGCCTGTTCGGCGGCGGACAGGCGCCCCATGCAACGCTGCAGGTCCAACTGCAGGTCGATGCCATGTGCCGGCGCCTGCAGCAGGTCCATGCGTTCCGGTTCCGTGCGCTCGCGCTGCGCGGGCTGGCGGCGCGCCTGCAGGAAGCAGGTGTAGGCGATGCGGTACAGCCATGTCGAGAACTGCGCATCGCCGCGGAACTGCGCCAGCTTGCGCCAGGCCAGCAGAAAGGTCTCCTGGGCCAGGTCGTCGGCCAGGCTGTGGTCGCCATGCAGCAGGCGCCGCAACTGCGCGCGCACCAGGCCCTGGTGCCGCCGTACCAGGTGCTCGAATGCCTGCCGGTCGCCGTGCCGGGCGCGTGCGGCCAGGGCCTGGTCGACGCGCGCGGCCGCGGCATCGTCAGCCACGCACGCCGTCCCGGCGATCCAGGCAGGCGCTGGTCAGGTACCCCAGGCCGGTGGCCAGGGGCAGCAGGCCGATGCCCCACAGCCGGCTGACCGCCAGGCCGCTGTCGAAGCTGCCGGGCAGGGCCAGGAACATCGCCATCAGCCCGAGACCGCCACCGACCAGGACCAGCCCGTGGCGCCGCTGGACGTCGGCCGCGGGCGGCTCCAGCAGTTGTGCGCCCAGGTCCACGCCCTTGTCGGCCAGTGCCAACAGGGCGGTGTAGCGGGCCTGGGCCTGCAGGTAACGGTAGCGCAGCACGATCAGCACGATCAGCACCGGCGCAAGCATGACGACAACGGGAATAAACAGAAAATCCATGGTTATGGCTCCGTGCAACGGTCGGGAGTAGGGGAAGGACGGGAACGGCAGGAAAGCGTGGGGCAGGGGGTCAGGGCCCGGGTGCGCTGGCGGCGAGCAGGTCCGCGATGCGCTCGGCCAGCATCCAGTTCTGGCTCTCCCCCTGGTTGCTGGTCAATGCCACGGTCGCCCCGGTTTCCCAGACCATGGCCAGGTTGGCCGTGGTGCCCTCGATGCCGCCGGCGTGCCCACGGATGTGCCGGCCATGCGACAGCCGCTGGCCGAACCCGGCGGCATAGCCGCCGGGGCCCGCGGGCACCGGGTCGGCGAACATCCGCTCCAGGGTGGCCGGCGTGACCAGTTTGCCCGTGCGCAACGCCTGTGCGAACCGCAGCAGGTCGGCGTTGCTGGAGTAGCCCCCGCCGGCCGGGCCGCCCTTGTAGCCCAGCTTGAGCCAGGCCGCTTTCCAGGTGCTGGAGAAAAGCCCGTCGCGGTAATAGCCGACCGCCAGCCGCGGCACCACCTGGTCGAGCGTGTCGAAACCGCTGTCGTGCATCTGCGCGGGGGCGAAGACGTGGCGCTGCAGGTAGTGGTCATAGGGCTCGGCAGAGGCTTTTTCGACGATGCGGCCGAGCAGCATGTAGCCGGCGTTGCTGTAGTTCCATTGCGTACCGGGTTCGGCGACGCGCGGTTGCCGCGCGATCAGGTCCAGGTAGTCGCCCGGATCGACGAAGCGCTGCGAGTCTGCGAAGTACTCCGGCACCAGGAAATCCCCGAGCCCGGCGGTGTGGTGCAGCAGTTGCCACAGGGTGATCCTGCGCGCACCGGCCTGGTCGGGGTACTCGGGCAGGTGCCGTGCCAGGGTGTCGTCCCACGACAGCTTGCCGGCCTCCACCAGCTGCGCGATGGCCACGGCGGTGAACATCTTGTTGATCGAGCCGATATGGAAGCGGGTGCGGTGATCGGCCGGCACGCCGAAGTTGCGTTCGGCAAGGCCGCGGCATTCGTCGAACACCACGCTGCCGGCCTGCTGCACGGTCAGGCAGCCGGAGAAGTCCTCGTGCTGCGCGAGGCGGTCGAGCGCGCCCTGCAGCAGGCGGGTCAGCCCGGCCCCGGTGGCGCCGCCCTGCGCCGGCCAGCCGGCATACAGCGCCGGATCGTCCATCGGCAATGCCATCGCCTCGGACAACCGTCCCGGGGTGTCCGGATCAGCGGTCAACCACAGCAATGCCGGCCGACCGTCGCGGCGCGCCTTGACGGCGACGCCAAGCACGCCGGGGTGCCGCTTGTCGGCGCGCACATCGAACACCTCCAGCCCGCCGCCGTCGCGTGCCGCCGAGACCAGCCCGGCCACGAACGCGGCCTTGTCCTGGTTGCCGATGGTGTCGGACAGGATGCTGGGCAGCCACTGCTCGAGCTGTGCCGGCGCGGCGTTGTCCACCTGCTGGAGCAGTTGCCGGGCGACGCGGCCCGTGGGGTCGTCCGGCAGCGCCGGGGCGGTATCGGCGGCGGCCAGGGCGGGGCCGGCGAGCGCCAGCAGGGCCGCGGCGCGGCAACCGGCGGCGAGTCGCCGGCCGATCGGGCCCGCACGGTGGGAAGGGGGGCGGTGGGTGTGCATGCGTCCTCGCTGTCATGCCGCCATCGGGCGGGTTCATGGCTTGGATGCAGCGGGTGCGCGGTTTGGATTCAAGCGCTCCCGGGAAATGGCGGGACGCGGGCGGGCACCGGTCGGGTGGCGCCGCCGGTGCGCGGCCGGTCCCGGCTCCGCGCCCGGACCGCCGGCGGCCTGCCACGGGTGCGCCCCGCCAACGGGGCGCGCCAGTGGCAGGGGAGGATCAGCCGAGGATGCCCGGCAGGTCCAGCCCCTTTTCCCTCGCGCAGTCGATGGCGATGTCGTAGCCGGCATCGGCGTGGCGCATGACGCCGGTGCCGGGGTCGTTCCACAACACGCGGGCGATGCGCTGGTCGGCGGCTTCGCTGCCGTCGCAGACGATGACCACGCCGGAGTGCTGGCTGTAGCCCATGCCGACGCCGCCGCCGTGGTGCAGGCTGACCCAGGTGGCGCCGCCGGCGACGTTGAGCATGGCGTTGAGCAGCGGCCAGTCGGACACGGCATCGCTGCCGTCCTTCATCGCTTCGGTCTCGCGGTTGGGCGAGGCGACGCTGCCGCTGTCCAGGTGATCGCGGCCGATCACCACCGGCGCCTTCAGTTCGCCGTTGCGCACCATTTCGTTGAAGGCCAGGCCGAGCTTGTGGCGCAGGCCCAGACCGACCCAGCAGATGCGCGCGGGCAGGCCCTGGAAGCTGATGCGCTCGCGCGCCATGTCCAGCCAGCGGTGCAGGTGCGGGTCGTCGGCGATGATTTCCTTGACCTTGGCGTCGGTCCTGTAGATGTCCTCGGGGTCGCCGCTCAGCGCCACCCAGCGGAACGGGCCGACGCCGCGGCAGAACAGCGGGCGCACGTAGGCCGGCACGAAGCCGGGGAAGTCGAAGGCGTTCTTCAGGCCTTCGTCGAAGGCCATCTGGCGGATGTTGTTGCCGTAGTCGACGGTCGGGATACCGGCCGCATGGAACGCCAGCATGGCCTCCACGTGCACGCGCATGGCCGCCTTGGCGGCGTCGCGCACTTTCTCAGGGTCGGCCTTCTGTCCGGCCAGCCACTGTTCCACCGTCCAGCCGATCGGCAGGTAGCCGTGCACCGGGTCGTGGGCGCTGGTCTGGTCGGTGACGCAGTCCGGGCGCACGCCGCGGCGCACCAGCTCCGGCAGGATCTCGGCGGCGTTGCCGAGCAGGGCGATCGACCTGGCTTCGCCGGCGGCGGTGTACCTGGCGATGCGCGCCAGCGCGTCGTCGATGTCGCTGGCCTGTTCGTCCACGTAGCGGGTGCGCAGGCGGAAGTCGATGCTGCTCTGGCGGCATTCGATGGTCAGGCTGCTGGCGCCGGCCAGCGACGCGGCCAGCGGCTGCGCGCCGCCCATGCCGCCCAGGCCGGCGGTGAGGATCCACTTGCCGGCCAGGCTGCCGCCGTAATGCTGCCGGCCCATCTCCACGAAGGTCTCGTAGGTGCCCTGCACGATGCCCTGCGAGCCGATGTAGATCCACGAGCCGGCCGTCATCTGCCCGTACATCATCAGGCCTTTTTTATCGAGCTCGTTGAAGTGCTCCCAGTTGGCCCAGTGCGGCACCAGGTTGGAGTTGGCGATCAGCACGCGCGGCGCGTCGGGATGGGTGGGGAACACGCCCACCGGCTTGCCGGACTGCACCAGCAGGGTCTGGTTGTCGTCCAGGCGCCTGAGCGTTTCCAGGATCGTGTCGTAGCTCTCCCAGTCGCGCGCGGCGCGGCCGATGCCGCCGTAGACCACCAGCGAGGCGGGGTCCTCGGCCACTTCGGCGTCGAGGTTGTTCTGCAGCATGCGGAACGGCGCCTCGGTCTGCCAGGACTTGCAGTTGAGCGTATTGCCGCGCGGCGCGCGCGGGCTGCGGGAAGGATCGTGACGGGTCATGGGTTTCTCCGGGTAGCGAATTCCAGACAGGCGCTGAGTACCTGCTGCAGGGTGTTGCGTACGGGCGCGGCGTGTCCGGGGTCGTACGGCGTGGGCCAGCCGTGCTCGTCCACGTCGGCCGGTTCGTGCATGTAGCCGCGGCAGCCCAGCTCCATCTGCAGGGTGTGCACGCCGCCGGGGATGTCGCTGTAGTGGCGGGTGATCCAGCCGCCCTTGAAGCGGCCGTTGCGCACATGGCCCAGGCCACTGAGCGCGCACAGGTTCTCGACCACGTCGGTCAGTGCGTTGTCGCAGGACGTGTCCGGCTCGCCGCCGGGGCCGGCGCTGCCGATGTTGAACTGCGGCAGCTCGCCGTCGAACAGGTGCGGGATGCGCGAGCGGATCGAATGCGCGTCATAGACCACCACGGTGGTGTGGCGGCGGCGCAGGCGCGCGATCTGCGCGGCCAGCGCGGCGTGGTAGGGCATGAAGTAGGCATCGCGGCGGCGCGCGATCTCGGCCGCGTCGGGCGCATGGCCGTCGCGGTACAGCGGCTGGTTGTCGAAGGTGGTCAGCGGGCACAGGCCGGTGGTGTTCTGGCCGGGGTACAGCGACACCCCGGACGGATCGCGGTTGACGTCGATCACCGAGCGCGAGACCGCGGTGCGTACGGTGGTGGCGCCCAGTCCGCGGGCGAACGCATACAGCTCGTGCACCCACCAGTCGGCATCGCGCCGCGCCAGCCACGGCGACACGAAATGCCCGGCCAGCGCATCGGGCAGCTCGGTGCCGGTGTGCGGGAAGCTGACGATCAGCGGCGCATCGCCTTCGTGGATCTGCAGCCAGTCGGGGAGAGTGTTCATCGGGAAACCTTCGGGTTCGCGTGGATGCATGCGTCCGCCATCGGCACAGGGGCGGCGGAGGGTGGGCGAGGGTATGCAGGGCGCGGTGTGCAGGCAGGCAATGCCGCGCCTCGGTCCTTGCCTGGGTTCTTGCCCCCGCCGCAATCGCCGCGGCGGGGGAGAGGCGGCCCTAGGCCTCGACGCGTGGCAGCACCTCGTGCAGGCCGGTGGCCAGGGCGCCGCTGCGTACCAGTGCGGTGGCGGCCACCATGTCCGGGTGGAAGTAACGGTCGTCCTGCAGCGTCGGCACCTGCGCGCGCACGCTGGCGCGCACCCGCTCGAGCGCGTCGCTGGAGCGCAGCGGGGCATGGAAGTCGCAGCCCTGCGCGGCGGCCAGCAGTTCGATGCCGACGACGTGGGCGGCGTTGCCGGCCATCGCCAGCAGGCGCCGCGCTCCGTGCGCGGCCATCGACACGTGGTCTTCCTGGTTGGCCGAGGTCGGGATCGAGTCGACGCTGGCCGGGTAGGCGCGCTGCTTGTTCTCCGATACCAGCGCCGCGGCGGTCACCTGCGGGATCATGAAGCCTGAGTTCAGCCCCGGCTTCGGGGTCAGGAACGCCGGCAGGCCGCTCAGCGCCGGATCCACCAGCATGGCGGTGCGGCGTTCGCTGATCGAACCGATCTCGCACACGGCCATCGCCAGCATGTCGGCGGCGAAGGCCACCGGCTCGGCGTGGAAGTTGCCGCCGCTCAGGGCTTCGCCGGTATCGGTGAACACCAGCGGGTTGTCGGACACGCCGTTGGCCTCGATTTCCAGCGTGGTCGCTGCCTGGCGGATCACGTCCAGGGCCGCGCCCATCACCTGCGGCTGGCAGCGCAGGCAGTACGGGTCCTGCACGCGCACGTCGTTGTCGCGGTGCGATTCGCGGATGGCCGAACCGGCCATCAACGCGCGCAGCGCAGCGGCGGTGGCGATCTGCCCGCGCTGGCCACGGATCTGGTGGATGCGCGGGTCGAACGGCGTGTCCGAGCCCTTGGCCGCTTCCACCGACAGCGCGCCGGTGACCAGCGCGGCCTGGAACACGGTCTCGATCTCGAACAGCCCGGCCAGCGCGTAGGCGGTCGAATACTGGGTGCCGTTGAGCAGGGCCAGGCCTTCCTTGGCGCCGAGTACCAGCGGCGCGTGGCCGATCCGTGCAAGCGCATCGACGGCCGGCATCCGCACGCCATCGACGATGGCTTCGCCGACGCCGATCATCACCGCGGCCAGGTGCGACAGCGGCGCCAGGTCGCCGGAGGCGCCGACCGAACCCTGGCACGGTATCACCGGCACGAAATCGTGCTGCAGCAGTGCTTCCAGCAGCGCCAGGGTCTGCGGGCGGATGCCCGAGGCGCCCTGCGCGAGGCTGGTGAGCTTGAGCGCCATCATCAGCCGCACCACGTCGCCGGGCATCGGCTCGCCGACGCCTGCGGCGTGCGACAACACGATGTTGCGCTGCAGGGTTTCCAGGTCCTCGCGCTCGATGCGCACGCTGGCCAGCTTGCCGAAGCCGGTGTTGATGCCATACACCGGCTCGCCCCTGGCGACGATGGCCTCCACCACCTGCGCGCTGCGCTGCACCGCGGCCTGCGCCGCTGCGTCCAGGCGCACCCGGGCGCCGCGGTGGATCTGGCGCCACTGGGCCAGCGGAACATGGCCGGGGCGAAGCGTGAGGGGCGAATTCATCGGGTTACTCCAGGTTCTCAAGGTCAGGTGCGCGGCTTGCCGCGCACGGGTGTCTGCGATGTGCGGGACGGGCCCGCGCTAGGTGGTTGGTTCGCCGCGGAACACGCGCGCGTGCAGCGGGTTGAAGCCCATGCGGTAGACCAGGTCGGCCGGTGCGTCGATGTCCCAGAGGGCAAGGTCGCAGTCCAAGCCGGCGGCGAGCCGGCCGATGCGGTCGAAGCGGCCGAGCGCGCGCGCCGCTTCGCGGGTGAAGCCGGCGATGCACTCGGCCACGGTCATGCGGAACAGGGTCGCGCCCATGTTCATCGCCAGCAGCGGGCTGGTCAGCGGCGAGGTCCCGGGGTTGCTGTCGGTGGCCAGCGCCAGCGGCACGCCGGCGGCGCGCAGTTTCCCGATCGGCGGCACGCGCGTGTCGCGGGTGAAATAGAACGCGGCCGGCAGCAGCACGGCGACGGTGCCGGCGGCGCGCATCGCGGCGATGCCGGCATCGTCCAGGTGTTCGATGTGGTCGGCGGACAGCGCGCCATGCCGCGCCGCCAGCTCGGCGCCGTGCTGGTTGCTCAGCTGTTCGGCATGGATCTTCAGCGCCAGCCCGTGGCGGTGCGCGGCTTCGAATACCTGCGCGGCCTGTTCGCGCGAGAAGGCGATGTTCTCGCAGAACACGTCCACCGCCTCGGCCAGGCCTTCGCCGGCGATGGCCGGGATCATGGCGTCGCAGATCTCGTCGATGTATTCCTGTGCCTGCCGGCCCGGCGGCACCGCATGCGCGCCGAGGAAGGTGGGCACCACCTCGACCCGGCGCAGCCGTTCCAGCTGCCGGGCCACGCGCAGCTGCTTGCGCTCGTCGTCCAGCGTCAGGCCGTAGCCGGACTTGATCTCCAGCGTGGTCACGCCCTCGGCGAGCATCGCGTCCAGACGCGGCAGGGTCGCCGCGAGCAGCGCGGCGTCGTCGGCATCGCGGGTGGCGCGTACGGTGGCGACGATGCCGCCGCCGGCACGCGCGATGTCGGCATAGCTCGCGCCCTGCAGGCGTTGTTCGAATTCGTTGGCGCGGTTGCCGGCGTAGACCAGGTGGGTGTGGCAGTCGACCAGCCCGGGGCCGATCCAGCGGCCGCCGCAATCGATGCGCCGGACGGCGTCGAAGGCCGGTGCGGACGCGGCCGGACCGGCATGCACGATGCGCCCGTCGCGGGCGGCGACGACGCCATCGCGGACGATACCCAGGCCGCCCGTGGCATCGTCGAGGGTCATCAGGTGGGCGTTGTGCCAGACCGTATCGCAGTGCATGTGCACCCTTTCGCGTTTATTTGTATATACAATAATCACCACCCACGCAGAGTGTCCAGTGATGGCGAACGAAGTTTCCAGCCCGCACCGTTTCCATGCCGCGCAGGCGTTGCTGCCGCAGGGCTGGGCGGACAACGTGCGCATCGATTGCCAGGATGGGCGCATCGTGTCGGTGACGGCCGCGGCGCCGGCCGCCCCCGGTGCGCAGCCGCTGGGCGTGGTGGTGCCGGGGCTGGGCAACCTGCACAGCCATGCCTTCCAGCGCGCCATGGCCGGCCTGACCGAAGTCGGCGGGCGTTCGGGCGACAGCTTCTGGAGCTGGCGCGAACTGATGTACCGCTTCCTGGACCGGCTCGGTCCGGCCGAGTGCCAGGCGGTGGCGGAACAGGCCTATATGGAAATGCTGGAATCGGGGTTCACCCGGGTCGGCGAATTCCACTACCTGCACCACGCGCCCGATGGCCAGCGCTACGCCGGGCACGCGGAGATGGCCGCACGCATTGCCGCCGCCGCATCGGCCACCGGGCTGGGCCTGACCCTGCTGCCGGTGTTCTACGCGCACAGCGATTTCGGCGGCGCCGCGCCGCTGCCTGCGCAGCGCCGGTTCCTGCACGATATCGACGGTTTCGCCGCGCTGCTGGATGGCTGCCGGCAGGCGCTGCGCGAGGTGCCGGGCGCGGTGCTCGGGCTGGCGCCGCACAGCCTGCGCGCGTGCACGCCGCAGGAACTGCAGGCGCTGGTGGAGCTGGCGCCGGGCCCGATCCATATCCATATCGCCGAGCAGGTGCGCGAGGTCGAGGCCTGCCTGGCCTGGAGCGGACAGCGTCCGGTGCGCTGGTTGCTGGAGCATGCGCCGGTGGACCCGCGCTGGTGCCTGGTGCACGCCACCCACCTGGAGCAGGACGAGGTGCGTGGCATCGCCGCCAGTGGCGCGGTCGCCGGGCTGTGCCCGGTCACCGAGGCCAACCTCGGCGACGGCCTGTTCCCGATGCGCGATTTCGTACACCACGGCGGGCGTTTCGGCGTCGGCTCGGACTCCAACGTGCTGATCGACGCGGCCGAGGAACTGCGCCTGCTCGAGTACGGCCAGCGGCTGGCGCTGCGCGGCCGCAACGTGGTTTCGCCGGGCCCGCTGTCCAGCGGCCGCTGGCTGTACCAGCAGGCCCACGCAGGCGCCGCGCAGGCGCTGGGCGTGGCTGCCGGCCTGGCCGTCGGTGCACCGGCGGACCTGGTCGAGCTGGACCCCGGGCATCCGTCGCTGCATGGCCGCAGCGGCGACGCGCTGCTGGACAGCTGGGTGTTCGCCGCGCGCGGCGGGGCGGTGCGTTCGGTGTGGCGCGACGGCCGGCAGTGGGTGCGCGACGGCCGCCATGTGCGCCGCGACGAGATCGCCGGGCGCTATCGGATGGCGTTGCAGCGGATACTGGGCTGACTCCAGGCAGGAATCACGTGTGAAGAACAGGAAGGCGCCGAGCCTCAACCAGCGCATCCGCGGCGATATCGAAGGCCGCATCCTCAGTGGCGAGTGGGCGCCGGGCTTCCGTATTCCCTACGAACACGAGCTGATGGCGCAGTACGGCTGTTCGCGGATGACGGTGAACAAGGTGCTCACCGCGCTGGCCGAGAGCGGCATGATCGAGCGCCGCCGCCGCGCCGGCTCCTTCGTCGCGCGGCAGCCGCCGCACCTGGAGCAGGTGGCACTGGAGATTCCCGACATCGCGCTGGCGGTGAACGAGCGTGGCCACCGCTACGGTTTCAGGCTGCTGGAGCGGCAGCTGCGCCGAGCCGACGCGGCGGCGCCGGAGGAGGCGCGGCTGGTCGGCGCGGGCGAGCTGCTGGCCATGCGCTGCCTGCACCTGGCCGACGACCGCCCGCTGGCGCTGGAGCGGCGCCTGATCAACCCCGAGGCCGTGCCGGAAACGCTGGCGGTGGATTTTTCCACCCACGCCCCCGGCAGCTGGCTGCTGCAGAACGTGTCGTGGACGCGCGGCCAGCACCGCATCAGCGCGGTGGCGGCGACCGCCGCCGAGGCCGCGTTGCTGGAGGTGCCGGTGGGCACCGCCTGCCTGGTGATCGACCGCCAGACCTGGCGCGGCGAGATGCCCATCACCTGGGTGCGGCAGAAATTCCTGGGCGATGCCTACGACCTGGTGGCGCGCTTCGCGCCCGGCAGCAAACTCTAGGAGCTGGCGCCGCGGACGCGCTCAGAACGTGCGGCACTGGCGCCAGCGCACCGGCTCGCCGGTGCCGGGGCGCGGGTTGAGCTGGATGCGCACGGTGCGCAGTGCCGGGTAATGCTCGACTTCGCGGCAGATCAGCGGCCACACCGTGGCGTCGTCGGCGCTGCGTTCGATCGACAGCGTGGAGCGGGTCAGCCAGACCCCGCTGATGACCCCGGGCGTGGCGGCCAGTTTCTTGGAAACGGCCTGCTGGTAGCGCAGCAGGGTGTCCGGGTCGGGATCTTCCTGCAGGTCGGCCGCTGCGGCTTTGTCGACGCTGGCCGCGGCCGGGGTGGCGGCCGCTGCAGGTGCGCTCGCGGCGGGAGCGGGGGCGGCGAGCGTGGCCGTTGCAGCGGGTTCGCTCTTCGCTGGCGCCTGCGCGGGGGCCGCGGTGGCGGGGGCCGGGCGTGGCGCGGGGGCGGGCGAGGCTGCCGCGACGGAGGCATCCGCGGCGCGCGTGGTCAGGTTCTGGTCGACCTGCAGGGTCATGTAGCCCAGGCCGGCCAGCAGGCCCACCGCCAACGCGCCGAGGGCGGCGATGCCGGTCTGCCGCACGGCCTCGCGGCGGGCGATGCCTTCCACCATCGTGCGCATGTCCGCCGGAACGCAGGGAGCAAGCACCTGCCACAGCACGCGCCCGTCCAGCACCTCGATGGATTCCTTCTCGGCCGCGGCCAGGCCGTCGCGTTCGACCCGGCCCTCGGTGATGAGGATGCCGGCGGTCGCGCCGGTCAGGTGCAGGGCCGCACCCAGTTCGGTGATCGCCGGCGCGCCGATGCGGTAGGCGCGGCCATGCTTGCACGACAGCAGCCAGCGCTGGCCATCGCGCTCCATCAGGAAATCGCTGCTGGTGCCGCGGTCGCTGCTGTCCTCGCCGGACAGGTCGCGCAGGCCGCGCTGTTCGCCCATGGCGCGCCGCACGATCTGCGAGAACTCGCGCCAGCGCATCCCCGCCAGCGCGGCCAGGCCGTGCTGGGTTTCGGTCTTCCGGCGCTTGATCATCCACAGCCAGGCGGAGGTCAGGCCAAAGACGAACAATGCCAGCAGCAGGGCCAGGATCCAGGAAAACATCGTCGCGTCCGGTGAGCAAGCGTGAGTGAAGGCGCGCAGTTTATAGCGCTTCGTGCGAAGCCGACGCGACGCCGGCGATCCCTGTTCAGCCGGTGCCACCCGGCCAGTAGTGGCTGTCCGGCACCGCACGCGCGCCGAAGATGGCCTGGCCGACGCGCACCACGGTGGCGCCCTCCTCGATGGCGATCTCGAAATCGCCGGACATGCCCATCGACAGCGCGTCCAGGCCGATGCCGTCCGGCGCCTGCTGGCGCAGGCGGTCGCGCAGTTCGCGCAGGCGCACGAAGCAGGCGCGCACCCGCGCGGCATCGTCGGAGAACAGCGCCAGGGTCATCAGCCCGCGTACCCGCAGGCACTGAAACCGCGGCAGTCCGGCGATGAAACCGGGCACGTCGGCCGGCGCCAGCCCGTACTTGCTGTCCTCGCCGGAGGTGTTGACCTGCACGAACACGTCCAGCTGGCGGCCTTCCAGCTGCAGGCGGCGGTCCAGGGTCTCGGCCAGGCGCAGGCTGTCCAGCGCCTGGAACTCGCTGGCGAAGCGCGCCACCAGCTTGGCCTTGTTGGTCTGCAGGTGGCCGATCACCGACCAGTGCAGGTCGGTCAGGTCCTGCATCGCCTCCCACTTGTGGTGCGCTTCCTGCACCTTGTTTTCGCCGAGGAAGCGGCAGCCGGCGGCATAGGCCTGGCGGATGCGGGCCTCGTCGATGGTCTTGCTGACCGGCAGCAGGCGTACGTCGGCCGGGTCGCGGCCGGCGCGGTGGCAGGCCGCGGCGATGCGCGCCTGCACCGCCGCCAGGTTGTGGCGGAAATCGTCGGCGGTCTCGGCGCGGGGATAGCGACCATGCTGGTCGTGGCGGGTGGGGGTGTCCGTCATGGGGCGTTCCTGGGGCAACGGCAGTGCAGGCGCATTATCGGCCTTCCGCGCCGCGTGTGGAGCAGTGCATACGGTCTTGCCCCGGCAACGCCGGCGGCCGCGATCAGTACCGGGGCGACGGTGTGTACGCGCGCTCGCCCAGCCATTGTTCGAGGGCGCCCGGGGAAAGCGCCGGCGAGAACAGGTAGCCCTGCAGCACCGGTGAACCGTTATCGATCAGGAACCGGCGCTGGGCATCGGTTTCCACGCCCTCGGCGACGACATGCTTGCCCAGGCTCTCGCCGATGCGCAGCACCGACAGGATCAGGGCGCTGGCGGCCGGGTCGTGCCCGATCTCGCTGATGAAGCTGCGGTCTAGCTTCATTTCGCTGATCGGCAGGCGGTGCAGGTGGCTGAGGCTGGAATAGCCGGTGCCGAAATCATCCAGCGACAGGCGTACGCCCAGCGCGTGCAGCGCGTGCAGGTTGGCCGATACCTGCGGCTGTGCGGAGAGCATGACGCTCTCGGTGATCTCCAGCACCAGCGCGCCGGGCGCCATGCCATGGCGCTCGAGCAGCTGGCGCACCTGCTCGACCAGCGAGGGCAGTTCGAAGGCGCTGGCCGACAGGTTGACCGCGACCCGCGGGATGGCCAGGCCGCGCCGGCGCCAGTCGGCATGCTGGTGGCAGGCCTCTTCCATCACCCAGTGGCTGAGCTCGGCCATCAGCCCGCATTCTTCGGCCAGCGGCACGAAACGGTTGGGCGGAATGTCGCCCAGGTGGGGGTGGCGCCAGCGCAGCAGCGCTTCCACGCCGTACAGGCCGCGGCCGTCACCGCGCACCTGCGGCTGGTAGTGCAGGCGCAGCCCGCCCTGGCGCAGCGACTCGCGCAGGGTGGCTTCCAGCAGCAGCCGTTCCTGCGCCAGTTGGTTCATGTCCGCGCTGAAGAAACGGAAGCGCCCGCCGCCCTCGTCCTTGGCCCGGCGCATGGCCAGGTCGGCGTGGCGCAGCAGGGTCTCCATGGCGCGCCCGTCTTCCGGGAACATCGCCACGCCGATGCTGGCGCTGGCGTGCAGGGTCATGCTGCCGACCACGATGGGCGTGGCGATCATCGCCAGCAGCTGCTCGCACAGCGCCGCGGCCTGGTGTTGCGCACAGCACGGGACCAGCACGGTGAACTCGTCGGCGACCTGGCGGGCCACCACCGACTCGGGGCCGACGATGTCGTGCAGGCGCCGCGCCAGGTCGCGCAGCAGGCCGTCGGCGGCGGCATGGCCCTGGCTTTCGTTGATGCGCTTGAAGCGGTCCAGGGTCACGAACAGCAGCGCCATCGGCGTCCCCTGTTGTTCGGCCTGGATCAGCGGCTGTTCGCTGAGCGCGTTGAACATCAGTCGGTTGGGCAGCCCGGTGAGCACGTCGTAGAACGCCAGGCGATGCATGCGCGAACGCGCCTGTTCGCGTTCCAGCGCCAGCGCGCACAGGTGCAGGCACAGGTCGGCAAGGCGGCGGTGCCAGGCGGTGGGCGGGCCCGGGCGGTGGCAGTGGAAGGCCAGCGTGCCCAGGACCTGGCCGGCGGTGGAGCGTATCGGGTTGGACCAGCAGGCGCGCAGGCCCAGCGCCAGCAGCGCGTCGCGCTGGCTGTCGAACAGCGGGGCGCTGGCGATGTCCTCGATGACCACCGCGCGCCCACGGCGCAGCGCCTGCATGCAGGCCGGGTGCTCCCAGCCGGAGGCGCCGGCCGTCATCAGTGGTGCGGGTGCGGCGAGGGTACACAGCTGCCCGTCGGCCTCGCCGCGGGTCACCACCACGCGCAGGTCGGGGGCGACCCGCTCGACCTCCTGGCACATCAGCGCCATGGTCATCGCCAGCGGTTCCTCGCGCACCAGTGCGTCCAGCACCTTGCCGTTGAGGACCTCGTGGGTCTTGGCCTCGGTGATGTCGGTGAAGACGTTGACCAGGCTGCCGCTGGCATCGGCCAGGGGCGTGGCGACCACCGACAGCCACAGCGGGCTGCCGTCCTTGCAGTAGCCGAGCAGGTGGTCGCGGTGGGCGCGACCGGCATGGTGCTGCTCGCCCAGCCGGTCCAGCGTCGCCACGTCGGTATGCGGGCCGCGGATCAACTCGCGCGGCTGCTTGCCCAGGGCTTCTTCCGGCGCATAGCCGAGCATGCGCACGAACCCGGCGTTGACGTAGCGGATGCGCGACTGGCTGTCGCACAGGAAGATCGCGTTGTCGCTGCTGTCCAGCGCCTGCGACAGCAGGTGGATGTGCGCCTGTTCGTACATGCGCGCGTCGGCCGGGCGCAGCACCGCCATGCCCCGCAGGCAGCCTTCGCCGGCGCACAGCCACAGGTCGCCGGGGCGGCCCGGGCGCGCCTGCGCCGCCAGCAGCAGCGGTGCAGGGGGCGATTCGAGCCAGCGTTCGCGCTCCTCGGGCGTCAGCAGTTCAGGCAGCGCGAGCGGTGCCGCGCTCTCGCCGATGCCGAGCAGCTCGCAGGCCTTGCCGTTGCCGAATACCACGCGCCCGTCGCGGTCGAGCAGCACGATGCCATCCGGCGCATTCTGCAGGCATTGCCGCAACGCCGTTTCGGCAGCCGCGGCGGCCGGCTCGGGGGGCGCTGCCTGTGGCCCGGGCGGGTCGGCGCGCGACATGCGTTACCCCTGTTGCGCCCAGGCCAGCAGGCGCGCGGCGACCTGGTCCAGTGGCACCACCTCGTCGGCGGCGCCCAGCTTGAACGCCGCGCCGGGCATGCCCCAGACCACGCTGCTGGCCTCGTCCTGCACCAGGGTGCGGGCGCCGGCCTGCTTCATTTCCAGCAGCCCGCGGGCGCCGTCGTCGCCCATGCCGGTGAGGATGGCGCCGATGGCGTTGGCGCCGGCATTCTGCGCGACCGAACGGAACAGCACGTCCACCGCCGGTTTGTGCAGGTTGACCGGCGGGGTGTCGTCGATGCGGCAACGCCAGCGCGCACCGTCGCGGATGATGCGCAGGTGGCGGCCGCCCACCGGCAGGTAGGCATGGCCGGGCAGGATCGCCTCGCCATCGCTGGCCTCGCGCACCGACATCGCCGAATGGCGGTCCAGGCGCTCGGCGAAGGCGGTGCTGAAACTGGCCGGCAGGTGCTGGGTGAGGACGATGGCAGGGGCGTCGGCGGGCATCATTTCCAGCACCACGCGCAGGGCTTCGGTGCCGCCGGCCGAGGCGCCGATGGCGATCAGGCGGTCGGTGGTGCGGAATTTGAGCGACGAAGCGCCGGTGGCGGCCGGGGCGATCGTGTCCAGCGTGCGCCTGGCCTGTGCCGGCACCGCCAGTGCGCGGACCCGCGAGCGGGCGGCCATCTTGACCTTGGCGCAGATCTCGGCGGCGTAGCTTTCCAGCCCGCGGGCCACGTCGAGCTTGGGCTTGGCGACGAAATCCACCGCGCCCAGCGCCAGCGCCTGCAGCGTGGTGTCGGCGCCGCGTTCGGTCAGCGACGAGACCATCACCACTGGCAGCGGATGCAGGCGCATCAGGTTTTCGAGGAATGCCAGCCCGTCCATGCGTGGCATTTCCACGTCCAGGGTCAGCACGTCCGGGTTCAGGCGCTTGATCTTCTCGCGCGCGATCAGCGGGTCGGAGGCGGTGCCGACGACTTCGATGCCGGGGTCGCGGGCCAGCAGATCGGAGAGGATCTGCCGGACCAGCGCCGAATCGTCCACCACCAGGACCCGGCAGGGGGCTTGCAGGCTCATTCGAACAACTCCACGCCACCGGTGACCGGGGCCTTGGCCAGGCGGGCGCGCACGGCCGATTCGGCGGCGGCGACTTCGGCTTCGTGGGCGTGCGGCAGGCGCTGCACCACCACCCGGCCGGTCTGCGGGAAGAACCAGACCTTGCGCGGATGGATGCCGAGCAGGTCCTCGGCGATCACCGGGATATGTTCGGCGCGCAGGTACTGGCGCACGAACTCGGCATTGCGGGTGCCGACCGGGTTGCTGGTGAAGCCCTTGAGCACGTTGGCGCCGCCGAACACCTTGGCTTCCAGGCGCTTGCGGTGGGCGCCGCGCTTGAGCAGGTCGTTGATCAGCAGTTCCATCGCATAGCTGCCATAGCGCGCGGGGGCGCCGTCGCCGACGTTGCCGTCGGGCAGCAGGAAGTGGTTCATGCCGCCGATCTTGAGTACCGGGTCGCGGATGCAGGCGGCCACGCACGAGCCCAGGGTGGTGGTCAGCGCGGTGTCGTCGTCCACCACCAGGTACTGGGTGGGCAGCAGCTTGGCGGCGATGGTCTGGAAGCGCGTGTCGCGGTAGCGCATCACCTCGTCGGCGTGGGCGGCCATGCTCATGCGCCGGCCCCGCGCACGCGGCGGTACAGGGTGCGGCCGCATGGCTGGATCAGGTCGGCCGCGTGCAGGTAGTTCTCGGAATGGCCGGTGTAGAGCAGGCCGTCATCGCCCATGTGCTGCACCAGCCGCGACAGGATGGCGCGCTGGGTCGGCTTGTCGAAATAGATCATCACGTTGCGGCAGAACAGGGCGTCGTAGGGCCCGCCGACGTCGTAGCGCGGGGCCAGCAGGTTGAGCTGGCGGAACTCGATCAGCTTGCGCAGCGCCGGCACTACCCGGCACTTGCCTTCATTGGGTCCGGTGCCGCGCTGGAAATAGCGGCGCTTGAGCGCCGGATCGAGGCCGGCGATGCGCTCGACCGGGTACACGCCCTGGGCGCCGGTGGCCAGCACCTGGGTGTCGACGTCGGTGGCCAGGATGCGTACCGGCGGGGTGAGGCTGCCGAACGTTTCGCAGGCGGTGATCGCCAGCGAGTAGGGCTCCTCGCCGGTGGATGCCGCGCACGACCAGATCTGCAGCGGCGCGCGGTGGGCGCGCGCCAGCAGTTCCTCGCGCAGTTTTTCGAAATGATGCGGTTCGCGGAAGAACGAGGTCAGGTTGGTGGTCAGGGCGTTGGTGAATGCCTGCCACTCGTCGCCGCCGTCGCGCTCGAGCTGGTCCAGGTAGTCCTGGAACGAATGCATGCCCAGCGCACGCAGCCGGCGCGACAGGCGTCCGTACACCATGTCGCGCTTGGCCGGTACCAGCGCGATGCCGGCGCGCTTGTGGATCAGTTCGCAGACGCGGCGGAAATCGCGGTCATTGAACTCGAAATCGCGGGAGGCGGGAGTGGGCAGGGACACCGTGGGACCTCAGCTGGCCAGTGCCAGGTCGCGGGGGGCGCGGGACGATGCCTGCAGGCGGAAGGCCGACACCGCATCGGTCAGCAGCATGGCCTGTTCCTCCATGGCACGCGCGGCGGCGGTGGCTTCCTCCACCAGCGCGGCGTTCTGCTGGGTGGTCTCGTCCATCTGGGTGACGGTCTGGTTGACCTGTTCGATGCCGGCGCTCTGTTCCTGCGAGGCGGCGGAGATCTCGGCCATGATGTCGGTCACCCGCTGCACTGAACTGACGATCTCGCCCATGGTGCTGCCGGCCTGGTGCACCAGCGCCGAGCCTTCGGCGACCTTGTCCACCGAGTTTTCGATCAGTTCCTTGATCTCCTTGGCGGCCCCGGCCGAACGCTGCGCCAGGGTGCGTACTTCCGAGGCGACCACGGCGAAGCCGCGGCCCTGCTCGCCGGCGCGGGCGGCTTCCACCGCGGCGTTGAGCGCCAGGATGTTGGTCTGGAAGGCGATGCCGTCGATGACGCTGATGATGTCGGCGATCTTCTTCGACGAGGCCTCGATGTCGGCCATGGTGGTGACCACCTGGCCGACCACCTGGCCGCCCTGCGAGGCGACCCCGGCCGCGCCCTGCGCCAGCTGGTTGGCCTGGCGGGCGTGTTCGGCGTTCTGGCGCACGGTGGAGGTCAGTTCCTCCATCGAGGCGGCGGTTTCCTCCAGGTTGGCGGCCTGCTGCTCGGTGCGGCGCGAGAGGTCGTTGTTGCCGGTGGCGATCTCCGAGGCGGCCAGGTTGATGCTGGAGGCGGCCTGCTGGATGCGGCCGACGATCGAGGTCAGCTGCGCGACGGTGGCGTTGGCGTCGTCGCGCATCCTGGCGAACACGCCCTGGAAATCACCCTGCATGCGCGCGGTCAGGTCGCCGCGGGCGATGGCCTGCAGCAGGCTGGAGGTCTGCGCCAGGCTGTGGTCGGTGGCCTCCATCATCGCGTTGAGGTTGTGCACCATCTGCCGGAAATCATGCTCGAAGCGCTGCTCGTCACCGCGCTGGCTGAAATCGCCCTCGGCCGCGGCGCCGCTCAGGCGGCGGATCTCGCTGCTGATGGCGGTGAGGTTGCGCTTGATGGTGGCCATGGTCTCGGTGATTTCGGCCTTCTCGCCGGGCAGCGGCGGCATGTCGCGGCTCAGGTCGCCCACGGCATAGCGCTGGGCCAGCTCGATCACCTGCATCTTCACGCCGATGTGGTTGCCGACCAGCTGGTTGGTGCCGGCGACCATCACCCCGTAGTCGCCGGGGAAGGCGGCCTGGTCCATGCGGTAGCTGATGATGCCGGCGTCATGCTGGCGCCCCATCTCCTGCTGCGCCGCGATCACCGCCTGCAGCTGCGCCTGCATGCGCTGCATCGAGGACAGCAGTTTGCCGACTTCGTCGCGGCGCGAGGCGTCGATGCGGCGGTCGAGCTTGCCCGCGGCGACATCGTCGGCCACGCGCACCGCCTCGCCCAGCGGCTGTACGATCGAGCGGATGATGGCCCAGCCCAGCAGGGCGGCCAGCACCAGCGACAGCGCCATGCCGGCGGCCACCGCCATCAACGAACGCTGGTAGGCCTGCCTGGACGCGGCCACATCCCTGGCCAGCTGCTCCTGGTTGTACTGCGACATCAGCTTGAGCTGGTCGAACAGCAGGCGGCGCAGCTTGCGCGATTCGTCCGAGGAGATGTTCCGGGCGGTGTCGAAATCGTCGGCGGCAATGGCCGCGGCAATGCGCTCGTGCGCGGTGAAGTACGCCGCACGGTGCTCCTTGAGTTTCTCGTACATCGCCTGTTCTTCCGGCGTGTAGTCGGTATCGATGTCGTCGTAGGCCTTCTCGGCGGCCTCGATCAGGCCGCGCGTGTCGGCCAGGCGCTTGTCGTAGTCGGCCAGCTGCTCGGGGTTGCCCTGGTAGTTCAGCTGCGCCTGCTCATAGGTGCGGAACTCGCCGAGCTGCGCGCGCATCTCGCCCAGTTGCTGGACCGCCGGCATCCAGTTGTTGTTGATCTGCTCGATCTGGGTGTTGGCGAGCATCATCCGCCACAGCGAGAAGCCCCCCATCAGCAGGGTGATCATGCAGGTGATGCAGAAAGCGAGGACAAGCTTCCGCGTGATCGAAAGGTTCTGGAACCATTTCATCGCAGATATCTCCAGTGACAGGCTCAGCGACAGGCAGGCCCGGCGCACCTGCGCGACGTCATCAATTTGGAATGGCCGCGGCGGGAGGCCCGCACCCTGGGGTGCACATTTGCGGTATCGGCGCCGGCGTCCGCTTCTTGACGCCTGTGCGGTCGCCCGGCAGCGGAATCCCGACAGGCGGCGGACCGGTACCTGCCGGTGCCGTCAGAAATGCAGCTGCGCGCGCAGCTGCACCCCCTCGGGCTGCCAGTGCCGGGGCCCGCGCCGCGCATCGGCGTGGACGTAGTTGGCCTGGAACTTCAGGTGGTTGCCGAGGTACCAGTTGGCGCCCACGGTCCAGTTGTGTTCGCGGCCGCCACGGATCAGGCCGTCGTCCAGGTCGATGCGGCTGTAGCGTGCCAGCAGCTCGATGGCGCCGCGCTTGCCGGCCGGGCGCGGATTGGCGACGTTGCCGCCGCTGTAGGTGCGCGATTCGCCGGTAAGCAGCCAGCTGCCGGCCAGGTACCAGCCGTCGCCACGGTAGTGCGGCAGGGCGTGGCGGCGGGTGGTCTGCTGCAGGTATTCGCCCTGCAGCGACCACGGGCCTTCGATCCACAGCGCCTCCAGGCCGCGGCGGTCGATGCGTTCGACCTCGCGCAGGGTGCCCGAGTCGACCAGCCGCAGCGAAGTCAGCGACGCTTCCGGCCTGGCGCGCCAGCGCACGCTCGGCGCGAGCTCCACGCCGAGGCCATTGGTTTCGGCGTCGGGACGTTCGCGGGTGCTGGATACGCCCAGGTGCAGCACGTGCGAGGGCTGTTTGCGCGGGGTCCAGGCCAGCCGCGCGGCCACGCTGTCGCCGCGGTTGTTGCCCTGCAGGTCGTGGCTGTAGGCGCCGGCGTTGAACAGCCAGCGCGGCCGCTCCAGGGCCCAGTCCACGCCGATGCGGCGGCCCTCGTAGAACGCCTGTGTCGGCAGTGCGTTCTCCATGAAGGCGCCGCTGCGAGTGGCGGTATTGCCCTCGAAGCCCAGCGGCAGCTTCATCTGGCCGATGCGCCATTTGCCGAAGTCGTGGCCGGTCAGGCCCTTGCTCTCCAGGCGCAGTGCCACGTCCATCCAGGTGTCGGACTGGAAGTCGTAGGACGCGGTGAAGTCGTACAGGCCCTTGCGCTTGATGGCGAGGCCGAATTCCTTGCGGCGCCAGTCCTGGTCATCGTCCAGGGCAGCGCCGTCGGCGTCGAAGCGGTTGATGTCCCAGGCGAAGTTGCCGGTGAGGGTGGCTTCGGTGCCATCGGCCAGCGCCAGTCGCGGGGGCCATGCGTCGGCCTGCGTGCCGGCCAGGGCCGGAGCGGCGAGGGTGAGCAGGGCGAGCGGGGCTAGGCGGTGCATGCGGATGTCCTGGAGCGAGGGGGCGGCACGCCGGGGCGTGGGCCGGGTTCGGTGTGGCGCCCCCGGTCCTGCGGCAGGAGGGCGCGCGTAGTGGTTGCACGGGGGAACGGGCGACAGCGGGGTCGCCCGGGCATGCCGGCGGCAGGCGCCGGTGCGGCGTGCCTGCCGTGGGCACGGCCTGTGCGGGATGAAACGGTGGTGGCCCCCGCCGCGAATGGCGAGGGCGCCGGGTCAGGCGGCCTGCGGCAGGCGCAGCGAGCGCACCAGGCCGCCGACATCGACGATCAGCGCGACCCGGCCATCGCCGAGGATGGTGGCCCCGGAAACGCCGCCGATGCGGCGGTAGTTGTTCTCGATGTTCTTGACCACGACCTGCTGCTGGCCGAGCAGTTCGTCCACTTCCAGGGCGATCTTCTGGCCGTCGCCCTCGACCACCACCACCAACGGGTCGGCATGGCTGTCCCGGCAGTAGCCGTAGTACTGGCCCAGCGACAGGATCGGCAGGTACTCGCCGCGCACGCGCAGCACACGGCCTTCGCCGGCCATGGTGCGGATGTCTTCGGCCTTGGGCTGCAGCGCCTCGAGCACGTAGGCCAGCGGCAGGATCAGGGTCTCGCCGGCGACCGACACGGTCATGCCGTCGAGGATGGCCAGGGTCAGCGGCAGGCGGATCAGCACCCGGGTCCCGGCGCCGGTCTGGCTTTCCAGCTGCACTTCGCCGCCGAGCGCCTGGATGTTGCGGCGGACCACGTCCATGCCCACGCCGCGGCCGGACAGGTCGGTGACCGCATCGGCGGTGGAGAAGCCGGGCTGGAAGATCAGGTCCCAGACCTGGGTATCGGTCGGGTTGTCGGGAATCGCCAGGCCGCGTTCGTGGGCCTTGGCCAGGATCTTGTCGCGGTTCAGGCCGCGCCCGTCGTCGCTGACCTCGATGACGATGTGCCCGCCCTGGTGCGAGGCGGCCAGGGTGATGGTGCCCATCTCGTCCTTGCCGGCCTGGCGGCGTACGTCGGGCATTTCCAGGCCGTGGTCGATCGAGTTGCGCACCAGGTGCACCAGCGGGTCGGCGATCTTCTCGATCAGGCCCTTGTCCAGTTCGGTGCCTTCGCCGATGGTGCGCAGCCGGACCTGCTTGCCCAGGCGCGAGGACAGGTCGCGCACCAGCCGCGGGAAGCGGCGGAACACCGCGTCCACCGGCAGCATGCGCACGCCGATCACCGCTTCCTGCAGGTCGCGGGTATTGCGTTCGAGCAGGTCCAGGCCGGCCAGCAGGCGTTCGGCGTGCGACGGGTCCAGGCCGCCGGAGACCTGCTTGAGCATGGCTTGGGTGATGACCAGCTCGCCGACCAGGTTGATCAGCGCATCGACCTTGTCGACGCTGACGCGGATCGAGCTTTCGGCCTCGTGCGTGGCGCCCGCCGCAGTGGCCGTGGCGGCGGCCGGGCGTGCGCCCGTGGCGACCTCGACGGCCACTTCCTGTGCCGCGGTCGGGGCGTGGGTGGCCAGGCTCGGCGGGGCGATGATCGGCTGGATGTCCAGCTCGCAGTCGTCCACGACCCAGGCGAAGGTATCTTCGATCTTGCTGCGCGGGATGCGTCCGGTCAGGCCCAGGTCCCAGGCGATGTAGGCTTCCAGCGGGTCCATCTGCTCGAACCCGGGCAGGCGCTGCATGCGCGCCTCGACCTGCAGCGGGCCGAGGGTTTCCAGCTCGCGGATGATGCGCAGCGGATCGTTGCCGCTCATGAACAGCGAGGGCGCCGGGACGAAGCCGATCTGCCAGCCTTCCGGTTCGGCCGCGGGGTGTTCCTGGCGGGCCGCGACCGGCGCGGCGGCGGTGCCGGAGAGCACCGCTTCCAGGCGCGCCTTGACCGCGGCGACCGCGGCCGGGTCGGCGGCCTGGCCGTGTTCGGCCTCGCGCAGCAGTGCGCGCAGCACGTCCACCGAGGACAGCATGGCATCGACCGCGGCGCTTTCCAGCACCCGCTTGCCGGCACGCAGCTCGTCCAGCAGCGTCTCCAGCACGTGGGTCAGGCCGGCGATGGCCTCGAAGCCGAAGGTGCCGGCGCCGCCCTTGATCGAATGCGCGGCGCGGAACACCGAGTTGATGATTTCCGGATCCTGCTGCCCGTCCTCCAGTGCCAGCAGCCCGGCCTCCATGGCGTCCAGCCCTTCGCGGCTTTCCTCGAAGAAGGTGGCGTGGAAACGTTGCAGGTCCATGCTCATCGGCGCGCTATCCGGTCGGGGTTCGGGGCGGTGGGAGGGCGATCAGCCCAGGACTTTCTGGACGGTGGCGACCAGCTGTTCCGGGTTGAACGGCTTGACCAGCCAGCCGGTCGCGCCGGCGGCCTTGCCCTCGGACTTCTTGTCGGCGGCCGACTCGGTGGTCAGCATCAGCATCGGGGTGAACTTGTAGTCCGGCAGCTGGCGCAGTTCGCGGATGAGCGCGATGCCGTCCATGTTGGGCATGTTCACGTCGGTGACCACCGCATTGAACTTGGCGCCCTTGGCGCGGCCCAGGGCAATGGCGCCGTCTTCGGCCTCCTCCACGGAAAAGCCGGCCGAGGTGAGGGCGAAGGCCACCATCTGGCGCATCGACGCCGAGTCGTCCACCACCAGGATTCGAGCGCTCATGCAACGTTCTCCACAGAATTCGATTTGTCAGGGGTTGCGTCCAGACCCAGGGTCTGGAGGACGCCGAGCAGGCGCGCGGCGTCGCGGAAGGTGTCGGTAGCGTCGTCGAAGACGGTGGCATGGCCGGCCTGGCGGCGGGCCAGGACGAAGGCACACAGCACCTGGATGGCGGCCGTATGCACCCGGCCCACCTGGCTGGCATCCACGCGCAACGCGCCGCTCTGGCCCAGGTGCGGGGTCAGGTGTTGCTTCAGGTCGCTGGTGGACTCGATGCCCAGGTCCTGCGCCAGTGCCACAGTGCTCATCGTTGCTCCGGAGAGACGGTACTGGACCAGTTAACGGCAGTGCCTGGGCGATCTTTAAGGGGCGGGATCAAATGCGCGTGAATCCGTGAACTGGCGCACGGAACGCGGCCTGCGCCGGGCACGGGCTCAGCGCCGGGCGGCATGCCGTTTCAGCGCTCGCACTGCAGCAGTTCGGACGCATCGAGCAGGATCATCGGCTGCTGGCCGATGCGGGCCACGCCGCGGAACAGGGTGTTGGAGATCTGGCAGATGCGCGCGGTATCGGGCGGCTCGATCTGCGACTCGGTCAGGTTGGCCACGTCCTCCACCGCGGACACCCGCAGGCCCAGCACCTCGCCCTTTTCCTCGAGCACCACGATGCGGGTCTGGCTGCCTTCGCCCACCGCGGCGAAGCCCAGGTGCAGGCCCAGGTCGATCACCGGTACCACCTGGCCGCGCAGGTTCATGATGCCGAGCATCGAGGCGGCGGTGCCGCGCAGGCCCAGCAGCGGTACCGGCAGCACCACTTCCTGCACCTTGAGCAGCTCCAGCGCATAGGCCTGGGTGCCGCAGCGCAGGCGCAGCCAGCGCGAGGTGCGTTCGCTGGCCCGGCGCTGCGGCCGTTGTGGCTCGCGTGCCTGCGCCTGCAGTGCGGCCCAGACATTGTCGCCGTCGGCCACTGCCGGCGGCGCGGCTTCGTCGACCGCCGGTGCGGCGGCGCTGCGTGCAGGGGCCCGCGCAGGGGCAGGCGCGGGGGCCGGCACCGGCGCTGCCACAGCGGGCACGACAACCGGCGTCACCGGGCTGGCCGCCGTGGCCGCAGGCGCTGCCGGGGCGGGGGTGGCAGGGAGCGGCGGCGGCGGGACGGCATCTGGCGCGACCGACGCCGTCGCAGCCGCGCGGGCGGGCGCTGCCGGCACCTGTATCGGCGCCGGTGCGGGCATCGCGTCGAGCAATAGTTCGCCCAGATAGTCGTCCAGCACGTCGGTGCCGTTCATGCCGCGCGCTCCAGTTGCGCGGCGTCTTCGGCACGCAGCCATTCGAGTGCGCGGCGGTAGGCCGACAGGCCGCGCCCCGGGTAGGCGTCGTCATGCGCCGGGGCGGTGAGGGTGGCCGGCGTGCTGATCCGGGTATCGATCGGAATCGCGTCTTCCCAGACGCGCTCGCCATGCCGGTCCTGCATCTGCCTGAGGGTTTCGTTGCCGGTCCGGGTACGGCGGTCGAACAGGGTCGGCAGGATCGACACCGGCAGCGGCCGGCCGCGCGAGCGCTCGACCATCTGCCCGGTGCGCACCATGCCTTCCAGCCCGTGCAGCGCCAGCGGTTCGGCCTGGGTGGGAATGATCAGGCGGTCGGCGGCGGCCAGCGCGTTGATCATCAGCAGGCCCAGGGTCGGCGCGCAGTCGAGCAGGATGTAGTCGTGGCGCTGCCCGTGCTGGGCCAGCGCGTGCTGCAGGGCCAGGCCCAGGCCCGGCTGGTTGGCGCTGCGCCGTTCCAGGGTGGCCAGCGCGGCCTGCGCGCACAGGTAGTCCAGTCCGGGGATGGCGCTGTCGCGGGCCAGCGCGGCGATCTCGCCGGGCGGGGTGGCGAACAGTTCCAGCACACCCGGCGGCGGCGGATCCAGCGGCACGCCGAAGGCCCGGGTCAGCGAGGCATGCGGGTCGAGGTCGATCAGCAGCACGCGCTGGCCGAGCGCGGCCAGGCCGCGGCCCAGCGCCAGTGTCGTGGTGGTCTTGCCGACGCCGCCCTTCTGGTTGGCAATGGCCCAGATACGCATCAGTGCACTCCTTCTATTGCTGCCGGCAATGCCGGTCCGGACGTGCGCGCGGGCGCCTCGGCGCCGGCGGCATCGCGGGTGGGTTGTGCGGCGCCGACCGTGGTCGCGCCGTCGGCCAGCGCGTCGGCGCTGGCGGCCGAATCGGCCAGGATGATGACCATGACCCGGCGGTTGCGGTTGCGGCCCTCGGCCTGCGCGTTGCTCTCGCGCGGGCGGAACTCGCCGTAGCCCATCATCGCCAGCCGCTGCGGCTGCACGCCGTGGTCGGCGAACAGGTGAACCACGCTGGCCGCACGTGCCGCCGACAGTTCCCAGTTGGACGGGTACTGCGCGGTGGCGATCGGCATGGTGTCGGTATGGCCTTCCACGCGCACGCCGTTGGGCACGTCCTGCAGCACGTCGGCCAGCTTGCCCAGGGTCTGCCGCGCCTGCGCGTCCAGTGCCGCCGAACCGGTGGCGAACAGGATGTCGCTGTTGATCTCGACCTCGATCCACAGTTCGGTGCGGCGCACGGTGATCACGCCCTGGTCGACCAGCGGCGCCAGCGCCCGGGTCAGCTTCTCGGCGATCTGCCCGAGCTGGCGTTCGGCGCGCTGCAGCTGCTCGCGGTCGCGCAGCGATACCGGGCGCGTCATCTGCGACGCCATCGACGGCAGCCGGGTCGGGTCGGAGACCGCGCCGCCGGTCATGCTGGGGGCGCGGATCACCGCCGGCGTGTCGTGGCCGCCGCCCTGCAGCTGCTGGTGGCCGACCTGGACCTGGGTGATGGTGCGCGGCGCGCCGCCGAAGGCGGTGGTCAGGGCATCGGCCATTACCCGGTACTTGCCTTCGTTGAGCGAGGAAATGGCGTACATCACCACGAAGAAAGCCAGCAGCAGCGTCATCAGGTCGGCATAGGGGATGGCCCATGCCTCGTGGTTGGCGTGCTCTTCGTGGGACCTGCGGCGTGCCATGGTTCAGCCCACGAAGCCGGCCAGGCTGGTTTCGATGTTGCGCGGATTCTCGCCATGGGCGATGGCGATCAGTCCTTCGATGATCATCTCGCGCTCGCGGCTGTTGTGCGCGATCACGCTCTTGAGCTTGGCCGCGACCGGCAGGAACAGCAGGTTGGCCGAGGCGATGCCGTAGATGGTGGCGGTGAACGCGGCGGCGATGCCGTGGCCGAGCTTGCTCGGGTCGGCCAGGTTCTTCATCACCGCGATCAGGCCCAGCACCGCGCCGATGATGCCCAGGGTCGGGGCATAGATGCCCATGCCCTCGAACACCTTGGCCGCGGCCAGGTCGCGGTGTTCCTGGCCGCTGAGTTCGATTTCCAGCATGTGCCGGATCGCGTCGGGCTCCACGCCGTCCACCACCAGCTGCAGGCCCTTGCGCAGGAACGGGTCGTCCTGCATTTCCACCTGCGGCTCCAGCCCGAGCAGGCCCTGGCGGCGGGCGATGTTGCTCCACTCCACGATCTGCCGGATCAGTGCCTGGCGGTCGCTGGCCGGCGGCTGCACCACCCAGCGCACGATCCTGAAGGCGTGGCGGAAGATCGCCGGCGAAGTGTGCAGCAGGATCGCCGCCACGGTGCCGACGATGACGATCACGAATGCCGCCGGCGACCACAGCGAGGACAGGCCGGCTCCCTTGAGTATGCTGCCACCCACCAGCGAGGCCAGTGCGAGGAAGAGTCCGATGATGCTGAGTCTGTCCATTTAACGAATATCGGCGCGTGCGCGGGGTACTTGAACGGTAGGGGCGGGGGTCCCTTCGCGAGGGACGCCGGGCGGACTTCTGCGGTGGCGGGGCGCGGCCGCGCCCCATGCGCCGGTGCCGGCGGGGCAGGTGGGCTTACTCCTGGCTGCGCAGCCCGTCCACGTCCAGGATCAGCGCCATGCGGCCGTCGCCGATCAGGGTGGCGCCGGCATAGCCCTTCAGCCCGCGCAGCGCCTTGGGCAGCGGCTTGATCACCACTTCCTCGCGGCCGCGCACCTGGTCCACGACCAGGCCGAAGCGGGCCTCGCCGATCTGCAGCACCACGATGGTGAGCAGGGTCGACTGCGCCGGTTCCACGTCCAGCCACTGGCGCAGGTCCACCAGCGCCAGCGTGTGCGACTTGCGATCGAGCACGGCGCGGCCGTCGAACCAGCCCAGCGAGGTGCGCGGTGCGTGCAGCACTTCCATCACCCGTGCCAGCGGCAGCGCGTAGATGTCCTCGCCGGCCTGCACCAGCAGGGTCGGCAGGATCGCCAGGGTCAGCGGCACGCGGATCAGGAAGCGGCTGCCGCGGCCCAGTTCCGACTGGATCTGGATCTGCCCGCTCAGTTCGCGGATGCGCGACTGCACCACGTCCATGCCGACGCCGCGGCCGGAAATATCGGTGACCTGCTGCTTGGTCGAGAAGCCGGGCAGGAACACCAGGTGCAGGCATTCCTCGCTGCTCAGCCGTGCCGCCGCCTCCGGGTCCAGCAGGCCCTTCTCGCGGGCCTTGGCGCGCAGCCGCTCGGGATCGATGCCGGCGCCGTCGTCCTGCACCTCGATGCTGACGTAGTCGCCTTCCTGCTGCGCCGACAGCCGCACCCGGCCCATGCGCGGCTTGCCCTGCGCTTCGCGCAGGTCGGGCATTTCCACGCCATGGTCGATGGCGTTGCGGACCAGGTGCACCAGCGGATCGGCCAGCGCCTCGACCAGGTTGCGGTCGAGTTCGGTCTCGGCGCCGATCAGTTCCAGGTCCACTTCCTTCTTCAGGCTGCGGGCGACGTCGCGGGCGACCTTGGGAAAGCGCGAGAACACCTTGCCGACCGGCTGCATGCGGGTGCGCATCACCGCCGACTGCAGGCGCGCGGTGGCGATGTCCAGGGTGGACACGGCACGGTCGAGTTCTTCGTCCTTCAGCCGTGCGCGCAGGGTCTTGAGCCGGTTGCGCGAGAGCACCAGTTCGCCGATCAGGTTGACGATGGCATCCAGGCGCTTGGTGTCCACGCGCACGGTCTGTTCCGGCTCGACCGCAGCCTTGGCCGCGGCCGGTACCGGGGGGGCCGCGCGTGCCGGGGCGGCCGGAGCCGGTGCCGGGGGCACGGCGGCTGCGGCGGCCGGCAGTGTACGGGCGCCGGGAGCGGCGCCGGCATGCAGGGTGTCGAGCAGGGCCTCGAATTCGTCCTCGCTGATCAGGTCGTCGCCGCCCCGGGCCGGTGCGGCCGGGCGGGCGGTGGCCGCGACGGGGCGGGTGCCGGGGGCGGCGCCGCCATGCAGCTGGTCGAGCAGGCTCTCGAACTCGTCCTCGGTGATCAGGTCGCCGCCCGTGCGGCTGGCGGCGGGCGCGGTGTTGGCCGCTGCCGGGCGGGTGCCGGGAGCGGCGCCGCCGTGCAGCTGGTCGAGCAGGTTCTCGAATTCGTCTTCGGTGATCAGGTCGCCGGCCGGCGCCGCGACCGGCGCCGCGGGGGCCGGGGTCGCATCGACGTCGAACAGCGCGATCAGCGACGGCGGCGCGTGCTGCGGATCGGTGCCGGCCGACACCGCGTCGAGCATCGCCTGCAGCCAGTCCAGCGACTGCTGCGCGGCGTCGAAGTGGTGCGCCTGCAGTACCGCCTTGCCCGAGCGCGCCATGCCCAGGGTTTCCTCGGCGGCGTGGCACAGCTCGACCATGGCGTTGATGCCGAGGAAGCCGGCGCCGCCCTTGAGCGTGTGGAAGCCGCGGAACACCGCGTTGAGCTGGTCGTTGTCCTGGGGCGACTGCTCCAGGGCGACCAGCTGTTCGCCGAGGCGATCCAGGATTTCCTGGGCCTCGATGATGAAATCGGCGGCGATGTCGTCGGCGAAGGCGCTCATGGCATCACAGCCCCAGGTTGGAGAGCAGGTCGTCGGCGTCGTTCTGGCTGACGGCGTGGCGGTCGATGCCTTCCAGCGCCGGGCCGGCAAGGCCGCGACCGCGCGCCTCGTCTTCCGGTGGCGGCAGGCCGAGCGCGCCGAAACCCTCGTGCACGCGGCGCACGATGCCGACCACGCGGCGGATGATCTGGCCGGTCAGGTCCTGGTAGCTCTGGGTCAGGGCGATCTCGGTGAGGTTGTGGCGGATGCGCTCCAGCGCCTGCTCGTGTTCGATCGCCGGCACGCTGCCCTCGCGCAGCCCGCTGACCAGCTCGCGGCACTGCTCGGCCAGGTCCAGGGTGCGGTGGGTCGCTTTTTCGGTCATCTCCACCACGTGGTCCAGGCGCGCGCAGGCATCGTCCAGCTCGCCGGCCTCGGTGGGGACCGTCGGCAGCTCGCCCAGGGCCTGGCCCAGCTCGCGCGCAAGGCGCCCCAGCCCGGCCATCATCGGCTGCGTGCGCAGCGCGGCCAGCGCGTCGATTTCACGGCGCCAGCCGTTCTCGTCGCCGCCTTCCAGCGCTGCCAGCGCGTCCTGCAGGTGCTGCACCAGGACCGATTTCTCGCTCGGAGTTCCGCTGGACATGGTCATCAGGCGCTCGCTGCCAGCCGCTCGAAGATCTTGCCCAGCTTCTCTTCCAGGGTCTGCGCGGTGAACGGCTTGATGATGTAGCCGTTCACGCCACACTGCGCGGCCTCGATGATCTGCTCGCGCTTGGCCTCGGCGGTGACCATCAGCACCGGCAGGGTCTTGAGCCTGGCATCGGCGCGGATCGCCTTGAGCAGTTCGATGCCGGTCATCACCGGCATGTTCCAGTCGGTGATCACGAAATCGAACGGCTGGCTGTTCAACAGCGCCAGCGCGGCATGCCCGTCCTCGGCTTCGGCGGTGTTGGTGAAGCCCAGGTCGCCCAGCAGGTTCTTGACGATGCGCCGCATGGTCGAGAAGTCGTCGACGATCAGGATCCGCATGTTCTTGTTCAAAAGGTGTTCCTCTTCATGGTTCGACGAGGCCGGCGTCGGCCGCCTCGAAAATCTTCAGCCGGCCACGCAGCCGCAGCATGGCCTGGCCGTGGATCTGGCACACGCGCGACTCGCTGACCCCGAGCACCGCGCCGATCTCCTTCAGGTTCAGCTCCTGCTCGTAGTACAGCGACAGCACCAGCTGTTCGCGCTCGGGCAGCTGGCCGATGGCCTTGCCCAGTTCCTCGCCGAACTGGCTGCGCTCGAGCACCTGTTGCGGGGTCGGGCCGCCGGTGGCCGGCGTGTCCAGCTCGCCCTGGTCCTCGATCCGCGATTCCAGGCTCAGCACCTGGCCGCGCGCGGCGTCCTCGATCAGCCGCATGTACTCGGGCAGCGGCATGTCCATGGCCTGCGCCACCTCGGTCGCGCTGGCGGCGCGGCCGGTGCTCTGTTCGATGCGGCGGATGGTGGCGGCGGCATCGCGGGTGCGGCGATGCACCGAGCGCGGCACCCAGTCGCCACGGCGGATCTCGTCGATCATCGAGCCGCGGATGCGGATCGAGGCGTAGGTCTCGAACGAGGCGCCCTGTTCGGCGTCGTAGCTGCGCGAGGCTTCGATCAGGCCCATCATGCCGGCCTGGATCAGGTCGTCGATCTCGACGCTGGCCGGCAGGCGCGCCGCCAGGTGGTGGGCGATGCGCCGCACCAGGTCCGAATGGCGGGCGATGCAGTCGTTGGCGCTGGCGCGCTGGACTTCGCGGTAATGGGCGGCCGGGTTCATGTCGCCACCCCGCGCTGGATGATGCGCTCCAGGAAGAACTCGACGCCGCCGCGCGGCTCGGTCGGCGCCTGCCAGCGGGCGGTGCGGCGGGCGATCTCCTGCAGCGCCAGCGCCGCCGGCGCCGACGGGTACAGCTTGACCACCGGCTGCTGGCGCTGCACCGACAGGCGCAGCCAGTCGTCCTGCGGCACGCAGCCCAGGTAGTTGAGCGAGACGTCGGTCAGGAACTTCTCGCACACCCGCACCAGCTTCTCGTACAGCATGCGGCCTTCGTTGGGGTCGCGGGCCATGTTGGCCACGACCTGGATCCGGTCGACCCCGCGCTCGCGCGAGAGCACCTTGATCAGCGCGTAGGCGTCGGTGATCGAGGCCGGCTCGTCGCAGACCACCACCACGGTGTCCTGCGCGGCCTGGCAGAAGGTCAACACGCTGTCGGTGATGCCGGCGGCGGTGTCGATGATCATCACGTCCAGGTCGCGTTCCAGCTCGGAGAACACGTTGACCAGGCCGACGTGCTCGGCCGGCTGCAGTTCGGCCATGTGCCGGCGGCCGGACGCGGCCGGGACCACCAGCAGGCCGTCGGGGCCTTCGATGATGACGTCCTCCAGCGTGCAGCGCCCGGCGACCAGGTCGGCCAGGGTGTGCTTGGGCTGCAGGCCGAGGATGACGTCGATGTTGGCCAGGCCGAGGTCGGCGTCCAGCAGCAGCGTGCGCTTGCCCATGCCGGCCAGCGCCACGGCCAGGTTGGCCGAGACGTTGGTCTTGCCCACGCCGCCCTTGCCGCCGGTCACCGCGATGGTGCGCACGGGGCCCGCGGGCTGGCGGCGGGTGGCCGACAGCGGGAAGGCATTGGTCAGCTTGGCGTACTCACGCGACGGCATGGTTCAACTCCGGGTTGCAGGGCATATCGGCCGCGCGGCGCAAATCTTCAAGGCGAAGCACCAGATTGGCCGCCGAGGCGCGGTGCAGGTCTTCCGGCACGTCCTGTCCGTCGGTCACCCAGGTGATCGGCAGGCGATGGTCCACGGCCACCGAAAGGGCCGAGCCGAAGCGGCCGGTCTCGTCCAGCTTGGTCAGTACCAGGCCCTGCGGGTTGGCCGCGCCGAAGCGGCGCACCACCTCGTCCATGTCCTGGAAGCTGGTGTTGGCCGGCAGCACCAGCAGGGTGCGGATCTGGCCGGCGGCGCGCAGCCACTGCAGCTGCGCGGTCAGGGCGCGGTCGCGCTGGCCCAGTCCGGCGGTGTCGATCAGCACCAGCTTGTAGTCGGCCAGGCGCTCCAGCAGCTGGTTGAGGTTGGTGCCGCTGCTGGCTTCGTGCACGGCGATGCCGAGCTGGCGGCCGAAGCCGTACAACTGCTCGCGGGCGCCGATGCGCTGGGTGTCGGTGGTGACCAGGGCCACGTCGCGGGCGGCATGGGCTTCGGCGAAGCGCGAGGCCAGCTTGGCGATGGTGGTGGTCTTGCCGGCGCCGGTCGGGCCGACCAGGGCGATGACCCCGCCGGCCTCGATCGGGTCGACCGGGGCGATCGGCAGCTTCTTGGAGATCAGGCCCAGCATCAGCCCGCGGGCGCGTGCCGGGTCGATATCGGCCGGCATCTGCACCGCCACGTCGCGGGCCAGGCCGGCGTCGAAGCCGTACTCGTCCATCAGGTCCAGGGCGTTGGCGCGCACCGGGCTGCCGCGCAGGCGTTCGTCGGTGAAGCGGTTCATTTCGCGCTCGATAAGCTGGCGCATGCCGGCCACTTCCTGGCGCAGCTCGGCCAGCTGGCGGTCGTCGCGCGGCGCCGCGGCCACCACGCTCAGCACGGGCGCGGCGACGGCCGCGTCCACGGCCGGTGCCGGAACATTGACGGTGGCTGCGGCCGGGGGGGCGACGGGCGCTGCCGGTTCGGCCGGCAGTGCCGGTGCGACGGCATCCGGCATGGCGGGCGGGACGATGGCCGCCTCGATCCGTGCGGCCGCCGCGGCCACCTGCCGGGCCGGAGCCTCCGGTGGCGGATCGATCGCGAAGTGGGCGCGGTTGCCGGCGGCGGGCGCCGCTGCCGGTGCGGCGACGGCGAAGCCCTCAGGGCGGAATGCCGGCACTACCGGCGCATCGTCCGGCACCGCCGGGAAGGTCGCGAAGATCTGTTCCGGCAGCGCGGGCTGGCGTGCGACGGCGGGGGCAGGGGCGTGGGCGGGCTGCGGCTTGAGCAGCGAGGAGAAGCGGCTGCCCGGGGCCAGCTCGACGCTGCTGTCGATGGAGCGGCCGGTGGCGCCGACCGCCGAGCGGGCGAGGGCGGCAACGGCCGAGGCGGTGGCCACCACCGGTTCCGGCTCCGGGGTCTTGCGGCGGGTCACCGCGGCGATGATCGCCTCGGCGGCGCTGCGCGGCTTGGGCGCCGGCGGCGGTGCCGGGCGGGCGGCTTCCAGGGCGCGCTGCACGACGCTTTCGTCGTAGTGGGCGGCCGCCACGATCTCGACGCCTTCCTCGATCCGGCGATTGGACAGGATGACGGCGTCGGGGCCATGTTCCTTGCGCACCAGGTTCATGGCGGTGCGCATGTCGGCGGCGACGAAACGTTTGATCTTCATGCTGGAGTACCGGGAATTCGTGTGCGGGTGCGACGCGGGAGCAGTGGCGTTGGCGGTGTCGTGCATGGCGGTGCGTGCTCCTCGTCCTTCGTGTGTGGCGGTGGCCGGCCAGGTGTCCGTTCTTTGACGTCGTCCTGCGCCGCCGCCGGTTTCCAGGCTGTCCTCAGCTGATCGTGCCGACCAGCTTCAGGCGCTTGTCTTCCGGTACCTCGCTGTAGGCCAGCACCGACAGCGAGGGGACGCTGTGGCGGACCATCCGCGCGAGGGCGGCGCGGACCGGGCCCGGTACCAGCACCACGGCCGGCTCGTTCCGCGCCTCCTGCTTGCCGACACATTCGGCAAGACTCTGGTGGAGGCGCTCGGCGAGACCGGGTTCCAGCGCGGCACCGTTGCCCTGCGTGGATTCCTGCAAGACCCGTTCCAGTTGCGGGTTCAGGGTGAACACCGGCAGTTCCGGCGACATGCCGGCGATCTCCTGCACGATGAACCGGCCCAGCGCGTTGCGCACCGCCACGGTCAGCGCGGTCGGGTCCTGGCTGAGCGGGGCGTTCTCGACCAGCGCCTCGGCGATCTTGCGCAGCTGCCGGATCGGAATGCGCTCGATCAGCAGGTTCTGCAGCACCCGCGCCACCACCGAGATCGGCAGCGCCTTGGGGGTCAGGTCCTCGACCAGCTTGGGCGCGCTCTTGGCCAGGGTCGCCAGCAGCTGCTGCACTTCCTCGTGGCCCAGCAGTTCCGGCGCGTGCTCGCGGATCAGGTGCGACAGGTGGGTGGCGACCACCGTGGCCGGATCGACCACGGTGTAGCCCAGCGACTCGGCATGGGCGCGCTGGTGCGGCTGGATCCAGGTGGCGTCCAGGCCGAAGGCCGGGTCCTTGCCGGGAATGCCGTCCAGCTGGCCCATCGCGCTGCCGGGGTCCAGTGCCAGCTCGCGGTCGGGATGGATCTCGGCGCTGGCGACCGGCACGCCGTGGATCAGCACCCGGTAGGTGGTGGGCGCCAGCTCGAGGTTGTCGCGGATGTGCACCGACGGGATCAGGAAGCCCACGTCCTGGGTGAGCTTGCGGCGCACGCCCTTGATGCGTGCCATCAGTTCGCCGCCCTGGGCCTTGTCCACCAGCGGGATCAGCCGGTAACCGACCTCCAGCCCCAGCGGGTCGACCGGGCGCAGTTCGTCCCAGCTCAGTTCGGCGGTCGGCGCCGGCTGCGCGCCGAGCAGGCCGGGGATCTCGCCGGCGGCGGCCGCGCCGGCCTCGGCGCTGGCGGCCGCGGCGGCAGCCGTGTCGCGCTTCCACAGTTTCCAGGCCAGGAAGCCGAGGATCGACGCCAGCACCAGGAACGCCAGGTTGGGCATGCCCGGGACCAGCCCGACCAGGCCGATGATGGCCGCGGCGATGGCCAGCGCCCGGTACTGGCCGAATACCTGGCCCATCATGGCCTGGCTCATGTCCTGGGCGCGCGAGGCGCGCGTCACCAGCATCGCCACCGCGCTGGACACCAGCAGCGCCGGCAGCTGCGCCACCAGGCCGTCGCCGATGGACAGCAGGGTGTAGGTGGAGGCTGCGTCGGCGAACGGCATGCCGTGCTGGAGCACGCCCACCGCCAGGCCGCCGAGCAGGTTGATGAACAGGATCAGGATGCCGGCGATGGCGTCGCCGCGGATGAACTTGCTGGCGCCGTCCATCGCACCGTAGAAGTCGGCTTCCTCGCGCACTTCCTCGCGCCGCGCCTTGGCTTCCTCGCGGGTCAGCAGACCGGCGTTGAGGTCGGCGTCGATCGCCATCTGCTTGCCGGGCATGGCGTCGAGGATGAAGCGCGCGGTCACTTCCGACACGCGTCCGGCGCCCTTGGTGATGACCACGAAGTTGATGATGGTCAGGATCGCGAACACCACGATGCCGACCGCGTAGTTGCCGCCGATCACGAACTCGCCGAACGAGGCGATGACCTTGCCCGCCGCCTCGTGGCCGTTCTGGCCGTTGAGCAGGATGACGCGGGTGGAGGCCACGTTCAGCGCCAGCCGCAGCATGGTGGTGACCAGCAGCACGATCGGGAAGATGGTGAAGTCCAGCGGCCGCTTCACGTACACCACCGCCAGCAGCACCATCAGCGAAATGGCGATGTTGAAGGTGAACAGCGCGTCCAGCACCGGTGCGGCCAGCGGCACCACCACCATCGCCAGCAGCGCCAGCACGATCAGCGGCGCGCCGAACCCCTGGCGGATCGCGTCGAGCAGGCGGCGCGCGGTGGCGGGCATGGGCTGGGCGCTCATGGGCGGGCCCCCTTGCCGAACTCGTCGATGTCGATGGCCGGCTGCTGCGGCATCGGCCCGCCGCGCCAGGTGCGCAGCTGGTAGACGTAGGACAGGATCTGGGCGACGGCCGAATACAGTCTCACGGGGATTTCCTTGCCGAGTTGGCTTTCCCTATACAAGGCGCGTGCCAGCGGCGGTGCCGAGACGATGGCCACGCGGTTGCCGTCGGCGACCTGGCGGATCCGCAGGGCCAGCTCGTCCACGCCGCGGGCCACCACGGTCGGCGCGTTCATGCGCCCGGCCTCGTACTTGAGCGCCACCGCATAGTGGGTCGGGTTGACCACGACCACGTCGGCACCGGGAACGGCCTCCATCATCCGCCGCTGCGAGAGCTGCATCTGCATCTGGCGGATGCGGCCCTTGACCTCGGGGCTGCCCTCGCTTTCCTTCATCTCGCGGCGGACCTCGTCGCGGGTCATCTTCAGCTTGCGCAGCCAGTTCCAGTGCTGGTACGGCGCATCGATCGCGGCCAGCAGCAGCAGCGCCCCGGCCGTGGCCAGCAGCAGCCGCAGGGTGAAGCCCAGGCCGTCGAGCACCGCCCGTTCCAGCGGCATCTGCGGCAGCGTGCGCAGGGCGTCGAAGCCGTGCCAGATGCACAGCCCGGCGGCGCTGCCGACGAACAGCATGCGCAGCAGCGACTTGGCCAGTTCCGCCAGCGACTGCATGCCATAGATGCGCTTGAGCCCGGACATCGGGTTCATGCGGTTCAGGTCGGGCATGAGCGCCTTGGACGACACCCGCAGCCCGCCCATGATCAGCGGCGAGACGAAACTGGCGAGCAGGCACGCCAGCAGCAGCGGCCAGGTCGCCAGCAGCAGCCGCAGCAACAGCATCCCGGCATGGCCGAACAGCGCGTCGGGGGTCTGCAACAGGCCCGGCTCGGGGGCCAGCGCCGTGCGCATCCAGGCACGCGCATTGCCGCCGATCACCCCGGACAGGGTGGCGACGGCGATCACGCCGGCACCGAACACCGCGGCGGTGGCCAGTTCGCGCGAACGCGGTATGTCGCCCCTCTCGCGGGCATCGCGCAGGCGTTTGCCGGTAGGTTGTTCGGTTTTTTCGGTGCCGTCTTCGTTTTCAGCCATGGCCTGGCGCGGGTACTGGATCCGGCCTGGGTCGTGCAAGAACCGGGCCAGCGCACCGGGGCAGGCGGTGGGCCGGCGGGGGGGCGCGTGCCGGGCCCGGTCAGGCGCCGGGGGTCAGAGCCCGCCGCCGGCGTACAGGCGCATGAAGCTCTCCGGGCCGACCGGCCGCCCCAACTGGTAGCCCTGCAGGTGGTCGCAGCCCAGGCGTTCGGCATAGGTGCGCTGGCCCGGGGTCTCGATGCCCTTGGCCACCACCTCCATGTTCAGGGCGTGGCCCAGCGCCACGATCGCCGCGACCACCACCACGTCCTCGTCGCTGTCTTCCAGCGCCATCACGAAGGCGTTGTCGATCTTGATCTCTGTGGCGGGCAGCCGGCGCAGCTGCAGCAGGCTGGAGAAGCCGGTGCCGAAGTCGTCTATGGAAATGCCCACGCCCAGGGCGGCGATGGCGCGCAGCACGGCAACCGCGGCATCGGCGTCGCGGGTCACCGCGTTCTCGCTGACTTCCAGCACCAGCCGCGACGGCTCCAGTTCATGGCGCTGCAGGGCCTGGCGCACGTCCTGGACCAGGCGCTGCGAACCGAGCTGCAGCCCCGACAGGTTCACCGACACCTGCCAGCTGGAATGGCCGGCATCGTGCCAGCAGCGCATCTGCCGGCACGCCTCGTCCAGTACCCACTGGCCGATTCCCTCCATCAGCCCGTTCTGTTCGGCCAGGCGGATGATGCGCCCGCTGGGTACCGGCCCGTGCGCGGGATGGCGCCAGCGCAGCAGCGCCTCGGCGCCGGTGACCAGGCCGCTGTCGGCGTGCACCCGTGGCTGGTAATGCAGGCTCAGCTGCGGCGTGCCGACGGCCTGGCGCAGGTCCTGCAGCAGGCGCCGGTCCTGCTCGGCGTCGGCGCTCATCCATTCGGCGAACCGGGCATGGGTGTTGCGGCCGGCCAGCTTGGCGTGGCCGGTGGCGATCTCGGCATGCGCCACCAGCGGCGCGGCCGTGGCGCCATGCGCCGGGTACAGCGCCAGCCCCAGGCTGGCGGTGACGCGCATGTCGCGCCCGCCCACGCGCACCGCGCCGAGCGCGACGAGGATGCGCTCGGCCAGTGGCGCGGCGCCGGCATCGTCGGCCAGCGGCAGCGCGATGACGTACTTGTCGCCGCCCAGGCGGCCGACCAGGCCGCCGTCCGGCAACAGCCGGCGCAGCTGTTCGGCCACGTCGACCATCACCGTGTCGCCGGCCTGCGCGCCGAATGCGCTGTTGATATGGCGGAACTCATCCAGGTCCAGGGCCATCACCGCGCATGCGAGCCGGGCCGCGTGGCAGTGCTGCAGCAGCTGGTCGATGCGCTCGTGCGAGAGCTGGCGGTTGGGCAGGCCGGTCAGCGAGTCGTGGCGGCTGGCATGGAACAGCTCCTTGCGGGCATCGTCCAGCGAGGCCGACAACGTCGAGTTGCGCCGCCGCAGCAGGCGTGCCTGCATGCGCTGCTCGAACAGCGAGATGACCAGCACCACCGCCATCATCGCCACGGTCAGCAGCACCACGCAGGCCGCCAGCCATTCCACGCCGATCCCGCCGCTGCTCGCCGCGGCGCACACCGAGCCAGCCGGGAACCGCGCCGCGGCCATGCCGGTGTAGTGCATGCCGACGATGGCCAGGCCCATCACCACGGCGGCAGCCACGCGCTGCGGCAACGCGCCTTGCCGCGCGCGCATGCGCAAGGCGATGTGCAGCGCCGCCCACGAGGCAAGCACCGCGATCGCGATGGAAAGCGCGACCCGCGATGGCACGTAGTCGATGGCCGGGTGCATGCGCAGCGCGGCCATGCCCACGTAATGCATCCAGGCGATGCCCAGGCCCATGAGCAGCGCGCCCAGCGCCAGCCGCGGGTGCGGCAGGGTGGGGCGGGATACCAGCCACAGCGCGAACAGCGAGGTGGCGATGGCGACCAGCAGCGATTCGATGGTCGGCCAGAGGGCATAGCCGAGCGGAATCGGCAGGCGGAAGGCGAGCATGCCGACGAAGTGCATCGACCAGATGCCGGTGCCCATGGCGACGGCGCCCGCGAGCAGCCAGCCGGTGGCCGCGCCGCGATGACGCGAGGCCGATACCCGCGACGCCATGTCCAGCGCGGTGAACGAAGCGAGCACCGCGACCAGGACCGACAGCACGACCAGCAACGGGTTGTAGCTTCCTGCAAGCATGGCATCCTCCCTCTGCGCCCGATGGCACGCAGGGCGTGCCACGCTTCCGTGGATGCCGGCCGAATCCATGCCGGCACGGGTTCCAGACTATCCCGGGCCGGCGTGCGACAGGCAAGCGGGCGGGTGCTGAATGCGCCCGCCGGCACGCTGCCGGCTCAGCCCGCCACTTGCCGTGCCGCGTCGAACGCGCTGTCGAACAGGCGCTGCACCGGCGTGGCCATTTCCCCGGCCAGCAGCGCCAGCAGGAACAACCCCAGCAGCAGCGATACCGGCAGGCCCAGCTGCATCGGGTGCAGGGCCGGCGCGGCCCGGGCCAGCACGCCGAAGGCCAGGTTCACCGCCAGCATCGCCACTACCAGCGGCAGCGCCAGGGTCAGCGCGCCGCGGAACACCTGCAGGAACAGGGTCGGGGCCAGTGCGGCCATCGCGTGCGGGTCGGGCAGCGCGGTGCCGATCGGCAATGTCCTGTAGCTGTCCACCAGCAGCGAGATCAGCGCCAGGTGGCCGTTGCTGGTGAAGAACAGCAGCCCGAACAGCAGGTAGAACCATTGCCCGACCACGCCGGAACTGCCGCCGCGCAGCGGGTCGCTCATCTGCGCGAACGCCAGGCCGGTGCCCTGTGCGACCAGCTCGCCGGCCATCGCGCCGGCCTCGAAGATCAGCCGCAGCAGGAAGCCGATGCTCACCCCGACCGCCAGCTCGCGGGCGATGCCCAGCACCGTGGCCGCATCGAAGCCGCTCCATGCCGGTACCGCCGGCAGCACCGGTGCCAGCGCCACCGACAACGCCACGGCGAGCAGCGCCCGCACCCGCGCCGGGACCGCGCGCGAGCCCACCATCGGCATGGCCATCAGCATCGCGCCGATGCGCAGCATGACCCACAGCGTGGTGCCGATGATGGCGAAGGCCTGCTGGCCATCGATCATCATCCGGGTGATCGGATCCATGGCGCCGCCTAGCCGATCAGGTGCGGAATGCGCTGGAACAGCAGGGTGGTGAATTCCACCAGGTGGCCAAGCAGCAGGCTGCCCAGCGCGAACAGCGCCGCGGTCAGCGCCGCGGCCTTGGCGATGAAGGCGATGGTCGGCTCGTTGAGCTGGGTGGCAGCCTGGATGATGCCGATGACCACGCCGACCACCAGTACCACGACCAGCAGCGGTCCGGCGATCCAGAGGGTGGCGACCAGGCCGCCGCGCAGTTCGGTAAGGGCAAGTTCGGGGGACATGGAAAGCCGGAGATCAGGAGGGAGCGGGGCCGCGGCGCGGACGTGTGGACGACAGGGACGGGCGCGCGGTGCTTCAGACCGCGTTGAAACTGGCCGCCAGCGTGCCCACCACCAGCACCCAGCCATCGACCAGTACGAACAGCAGGATCTTGAACGGCGCCGAGATCAGCATCGGCGAGAGCATCATCATGCCCATCGACATCAGCACGCTGGACACCACCAGGTCGATGATCACGAACGGGATGAAGATCAGGAAGCCGATCTCGAACGCGGTCTTCAGCTCGCTGGTGACGAACGAGGCCACCAGCACCGGGAACGGGATCGCGTCCGGGCCCGCGTAGGGCCCCTGGCCGGCCAGCCCGGCAAAGGTCATCAGGTCGGTCTCGCGCACCTGCGCCAGCATGAACGCACGCAGCGGCTGGGTGGTCAGCGTCCACGCGGTCTGGAAGTCGATCTTGCCGTCCAGATACGGGGCCATGCCGGTGGACCACGCCTTGTCCCAGACCGGCATCATGATCATCGCGGTCAGGAACAGCGCCAGCCCGAGCAATACCTGGTTGGAAGGCGTCTGCCCGGTGCCCATCGCCTGCCGCAGCAGGCCCAGCACGATGATGATGCGGGTGAAGGCGGTCAGTACCAGCAGCAGCGACGGCAGCAGGGTGATCGCCGTCATCAGCAGCAGCGTCTGCAGCGGCAGGCTGACCGGGGCGCCGCCGATCCTGCCGACGTTCACGTCGGGCAGGGCCGGCATCTGCGGCGCGGCGGGGGTCGCCCAGGCCAGCAGCGGCAGGGCCAGCAGCGCGAACACGATCGCCAGCTGGCAGCAGAAACGGGAATTGAAGCGTTGCGGCAGCATGCTCAGGCGTCCTTGCGCAGCTTCTGTTGCAGCAGCTGCGCGAAATTCGGTAGGTGTTTGAGGTTGGGCAGGGTGGCCGGCACCAGCGGGGGCAGCGGCTCGGGCAGGGTGTGCAGGGCGCTGATGCCGCCGCCGGTCACGCCCAGCAGCAGTTGCTGGCCGTTGACCTCGACCACCACCACGCGTTCCTTGGCGCCGACGTTGAGGCTGGCCACCAGCTTCAGCCCTTCGGCGGGACGGAACCCGCTGCCGGGCATGCGCTTGAGCAGCCAGCCCAGGCCGACGATCAGCGCCAGCACCGCCAGCAGCGCCATCACCGCGCCGAACAGGCCCGGCGCGGTGGCCGCATGCTGGCCGACCGGCGCCGCCTGCGGATGGCCCTGGGCCATCGCGGCGACGGCCAGGGCGGCGGCCGGCAGCAGGCTCAACGCAGTCTCCGGATGCGCTCGCTGGGGCTGACCACGTCGGTCAGGCGCACGCCGAAGCGGTCGTTGATGACCACCACCTCGCCGTGTGCGATCAGGGTGCCGTTGACGAACACGTCCAGCGATTCGCCGGCGCCGCGCTCCAGTTCCACCACCGAGCCCTGGTTGAGCTGCAGCAGGTTGCGGATCGGCACCCGCGCGCGCCCGACTTCCAGCGACAGCGTCACCGGCACGTCCAGGATCACGTCCAGGTTGAGGTCGGTGTTGCCGTCGCCCTCGGCCTGCAGGTTGGCGAACTGCGCCGGCTCGGCGGCGGGCGCGGCGGGTGCGGTGGTCTCGGAGGGATCGTGCTCAGTCATGGGAGTTTTCCTGGGACGCGGACGGGCGCGGCGGCCTGCCCGGCGGATGGGTAGCGGTGATCTTGATGGCGTTGCGGTCACCGGCGATGCCGAACTCGCCGGTGAACACCGGGATGCCCTCGACGCACAACGGCACTTCCTTGAGCATCTCGATGGGCAGGATGTCGCCGACCTTCAGCCGGCTGAGCTCGCGCAGGCTCATGCGCCGGCGCGCGATCACGCTGGACAGCTCCACCTCGGCGGTGTCCAGCTGCTCGCGCAGCATGATCGCCCAGCTCTCGTCGCGGTCGTTGCGGTCGCTCTGGATGCCGGCGTCGAGCAGTTCGCGGATCGGTTCCAGCATCGAGTACGGCAGGGTGATGTGGATGTCGCCGCCACCGCTTTCCAGCTCGACGTGGAAGCGGCACACCACCACGTACTCGCGCGGGCTGACGATGTTGGCGAAGTGCGGGTTGATCTCGGAATTGATGTAGTCGAAATCGACGTTCATCACCGGGCTCCAGGCCTCGCGCAGGTCGACGAAGGCCTGCTTGAGCATCAACTGGATCACGCGCATCTCGGTGGCGGTGAACTCGCGGCCCTCGATGCGGGTGTGGTAACGCCCGTCGCCGCCGAAGAAGTTGTCCACCACCGCGAACACCAGGGTCGGCTCGAACACGATCAGGCCGGTGCCGCGCAGCGGCTTGAAGCGGACCAGGTTGAGGTTGGTGGGCACGTACAGCGAATGCAGGTAATCGCCGAACTTGATCAGCTCGATGCCGCGCACCGAGATTTCGGCCGAGCGCCGGATCAGGTTGAACAGGCCGATGCGCCACAGGCGCACGAAGCGTTCGTTGACCATCTCCAGCGTGGGCATGCGCCCGCGGATGATGCGGTCCTGGCTGGCGAAATCGTAGGGCCGCGCCTCGCCCGGGGGCGGTTCGGGTTCCACGGTGTCCACCGTACCGGAATCGACACCATGCAGCAGGGCGTCGATTTCATCCTGGGACAGCAGGTCGTTGATGCTCATCGGCGTCGCCTTACTGGGTGACGAAGCTGGTGAACAGCAGGTCGTCGGCGGTCTTCTTGCCGGTCTCGGCCTTCATCAGCTTCTGCACTTCGGCCAGCGCGGCGGCCTGCAGGCGCTCCTTGCCGGCGCGGTCGGCGATCTGCTCGGGCTCGACCTGGGAGAACAGCATCAGCAGCTTGGCGCGGATCGCCGGCGCGTGCGTCTGCAGCGCGGGCAGCGCTTCCGGATCGCGGGTCATCAGCTGCACTTCGACCTGCAGGTAGCGCGGTCCGTCCACGCGTCCGTTGAGGTTGACCACGAACGCCGGGTCGAGCGCGAAGTACTGTGCCGGGGCCGGCGTGGCCGGGGCCGCGGCCTTGGCCTTGGACGGCGCCGCGTCGGCGCGGCCCTGGGTGAAATACCAGACGGCACCACCGGCGCCACCGGCGGCGATCACGGCGATCAGGATGGTCGCCAGCAGCGAGCGGCGCGGCTTGCCGGTGGTGTCCTTGTCCTTGTCCTTGGAAGTGTCTGGCTTGCGGGATTTGTCGGCGGCGGCTGCCACGTTGTGCTCCTCAGGGTTGCTGTCCCTGAACATGCAATACGCGTGCCGCAGCGCAGGCCGGTGGCAATGACGGAAAGTTGACGGGCCAGCGCCGGGGGCGGGCGCCCCGGCGCGCAGGGCCCACGTCCCCGGGGGCCCTGCCTACGACTCAGGCATAGGCGTCGAGCAGGCCGCGCAGACGCAGGGGGCGGGCAGTGTGCTCGGGCAGGGAGCCGGCATCGCCGGGCTCGCCGTCGTGGCCCGTGCCGGCGCCGCCGGCGTTGGGCGAACCGGACTCGGACTGACGGTGGCCGACATCGGCCTGGGCCAGCTGCAGGCCCTGTTCGCCGAGCATTTCACGCAACCGCGGCAGGCCGCTTTCCAGCGCCTGGCGGACCTCGGCATGGGCGCTGGAGAAAGTGGCGTGGACGCGATCGCCCTCCAGCTGCAGCTTCACTTCCACCGGCCCCAGATCGTTCGGGGTGACGCGGATGTGGGCGTGGCCGATCTTCTGCTCGGCCAGCCAGCCGACGCGCGCGCCGATGGCCTCGTCGAAATCCGCGCCCTGCATGTCCACCGGCGCGGACAGCGCCGGCGGGAAGGCCGGTGCCGGGCGGGCGTCGGCCACGGCCGCCAGGTTCTGCAGCAGCGGGCCGAACAAGGCCGCGCCGGCGCCGGGATCCGTTGGCGCTGGCGCATTTCCGGCGCTACCGCGTGGCAGCTCCGGCGTGGCATCCAGGCTGGCCAGCTGCGCCAGGACTTCGACGTCGTTCGTTGCCGCCGGGGCGGCGGCCTGCGGGAGGGGGGCTGCCGGCGGTGGCGCGGCTGCCGGTGGCAGCGGGGTGGCCGGCACGGATGTCCCCGGCGCCGGCGTGGCGGCGAACCGCGGCAGGTCGGTGCCGTCGTCGGCGACCGCCGGGGCGGGGGCCGTCGCCGTGGCGGCCGTGGACGCGGCCGGCAGCAGTCCGGCAAGACCGGGCGGCGGCCATTGCGGCGCGTCGGCGTCGCTGTCGTCCTGGCCGCGACCGTCGCCGCTGGCTGCCGGTTTCCCGGCGTCGCCGGCCGCGGGGGCCTCGCTGCCCGGCGGCGTGTCCGCGGGCGCGGCCGGCGCGGCGGCCGGATCGCTGCCGTCACGGCCCTGCGTGTCCGCGGCCGGCTTGGCCGCGGGCTTCGCGCGCGGCGCCGGCTGCGGCGTGGCCTGCAGCAGCGCATCGAAGCCACTGGCCTGCTTGTCGCTGCCGGCGGTGGCCCGCGCGGGGGTGCCCGCCGCGGGCGGCGCGGCGGCCGCGGTGGCGCCCAGGGACAATGGCGTCATGGGGTGTCGTCCTCGCCCGACAGCTGGGCCTGGCGGGCGCGGCGCGCGCCCAGGTCGTCCATCTCGCGCTGGTCGCGGCGCTCCTCCACCTGCTTTTCGCGGGCGCGGTAGCTGGCCGCCAGCTGTTCCAGTACCTGCTTGTCGCGGCTGGCCAGCAGCAGCCGTGCGCGCTCGGCATCGACGCGTTCGCGGTTGCGGTCCACGGTCTGGCTCTGTTGCTGCACGGCACTGTCCAGGCGGTCGAGGAACGCGCGCCGGTTCATCAGCTGCGACGGACTGGTGGCGGCCATCTGCGCGCCGGCGTATTCGTCGGCGTAGCGGCGCAGTTCCTCCAGGCGCGACAGGTGCATGTCCAGCGCCTGCTGGCGTTCGGCCAGGGCGCGGGCGACCTCGTCTTCGTGATCCTGCGCACGGCGCAGCAGGGGGTCCAGGCGACGGGATTGCTTCATGGGACGTTCTCGCTTTCGACCAGGCGTTTCAAGGCGGCAAGGCTGTGGGGTAGGTCGGCGGCCAGGCTCACGTCCTGGCCGAGGAATTCGAGGATTTCCGGCCAGCGTTCGAGCGCTTCGTCGGTGGCCGCATCGTTGCCGCGCTGGTAGGCGCCGATGGCGATCAGGTCGCGGTTGGCCGAGTAGGCCGCCACCAGCCGCTTGAGCTTGCGGATGCGCAGGCGCCAGGCGTCGTCGGCGATGTCCTGGACCACGCGGCTGACCGACGATTCGACGTCGATGGCCGGGTACAGGCCGGAATCGGCGACCCGGCGCGAGAGCAGGATGTGGCCGTCGAGGATGGCGCGGGCCGCGTCGGCGATCGGGTCCTGCGGGTCGTCGCCCTCGGTGAGCACGGTGTAGAAGGCGGTGATCGAGCCGCGCCCCTTGGCGCCGTTGCCGGCGCGTTCCACCAGCGCCGGCAGCTTGGCGAACACGCTGGGCGGGTAGCCGCGGGTGGTCGGCGGTTCGCCGACGGACAGGCCGATCTCGCGTTGCGCCTGGGCAAAGCGGGTCAGCGAATCCATCAGCAGCAGCACGTTCAGGCCCTGGTCGCGGAACCACTCGGCGATCGCGGTGGCGCGGTAGGCGCCGTGCAGGCGCGCCAGCGGCGGGCGGTCGGCCGGCGCGGCCACGACCACGGCGCGGCGCAGGCCTTCCTCGCCCAGGGTGGTCTCGACGAAGTCGCGCACTTCGCGGCCGCGTTCGCCGATCAGGCCGACCACGATCACGTCGGCCGAGGTGAAGCGGGTCATCATCCCCAGCAGCGTCGATTTGCCGACGCCGGAGCCTGCGAACAGGCCCACGCGCTGGCCGCGGCCGATCGGCAGCAGCGCGTTGATCGCGCGCACGCCCACGTCCAGCGGCTGGGTGATGGGTTCGCGCGCCAACGGGTTGATCGACACGCCGGCCATGCTGGCGCTGCCTTCGGCGCGGATCGGGCCCTTGCCGTCCAGCGGCACGCCATCGCTGTCGATGACGCGGCCGAGCAGGCCTTCGCCGACCTCCACGCCGCCGCGCCGGTAGGACGGCACCACGCGCGCGTTCGGCAGCAGCCCGTGCAGTTCGGCGCTGGGCATCAGGTAGGTGCGTTCGCTGGCGAAGCCGACCACCTCGGCGTCGACCCAGCCGCCGTCGACCTCGACCTTGCAGGTGGCGCCCATCGGCGCCTCGCAGCCGACCGCTTCCAGGGTCAGGCCCACCGCGCGGCGCAGCACGCCTTCGCGGATCAGGCCGCGCCCGTGGCCCGGTTCGATGTCGATGGCGTCCAGCCGTGCCGCCAGCCGCAGGTTGCGCGCGGCCGACCAGGCCGCGGGTGCCGGTGGCGGCCGGTCGGTCGGCGGGGTATCGGTGAAGGCGGGGCTCATTGGCTGGCTCCGGCCTTGCGCATCACCGTGGACAGGGCCGCGCGCAGGCGTGCCTCCAGGGTGCCGTCGATGCGCACGCTCTCGGCGTGCACGCGCAGGTCGCCGCGGCTCAGGCCGGGGTCGGGGCTCAGGCGCTGGCCGGGTGCCAGCTTCAGCAGCGGCGCCAGCGCGGCGATGTCGTCCGGGTGCAGGCGTACCTCGACCTCGCGGCTGCTGCCGCCCACCGCTTCGAGGGCCTCGTTGACCAGCTCCTGCAGCAGCGCCGGCTCGGCCTGGTAGGCGCGACCCAGCAGTTGCCCGGCCACGCGCACGGACAACTCGCCCAGCGCGGCCACCACCTCGCCTTCCAGGCGCAGCAGCGGGCGGCTGAAGTTGTCCAGGATGCCTTCGATCTGCGCCACCAGCCGGCGTACCTCGGCCTGGCCCTGGGCAAGGCCTTCGGCATGGCCTTCGGCGTGTCCCTGTTCCAGCCCTTCCTGGCGGGCGGCGTCCTGGATGGCCTGGACTTCCTCCAGCGTCGGCGGCTGCAGCAGCGGTTCCGGCGGCATGTCCGGCGCATCGGCCGGGTAGCCGTCGGCCAGGTCCTGCGCCGAGGCCTGCGCGGCGGTGAGGTCGGGGGCCATCCAGCGCACGACGGGACTCACAGCATGGTCTCCGCATTGCCACCGATGGTGACCGTGCCTTCATCGGCCATGCGCTTGACGATGGCCAGGATCTCGCGCTGCGCGGCTTCCACGTCGGACAGCTTGACCGGGCCGCGGGCCTCCATGTCCTCGAGCAGGATCTCGGCGGCGCGCTGGGACATGTTGCGGGTGATCTTGTCGCGCACCTTGATGTCGGCGCCGCGCAGGGCCAGGCCCAGGCGTTCGCCGCTGACTTCGCGCAGCACCAGCTGCATCTCGCGGTCGTCCAGGTCCACCAGGTCGTCGAACACGAACATCAGGTCCTGGATGCGGCTGCCCAGCGGCGCATCGACCTGCGCGATCGAGCTGAGGATCGCCTGGTCCTGGCCGCCGTCCATGAAGTTGAGGATGTTGGCCGCGCACTGCACGCCGCCGATGTTGGACGACTTCAGGTTCTGGTTGCCGGCGAACTGGCGCTCCATGATCTCGTTGAGTTCGTTCAGCGCGTTGGGCGGGATGCCGTCGAGCGTGGCGATGCGCAGCAGCACGTCGACGCGGGTGCGCTCGGGCAGCAGCTTCAGCGCTTCGGCAGCCTGGTCGTTCTCCAGGTGCGACATGACGATGGCGATGATCTGCGGATGTTCGTTGCGCACCAGGTCGGCGACCGCGCGCGGGTCCATCCACTTCAGCGTGTCCAGGCCGGTGGTGTTGCGGCCCAGCAGGATGCGGTCGATCAGGTTGTTGGCCTTCTCGTTGCCCAGCGCCTGCACCAGCATGTTGCGGATGTAGTCGTCCGAGCCGACGCTGAGCGAGGTCTTGTTGCCGAGTTCGTTGCTGAACTCGTCCATGACCTGCTGCACCTGCTCGCGGCTGACGTCGGTCAGGGTGGCCATGGCGATGCCGATCTTCTGCACCTCCTTGGGCTCCATGTGGCGCAGCACTTCGGCCGCGTCGGCTTCGCCCAGCGACAGCAGCAGCACGGCGGCGCGCTGCACGCCGTTCATGGGCACGATGGACTCAGTCATTGGCCACCCATCCCTTCACCACCTGGGCCACGCGCTTGGAGTCCGAGCGCACCGCCTCGCGCGCCATGCGCAGGCGTTCCTCGTAGGCATCCAGCGGCAACGCCAGCGGCGCCGCGCCGCCCAGCTGCAGGTGGTCGTTGGCCAGCCCGGGCAGGCTGTCGCCGTTGTCGACCAGGTGTACGTCGGCGCGCAGCGGATCTTCGTCCGGCGCGGCCAGGGCCTTCGGCGGGCCGGCGATCTGGCGCAGCGCCGGGCGCAGCACGCCGAACAGCAGCGCCAGCACCACGATCGCGCCCAGCACCAGGCGCAGGCCGTCGCGGACCTGCGGCATTTCCCACCACTTGACCGGCTCGACCGGGGTGGCGTCGCGCACGAACGGCGCGTTCATCACCGACACCGTGTCGCCGCGTGCGGCATCGAAGCCGACCGCCTGCTTGACCAGCGCCTCGACCCGGGTGAGTTCGGCGGCGCTGAGCGCCTGGTCGCTGATCTTGCCGTTGCTGCCGGGGCGCGGCACGTGGTCGACCAGCACCGCCACCGACACGCGCTTGACCCGCCCGGCCGGCTGCCGGGTGTGCTGCAGGGTGCGGTCCAGCTCGTAGTTGCGGGTGGCGTTCTTGCTGCTCTCGCTCGGCGTGGCGGCCGTGGCTGGCGCGGCTTCGGCGCCGGGCGGGGTGTTGCTGGCCGCGCCGGGAACGCCCTGCGGCCCCTGGGTGCTGGTGGTGTTCTCGCTGATCTGCTCGCTGCGCACCTTCTGCGGCTCGCCGTTGTACAGCTCGCGTGCTTCCTCGGTGACCGAGAAATCCATGTCCACGCTGACTTCCGGATTGACCCGGCCGGGGCCGGTCATCGGCTCCAGCAGCTCGCGGATGCGCTGGTTGTAGGAGGTCTCCAGGCGCCGCACCTGGTCGAACTGCGCGGCGTTCATGGCCGCATCGCTGTTGGGGTCGGCGATGGTCAGCATGCGCCCGCTCTGGTCGACCACGGTGACCCGTTCCGGCGCCAGGTCCGGAATGCTGGAGGCGACCATGTGCACGATCGCGTCGACCTGGTTGCGCTCCAGCTGCTGGCCGGGGCGCAGTTCCAGCACCACCGAGGCGCTGGCGACATCGCGCTGGCGGGTGAAGGCACTGGGCTTGGGAATGGCCAGGTGCACGCGCGCGTCGCGCACCGGGCGCAGGGTGGTGATGGTGCGCACCAGCTCGGTTTCCAGCGCGTGCTGGTAACGGGCGGTTTCCATGAACTGGCTGACGCCGAAACCGGGGTCGCGCTCCATCAGCTCGAAACCGAGCCGGCCGCTGTCGGTCAGGCCGGAGCCGGCCAGCTTGAGGCGGGCGTCGTGGATGTTCTTCTCCGGCACGCTGATCGCGCCGGTGGACGCATCCAGCTCGAACGGGATCTGCGCGGCGCGCAGCAGGTCGGTCGCCTCGGCGGTCGCCTTCTGGTCAAGGCCGGTGTACAGCGGCGCCATCGGCGACTTCTGCGCCCAGAAGAACACGAACAGGCCGGCGGCCACGGCGATGCTGATCATCGCCATCAACCCCAGCCGCCGGGTGATCTGCAGACTCTGCAGCCGGTCGAACCAGGCGCCGGCCTTTTCCGAATTGAGTGAATCCTTGGACAGCGCGAGTGCCATGGCGACCGGTTCCTTACAGCGGCATGTTCATCACGTCCTGGTAAGCCTGGACGAGACGGTTGCGGACTTCCACGGTGGCGCGGAACGCCAGCTGGGACTGCTGCGACGCGACCATGACCTTGGCCAGGTCGGCGCCGGGCTCGCCGCGCTCGAAGGCGGCGGCCAGTGCGCCGGAGACCTGCTGGGCGCGGTTGACGTCGGCCAGTGCGCCCTGCAGCGTGTCGGTGAAGCTGGCCACCGGCGCGCTGGCGGGGCGGACTCCGGCCAATCCTTCGATGGCATTGCTGCGCGCGACGTCGGCGGCCGGCAACGGCTGGCTGGCCTGGGTCTGGTAGCTGCGGATCTGGGACAGGATGGAATTGACGGAGTGGGACATCGACAAGGTTCCGGAACAGGGGAGTGCTGCCTGTTCATGTGCAAGTCGCGTGCCGGAACCCACAGGCTGGGAAAACCGCGGGATGACGCCTGCGGACGCGCGCGGCGGCGGCCCGGGCGACGGTTTTCCGTCGGCGGAGCCGGAGAACCGTGGTGCCAGCGATACGGAGGAAAAACGAGAGCCGGATCGAAGTCATCGGCGACGGGAAGCCGGCACCGGGGCCGGCGGGCGCGCACAGGGCGCCGGTGCTGCCGGCGCCGCCGCGCGTATTCATCCGCGCATTCAGGGCAGCCAGGCAGCCTGCCACTGCGCCAGCCCGGCGTCGGCCAGCATCCAGTCGCGGTGTACCGCCGCACGCAGCGCGTCGCCGGCGTCGGCACGGGCGCCGGCGTCGGCCAGGTGCGCGCGGATCGCCGCGATCCAGTCGCGGTGGCGGTTGCGCACCCGGGTCACCGGCAGGCTTTCGTCGCGGTAGGGGCCGACGTCGCTGCAGACCACCGGAACCGCGCAGGCGCCGTACTCCAGCAGGCGCAGGTTGCTCTTGCACTCGTTGAAGCGGTTCTGCTCGAGCGGTGCGATCGCCAGGTCCAGGTCGAGGCGGGCCAGGTAGCGCGGATACGCTTCGATGTCGACACCGGGATGGAACTCGGCCACGTGCGGACGCAGCCGTTCCGGGCACATGCCGAAGAACACCCAGTCCACTTCCCCGGCCAGTTCCGCCACCACGTCGGCCACCATCTCCAGGTCGCCGGTATGGCCCACGCCGCCGGCCCAGCCCACCCGCGGCCGCGTACCGGTGCCGCGGCGCGGTGCCGGCAGGCCCTTCCACCAGCCCGGCGGCAGGCGGTTGTGGGCGATGCGGATGTCCGGGTGCAGGCCGGCGAGGGCCTCGGCCAGCGCCGGGGTGGAGACCACGACCCGGTCGACCCGTGCGAACGCCTGCCGCAGGGTGCGCAGGATGTCGCGCGGCATGTGTTCGCGATGCGCGCTCTTGGCCGGCAGGTTCGGCAGGTAGTCGTCCAGCTCGTAGATCTTCAGCGCACGCGAGAAGCGCGGCATGCGCCGCATGCGTTCCAGGTCCTCGTCGGAAATCCGGCGCTGCAGCACCACCACGTCGGGATCGATGCGTGCCTGTTCGACCGGGTCCAGCAGCGTGGCGTAGAGCGCGCCCTCGGCATGGCCGGCGCCGCGCAGCGCCTCGAACGGCTGGATCACCCGGTACTGGCCGCTGCCCCACGGGTCGGCCGGATGCGCGAGCACGCGCGGGATCGGCCGCCACGGCAGCGGCTGCCAGGAAAAGTCCGATTCGCCCAGGCTGAAGCCGCCGGTCACGTCCAGCCGCAGGCTCGGGTTGTAGGCCGGGTCGTGGGCGAGCGCCGGCAGCCAGCGCCCCAGCAAGGCGTCGCTGGCGGCGTCCGCCAGCGGTGCCGCCTGCACCGAATGCAGCAGCAGCGCGTGCGGGGTCCACACCGTGAGGCAGCCACGCTGGCGTGCGCGCAGGCACAGGTCGACGTCGGCGCCGGCGTCGGCGAAGGCGGCATGGTCGAAGCCGTCCAGTTCGGCGAACAGCGCGGTGCCGACCAGCAGGCAGCTGTCGGCCACGGCCGAATAGTTCTGCGCCACCTGCAGCCGGTGCAGGTAGCCCGGGGCGTCCATCCGCGCGCCGGCGAAGGCGCGGCCGCCGCAGTCCCGCAGGCCGGGCACCAGCCCGGCGTGGGTGATCGCGCCATCGGCGGAGATGGTCTTGCCGCCGACGATCCCCACTTCCGGACGCAGCCCGTGGTTGAGCAGTTCGTGCAGCCACTGTGGCTGCAGCGCCGCCACCTCCGGGCGCAGGAACAGCAGGAACTCGCCGGCGGCCTGGGTGGCGGCCACGTTGCAGGCGGCGGCGTGGGCCAGCGGCGGGTCGAAGGCGAACGCGCGCACCCGGCCGGCGGCCAGCGCCTCCACCTGCTGCATCCACTGGCGGACGTCGGCGCTGGCGCCGTTGTCGACCAGCAGCAGCTCGTAGTTCGGATAGGCGGTTTTTTCCAGCAGCGACACCACGCAGCGTTCCAGCGTGGCCAGCGTGGTGTCCGCCGCGACCACCAGCAGCATCGAAACCGCCGGCTGCCGGTCGTGGCCGTAGTCGATCCGGTGCAGGCCGTCGCCGGCGCTTTCCAGCGTCGCCGCGGCATAGCCGCGGGCGTGCAGATGGCGCAGGATGACGCGCCGCTGCGCCTGCGCGTCCAGGCGCGGCGGCGCGCAGGCCAGCAGCGGCTCGGGCAGGTGCACGATGCCGTCGAAGCCGTGCTTCTGGATCAGGCGCAGGATCAGGTCCAGTTCCGCGGCGTCGCCGGCGTCCGCATCGAACCCGCCGGCCGCGCGCACCGCATCGCGGCGGAACACCCAGTGCCCGGCCAGCATCGCCGGGTTGCCGAGCAGCAGGTCGAGGTTGAGGTCGGGGCGCAGCGCCGGCGCCAGGTCGGCCGGGCTCGCGCGGTGCCATTCGTCGGCGAAGACCGCGCGCAGCCCGTCGTCGGCCACCGCCAGCTTCAGCAACAGGCGGATCATGCCGCCGGGGGTGAACGTCGCCTCGGCATCGACATGCAGCAGCCAGTCCACGTCCCAGTCCGCACACAGCGCTTGCAGCGGCGCTGCGGACGCGGCATCGCCCAGCCACTGGATCGCATGCACGGTGGCCGGCGGCGCGTAGCGGGGCGGCGGCGCGCCGGTCGCCCTGACACTGATCCGCGCGGCCAGTTCCGCCGGCAGGAACGCCAGGCTGGACAGGATGCGGCGCATCGCGGCGGGGTCGGCGCCGGCGCGGATCGCCACCCCCAGGCGGCCGGGCCGCCCATGGCCGGCTACGAACTCGCGGACGATCCGCAGCTGCGCGGCATTGGGACGCCGGCGGCCATGCCATGCCCGCAACGGGTGCGTGGCGTGCGCGATGGCCAGGGCCTGTTCCAGGGCCTGGCCCAGGTCGATCCGCGCCGCCGGCCGCGTGCCGTCCAGCGGGGCGACCGCGACCTGGCGGGTGTCCCCGCCGCGGTACCAGCCCAGGGCGCGGATCGCCTGGCGGAACGCGTCGTGGTGGTCCTGGCCGATGCCGGGGGTGTCGCGCCCGTGCTGGCTGAACTGGTGCCGGGAGATGCGGAAGCCCAGCAGCGGGCGGCAGCTCATCGCCACCGGGCCGCTGCGCATCAGCTTGACGTACATCGCCAGGTCGGCAACCCAGGCGATGCGGGTGTCGCCGAGGAACGGCAGCCGGTCGCCCAGCGCCAGCACCTGCGCGCGCCGGCACATCGCCGCACTCGGTTCGCCGAGGAAGTTGAGCGTGTGGTCGGCGAGGAAATCGACCAGGTCGTGGCCGTCGATCAGCACGTCCTCGGTCGCCGGGAAGGCGGTCGCCAGTTCGTCGCGGATCAGCCCGGAGCGCTCGTCGATCAGGTGGCGACGGGCGAAGGCCAGGGCCAGCCCAGGAACACGCGCGAAAGCGTCGACCAGGGTGGCGATGCAGTCGTCGTACAGCACGTCGTCGTCGTGCAGGAACTTGATGAACTCGCCGCTGGCCAGGGCGATGCCGCGCGCGGTACTGCCGGTTTCGCCCAGGTGCGAAGGGTTGCGCGCGTAATGCACCGGGAAATCGACCCGCGCGGCGAATGCCTGGACGATGTCCCTGACGCGATCGCCCCTGGAGTCATCGCAGACCACCAGCTCTAGCGGGCGATGGGTCTGCCGGCGCACGCTCTCCAGCGCATGCGGCAGCCATGCCGCCTTGTAGGCGGGCATCACCACGCTGACCAGGGCGTTGGCGGGGGAAGCATTCATCGGGCGTGGGTTCCGGCAAGGGTGGCGTGTATCCGCTCCACCAGCCGCTGCGCATTGCGGGCGTCGTCGTGGCGGAAGAACAGGCGGCGGGCGGTGCGGTAGCGCTCGTCGGGCGCGAAGCCAGGCGCCGACAGGCGCGCTTCCAGCGCATCCAGCAGGGCGTCGAAGGTGGTCGTCACCGGCCCCGGGAACGCCAGGTCCAGGTCGTACAGCAGGCCGTTCTGGCGCTCGCGGTAGTCGTCCAGGTCGTGGGCGAAGCCGATCACCGGCAGGTCCAGGCACAGCGCGTCGATGTAGACCGAGGAGTAGTCGGTCAGTACCAGGCTGCTCTCGCGCAGCAGCGGCGCGATCTCCTGGAAGTCGGCGTGGCCAAGGTCGACGATGGCATCGCCGTCGGCGTGGCGCGCCAGGCCCGGCTCCGCCCTGGCGGCCGTCACGTAGTGCCCGCGGAATCCCAGTACCGCATCGTGGCGCCGCAGCAGGCGCTTCAGCTGCGCCACTTCGGCGTCGCTGAAGGCATAGTCGCGCTCGCCTGCGGCGCTGGCGTCGCGGTAAGTGGGCGCATAGAGCAGCAGCCGGCGGCCGCGGCGCAGGGCGCGCACCCGCGCCAGCTCGGTGCGCAGCGTGGGCGGCAGCTCGGCCTCGGGCATGCGCAGGAAATCGGTGCGCGGCAGTCCGGTGACCCAGACGTTGGCCGGCGGAATCGGATGGAAGATCGCCGCCATCGCATTGGCATCCACTTCCGATGACGCCACCAGCCCGGCGTAGAAGCGGCGCTCGCGGCGGCGGAAACGGTCGCGGTCGCCGTGCCGGCGCTGGCCGGGGTTGGCCAGCGCGAACAGCCGTTTGAGCGGAATGCCGTGCCAGAGGTTGACCACCAGCCTGCGGCGCAGTGCCGGCCGCGGCGCGCCATGGCCGCCGTCGCGCCAGGCCAGCGACATGTCCAGCGCGGTCGAGTTGGTCAGCAGCAGGACCCCGCAGCGGGCCAGTTCCAGCAGCCCGGCCAGGGTGTCCAGCGCCACGATCCGCACGCGCGCCGATTCCTCGATGCCGCGGGGGCGATGGCCGCCGCGCACGAATATGCGGATCTGCACGCGCGGGTCGTCGCGTACCTGTTCGTACACCGCACGGGCGTTCTCGATGAACTGCCCGCGCTTGAGCGGGTGGTCGAAAAACGCCCAGCGTTCACTGCGCTTGGGCAGCACCCAGTCCAGCACCCGCCACAGCGCCAGCAGGGGGACGCCCAGCCGGGCATCCACGATCCGGCGGTGGCGCAGCGATGGGCGTGTCCCGGGCCGGGTCATGCCGCATGCATGCGCAGCTGCGCAACGATCAGGTCGCAGACCCGGTCGACCTCGGCGGAGGCGAGGTCCGGGTGGATCGGCAGGCACAGCACGCGGCGTGCGGCGGCGTGCGCGACCGGCAGGTTGCCCGGGGTTGCCGAGGGCAGGCCCCGGTACATCGGGAACTCGCTGATCAGCGGGTGGAAATAGCGCCGTACCAGGATGTTCTGCGCGCGCATGAGCTGGTAGAGCGCATCGCGGCTGATCGGGAAATCCTCGTCGATCATCACCGGGAAGTAGGCATGGTTGCCCATGTCCCGGCTGACCCTGGGCAGGCAGTGCAGGCCGCGGATCGCGGACAGGCGCTGGCGGTACTGCGCATCGATCTCGGCACGCCGCGCCAGGGCGCGGTCGATGTGCCGGAGCTGCAGCAGCCCGAAGGCGGCGCTGACCTCGTGCATCTTGCCGTTGATGCCGGGGGCGACCACGGTGGTCTCGTTGACGAAGCCGAAGTTCTTGAGATGGTCGATGCGCTGCTTGGTGCGCGCGTCCGGGCACACGATGGCGCCGCCTTCGAAGGTGTTGAACACCTTGGTGGCGTGGAAGCTGAGGATCGACAGGTCGCCGTGGCGCAGCACGCTGCCGCGCGTGTCGCGCACGGCAAAGGCGTGCGCCGCATCGTAGATGACCTTCAGGTTGTAGGTGTCGGCGATGCCGGCGATGGCCGATACGTCGCAGGGCGTGCCGTAGCAGTGCACCGGCATGATCGCCGTGGTCTGCGGGGTGATCGCCGCTTCGATCTTGGCCGGATCCAGGTTGAGTGTCTCCGGGTCGATGTCCACGAACACCGGCTTGACGCCGTTCCACAGCAGCGAGTGCGCGGTGGCCACGAAGGAATAGGGGGTGGTGATGACCTCGCCGGTGATGCGCAGCGCCTGCAGCGCGGTGACCAGGGCCAGCGTGCCGTTGGCGAACAGGGCGATGTGCTTGACCCCGAGATAGCTGCACAACGCCTTCTCCAGCGCCTGGTGCATGCTGCCGGCATTGGTCAGGATGCGGCTTTCCCAGATCCGCTCCAGGTACGGGATGAACTCCTCCAGCGGTGGCAGGAGGGGGCTGGTGACGTGGACGGGCTTGGTTTTCATCCAGGGCTCGGGTTCGGCATGCCTGCGCGGCGCCTGGTTGCGATGCAAGACCCGTTCCAGCAGCCCCGCACGTGCGCGCCGGGCCGGGGCGCTGTCAGCCGCGGGTGTCCAGCAGCTGCTCGACGGCATCCAGGTCGAAGACCGGGATGCCGGTGGCCTCCCGCACCTGGCGGCGTTCGCTGAAGGCGTCGTCGATGAAGATCGCCGGCAGGTCGCTGGCGATGGCGGCACTTTTCGCCGAGCCGTCGCGCAGGTGCACGATCCGCGCGAACAGCGCCGGGCACAGCCGGTGCTGTTCCAGGGTCTGGCGCGGGCAGCCGCGGTGGCGGGTCAGCAGCACCACCTCGATGTCCGCCGCGCTCCACTGGTAGAGCAGGGCGGCGATGAGCGGGTTGACCCTGCCGTCGAGGATCAGGGTGTCGTCCAGGTCCAGGTAGACCCGGCGGTAATGCAGCCCGGTGCGGTAGCGGTTGCCGAGCGCGCGGTCGAGCTGGACCGCATGGTCCAGCGGCAGCACCGAGAACGGGCGGTCCAGGTACGCATAGACATGGAGCAGGGCGAAGTTGACGCCGCGCATCCGCGACAGCGCCATGGAACCGGCGATCCGCGGCGCGACCTCGAGCAGCCTGGGCACGCCGTGGACGTCGCGGCGCGCCTGGAAGAACCAGGCCCCGCGCAGCCGCAGTTCGCCCGCGATCGCCGCGGCCATCGCCACCAGGTCGGGTACGTCGGCCGGTTCGGTGCGCACGCTGATGCCGTTGCGGGTGCGGGCCCGGCGCCGCGGCGCGGCATGCAGCAGGCGGCCGTCGGCGGCCGACAGGCAGTCCACCGTGTATTCCTCGCCGGGCAGGTATTCGCTGAACACGTAGGGTTCGCCGGCCTCCAGCAGCTGGCGGTGGCGGTGCGCGTCGTCGACGCGTTCGGCGCCGCGGCTGCCCTGGCCGATGGCCGGCTTGGCGAACAGCGGATAGTCGCCGCCCACCGTGCCTGCGTCCGCCGGCACGATGCCCAGTGGGCGCAGGCGTGCGTAGGTCGCGCGTTTGTCCCGGCACAGCATCGCCAGGGCGGCGTCCGGCACCGCGGCGGCAGCGCGCAGCCGCCCGCGCTGCGCGGCCAGCAGCGGAATCACGCCGTCGTGCGCCGGCACCACCAGGTCGATGCCCCACGCGTCGATCAGGGCGTTGAGTTCGGCGACGAGATCGCCGGAACCGGTATCGGCCGCGATGCGCCGGTAGCGTCGGTAGACGAACTCGCCGTGATCGTCCACCGACGATGCCCCGTGCAGGACGATGTCCTTGGCCTGGCGCAGGGCGGCATGGATCTCCAGCCCGATCTCCGAACCGCAGGGGAACACCAGCACATGGATGCGTGCGGCCATCTCAGCCGATGCCCGCCACGGCACGCTCGAACTGGGCCAGTGCGCGTTGCGAGTAGGCGTCGGCGTCCCACGCCGCGGCCACGTGCGGGCGCTCCAGCCAGGCGCCCATGCCCTCGGCCAGTCCTTCGGTCGAGTCGGGTACCAGTGCGCCGCAGCCTCCGCCCAGTACGCTGCGCGGGCCGGGAATGTCGGTGGACAGCACCGGGCGGCCGAGCGTCAGTGCCTCGAGCAGGACGATGCCCTGGCCTTCGTAGTGCGAGGACAGCACGAACAGGTCGAGCGCGCGCATTACCGGGTAGGGGTTGGCCAGCGCACCGGTGAGCAGCACGTCGTGCTCCAGTCCCAGCTCGGCGATGCGCTGCTGCAGCAGCGGCCGTTCCGGGCCCTCGCCGACGATCACCAGGCGCACCCGCGGGTGGCGGCGGCGCACCTGCGCGAATGCGTCCAGCAACCGGCGATGGCCTTTCTCCGGCGACAGCCGGCCCACCGTGCCGAGCAGCACATGGCCGTCACGCCAGTCGGCGAACCCGGCCGGGAGCGGCTCGCGCGCATGGCGCCGGATGAAACCGGGATCGATGCAGTTGTCGACGCTGTGGAAGCGCTCGGCCTGCTGGCCCGGCACCGGGCCAAAGCGGCGCCGGTTGACCGCATCCAGGCTGTCGGACACCGATATCAGCGCGTCGCACAGCGGGTACTGCTCGAACACCTTGGCCAGCTGCGGGTGACGGCTGCGGTATTCCTGTTCCATGTCGTTGTGCAGGTACGCCACGCAGCGGGTTCCCGGCGGCCGGCCACGCGCGAACAAGGCGGTCCAGAACGCGGCATAGCCGGAAAAATCCACCACCACGTCGAAATCGGCGTTGCCGAACTGGCGCGCGTACTCGCGGACGTAGTAGGTCTGCAGCAATGCCATCTGCCGCGGGTTGAGCACTTCGCGGCTGCCCTGGCGGGCACTGAGCCACGCCTGCTCGCGGTTGGCCACCGGGAAGCTGATGCGCCCCCAGCGCGCCACGTGCGCGGGCAGCTCGGCGAAGCGTTCCATGCGCTGCGGGTAGCTTTCCAGCGTCCAGGGGTCGACGATCACCGTCAACGCCATCTTCGACGGATCGATCGCCCCGGCCAGGCGGTTGAACGAGGCGGTCACCCCGTTGGGGCTGAAGTTGCCGACCTGGAACAACAGGGTGCGCTTGCTCCGTGGCGGCCTGGCGACCTCATGGCGGGTATCGCCGTCGAAGAAGAAGCGGACGGTCCGCGTCGCCGATCCGCCGTCCTCCAGCGGCCAGTAGGCCTGGCGCGCGGCCTCGCGCCGGGCCGCGTCGCCCTGTCCGGGCGTGCGCGTGGCCAGCGCCTGCGACAGCGCCTGCTCGAGCGCGTCGGCGGTGTGGCAGGCCTGCACCGGCAAGGTGTCGATGTCGAAATACAGCCCGCGCTCGCGGCGGTACTGCTCCAGGTCCGGAACGTACAGCAGCACCGGGCGGCCGCTGGGCAGGAAATCGAACAGGATCGAGGAGTAGTCGGTGACCAGGACGTCCACTACCGCCATCAGTTCGGTGATGTCGGTTCCGGCCGGCACCGGCATCGCGCCTTGCGGCAACGGCCCGAGCCTGCGGGCCACCATGTGGTGGCCACTGAACAGCACGGTGGCGCCATGCCCGGCCAGGCGTGCGATCGCGCCGGACACCAGCTCCGCATCCAGCGACGCGCCGTCCAGGCTGCCGCGCCAGGTAGGGGCGTACAGGACGATGCGCGCGTCCGCATCCAGGCCCAGGCGCTGCCTGATCCGGGCACGGGCGTGGGCGTCCGCGCCGAGCATCAGGTCGATCCGCGGCTGGCCGGTGTCGGCGATGCGGCCGCCGATCACCTCGGCGACCTGCATCGACTCGAGCAGTACCTGCCGGGTGAAGGCGTTGGGCATCGCCAGGTGCGTGGCCTGCAGCAGGTTGCGCACGGCGTTCTTGTGGTCGAACAGCGCACCGGGAATATCGGCGCCCAGCTTCTTCAGCGGCGTGCCGTGCCAGGTGTTGAGATAGCGCTGCTGCGGGCGCCGCACGAAGTACGGCATGAAGGTGTTGTTGTTCACCAGCCAGCCGGCGGTGGCCAGGTAACGCGCGTACAGGGGGCTGCCATGGCGGACGAAGACCACGTCCGGCGCAGCGGCCAGGTCCGGTGGAATGACCGCCTGCGGCTTGACCGCCCAGACATGCAGCATGCCGCGCCCGGCCAGGTGCGCGCGCGCCGCGCGGAACACCGCCAGCGGGTTGCAGCTCACCGAATCGCCGTGGAAGCTCTCGTACAGCACCACCTCGTCGCGGACCGGCAGGGTCTCGATGAACTCGGCGTACTCGAGCTTGATGTCGCGCGCGGACTGGGCCGGGTTGCCGGTGTCCTCGGGAACAAGGTCGAAGTCGCGCCGGAACAGGCGGGTGTCGAGGAACGCCAGGCAGGCTTCGGCATCGCGCCCGGCGCGGTGCAGGACCACGCCCAGGCGGTAATGCAGGCGCGGGCAGTGGGTGTCATGGCGGGCGGCGGCGGCGTGGTAGGCCGCGGCGGCCTCGGCGTCCAGGCCCAGGCGCTCGCAGGCCTGGCCGAGCTCGACGTGCGCGTGCGCGTCGACCCTGTCGATGCACAGCCGCTCGCTCCACGCCTGGCGCTGCCGTGCCGTATCCGCGTCCGCTGCGGGCAGGGCCCGCGGCTCCTGCGGCAGGCATTGCAGCCATGCCGCGATCGCCGCGCCGGTGTCGCCGCTGGCATGCAGGCATACGCCCTGCCGGTAGCGCCAGTCGCCATCCTCGCGCAGCGCCAGGGCGCGTGCGTAGGCCGCGGCTGCGTCGGCCGGGCGCTGCAGGCGCTCCAGCATCCAGCCGTGGCGGTAGTGCCATTCCGGTTGCGATGGCTGCAGCGCGAGCGCGGCGCGGTAGGCCTCCACGGCCTCTTCCCAGCGGTGCAGCATCTCCAGCAGGCGGCCGTGGGCGAAACGCAGTGGCGCATTGTCGGCTTGGCCCGGCTGCTGCAGGCGCTGGCGGTAGGCACACTCGGCGCCGGCCCAGTCCTTCTCCCGCTCATGCCACAGGCCGATGCCCAGTACCGCCGCATCTGCATCCGCAGCGATGGCGCGGGCGTAGCAGGCCTCGGCGGCCTGGGGGTGCCCGCGCCGTTCTTCCACGCGGCCGAGCCGGTAATGGGTATCGGTGTTACGTTGGTCCAGCGCCAGTGCCCGGGCATAGGCGCTGGCGGCATCGTCCAGCCAGCCCAGGCGCTCGCAGGCCACGCCCAGCTCATGGAACCAGTCGGCGCGGTCGTCCTGCAGGGTGGTGGCGGTGCGCAGCGCGGTCACCACCCGCCGCCAGCCATTGCGCCGGGCCACGATCGAGCCGAGCAGCGCGTGGTGCGCGGCGACCCCGGGCTGCAGGTCGCAGGCGCGCACCGCGAACATGTCGGCCACGTCCCACAACTGCATCCGCGCCAGGTTGGCGGCGATGCGGGCGAACACCGTGCCCGGTGCGTCCAGTGCCTCGAGCAGCGCCAGCGTGCGCAGGTTGAAACGGGTCTTGGCGGCCACCTCCAGGCGTTCGCCGGGGGCCAGGCAGGTCTGCAGGCCCTGCGCGCGCCCGACGCGGGCGTAGTGCGCCACCGGGTCGCGGCGATGGTCGCCCTCCAGGTGCATGGCCTGGTACCACCACAGGTCGAACGTGGCCGACGGGTTGCGGTACTCGCGCCAGCCGTGGTCGCGGAAATGGTTCCACGCGCCGTCGTCGGCACCGGCAACATCCGGGTTGCCGGCGCGGTAGAAGTCCGCGTCGAACCATGCCGGCACGGCCGGCTGCTGGGCAGCGCCGGCCCCGGCGGCGGCCAGGACCGGGGACGGGATGGCGGTGGTGTCGTTCATCGGGATGCGGCCACTCACTGCATCGAGCGGATGCTGGCCTTGAGGGCGGAGCTGGAGATGTTCTCGGTACGCGGCAGGTAGCGGACCTGGCAGTAGCGTGACAGCTCGTCGAAATGGCCGCGCCAGTCCGAGCCCATCACCAGGACGTCGGCGCCGAGCCGGCGGATGTCGCCGGCCTTCTGCTCCCAGCTGTCCTCCGGAAACACGTCGTCGACGTAGCGGATGGCGCGCAGCACCGCCTCGCGGTCGGAATAGCTCTGCGTCGCGCGCTTGTCCTTGATCGCATTGAAGCTGTCCGAGGACAGGCCCACGACCAGCGAACTGCCCAGTGCCCGCGCGCGCCGCAGCAGGTTGACATGACCGATATGCAGCAGGTCGAAGGTGCCGTAGGTCAGGACGATGGTCATGCCGGATTCCGTGCGAACGTTGATGGGCCGGGGCATGCAAGGCGCATGCCGGCGTCCGCCGCAGGGGGTCAGCGGGTGATCCGGACCGCCACCTGGACCCATTCCGATTTCCACAGGTATTCGAAGTCGCGGTCGTACCGCTGGCACCAGTCGAGCAGGGCGCGGTGCTCGTCGTCGCGGAAGTCGTCCCCGGCCTGCATGAAGTACTCGTCGAACAGGATCACCGTGCCTGGCGCGATCCGCGCGTCCAGGCCGGCCAGCGCTTCCAGCGTGGAGCTGTACAGGTCGGCATCGGCATGGATCAGCGCCAGCGGGGCGTCCAGCCGTGCGGCCACGCCGTCGACGGTGTCGCTGAACCAGCCCGGCACCACCTCGACATTGGCGGCCTCGAACACCGGGATGTCCTCCGGCGCCAGCGCGAAGGCGCCTTTGCGCCACGCGCCCATCCAGTCCTCGGGCAGCCCCTCGAAGCTGTCCAGCAGGTACAGCGTGCGCCCGGGCGGCATGCGCGCATGCAGGAAGCGCGCGCATTGGCCCTTGAACACGCCCAGTTGCAGGAAATCGCCCGGCAGGCGCACGTCGCGTACCGCCTCGTCCAGCGCGGTGAACTTGTAGCTGTACCAGCGGTCCTCGTCCGGACCGAAGCAGCGGGTGGGCAGCTCGGGCACGCCGGGCAGGCGCGTGCGCACGCGCAGGAAGCGCTCGGCCAGGCGGGGATCGACGGTCATCGGCGGCTCCACTCAGGACCGGTTCGAGGCGCGCAGCGCGTCGAGCTGGGCAGGGTCGACGTCCACCCCGCACAGCAGCTGGTTGAGCAGGGTCACCTGCAGCCCCAGCGACGCCGGCGCGACGTCCGGGTGGTCGCTGATGGCCGGGTTCTGCACGTCGATGAAGGCGATGTTCCGGCCTTCTGCGGAGGCCATGGCGATATCGCGGATGTAGGGCAGCTGCGGCGACTGGCTGGAGTAGATCAGCAGCCGGCGGGCAGGCGGGCAGGCCGTGGCCAGGGCGGCGCTGAACAGCTCGCGCTTGTCGCGCGGGAACACGCCGCAGGTGAAATGCGAGTCGCGATAGCGGCGCACGTAGTAATCGTCGGACAGGATCGGCTCCACGCAGACCGCGTTCAACCCCGTGCGCAGCGAATGCAGCAGGGCGCCGGAGCCGCCCTTGGAGGCGCCGTACAGGACCGTGTGCCGCGCTTCGATGTCCAGCTCGGCCATCACCCGGGTGATCAGTGCGGACACGCGGGCCTCGTTGTCCGGCTGCGCCAGCGTATCGGTGTAGAACGCGCCGACCACGCCGCCCAGGTCGGCGATGCGCAGGATCGCCGTATCCCACGGCATGTATTTCGGCGCCTGGCTCAGGTTCCGTGCGAGGTAGCGCGCCGAGAACCCGGCTTCGTACATCTGGTCGACCGGCGGGATGCTGGAAAAGACCACCAGCAGGCGCCGTGCCGGGGCATGCGCCGGCTTCTCCAGCAGGTAGCAGACGCCGTCGTGCTCGCGCAGGCCGAAATGGGTATGCCGGGCCCAGAACCGGGGCGCCGCCTTGGCTTGCACGAACGAGGTCACCGCGCCGTCGTCGTTGCGGAACTTGTAGACCAGGAAGCCCTGGCCGACCAGGTGCAGCAGCAGCGCCTTCAGTTGCGGGTCCCTGCGCGACAAGTGGATCAGGTTGCTGTCGCCGGGGTGCCGCAGGTGCACGAACCGGGTCTCGGCCAGGTCGGCATGGGCCGCGTCGTCGGCATCAAGGTCCATGGCAAGCGCCATTGTTCGGTATCTCCTGCGATCGTATGGGGCGTACGCCTCCCGCCCTTGTCCGGTACGGGCCAAGGGCGCCGATCGATGTCCTGCAAGCGGCGTGCCCGGCCGCGGGAGGCGGCTCCCGCGGCGCGGGGGTCACGGGGTTTCGTTCTGCTCGCGGTCGATCCCGTACTTGCGCAGCTTCTCCACCAGGGTGGTGCGGCGCAGACCGAGCAACTGCGCGGCGTGGGCGACCACGCCCTGGGTGCGTTCGAGTGCCTCGTTGATCAGCTTCAGCTCGATGCCGGCCATGTGGTCGCGCAGGTCCAGGCCGTCGTCAGGCAACCGCGCCGGCGCAGGGGCGCCCACGGCGGCGGCCGGGGCGGGCGCCGCCGCGCTGGCCGACAGGCTGGCCAGCGGCCGCTCGTCATCCAGCGCCACCGGCGGCGGTGCCGCCTCGCTGCGGTAGCGCGCGGGCAGGTCCTGCACCCGCACCAGCCCGCCCGGGTGCAGCACCGCCAGGCGTTCGACCAGGTTGGTCAGTTCGCGCACGTTGCCCGGCCAGCGATAGGCGGCCAGCGCCTGCAGCGCTTCGGCGGCGAAGCGGACCTCGCCACGGCCGGTACGCGCCAGCTGCGCGGCGATGGTCTCCACCAGCGCAGGGATGTCGCTGATGCGTTCGCGCAGCGCCGGCACGTCGATCGGGAACACATTGAGGCGGTAGAACAGGTCCTCGCGGAACTTGCCCTCGGCGATGCGGGTTTCCAGGTTGCGGTGGGTGGCGGCGATCACCCGCACGTTGCAGCGGATGGTCTGGTTGCCGCCGACGCGCTCGAAGCTGCGTTCCTGCAGCACGCGCAACAGCTTGACCTGCATCGGCAGGCTCATGTCGCCGATCTCGTCCAGCAGCAGGGTGCCGCCCTCGGCCATCTCGAAGCGGCCCTTGCGCGCGCTCAACGCACCGGTGAAGGCGCCCTTCTCGTGGCCGAACAGCTCGCTCTCCAGCAGGTCCGGCGGGATCGCGCCGCAGTTGATGGCCACGAACGGGCCGTCGCGGCGCGGCGAGCGCTGGTGGATGGCGCGCGAGACTACTTCCTTGCCGGTGCCCGATTCGCCCAGCACCAGCACCGTGGTGTCGAACCCGGCGACCTGTTCGATCAACTGGCGCAGCTCGGTCACCGCCGGGCTGGTGCCGGTGGGGCCGGTGTCCTCGCCGCCGCCGGAATGGTGCTCGGCGTCCAGCCGCTTGAGGCTGGCGCGGCGCAGCAGCGCTTCCATCTGCGCGTGGCGCATGGGCTGTTCCAGCGGCCAGACATTGGCCTCGTGCAGGCCGTAATGGCGTGCGAACGCCAGCGGGTCGCTCTCGGCCAGCAGCACCGGTGGCATGCCGGTGCCGGCCAGCCAGTTGAAGAACGGTGCGGCCCGCGCCGGATCCTCGATGGTGCCCACCACCAGCGCCATCCAGTCGTTGACCCGGTGGCGGCTGGTGTCGATGTCGCCCACGTCGGTGACCCAGCGCGGGTTGAGGTCCATGAACTCCAGCAGCGCCACCGTGCGCTCGGCACGGACGCCCTCGCTGTCGATCACGAGGATGCGCGATTCACTCATGGCCCTGTTCCTGCCTGACGCGTTCCAGGATCGGCATGACCTCCTGGATGTAGGACAGCTTGCTGACGAAATTGTCGGCGCCGGCGCGCTGGGCGTGCTCGCGGTGCTCGGCGTCGTCGAAATGGCTGGCGATCACGATGTAGGGCGGCTCGTCCTGGGTCTTGATCAGGCGCGTGGCCTGCAGCCCGCCCATCTCCGGCATCGCCAGGTCCATCAGCACTACCTTCGGGCGCAACGCCTCGGAGCGCTCGATCGCCTCCAGCCCGTTGGCGGCGCTGCCGACGACCTGCAGCCAGTCGACCTTGCGGAAATGGCGCATGGCCGCGTTGATGAAGCCTTCATGGTCGTCGACCAGCAGAACGGTGAGCTTGCTCATGGAATTCCTCGGATCAGCCTGCGCGGGCCAGCAACGGACGCGCATTGTGCCGTTTCCGCTCGCGCGCCGGGGCGATGTCCAGCTGTTCGCGGTACTTGGCCACGGTGCGGCGGGCGATGTTGACCCCCTGCCGCGACAGCAGCTCGGCGATGGCCTCGTCGGCAAGCGGGCGCGCCGGCGGCTCGGATTCGATCAGCCGCCGCACCATCGCCTTGACCGCCTGCCCGGAGATGCTGGCGCCGTCCAGGCGCACGGCGAAGAAGTGCTTCAGCTCGAAGGTGCCGCGCGGGGTCTGCATGAACTTGCCGGAGGTGATGCGCGAGACGGTGGACTCGTGCATGCCGATGGCATCGGCCACTTCCTTCAGCGTCAGCGGCGCCATGGCTTCCTCGCCCTCGGCCAGGAACGCGGCCTGGCGTTCGACGATGACCCGCGCGGTGCGCAGCAGGGTGTCGTAGCGCATGGACAGGCCGCGGGTGAACCAGCGCGCCTCCTGCAGCATCTCGCGCATCGGCTGGGTGGCGCTGCCTTCGCTGGCGCCCAGGGCGCGCTCGTAGGCCGGGTTGAGGCTCACGCGCGGCGTGGTGGCCGGGTTCAGCGCCACCCGCCACTGGCCGTCGGCGCGCCAGGCCACCACTTCCGGGATGACCGCCGCGTCGGCCTGCGCCTGCAGCGTGTCGCCGGGGCGCGGCTGCAGCGACAGGACCAGCCGGAACGCCTCGAGCACGTCGGCCTGTTCGGCATCGAGCTGGCCGGCGATGGCGGCGTAGTCGTGGCTGGCGAGCAGTTGCAGGTCCTCGCCCAGCAGCCGTGCCGCCAGGTGCCGGGCGGGCACCGTGCCGGGCAGGGCGGCCAGCTGCGCCTGCAGGCATTCGCGCAGGTCGCGCGCGGCCATGCCGGCCGGCTCGCCCTGCAGCAGGCGCTGGCGGATGCGCTCCACGTGCGCGCCGTCGCGGTCGAAGCGGGCGCTGGCCAGCAGGGTCAGCTGCGGCAGCGGCGCCTGCAGGTAGCCGGCGTCGTCGCAATGCTCCAGCCAGAACGCGGCGATCGCCAGGTCGCCCTCGTCCAGGTCCAGCGACAGCGCCTGCAGGATGCGCAGGTGCGGGTCGCTGGACTCGCCCATCGCCAGGCGCGAGGTACGGTCCTCGTCGGCGTCGTTCCAGCTGGCGCCGGCCACGTCCCACATCGAGCTCTCCGGCAGTTCGTCGAACGCCGCGGTCTCCAGCTGCGGGTCGCCGTCGGCGGCGGCTTCGGCCACGCCGGGGGCGGCGTCCTCCTCGATCTCCAGCAGCGGGTTGTTCTCCAGCACCTGGCGGATCTCCTGCTCCAGCTGCAGGCCATTGAGCTGCAGCAGGCGGATGGACTGCAGCAGGGCGGGCGTGAGGTGGAGCTGCTGCCCGAGCTGGGTGGCGAGCGTGGCTTTCATGTCGTCTGATCCCCGTGGCCGCCATGTGAAGCGACCGTGATGGAACACATCTTGCGTAGGGGGTGTCAGGGAATGAATAGGAGAAAACCCGGTGCTTCCAGGGACTTTCCCTACGGGGTGTAGGGGATTCCCTTACTTTCCGTCATGAAACCGTCGCGACTGCAGGGCCTGGGATTTGCTTATCAAGGACTTACGGATTTCTGACGCGGCACGCGACGGATTCCCGAATCTGTGACGCGATTCCAACGCTGACCCGGCGGCAACGGCTCAGGCGAGTTCCTGCTGGTGGCGTACCGCCAGCAGCAGCAGGTCGTTTGCGCGACGGCAGCCCAGGGCCTCCATCATGCGCGCGCGGTGGGTCTCGACCGTCTTCACGCTGATCCCGAGCTCGGCGGCGATTTCCTTGGTGGTGCGGCCATTGCCAAGCTGGCGCAGGATCTGCCGCTGGCGTGGCGACAGTGCGGCGATGCCGGTGGGGCGTTCGCGCCCGAGCATCGGTGCGAGCATCCGCGTGGAAATCTGCGGGCTCAGGAACACCTGCCCGGAATGGGCCGCGCGCAGGGCGACCTCCAGCTCCTGCGGGGCGGCGTCCTTGACCACGAACCCGACCGCGCCGCGGTCCAGCGCATCGCGCACGTGCGCGGTGTCGTCGTGCATCGACATCATCACCACGCGCGCCTGCGGCACCCGGCGGCGGATGTCGGACAGGGCTTCGAGGCCGCTGCGGCCGGGCAGGGAAAGGTCCATCAGCACCACCTCGGGGTGATGCTGCACGGCCAGTTCCAGCGCCTGGTCGGCGTTGCTGGCTTCGCCGACCACGAGCACCCCGCCGAACGTCTGCAGCAGGCGGCACAGGCCGGCACGCACCAGCGTATGGTCATCGACGATCAGGACACGCACGGGCACGGGCATCGCTTGGGGATGGCCGCACCTTAGCCGAGCGCGCGCGCGCGCGCCAAGCGGCAAAGGTCATGAACGGGCGGATTCAACGCGTGCGCCGGCTGTCGGCGATCTGGCGCCGGTGCAGGCGGAACAGGTGGCGTTCCAGCGCGGTGTCCAGCGCGTCGCCGGTACTCTGCAGGCGCAGCCACAGGTACAGGCCGCCGTTGCCCGAGGCGGCTTCGCCCAGCACCTGTACCGGCAGCTCGATATGGTCGGGCAGCCAGTCGGCCGGCTGCAGGCGCACGATGCCGGCGCTGCCCTGGACCGCGCCGGTGCGCTGGCCCAGTTCGAGCCGCAGGCCCCGGCGCGACCAGCGCACCGGGCGCAGCGGCAGCGCCTGGGTGGATTGCCGCAGCAGGCGCCCCAGCAGCACCAGGGCCAGGTCCATGCGCGCTTCCAGCCGCGCCAGCTGCTGGTTGCCTTCGGCACCGCGCTCGTCGGAGTCGTCGGTGCCGCGCGAGTCCTCCACCAGCGCCACGCTGCGCAACAGCATCTCCGCCGCGCCGGCGCGGATCGCACCGCTGCCGGGTTCGAACACCGCCGGCAGCGAGACATCGCAGGTCAGCGTGTCCTCGAACAGCTCGACCTCGGCCGGGTGGTGCACGATGCTGGCGCCGGGCGCGTTCATGCCAGCGATTCGGCCTGCTGGTAGGCGTGCGCGGCGCGTACCGACTGGCGTCCGGCGCGCAGCCGCGCGGCGGCGATGTCGCGGCGGACCAGCATGTCGGCCATCAGCGACTGCTGCAGCGCCAGCAGGTTGCGCAGGCCGTTGGCCGCGGACTGGGCGCCGCAGGCCTCCACGAACTCGCGCAGGCGGCGGTCATGGCCGGTGACGATGCGCTCGGCCTGGGCGTGGTCTTCCTGCTCCACCGCCACGCGCAGCGCTTCCAGGTCGTCGTGCAGGGCCTTCAGGGTGTGATCGGGGTCCATCATGGTCCTCAGGCTCCGGTGGCGGCGGGACGCTGGCGCTGGTCGGGCGGGATCGCGTTCCAGGCCGATTCGATCTCGCCCATGAGCGACAGCGACTCCTGCAGCGCCACCACGTCGTTGTTGAGGTTGGCTTCGGTCAGGCGCTGGATGACGTAGTCGTACAGCGCCGAGAGGTTGCCGGCGATCTCGCCGCCCGCCTCGTGGTCGAGCGAGCCGTTGAGGTGGCCGATGATGGCGCAGGCTTCGCCGATGGCCTTGCCCTTCATCGCCTGGTCGCCCTGGGCAAGAAACGCCTCGGCGCGACGGATGCGTTCGCCGGCCCCTTCGAACAGCAGGGCCACCAGCTTGTGCGGATCGGCATCCACAACCTTGGTGGACACGCCGACCTTGCGGTACTGCTCGGCGTAGTTGCGGCTGGAACCGTACATGGTGAGAGTCTCCTGGGACCTGTCCGGCGCGCGGTCCGGGCGGCGTCGGCAATGATGGGGTGGTATCCGTGTATCGGCCGTCATGGCCGTTTACTTGAATGACGGACGATTATTTCTGCAGCGCAGCAAGCTGCTGGGCCAGGTAGTTGCTGGTGCCCTGCATCTGCGCCACCAGCGAGTCCATGGCGGTGAACTGCCGGGTGTAGCGCGCCGACACCTTCTCCATGCGCGCGTCGAGGTCGTCCAGGTCCTTTTCCAGCTTCTTGATCTGCTTGTTGAGCGCGTCGGTACGCAGGGTCAGGGTGCCGCTGCCGGTGTCCAGGTTGCTCTTGAGCAGCTTGGACAGGCCATCGGACAGGGTGCCGTCCTTGCCCAGCAGGCGCGTGGCCGCGTTCGGGTTCTCGGCCAGGGTCTTGTCGAAGGTGCTGGCATTCAGCGCCAGGGTGCCGTCGGTGTTGATGGTCAGCCCCAGCGCCTTCATGTCCACGACGTTGGCGCTGAGCTGGCCGCGCAGCTGCTGCTGCAGGCCGCGCACCAGCGAGTCGCCGGTCAGGGTCGATGCGCGCTTGTTGGTGGCGTCGTAGGCGCTGGAGTTCTTGAGCAGGTTGACCGAGGCGTTGTAGGCGCTGACGAAGGCCTGCAGGTTGATCTTCAGCGGTGCGTTGTCCTGGCTGACGGTCAGGGTCTTGGTGGTGCCTTCCTCGGCCTTGTTCAGGTTGAGGGTGATGCCGGGGATCAGGTCGCTGATGCTGTTGCTGCTGGACTCGCGTTCGAAGCCGTCCACCCGTACCCGGGCATTGGTGGCGGCCACGGTCTGGGCGAGGCCGCCGCTGGTGCCGTTCCAGGTCAGGGCGGAAAGCCCGCCGTTGCCGCCGCTGGTCGAGACGGTCAAGGCGCCCTTGGTGCCTGCGTCCACGGCATTGAGCACCAGGTGCTGGCCGTCGCTGGCGGTGATGACGGTGGCGTTGACGCCCTTGCCGTTGGCGCTCTTGTTGATGGCCGCGGCGATGTCGGCCAGGGTGCTGTCGGGCTTGATCTCGACATCGATCGATTTGTCGTCCCAGGCGATCTTCAGGGTGCCGTCACCGACCGCCGCATCGGCGGCGAACGCCCCGGAACTGAGCTTCTGCGGTTGCGCCAGGCTCAGCACTTCGACGTTGTAGGTGCCGGCCACCGCCAGGGTCTTGCCGGTGGTGGCATCGGTCACCACGGTCGCGCCGAAGCCGCTGCCCTCCGGCACCGAGGTCTTGTAGGCCTGGTTGCTGGCGCCCTTGATCAGCGCGTCCAACGCCGACTGCATGCTGCTCAGCGAGCTCTTGATGCTGCCCAGCGCCGAAAGTTTGGCGGTGACCGTCGATCCCTGGGTATTGATGCGGTCGGCGGCCGGCTTGCGCTCGTTGGCGACCAGCTGCGAGACGAGGGTGGGGATGTCCAGGCCGGAGCCGACGACGGAGAGGGAGGACGAGGCCATCTGGATTCCTTTTGCGCAAATGGACACCCTTGCAGGCATCCCGGATATCGGCACGTGCCGGGGCTTCTTTAGCCCCGGGACGGCTTTGGGTCCCGCCTTGGCTGCAAGTCCCGTGCCGGGAGCGCGCCGGTGGCCCACCGGCGGACCGGGCGGCGGCGCTCGCGGCCGCAAATGGATGAAGCCCCCGCCATTGCTGGCGGGGGCTTCGGGTCATGGCCTGGTCGGGCTGACCCCGACGGATCAGCGCAGCAGGCTGAGCACGTTCTGGGTCGAGCTGTTGGCCTGGCTCAGCATCGCGGTACCGGCCTGCTGCAGGATCTGCGTGCGGGTCATCTCGGCCGTTTCCTTGGCGTAGTCGGCGTCGCGGATGCGGCTGCGCGAAGCGGACAGGTTTTCCGAGGTGGTGGCCAGGTTGGCGATGGTGGAGCTGAAGCGGTTCTGGATCGCACCCATGTCGGCGCGCGAGCTGTTGACCGCGGTCAGCGCCTTGTCCACCACTTCCAGGGCGCGCTGGGCGCCGACGAAGGAGGAGATGTCCATCTTGCCGGCGACCGTTTCCTGGGCCGGGGCGGTCACCGCGGCGGCGGTCTGGGCGGTGAAGGCGGTCGCACCCGCGGTCATGCCGGTGGCCTGGCCGGTGACGGCGTCGGTGATGGTGCCGAAGGTGAAGCCGGTGGTGTACTGGTTGCCCTTGACCGCCTGCAGCTTGACCGCGCCGGCGCTGTCCAGGGTGGCGTAGACGCCGGTCTGGTCCATCTTGTCGTTGATGGCGGTGGCGACCTTCTGGTTGATGGTCTTCACGCTGTCGCCGGCGTTGAACTTGACGTCGTCGATGTTGATCGTCTGCGCCGAGGTCGCGCCGACCTGCTGCACGCTGATCTTGACGCCCGAGATCTTGCCGGCGGCGGCGGCCACGCCCGAGGCGGTCGCGGCAACCACGTTGACGGCGGTGGTGTCGGAGGCAAAGTTCATCTTGCCCAGGTTGGCGGTGCGCGAATCGACGATGTTGTTGATGCCGATGGTCTGGCCGGCGTCGGCGCCGACCTGGAACAGCGCGCCGGTGAAGCTGCCGTCCAGCAGCTTGGTGCCGTTGAAGCTGGTCTGGTTGGCGACGCGGTCGATTTCCTTCAGCAGCTGGTTGACTTCGGCGTTCAGCGCGTCGCGGTCGGTGCCGGAGTTGGTGGCGTTGGCCGACTGCACGGCCAGTTCGCGGATACGCTGCAGGTTGTTGCCGATCTCGACCATCGCGCCTTCGGCGGTCTGCGCCAGCGAGATGCCGTCGTTGGCGTTGCGGGTGGCAACGTCCAGGCCGCGGATCTGGGTGGTGAAGCGCTCGGAAATCGCCAGGCCGGCGGCGTCATCCTTGGCGCTGTTGATGCGCATGCCCGAGGACAGGCGCTGGATGCTGGTCGCCAGGCTGGTGGCGCTGGTGTTCAGGTTGCGCTGGGCGTTCAGCGACATGATGTTGGTGTTGATGACTTGTGCCATGATTCGGATTCCTTTTTGGCGTTTGATCCGGCAGCTCAACCTGACCGGTACTGAGTGCAGTGGAGTGGCGTAGGGCGCCGCAGTACCGCTGCTGATACCAATAACGGCAGCATCCCCGGCAGCTTTAGGGCTTGCCAGAAAACGGATCGCACGATCCGGGGGTGCTTCCGGATGCGGGCGTCATACGGAAACGGCGCTGGAACCCTGGGTTCCAGCGCCGTTGTTTTTTCCATCGCCGGTCCGGGCGGCCGCCCCGGCAGGGGCGCGCGCCCCCGGAACGACAGAGCCCCGGACATGCCGGGGCTCTGGTTCCTGCCGGTGCCGGTACCCGCTTACTTGAGCAGGTTGAGCACGTTCTGCGGGACCTGGTTGGCCTGGGCCAGCATCGCGGTGCCGGCCTGCTGCAGGATCTGCGTGCGGGTCATCTCGGCCGTTTCCTTGGCGTAGTCGGCATCGCGGATGCGGCTGCGCGAAGCGGACAGGTTTTCCGAGGTGGTGGACAGGTTGGCGATGGTGGAGGTGAAGCGGTTCTGGATGGCGCCCATCTCGGCGCGCGAGCCGCTCACCGCGGTCAGCGACTTGTCCACGATTTCGAGAGCGCGCTGGGCGCCGGCGAAATTGGAGATGTCCAGGTTCTCCAGGTGGTTGATGCCGCCGCCGGCGGCAGCGGTGCCGGCCGCGGCCAGCGAGGCCGGCAGGTCGGCGGCCAGCGACAGGGTGATGCCGGTGCCGCCGCTGAGGGTGCCGTTGCTCACGCCCTCGAAGTCCTGCCCGGCCTTGAGCGAGGTCAGCTTGATGTTGCCGCCGCTGACTTCGGCATACAGGCCGGTCTGGTCGAGCTTGTTGTTGAACGCCTGGGCGATCTTCTTCTGCACGGCCGCGGCATCGTCGCCCACTTCGATCTTGACGTCGTCCAGGGTGATGGTGGTCAGGCCCGCGGCGCCGGCCGGCGCGCCGGCGGCGCGGATCGACACGGCAATGCCCTTGATCGCGCCCGAAGCGGTGGCCGCGGTGCCGCCGACGCCGGCGCCGCTGACGGTGTCGGCGAAGCCGGCACGGCCCAGCTGGTCGATATTGGCATCGACGATGCTGTTCACGGCGATGGTCTGGCCGGCGTCGGCGCCGACCTGGAACAGCGCGCCGGTGAAGCTGCCGTCCAGCAGCTTGGTGCCGTTGAAGCTGGTCTGGTTGGCGACGCGGTCGATCTCGCTCAGCAACTGCTGCACTTCGGCGTTGAGCGCGTCGCGGTCGCTGCTGGAATTGGTGGCGTTGGCCGACTGCACCGCCAGTTCGCGGATGCGCTGCAGGTTGCTGCTGATCTCGACCATCGCGCCTTCGGCGGTCTGCGCCAGCGAGATGCCGTCGTTGGCGTTGCGGGTGGCAACGTCCAGGCCGCGGATCTGGGTGGTGAAGCGCTCGGAAATCGCCAGGCCGGCGGCGTCGTCCTTGGCGCTGTTGATGCGCAGGCCCGAGGACAGACGCTGGATGCTGGTCGCCAGGCTGCTGCCGCTGGTGTTCAGGTTGCGCTGGGCGTTCAGCGACATGATGTTGGTGTTGATGACTTGTGCCATGGGACTTCTCCGTTGTGCTCGGGTCTTGCGTGATATGGGAAGGCGGTTTGCGTTTGTCTGGATCAGCGGATCATGTTGAACAGCGACATGGACTGCATTTGCGTGAAGACGGTCTGTGCGGCCTGCAGGGCGGCGCCTTCGAGCTTGTACTGGCCGATGGCCTCGGCGTAGTCGAGGTCACGCAGCTGCGAAAGCGAATCCTTCAGGGTGATGGCATTGGCCTCGCGCAGCGAGGCGGCGTTGTCGATGGCGCTGAGCTGGGCGCCACCGGATGCGCGCGAATCGATCATCTTTTCCGAAGCGCGGGCCACGTCGCGCAGGCTCGACTGCAGCAGGTTCTGCTGCGCGGTGCGGCCGGCGAGGGTGGAGGTGTCCATCTGCAGCGCCTGCGACAGGCGGTCGATGGTGGAGAACACATCGCGGTTGCCGGCCTGGCCGACCGTGAACTCGTCGCCGGCGGCCGGCACGCCGCTCATGCGTACGCGCAGGCCCTGGAAGACGATGTCGTCGCCCTCGGCATAGGTGCCGCTGCTGATCGTGGCGCCGCCGCTGTCGAGGATGTCGTAGGCGCCGGGGCCGGTGAAGCGCACCGTGTAGCTGTCGCCGGTCCATGTCGCGCTGCCGTCGCGGCTGGCGCCGGTCAGCACCGCCTGGCCGGTGTTGCCGGCCGCGGCACTGCCGTCGACGGTGCCGTCGCCGGTACGGATGCGCATGAAGATCTCGCTGCCCGGAAGGGCGTCCTGCACGAAGCTGCCGGGCGCGACCTCGACCTGGCGCTGGGTCTGGTCGCCGTTGTAGAGGATGCTGCCGTTGCTGGCCGAGAACGGGGCGACGCCGTCGGCGGTACCGCCGAACAGGAAGCGGCCGTTGCCGTCGGTGCTGTTGGCCAGCGACAGCAGCGACTCGCGGATCGAGCGCAGCTCGGCCGACACGCTCTTGCGGTCCTCGGCCGACAACGCGGCGTTGTTGGACTGGATGGCCAGGTCGGAGACCCGCTGCAGCAGTTCGCCGGCCTGCGCCAGCGCGTTCTCCTGCAGGCCCAGGCGGTTCTGCACGTTCGCCGCGTTCGAACCCAGCTGGTCCAGTTCGGCCAGGATGCGGTCCATGCCCACGGCGGTGCCGGAGGCGACCGGGTCGTCCTTGGCGGAGACCAGTTTCTGGCCGGTGGCCAGCTGGCGTTCCAGGTGGTTGAGCTTGCTCTGCTTGGAGAGCATCAGGAACACCGACTGGTCGTACATCATGCTGCTGGAGATGCGGTTGTTCATCAGCCCACCGCCCGCAGGATCGACTGGAACATGGTGTCCGCCGTGGAGATCAGCTGCGAGGCGGCCTGGTAGGCCTGCTGCAGGCGGAGCATGTCCGCCGCCTCCTCGTCCAGGTTCACCCCGGAGATCGAATCGCGCGTAGCCTGCGCGTTCTCGTTGATGGCCTGCTGCGCCTGCAGCGAGTAATCGGCCGCACGCGCGGCCGCGCCGATCTGCGTGGTCAGCCCGCCCAGCGCGCCGTTGAGCGTGACGGTACCGCCATTGAACGCCTTGGCATCCTCGACGCCGGCCATGCGCGTGGCGTTGCCGTTGTCGCTGGAACCGGCCGGGGTGCGCGACACGGTGAAGGTATCGCCGGCGGCGGGCTTGCCGTCGAGGACCAGGCTCCAGCCGTTGGCGGCGATGGTCTGGCCGGGCGTGTAGGGCAGCGGCGGGCCGCCGTTGATGGTGTAGTTGTTGGCATCGATGAAGTCGATGCTGACCGGGTCGAGCAGGGCGCCATTGGCGGCATCGGTGATGTCGAGCTTGCCGGCCACGCCGGTGCCGACGTTGCCGAGGTCGGCCTGGGCACGCACCGGATTGGCGGCGGCGATGCGCGACGGATCGGTGATCGCCACCGCCAGTCCACCGGGGGCGGCCGCGGTGGGCTGCACCAGGAAGCGGTCGTTCAGCGCCGGGGTGCCGCCGACCACCAGTTCGATGCCGTTGACCACGAACGGGTCGGCGGCGCTGCCGCTGCCGCTCATCGGTACCTGGGCGCCGGTGTCGGTGCGGGTGGCCACCCAGGCGCTGCCATTGAAACGCAGCTGCAGGTTCTGGCCGTCGAGCGCGGCGACGTCGCCATAGCTGGCACTGACGGTGGCGGTGCTGGTGCTGCTGTTGCCGCTGTGCGCGGCGACCTTCGGCGGGGCGAGGCTGAAGAAGTCCACGCCCATGTCGCCGTACAGGTCCATGCCTTCGCGGTGGCTCTCGTTGAACGCCTGCGCCAGGCCCACGGCGATGCGGCCGAGTTCGGCCTGTGCCGGAGTCAGCACGGTGTCGCGGAACTCCAGCAGGCCGCCGATGCTGCCGCCCAGCGCCTTGCCGTCCAGGACGATGGTCTGGCCCTGGGTCTTGAGCGCCAGCTGCAGGCGCTCGGGCTGGTACGGATCGGCCACGGTGGTGACCTGCGAAGCGGTGCCGCCGACCACCAGCGCATGGCCGCCGGCCGAGTACACGTTCATGATGCCGCCATCCTGGATGACGGCGGTGCCACCGGTGTAGCCCACCAGCTGGGTGATCAGCTGGTCGCGGCGATCGAGCAGGTCCGGCGCGACGCCGGTGATGTCGGCACCGATGGCGCTGTTGATCTGTGCGACCTCGCGGGCCAGGCGGTTGATCTCGCCGGTGCCGGCGATCAGGCCGTTGTTGACCTCGTTGCCGAGGGTGTCCAGGTTGCCGTTCAACTGCTTGAAGCGGTTGACCAGGTCGTTGGCGTTGTCGAGCATGCTGCGGCGGTCGGCGGTGCCGGCGGCGTTGGCCGACAGGCCGCTGACCGAATCGAAGAAATTGGACCAGATGCCGTTGAGGTTGGTCGCGCTGTCCGAGAACAGCCCATCCACCCGGTCGGCCAGCCCGGAAAGCTGCTTCAGCCGGGCCAGCTCGCCGCTGCTGTCGAGCAGGCGCGAGATCGCCAGCTGGTCGGCCACGCGGCGGATGTCGGTGATGCGGGTGCCGTTGCCGACGTCGCCATAGCCCATGTCGGTGGGGTTGCGCGTGGCGAAGTCGACCTTCTGCCGGCTGTAGCCGTCGGTCTTGATGTTGGCCACGTTGTGGCTGACGGTCGCCAGCGCCCGCTGGAAGGCGATGAGGGCGCTGCTACCGGTGGAGAGGACGCTGGACATCGGGTTCTATCTCAACGGCGGGTGATGCCGGCCAGGCCGGCGGCTTGGGCGAAGGTCTGGCCGAGGCGGGTGCCGGCCTGGCCGATGGCGGCCACCGCACGGTCGATGGTCGGACCGGCGGCGATGGCGGCGATCTTGGCGGCGTAGCCCGGATCGGTGGCATACCCGGCACGTTGCAAGCCCTGTGCAAAACCGCGCACGTCGCTGCCGGCCTGGAGCGCGGCCTGGTAGCGCGGGCTGTTCTTGAGCATGCGCACGTAGTCGCCGAAGCTCTCGGCCGGCGAGCCGTAGGCGCGGAAGCGCGCGGTCTGGCTCTGGCGCTGGCCATCGACGTATTCGTGGGTCGCGGCGCTGGCGCTTTCGCCCTTCCAGCCGCTGGCCTTGATGCCGAACAGGTTGTGGCTGCTGCTGCCGTTGTCGCGCTTGATGTGGCGGCGGCCCCAGCCGGTCTCCAGCGCGGCCTGCGCGACCAGCGCACGCGGATCGACGCCGAGTTCGCGCGCGGCCTTCTCGGCATGCGGCCAGATGCTGGCGACGAAGCCTTCCGGGGTGTGCTTGCCGAGCTGGTCGGCGGCGGCGTTGGCGGTAGCCACGTCCACCCCGTCGCTGCGGGGGGCCGCCGGACCGACGCCGCTCCAGCGGTCGTTGGCCAGGGCCCAGTCGGCCGTTGCCGGCGCGGCTTCCGGCGCTGTGCCACGGCCGCCGATGGCCGCGTGCAGGCTGCCGCTGTCGCGGCCGGCGATCAGGTCCAGCATCTGTTCCTGCGGCATGGCCGGGGCGCTGGCGGCCACGGCCTGCAGCGGGTCGGCCTGCAGCGCGGCCTGGGGCGCAGGCAGCGCCATCGGCGCCGTCGTTGCGGGGGCGGGGGCCAGCAGCCGGTAGGCCTGCGCGGCCTTCGCCGCCGGCACCAGCGAGGTGTCCAGCGGCTGGGCCGCCTTGTCGGCGCCGCCGAGCTGGCGCGCGATCATCGACGACAGGCCCAGGCCGCGGCCCTTGGTCATGGCCTCGGCAATGCGCTGGTCGTACATCTCGCGGAACATCTGGTTCTCGCCGGGGAACAGCGAGTCGCCGAAGCTGGCCGCGCGCATGCTCTTGATCAGCATCTGCGCGAACTGGCCTTCGAGCTGGCGCGAGACCTTGTCGATCTTCGCCGGGTCGTTGCCGGTGACCGCGTTGAGCTCCAGTGACGGGGCAGCGATGCGCATGCTCAGATCACCTCCAGCTCGGCGCTGAGCGCACCGGCCTGCTTGAGGGCCTCCAGGATCGCGATCAGGTCGCCGGGCGCGGCGCCGACCTCGTTCACCGCACGCACGATCTCGTCCAGCGTGGTGCCGCCATCGAAGCGGAACATGCGGCTGCCTTCGTTGCTGGCGGTGATCGTGGACTGCGGCGCGGTCACGGTCTGGCCGCCACCGAAGGCATTGGGCTGGCTGACCTGGGTGGCCTCGTTGATCGTCACCGTCAACGAGCCGTGCGCGATCGCCGCCGGGCTGACCCGTACCTGCGAACCGATCACCACGGTGCCGGTACGCGAATTGACCACCACCCGCGCCGGCGCGGTGCCGGGCGAGAGTTCGATGTTCTCGATGCGCGCCAGCAGGCCGATGCGCGCGCCCTGGTCGCTCGGCGCCTGCACCGCGACGGTGACGCCGTCGACCGCGCGCGCGGCGCCCTCGCCGAACGCGTTGTTGAGCGCGGCCACCATGCGCGCGACGGTGGTGAAGTCGTTCTGGTGCAGGTTCAGGGTGATCTCGCCGCTAGCGCCGAACACGTCGGGCAGGGCGCGCTCGACGGTCGCGCCGCCGGGGACGCGGCCGACGCTGGGCACGTTCACCGATACCCGCGAACCGTCCTTGCCCTGCGCGCCGAAGCCGCCCACCACCAGGTTGCCCTGGGCGATGGCGTAGACCTGCCCGTCGGCGCCCTTGAGCGGCGCCATCAGCAACGAGCCGCCGCGCAGCGAGACCGCGTTGCCGATGGAGGATACGGTGATGTCGATGGTCTGGCCGGGCTTGGCGAACGGCGGCAGCTCGGCGTGGATCGCCACCGCGGCCACGTTCTTGAGCTGCGGGTTGACGTTCGGCGGAACATTGACGCCCAGCTCGCCGAGCATGTTCTTCAGGCTCTGCACGGTGAACGGCGCCTGGCTGGTACGGTCGCCGCTGCCATCCAGGCCGACCACCAGGCCGTAGCCGACCAGCGCGTTGCCACGTACGCCGCCGACCTGGGCCAGGTCCTTGATGCGTTCGGCATGCGCCGGCAGCGCCAGCGCCAGCAGCAGCGCGGCCAGGCCCAGGGGCGTGCAGGTGCCGCGGAGGCCGTGCACGAAGCGCCGCAGGCGCCCGTGCCGGTCAGGTGCCGGTGGCCGGCCCGCGGCCAATGTCCGGGAGGTATCCGTCATCATCCGATCCGCCTCAGTACGGCGCCAGGCGCGAGTTGAAGAACCGCCCCAGCCAGCCCATCGCGTTGGACTGCGCCACCGCGCCGCGGCCGCCATAGGCGATGCGCGCGTCGGCGACCTTGCTGGAAGGAATGGTGTTGTCGGTGGCGATGTCGGCCGCGCGCACGATGCCCTGGATCTGCACCAGCTCGTCGCCCTGGTTCAGGCGCAGGTTCTTCTGGCCATGCACCACCAGGTTGCCGTTGGGCAGGCGCTGGATCACGGTCACGGTCACGCTGCCCTGCAGGCGGTTGCTCTGCGCGCTGCTGCCCTTGCCGTTGAAGTCGCGTTCGCCCTTGGCGCTGGCGGCGAGCACGTCCTTGCCGCCCAGGGTGACCGGTGCGCCGAACAGGCTCGGCGAGCCGATGTCCATGCTCGACTTCTTGCCGATGGCGGTATTGGCGCTGGTGGTGGCCGAGGTGCTTTCGACCAGGGTGATGGTCAGCAGGTCGCCGACGTCGCGGGCACGACGGTCGCCGTAGAGGTTCAGGCCCGGGCCGGCGGCGTAGATCGCGCCGGCCGTGGCCTCGGCCGCGGGCGCGGCCACCGGCACCACCGGCGCCATGGCCGGGTAGGGGCGGATGTCGCCGGCGACCACGCAGCCGCCCAGCAGTACCAGGCTGGCGGCGGCGCAGGAAAGGCGGATGACGTTGGACAGGCGGGCCATGGCAGGTTCCGTAAGCGGCACGATCAGACGTTGTTGTTGAGGTAGCCGAGCATCGAATCGGTGGTGGAGATGGCCTTGGCGTTCATTTCGTAGGCGCGCTGGGTTTCGATCATCGCCACCAGTTCCTCGACCACGTTGACGTTGCTGCCTTCCAGCGCGCCCTGGACGATGCCGCCGAGGCCGTTGAGGCCGGGGGTGCCGTTCTGCGCGGGGCCGGAAGCCGTGGTTTCCAGGTACAGGTTCTCGCCCTTGGCCTGCAGGCCGGCGGGATTGATGAAGTCGGTCAGGGTCAGCGAGCCGATCTCGACCGATGCCGCATCGCCGGCCATCTTCACGCTGACGGTGCCGTCCGCGCCGATGGTCAGCGACTGCGCGCCTTCCGGGATCTGGATGCCCGGCTGCACCGGATAGCCGCTGCTGGTGACCAGTTCGCCCTGCGGACTCATCTGGAAGCTGCCGTCGCGGGTGTAGGCCGAGCTGCCGTCGGGCAGCATCACTTCGAAGAAACCGCGGCCGTTGACCATCACGTCCAGGGCGCGGCCGGTCTGCTGCTGGCCACCCTGCTGGAAGTTCTTGGACGTGGCCACCACGCGCACGCCGGTGCCCAGCTGCAGGCCGGTCGGCAACTGCGTCTGCGCCGAGGACGAGCCGCCGGGCTGGCGCACCTGCTGGTACAGCAGGTCCTCGAAACTGGCGCGGTCCTGCTTGAAGCCGGTGGTGTTGGTGTTGGCGAGGTTGTTGGAGACAACGGACATGCGCGTCTGCTGCGCATCCAGGCCGGTCTTGGCGACCCACAGTGCCTGATTCATGAGCGGTTCCTCTGCTGCTGGTGCCGGCCCTCAGGGCCGTTGCAGGATGTAATGCATGGCCTGTGCCAGAACCGCGCGCCAATCGGCCGGCGCGGCGGCATCAGCCGTTCAGGCGCAGCAGCGTGTTGGCGCTGCGCGCGTTCTCGTCGCCGTGCTTGATGACCTTGACCTGCATCTCGAACTGGCGCTGCAGCTGGATCATCTGCACCAGCGCGCCAGCCGCGTCGACGTTGCTCGATTCGAGCATGCCGCTGTCCAGCGCCTTGCCCTGGACCTGCGCGAACGGCTGTTGCGGGTCGGTGTTGCGCATCAGCCCGTCGAGGCCGCGCTGCAGCCGTGCGTCGGGCGCCTGCACCACGCGCAACCGCCCGACCATGGCCATGGTCTGCGGCCCTTCGCCCAGCGGGATGACCGACAGCGTGCCGTCGTGGCCGATCTCGATGGCCTGGTGCGGGGGCACCGCCACCGGGTTGCCGTTCTCGTCGAGCACGGCATTGCCGTCGGCGGTGACCAGCTGGCCGTTGGGGGTGAGCGTCAACGCACCGGCGCGGGTATAGGCCTCGCTGCCGTCGCGCGACTGCACCGCCAGCCAGTTGCCCGGCTGCAACGACAGGTCCAGCGCGCTGCCGGTGATCTGCTGCGCGCCGATGCGGCGGTTGAACCCGGCATCGACATGCAGGGCATCGATGCGCGAGGCATAGCCCTGGCCCTGGATCGGGAACGCCTCGGTATTGGCCAGCGCTTCCTTGAAACCGGGCGTATCGGAGTTGGCCAGGTTGTGGGACACGGTGGCCTGCGCCTGCAGCGAGGCGCGGGCACCGGTCATGGCGACGTAGAGGGCTTTGTCCATCGGGGGCGGGGACCTGGAAGCGGGGAGCGGGAGGTGGCGCGGCGGCGGAGGCGGAAGACCCGGGAGCGGGGCGCGGCGCGCGGATCACGCGCGCACGCACCGCCGCTCCCGGCGGGGCCGGCTTAGCGGATGTTGATCACCGTCTGGGTGATCTGGTCCTGGGTCGAGAGCATCTGCGCATTGGCCTGGAAGTTGCGCTGCGCGGTGATCATGTTCACCAGCTGCTGGGTCAGGTCGACGGTGGAGGCCTCCAGCGAACCGGCCTGGATCTGGCCCAGGTCGGAGCTGTCCGGCGCGCCGGTACGCGGCGTGCCCGAGGCATAGGTCTCCGACCACAGGTTGTTGCCTTCGCCCAGCAGGCCCTGCGGGTTGTTGAAGTTGGTCAGCGCGACCTGGCCGAGCGCGACGTCCACGCCGTTGGAGTAGCGCGCATACACCACGCCCTTCTCCGAGATGTTGATCTCGTTGAGCTTGCCCGAGGCATAGCCGTCCTGGCCGGTGTTGTGCTGGTTGAACTTCTCGCCGTACTGGGTGGAGCCGGACACATCCAGGCTCATCGCCAGCTGGCCGGCGCCGGTGCTCGGGGTGAACGAGCCCAGGGTGATCTTGCCGTCGGCCGGCGTGATCAGCGCGCCGCTGTCGGAGAACTGCAGCAGGGTCGGGCTGCCGATGACCGCCGGGACCGGCGGGGTGGCGGTGGGATCGCCCGGCACGCTGCCGTTGTTGACCGGCACGCCGTCGACGAAGTTGTAGACCGCCCACTCGTTGGGGTTGGCGGTCTTGACGAAGTACGACGTCTGGATGTGGCTGACGCCCAGCGAGTCGAACACGGTGATGCCGCCACTGGAGTGGCTGTAGCTGTTGCTGACGGCCGGGTCGAACGGCGTGATCGTCGGTTCCTTGGCGTTGGCCGGCAGGGTGAAGGCCAGCTCGAGCTGGCTGGTCGGGCGCGGCGCGCTGTCGCCGGACAGCAGGCGCAGGTCGGTCAGGGCGCCATCGAAGCGGGTGCCGTCGGCACTGGGGGCGTAGACCTGCAGGCGCGCGCCCTGCGGATTGACCACGTAGCCGTTCTTGTCGGCCTGGAAGTTGCCGGCGCGCGAGTACACCCGCGAGCCGTTCATGTTCAGGGTGAAGAAGCCTTCGCCGGCGATCGCCAGGTCCAGGCTGCGGCCGGTCTGGTCGATGTTGCCCTGCGAGAACTGCTGGGCCACGTTGGTCAGGCGCGCACCCGAACCCATGGCGTTGTTCTGCAGGCCATAGCCGGTCGCGGTCAGGACGTTGGCGAACTCGGCGCGCGATTCCTTGAAGCCGACGGTGTTGACGTTGGCGATGTTGTTGGCGGTGACGCTCAGGTCGGCGTTGGCGGTGCTGATGCCGGACAGGGAGGCGTTGAAGCCCATGGCGATACTCCTGGGAATCCGTGGAAGAGGGGGCTCAGCTGACGCGGAGCACGTAGTCGAGCGGGGCCGCGCCGAGCCCCTTGAGGTTCAGGTAGAGGCCGTCGGATCCGACCGTCACGCTCTCCACCTCGGCCTCGACGTAGGTGCTGAGCTTGGTCTGCTTGCCGCTGGCATCGGTGTAGGTGGCGGCGATGGTGTAGGCGCCGGCCGGCATGCGCTTGCCGTTGGCGTCGGTGCCGTCCCACTCGAACGGCACTTCGCCCGAGGCATCGGCCGCAACGCTGATCTGGTCGACCTTGTTGCCGTTGGCATCGGTGATGTCGACGACGATCGTGCCGGCGCCCGGCGCGGCCAGGGTGCCGCCGGTGGTGCCGTCGTCGCCGAGCATGAACTTGGTCGAGGGCACCAGCACGTCGTGGCCGACCATGGCCGCGCCGCGCAGGATCTGGTCGCCGGCCATCGATTCCTGGAAGCCGGTGACGCTCTTGTTCAGGTCGCTGATGCCCTGCACCGTGGACAGCTGCGCCATCTGCGCGACCATCTGGCTGTTGTCCATCGGCTTGAGCGGATCCTGGTGCTGCAGCTGGGTGGTCATCAGCCGCAGGAAGTCGGCCTGGTCCAGCGCGTCCTTCTTCTTGGTGCTCTTCGCGGCCGGGGCGTTGAGCCCGAGCGCGCCGAACAGGTCGGTATTGGTGTTGATGCTGCTCATGACGGAATCCTGTGGCGGCCGGCTCAGCGGCCCATGGTCAGGGTGGCCAGGGTCAGTTCCTTGGCCGTGTTGAGCATCTCCACGCCGGCCTGGTAGTTGCGCGAGGTGGAGATGAGATTGACCATCTGCGCCACCGGGTCGATGTCCGGCGAATACACGTAGCCGTCGCCGTCGGCCAGCGGATGGTGGGGTTCGTAGCGCTTGAGCGGCGGGGCTTCGCTCTGCGTGACCTGCTTGACCTCCACCCGGGTCAGGCGCGGGTCCTCGCGGCTGGTGACCGCCTGGAAGATCGGTTCCAGCGGCTTGTAGACGGCGTCGGCCGAACCGGCCACGGTGTCGGCGTTGGACAGGTTGGAGGCGATGGTGCTCATGCGCACCGACTGCGCCTGCAGCGCCGAGCCGGCGATGTCGAAGATGGGCAGGTTGCTCATGGCGCTCCCCTTACTGGCCGGTGATGGCGGTGGTCAGGGTGCGTACCTTCGACTCGACGAAGCTCAGCGAGGCGCGGTACTCCAGCGCGGCGCGGCCGTAGGCGGCGCGCTCGGCATCCGGATCCACGGTGTTGCCGTCCAGGCTCGGCTGCACGCCGGGGCGCAGCACCTGGAAGGGATTGAGGCCGTCACCGCCGATGCGGTAGTGCTGTTCGGCGGTGGTGGTCAGCAGGCCGTTGCCATCGGCGCCGCTGGCGCTGCGCAGGGCGGCATCGAAATCCAGGTCGCGGGCCTTGTAGCCCGGGGTGTCGGCGTTGGCCAGGTTGCCGGCGATCAGCTTCATGCGCTGCTCGCGCAGCGGCATGGCCTGGGCATGGATGCCCAGGTAGTTGGAAATCAGGTTGGGCATGGCGCGCCTCCCGGGGGAACGATGCCCGGGAGGCTGCAAGCGGCGTGCCAGAAGACGGCCGCGGGGGGCAGGCAGGCGCGGGCATGCCCCGCGGCCGGTTCACCCCGGCGGCCGCCCCGGTGGCCGCGGTGGAGGGGCCAGGCCGCGCCGCGGCGCCGGGGCCGGCGGCGGCATCACGCCGCCGCGGCTACCTGGCGCAGGCGCTGCAGGACGAAGTCGGCCAGTTCGTGGGCGCTGTACTTGGGCACGAAGGCATTGGCGCCGACCCGCTCGACCATGGCGTTGTTGAACACGCCCGACAGCGAGGTGTGCAGCAGCACGAACAGCCCGGCCAGCCCCGGATGGCGGCGGATTTCCGTCGTCAGGGTGTAGCCGTCCATGGCCGGCATCTCGATGTCCGAGATGACCATGGCATAGCGTTCGGCGGGGTTTTCGCCCGCGGCGTGGATCTGCAGCAGATGCTCCAGGGCCTGCTTGCCGTCGGACAGCAGGGTGGCGGTGACCCCCAGCTGGTCGAGCACGCTGCGGATCTGCTGGCGGGCAACGCGCGAGTCGTCCACCACCAGCACCTGCATCGGCGGTGCGCCGGCGGGCAGGACCATCGACGGGTCGAGCACCGCATCCTTGCTGATCTGGGCGATGTCGGCCAGCACGCTCTCCACGTCGATCACCTGGATCAGTTCGCCCTGGAAGCGGGTGACCGCGGTCAGGTAGCTGGCCTCGGCGCCCAGTTCCGGCGGCGGCTGGATGTCCTCCACCGCGATGTTGACGATCCGTTCCACGCCGCTGACCAGGAAGCCCTGTACCGAGCGGTTGAACTCGGTGACCACCAGATAGCCCGGCGAGGTGTCCGCGTCGGGCTCGCGCTCGGGGTGGCCGATCGCCAGCCCCAGGTCCAGCACCGGCACCGAGCGGCCGCGCACGTCGGCCACCCCGGAGAACTGCGACGGCAGGCCGGGCACCTGGAACAGGGGCGGGCGCCGCAGCACTTCCTGCACCTTGAAGACGTTGACGCCAAAAAGCTGACGGCCACCGAGGCGGAACAGCAGCAGGGCCAGTCGGTTGTGGCCGGCCAGCCGGGTGCGCTGGTCGATGCGGTTGAGCAGGTCATGTGACATGCAGCCGGTATCGGCAGGGCGGGGGCGGGACTTGAGGGCAGGCGCGAACGATCGCGCGGGTGCCGGGCCGACAGCCGTCCCCGGCCACGGCGCGGTACCCGCGGCCATTCCGCGCGGCGCCGGCCCGGGCAACGCGGCAGCGGCCCTGTCGCCGGGCGCGGGCGCGTTCCGGCACGCCACTTGCAGGGCAGTGCCCATTGTTTCCGTGGCGGAGTTTCCCCATGCGCCTGCCGGTCCTGTTATGCCTGCTGCTGGCCCTGCCGGTCCAGGCCGCCGACTTCCAGTCGGTGGCCTCGATCCGCGCGGCCGCGCTGTCCACGCTCGACCCGGCCACCGAAGCCGAGGCCAGTGTCGATGCCGGGCTGCGCCTGCCGGCCTGTCCGGCGCCCCTGCAGGCCCGCGCCACCGGCAACCGGACCGTGGAAGTGGCCTGTCCCCAGGCCGGCGGCTGGAAGCTGTTCGTACCGGTGACGGTGCGGCGCGAGCAGGACGTGCTGGTGCTGGCCCGCGGCGTCGCCGCTGGAGAAGTGCTGTCCGCCGCCGATATCGGCAGTGTGCGTCGTGACACCGCGCGCATCGCCGGGGCGGTACTGTCCGATCCGCAGGCGGCCATCGGCCGGGTGGCCCGGCGCGCAATGGGCGCCGGCAGCCTGCTGTCGGCCGGCGATCTGGTCTCCCCGCGTATCATCCGGCGTGGAGACAGCGTCGCGCTGGTATCCCGGCGCGGCGGGGTCGAGGTGCGGGTGGCGGGCAAGGCGCTCGCCGATGCGGGCGAGGCCGACCGGGTGCCGGTCGAGAACCTGTCCTCGCGGCGGGTGGTGCAGGGCGTGGCCACGGCCAGCGGCGATGTTCTGGTTTCCCGTTAGATTCCACTAAAGATCAGTGCCCCGTTGCCGTTAACCCTTGTGTACCGAATCAGGACTTCCATCACATGAGCCAGAAAATCGACGGCGGGATCACGGCAAGCGCCCAGTTGCGCCCGGTCGCCACGCCCGCCAAGGCCACCCCCGCCGGCAGCGGCGAGGCGCGTCCGGTCGAGGCCGCCGACAGCGTGCGCCTGACCGGCGAAGCCACCAGCCTGCAGGCCATGCAGCGCGAACTGTCCGCCGCCCCGGCGATCGACACCGCGCGCGTGCAGGCCGTCCGCGAAGCGCTGGAAAACGGCAGCTACCGGATCAACCCGGACGCCATTGCCCAGCGCATGCTGGATCTGGACGGACAGCTGCAGGCATGAAGCTGGGCGTGGCCGATCCACTGCAGCAGTTGAGCGACGCGCTCGATGGCGAGCGCCAGGCGCTGGTCGAGCACGACGTGCAGGCGCTGGTGGCGGCCACGAGCCTGAAACTGGAGGCGCTGCGCGTCCTCGAGGCGCGGCCGCCGCTGGAACACGCCGAACGCCTGCGCGAACTGGCCGAGCGCAACCGCGCCAACGGCGTACTGCTGGCCCGGCGCCGCCGCGAGGTCAGCTGGGCACTGCGCCAGCTGGGCCGCAGCGAGGCCTCGTCGGCCTACGACGCCAAGGGCCAGGCGCACCTGCTGCACACCCGCAAGCCGCTCGCCGTCGCCTGACGGAAGCCCCCGCCAGGCCTCTCGTGCCTGCGCCTGCGCGGTTATAGTGGGCGACCGTCCCGCCGACCCGTCGCCCCGTGGCCGATACCGCATCCCCTCCGTTCGCGCCCTTTCCGTCTCCCGTCGTGCTGCGTGCGCTGAGCGACCGCATGCGTGACGGCATGCTGCTGTTCAACGACAGGGGCGAGGTCGCCCTGGCCAACGGCGTGGTGCGCGACCTGTTCGGCGCGCAGCTCGGCGAAGTGGCCGAGCTGGCCCGGCGCCTGATGGACCTGCTGCCGGCGGTGGCGCTGGGCCAGGCCCGCGAATCGGGGTGCTGGAGCGGCAGCCTGCCGCTGGGCGCGCGTGCGGTGATCGTCCACCTGTACCACCACGAACACCAGGGCGAACAGGCCTTCCTGGCGCTGTTCCGCCACATCGACGGCCAGGAAGACTACGAGAACGAGCTGCAGCGCCGCCATGCCGAACTGCGCCAGGCCTACCTGCGGCTCAATGGTGCCCAGGAGAAGCTGCTGCAGTCGGAAAAAATGGCGTCGATCGGCCAGCTTGCGGCCGGCGTGGCCCACGAGATCAACAACCCGATCGGCTATGTCCACTCCAACCTGGGCAGCCTGCAGGAATACCTGCGCAGCCTGTTCACCGTCATCGAGGCCTACGAGCGTGCCCTGCGCGCGCCGGATCCGAAGGCGTTGATCCCGGAGATCGACGACATCCGCGACCGCCTGGACATCGACTTCATCAGCCGCGACCTGCCGCAGCTGATGGCCGAGTCGCGCGAGGGCATCGAGCGGGTGACGCGCATCGTGCGCGACCTGAAGGATTTCTCGTACTCCGGGCGCGACGAGTCGTGGAAGCTGGCCGACCTGCATGCGGGGCTGGAATCGACGATCAACATCATCTGGAACGAGCTCAAGTACAAGGTCACCCTGGAGCGCCACTACGGCGAGCTGCCGATGGTCGAGTGCCTGCCGTCGGAGTTGAACCAGGTGTACATGAACATGCTGCTCAACGCCGGCCATGCCATCGCCGACCGCGGGCATATCGTGGTCAGCACCGGCGTGGACGGCGACGAGGTGTGGATCGAGTTCCAGGACAACGGCTCGGGCATTTCCCCGGAGCTGCGCCAGCGCATCTTCGACCCGTTCTTCACCACCAAGCCGGTGGGCAGCGGTACCGGGCTGGGCCTGTCGATCTCCTACGGCATCGTCAACAAGCACCACGGCCGCATCGACCTGGACAGCACGGTGGGCGAGGGCTCGCGCTTCCGCATCGTGCTGCCGATCCGCCAGCCGAAGGGCTGAGCGCCAGCGGCGCCCGGGCCGGTCGGCGCGCGCGCCTCATTCCACGCCGTTGATCGACCGGCCCTGGCGGCCGCCGCGCTTCTCGTCGTGGGTGCGGAACGCCTGGCGGATGTGCTCGCGCAGTTCGTCGTCGTTCCAGGGCTTGGTCAGGAAACGGTAGATCGCGCCGCGGTTGATCGCGTCGGTGACGGTATTGAGGTCGGTATAGCCGGACAGCACCAGCCGGATCGTGTCCGGGTAGAGCATCTTCACCCGGCCCAGGAACTCGGTGCCGCTCATGTCGCTCATGCGCTGGTCGGACAGGATCACCTGCACGTCGTTGATCGCCAGCAGGTCGAAGGCGTCGCGCACGTTGCCGGCGGCGAGGATGCGGTACCCGTCGCGGCGGAACAGGCGCACCAGCGAGCGCAGCACGTTCTCCTCGTCGTCCAGCAGCAGCAGGGTGCGGTCCGGGCGGGTCTCGGCGAATGCCTCCGGGCGCAGGTAGCGGCGGCGCAGGGTCATGCCGGCGGCTTCGACCGACATCGGCTCGCCGAACAGATAGCCCTGGAACACATCGCAGTCGTTGCGGCGCAGGAAACCCAGCTGCGCCTGCGACTCGACCCCGTTGGCGATCACCGTCATGCCCAGCTGGTGGCCCATGGCGATGATCGCGCGCGAGATGGCCGCCTCGCGATTGGCTGCCGGCGCGCTCTTGATGAAGCTGCGGTCGATCTTCAGCTTGTCCACCGGGTAGCGCACCAGCGCGCTGAGGCTGGAATCGCCGGTGCCGAAATTGTCCAGGCTCAGGCTGATGCCCTCGTTGCGCAGGTTGGCCAGGGTCTCGTAGACGAAGTTGACGTTGTTGGTCAGCGCGCTCTCGTTGATTTCCAGGGTCAGCATGCGCGCCGGCACCCCGGTAGACTGCAGCATCGCCATGGTCTCGGCGAAGAAGCTCGGCCGCAGCAGCTGCAGGGTGGACACGTTGACCGCGATGTTGAAGTCGTCGAAGCCCTGGTCGCGCCAGATGCGTGCCTGGCGCAGGGTCATTTCCAGCACCCAGGCGCCGATCTGGACGATGATGCCCAGCCGTTCGGCGGTGCGCATGAAGCGTTCCGGCACCAGCATGCCCAGCGTCGGCGACTGCCAGCGCAGCAGCGCCTCCATGCCCACGACGTGGCCGTCGCGGGCGCTGACCAGCGGCTGGTAGCGCAGGCGCAGTTCGCCGTTGTCGATGGCGTCCACCAGTTGCCGGGAAATGATGCTCTCGCTGTGCGCGCTGAGCGGCTTGTGCAGCATGTGCACCTGCACCACGTTGCCGCCCTCGCGGCCGGCCTGGTGCAGCGCATCCTCGGCCAGGTCGAGCAGGCGGCTCGGGTCGGTGGCATGTTCCGGGCTGAGCGACACGCCGATCTTGGCGGTCAGGAACAGGGTGTAGGGCAGCACCGAAAGCGGCAGCTCCATCTGCTGGCGCAGCTGTTCGGCCATTTCCTCGGGCAACGGCACCCCGTCCGTGCGCGGGATCGCCAGCACGAACTCATCGCTGCCGTGCCGCCACAGCCGGCCGCGGCCGCGCAGGTGGTCGCCCAGCCGCTGCGCGATCAGGACCAGCGCCTGGTCGCCGACATCGGCGCTCATGTTCTCGTTGACCGAGGCGAAGTGGTCGATGTCCAGGTGCAGCAGCATCAGCGGCGTGCCGCCGGCGGCCGCATCGGCGACCATGGCCGCCAGCTCCGGGTTGCCGGCACCCAGGCGGGGCGGGGCGGGCATCCCGGCGGCCGGCAGCGGGGCAGGGTTCCACATCTTCAGGCTCCCTGGCAGGCGGCCGCCTGCGGCATGCGGTAGGGCAGGTGCAGTTCGACCTGGGTGCCTTCGCCCGGCGCGGTGTGGATGCGCAGCCAGCCGCCGACGCTCTGCGCGCGTTCGCGCATCACCACCAGCCCCAGCCCGCGCGGGCCGTCGGGATCGAAACCTTCGCCGTCGTCGGTCACGCGCAGCCGCAGGCGGCCGCCGCCATCGTCCTCGAGGCACAGCCGCACCTGGCTGGCCAGCGCATGCCGCAGGGCATTGGTCAGGCTCTCCTGGGCAATCCGGAAACAGGCCTGCTCGACCTCGTTGTCGGGGCGTTGCGGCAGGTCTTCCACATCCATCTGCAGTTCCACCGGCGAGGAGCGGAACAGCTGCCCGGCCTGCCAGCGCAGTGCCGCCTCCAGCCCGAGCGCATCGAGCTGCGGCGGGCGCAGCAGCATCGACAGGTTGCGCAGCCGCACCACCGTGCTGTCGACCAGTTCCACGATCTGTCCCAGGTCCTCGCGACGGCGCTGGGCGTCGTCCTCGTCCATCGCCGCGTGCGCCGCCAGCTTGATCGCGGTGACCGCCTGGCCGATATCGTCGTGCAGGTCGCGGGAAATCGCCCGGCGCTCGTCTTCCTGCACCGAGAACAGGCGCCCGGCCATGGCCTGCAGCTCCCGGTTTCCCGTCTCCAGCGCCTTGCGACTGGTCTCGAGCTCGCTGACGTCGCGCGCCGCCAGCACCCGCACCCGGGCCAGCCGCGGCAGGAGCAGGAGCAGCGCCAGGGCCATGTAGGCGGCCACAAGGATGACGGAGGTCACACTCCAGGCCAGCGGATGGGCCGGGATCGCCTGCCAGGTCCAGGGCAACAGGCCGCATAGCAGGATCAGTACGCCGCCTGTCGCCACCACACCATATGTAGTGCGTTGCAGGCCGGCCATTGCCGACTCCGTGGGGGCCGGATGCCGCGAAGGGAGGGAGCCGTTGTGCATGTGCCGTGGCAGGGTGCCGTGTTCGATCCGGAGACATCTTAACGGGCCATCGCAAACCGCGATGACGCAGTACTCAATTTCCATGCACGGCTGCCGTTATCCATAGAGTTCCCGGACCTCGGGTGTTTGACTGGAGCGGTAGCGCGTGGATCAGGGCGTGATTGCTAGCATGATGAGCCATCCGCTGGAGGGGGCGATCGTGCTGCTCGATCCGGAGGGTCATCCGCTGGCCGCCAATGCCACGGCCCGCACCCTGGACCTGCCGCGCGGCCTGCAGGCGCACCGCCAGGCCCTGCTGGGCCTGCGCGACCGGGTCGCCGGCCAGGGGCTGCTGCCCTGTTCGGTGCCCGCCGGTGAGCAGCGCGTGGATGGCTTCCTGAGCGCCGCGCGCGCGCAGGACGGCACGGTCTGCGCCTATATCTTCACTGCCGCCCCGCCCGCCGCGCTGGCCGACGGGCGCTGGCCGCAGCTGCTGCATGACGCCGGCCACGGCGTCTGGGAGTGGGACGTGCCGGCGCACCTGCTGGCTTCCCTGGAGCGGCAGGCCGGAGCCGGCCCTGTCGCCGGCTCCGTGCACGAATGGCTGGAACGCACCCATCCCGATGACCGCGCCGTGCAGCGCGCCGCCCTGCGGGCGCACCTGCACGATGCTGCCGTGGCGTATGCCTGCCGGCTGCGCGTGCGCCGCGCCGATGGCGGATGGCAACGGGTGCAGGATCGTGGCCAGGTGGTGGCGCGGACGGCCGACGGCCAGCCACTGCGCATGGCCGGCATCCGCATCGGGATCGCCGCGGCGGATGCGCTGGGCGCCGACGTCGACGAACAGCAGGTGCAGCTGCGCCACCTGCAGCGCATCGCGGGCCTGGGAACCTGGTCGTGGGAGCGCGACGGTGGCTTTTCCTGGTCGGACGAGATGCTCGCCGCCATCGGCCGCCCGCCGGGCAGCCTCCCGCCCGGGCGCCGCTGGCTGGACATGCTCGACGCCGATGCCCGCGCCCAGGTGCTGGCGGCGTGGCGGCGGCTGCACCGCGAAGGCCAGCCGCATGCATTCGAACTGGTACTGCCGGCAGCACCGATGGAAGTCCCCGGCATCCACCTGCGGATCTGGATGCACCCCCAGCACGATGCCGGCGGGCGCGTGCGGCGCGTGGCCGGGCAACTGCAGAACGTGACCGAGCAGCGCCAGACCGATGCCCTGATCCGCTGGCGCACCGAACTGCTCAACCGGGTGTCGGCCCTGGGCCGCATCGGTGGCTGCGAGATCGAGGTGACCACCCGCGGCATGCTCTGGACCGACGAGTGCTACCGCATCCACGGCCTGCGCAAGGAACCGGTGACGCTGGAGCAGGCGCTGGCGCTGTACACGCCCGATTCGCGCGACGGCTTCGAGGCCGCGCTCACCCGCATCGCCGAAGGTGGCCTGCCCGAGCAGCTGGACCTGTGCTTCTACCGGCATTCCGGGCAGCGGGTGTGGGTGCAGGTGCAGATCGAACTGGACCGGCGCGAAGGCCTGCCGGAGCGCTTCGTGGTGCTGTTCCGCGACATCACCCGCGAACGCGAGGCCAATGAGCGCATCGAGCTGCTGGCCCACTACGACCTGCTGACCGGACTGCCCAATCGCATCCTGTTGCGCGAGCAGACCGAGGAAGCGATCGCCGAGTCGCGCCGCAACGGCAAGATCCTGGCGATGCTGTTCGTCGACCTGGATGGCTTCAAGTCGATCAACGACACCTTCGGCCACGCCACCGGCGACATGCTGCTCAAGGCGGCCGCGGCGCGGCTGCACCAGAACCTGCGCAACGCCGACCTGTTCGGGCGCTTCAATGGCGACGAGTTCGTCGTGGTGCTGCGCGATCTCGCCGACCCGGCCGATGCCGGCCATGTCGCGCGCAAGCTGATCGCCTCGCTGGCCTCGCCGCTGCACCGCGGCGACACCACGCTGAAGGTGGGGGCCAGCGTCGGCATCGCGCTCGCCGACGACAGCCATCGCGATTTCGACACCCTGCTGCGCGCGGCCGACGCCGCCATGCACGCGGCCAAGGAAGCCGGTCGCAACACGTACCAGTACTACAGCCAGGACGTGCTGGCCGGCATCCAGCGCCGCCTGCAGATCGAGCACGCGCTGCACGGCGCGCTCGAGCGCGAGGAGTTCCAGCTGGTCTACCAGCCCCTGGTCAACGTCGACGGCACGCGGCCGCCGGCGATCGAGGCGCTGCTGCGCTGGGCCTGCCCGGAACTGGGGCCGTGCAGCCCGGCCGAGTTCATCCCGGTGGCGGAGAAGTGCGGCGAGATCGCGCGCATCGGCGAGTGGGTGCTCAACGAGGCCTGCCGCCAGGCGTCCGCCTGGCATGCCGCGGGGCTGATGTTCGAACGCGTCGCGGTCAATGTATCGGCCATGCAGCTGCGCGAGCGCGGCTTCGCCGAGCAGGTGATCGCCCTCTGCGAACGCCACCGCTGGCCACCGCACCGGCTGGAACTGGAACTGACCGAGTCGGCCCTGATCCGCGACAGCGATGCGCTGCGGCAGTGCTTCGACACCTTCGAACGCAACGGCGTGCTGCTGGCCGTGGACGATTTCGGTACCGGCTTCTCCAACCTGCACTACCTCAACCGTTTCCCGGTGCAGCGCCTCAAGATCGACCGCAGCTTCGTCCAGCGCATGCTGCACGATGCCGGCACCGCCGAGGTCACCCAGGCCATCGTCCACCTCGGCCACGCGCTGGGCATGCAGGTGGTGGCCGAGGGCGTGGAAACGCGCCAGGAAGAGGCGATGCTGCTGCGCCAGGGCTGCGACGAGATCCAGGGCTACCTGTACTCGCGCCCGCTGCCTTCGCGGGACATGGCGCAGTGGCTGCGCCGCTGCGACGAGGGCGACGGCCCGGGCCCGCAGGCGCCCACGCAGGCGGACGTCCCGGCCGCCGTCAGCTGAGCAACGGCCCGGTCCCCACACGCCGCTTCCTGCTGCGTCCTGCCACGTCCGGTGGAGCGGGCCGCCACGCCCGTGCCCGGCGCCGGGCGCGGCGCTTCCATCCTCCAGGCCGCAGCCGTGGCCGAAGAGCGCCCATCGTGCGCACCCGGTGAACCGCCCGCGCCCCGTCCCGGGGCGCAACAGGCCGTGCCGGCCACGCGCGGCCGGCTGCGGGCACTACGCTGATGCCGCCGGCAACACGCGTGCATGACACCTGCCGGCCAAGGGCGATCACGTCGCCGGCCGGTCCAGGGAAGGAGAGCGCGCTGGCCGGCGTCGCGTCCGCCAGGCCATGGGCAGGCGGACGCGCGGGGAAGGTCGGCCAGCCTGGGCTGCAAAGTGTCCGGGTGGCCGGCCGCGCCAGCATGCGCCGGGGAGGGCGAGCGGCGGGCGACGCCGGCACAGGCGGCGCGGCGCGGGTACGGCCACTGCAGATGGCAGATGGCAGATGCGGGTGCGGCTCGCCGGGATGCGGCAGTCACGCCGTAGCGCGGTCACTCGATCGCAGGGGGTCCCGCACGCCGGCAGAACGCCAGGTCCCAGGCTACCAGGGTCGCCGGCGGATCATCCTGCCCGGGAGCTTCGCCCGTCGGCAGCCGCGGGGTGCGTACCAGTTCCTGCTGCAGCATGGCTTCCAGCGCCGCCAGGCGGCTGCGCGCAACAGCGCTGCCGGGCACGGCTTCGGTCGTCTGCGGGTTCGCCGCCGCTGCCGCTGCCGCACAGCCGGCCGGCAACGACAAAACCCCGGCCGGGGCCGGGGTCGTTGTCGCATCGTAGCGGGAATCAGAACAGCTCAACCGTTCCCGCGCCCATGCTCTGCTGGGCCACCGGCTTGTGTGGCGGGCGTTCCCACTCGCTGCGCATTTCGCGCAGGCGGCTGCCGGTGCGCTGCAGCGCAAGCACCAGTTCGCCGTCGAGCGCACCGCCACTGCGATGCAGCAGTTCCTGCAGCGCCACGGCTTCGCGGTTGATCGCGGTCAGGCGGTCCAGGTGGGTGTGCACGCCGCCCAGCGCCTGGGTGGCGATGTCCTCGAACTGCAGGGCGCGCACCGCGTCGGCGACGCTGCTGTCGATGGCGCGGCCGCATTCGGAGATCTCGCGCATGCCATCGCCCAGCGAGCTGTTGATCGCCGCCACGTTCTCCAGCATGGCCGCCGCCTCGTGGCGCGCCTCGCGGGAGCGGTCCATGTCGCGCGAGGCCATGTGCGAGACGGTCTCGCGGACCTTGGCGATGGCGTCCTTGGAGCTGTGCGCGAGCTTGCGGATCTGCTCGTTGAAGGTGGTCGAGCGCTCGGACAGGTTGCGCACCTCGTCGGCGACCACCGCGAACCCGCGCCCGGCTTCGCCGGCACGTGCGGCCTCGATGGCGGCGTTCAGCGCCAGCAGGTTGGTCTGGTCGGCGATCGACTTCACGTCTTCCAGCAGGGCGAAGATGCCGTCCAGGTGCTGCGCCATCTGGTCGATGTGCTGCACGGTGTTGCTGCTCTGGCCGCTGACCTGTTCCAGCGCCTCGACCAGCTGCTCCATCTGGTGGCTGGCGTGCTGGGCGAAACGCGCCACGTCCACGCCGCCACCGCCATCCTCGCCGGCGCGGTCGACGATGCGGGCCAGCGCCTGGCTCTGCTGGCGCGACTTGCGGTTCATCGCATCGAAGCTGCTGCCCAGCCCGGCGACCGCCTGGCGGATCAGTTCGCGGGCGCGTTCGATCTCGCCGCGCGAACCATCGATCTCGTTGCTGACGAAGCTGCGCAGCTCGTTGAGCAGCTGGTCCTGCTCCTTGAGCACGCGGGCGTGCTCGGGCGAACGCTGCGACTGGCTGTAGGCGCTCCAGTAGGCGAACACCAGCCAGCTCAGCGCCATGGTGGTCAGGACCGCCCACACCACGGCCGCGGGCCAGGCGAAGGCCAGCGCCAATGCCAGCAGGAAGGTAAGGGCCAGCGGGGCGGCCAGGCGGATTGCAATGCGTGAATACATGGACGTTCTCGGGAGAGTCACGATTGCAGTATCGGCCGTGCCGGTCGGGTCTTTAGCCGCCGCCGCGCAACCGTCGCGAGATCGCTTCGAGCATGGCCTTGCGCGAGAACAGGAAGTCCCAGTAGCTGCCGCCGAGCTGGCGCCACAGCACCGCCGAGCGCACCGCCGCCAGCAGCAGGGCACGGATCTCGGCGACCACGCCCGCCTGGCCCAGGTAGTGCGGATTGCCCTGCACCATGATCCGCGGCTTGAGCTGGCTGATGGTGTCCGCGTACAGGCCGCCCATGGCGCCGAGCACCTCGGGGTGGGCCGGGTCGCCCAGCTCGCGGGCCTGCGCGGCGGCACGCTCGATGCCGGCCTGGACCTTGTCCACGGTGGCGCGCTCGCGCACGAAGCGGCGTTCGAGCTGCATCACCGACAGCGCCAGGCGCGGCAGCAGCGCGTCCTTGCCCTGGTTGCCGAAGTAGTCGCGCAGCAGGCGCAGCCCCGGTTCGAGCTGGTGGCTGTCGCCGTATACCGCGGCAGGGGACGGTGCGTCGATGCGCATCACGCTGTCCATCGCGGTGCGGACCACCGCGTTGTCGGAATGGCCGGTTTCGGCGATGCGCCGCACCTGCTGCAGGGCCTGGGCGATGCCGGCCAGTGCCAGGACACGGTCGTCGAAGGAAGAACTCATGCTTGCCTCTCAAGGGAAACGGGGCAGGGCGCACGCTGCTCCAGCGGTGCGTCGGTGGCGGCGATGACCGCGCCGCCCAGGCATTCGGGGCCGTCATACAGCACCAGCGACTGGCCGGGCGTGACTGCCCGCTGCGGCCGCTCGAATTGCACCTGCACGGTGCCGTCGTCGCCCACGCTCACGCGGCAGGGTTCGTCCGGCTGCCGGTAGCGGGTCTGCGCGGTACAGGTGAAGGTGGCGGCAGGCGCGCTGCCGGCGATCCAGTGCATGGCTTCGGTGCGCAGCCGGCTGGACTGCAGCCAGGGGCTGTCGTGGCCCTGGTCGACATACAGGATGTTGGCCGCCACGTCCTTGCCGACCACATACCAGGGGGCCGCCGGCCGCCCGCGCACCCCGCCGATGTTCAGACCCTCGCGCTGGCCCAGGGTGAAATAGAACACCCCCGGGTGGCGGCCGATGGGCTGTCCGTGCGGATCGCGGATCTCGCCTTCGCGGGCGGGCAGGTACTGGCCCAGGAACTGGCGGAAATCGCGCTCGCCGATGAAACAGATGCCGGTCGAGTCCTTCTTGGCGTGGGTCGGCAGCCCGCTTTCCCGGGCGATCCGGCGCAATTGGCTCTTTTCCAGGTGGCCGATCGGGAACACGGTGGCGGCCAGCTGCGCCTGGCCCAGCTGGTGCAGGAAGTAGCTCTGGTCCTTGCCGCGGTCGGCGCCGCGCAACAACCGCCAGCGCCCGCCCGACTGTTCCACCCGGGCATAGTGGCCGGTGGCGATGCGTCCGGCACCCAGTTCGCGGGCGGCGTCCAGGAAGTGCTTGAACTTGACCTCGCGGTTGCACAGCACGTCCGGGTTCGGCGTGCGCCCGGCCGCGTACTCGGCCAGGAAATGCTCGAACACGCCCTGCCAGTACTCGGCCGAGAAATCGCGGAAATGGAACGGGATGCCCAACCGCCCGCACACGGCCACCGCGTCGCGGCGGTCGTCCTCGGCGCGGCAATGCCCGCTGCCATCGTCGGCCCAGTTCTGCATGAACAGGCCGGCGACATCCAGCCCCTGCTGCACCAGCAGCAGGGCGGCGACGGAGGAATCGACCCCGCCGGAGACCCCCACCACCACATCCGGGCGGCTCATCGCAGCTGCCTCACGAGGGAAAGCGGATGACGCTGCCCGGCCAGCCAGTCCGAAACGGTCTGCCACACCAGCGGGCTGCGCAGCCGCGCCATGTCCGCCTGCAGCGCGGCCGGGGTCAGCCACAGCGCCTGCACGATGCCGCTGTCCAGCGGCTGCTCCGGATGCTGCCGCAGCGGTTCGGCGGCAAAGGCGAACCGCAGGAACGGCGTGCCGTCGGGCGCGTTCCATTGGTAGGCGCCGATGAACGCGGTGGGCCGCACCTCCCAGCCGGTTTCCTCGCGGGTTTCGCGCACGGCCGCCTCGACCAGGCTTTCGCCGGCATCGAGGTGTCCGGCCGGCTGGTTCAACACCCGCCGCCCGTCCTTTTCCTCTTCCACCAGCAGCAGTTGCCCGGCGCGGCACACCACGGTGGCCACGGTGACGTGCGGCGCCCAGCGCTGGGAGCTCAACGCATTCACCCTCAGTACTCGTCCTTCGCCGTCAGTTCCAGTTCCATCGCATCGGCGCTCTTGATCGCCGCGTCGATCGCGTCGCTGAGCACGTCGGCCTTGGCGTCGGCATCGATCTTGACCACGAACATGGCCAGGTCGCCCTGCTTTACCCAGCCGCCGAGCTTGGAGTCGTTGGCGTCCTCCAGCAGGCGGTTGGCGACCAGTGCCGGAAACTGCGGGCCGGGGGCCTTGTAGCCCGGCGACCAGATCTCGCGCACGCGATGGGCGCCATAGGTCTCGACCGACGAGCGCACGAACACCAGTTGGGTGCGTTCGTCCTCCATGTCGAACACCAGGCGGTAATCGCCATCCTCGTCGACCTCATATTTGTATTCCAGCGAGTCGAGCAGCCGGCCGACGGCGGCATCGGGTTCGCCGGCGAGGGCGTTCCCGGCCATGCCGGCGCACACGCCCGCCACCACCATTGCTGCCATGTACTTCTTCATGCGTTCCCTGCGGGATTGGTTGATCAGACGCAAATTGTGCGGCGGCCGGGGTGTTCACGTCCAATTCGGCGCAGCTGCGCCGGGCCAGCCGCTATAATTCCGGGCATGCCCCGCAAGCTCCAACACGACAACGACCATGGCCTGCTGGTGGAACCCGGCAAGCCCGAGGTCGCGCCGCCGCCGCTGTACCAGGTGATGCTGCTGAACGACGACTACACCCCGATGGATTTCGTGGTGGCCGTACTGCAGAACTTCTTCGCCATGGACCTGGACAAGGCCACCCAGGTGATGCTGCACGTCCACACCCGCGGCCGCGGCATCTGCGGGGTCTACAGCCGCGAAGTCGCCGAAACCAAGGTCGCGCAGGTCAACGAGTTCTCGCGCATGAACCAGCATCCGCTGCTGTGCACGATGGAGAAGGCCTGAGCGTCCGCCGCGCCGGCGCGTCCGGCACCGCGCGCCAGTCGCGCCGCCAGCGGTCCGCACTGTTCCGGGCATGGCGATGGCGGCCGTATTGGCTGTCGCCCGCCGCGCATCCATTGTTCGACAGGTCGCCCCGGCGGCTGGCATCGGCCTCGGTGGAAGCCGCTTTCCACTGTAGGAACCGGCCGCTGCCGACCCCGTCCGGCCACTGCTAACGCCGTCTGAACACCGGCATCCGGTAGGGTGATGGAAAACGTGCAGTCAGGCCGCATATTGTCTCCAACCGCAGTCGGAGTCCCCCATGTTCAGCAAAGACCTCGAACAGACGATTGGCCAGTGCTACAAGCGCGCCCGCGAGGCACGTCATGAGTTCATGACGGTCGAACACCTGCTGCTCGCCCTGCTCGAAAACCCCTCCGCCCAGGCCGTGCTCAAGGCCTGCGGCGCCGACCTGGACCGCCTGCGCCGGGACCTGGAACAGGCCGTGGAGACCTCGGTCTCGCGCCTGGCCGACGATGATGGCCGCGATACCCAGCCCACGCTCGGTTTCCAGCGCGTGCTGCAGCGCGCCGTCTACCACGTGCAGTCCTCGGGCAAGAAGGAGGTCACCGGCGCCAACGTGCTGGTGGCGATCTTCGGCGAGAAGGATTCGCACGCGGTCTACTACCTCAACCAGCAGGACGTGACCCGGCTGGACATCGTCAACTACCTGTCCCATGGCATCGCCAAGTCCGGCGACGAGGGCGACGCCTCGCCCTCCATCGAGGGCGAGGGCCGCGCCGAGGGCGGGGAGGGCGAGGCCAAGGGCGATGCCCTGGCCGAATACGCCAGCAACCTCAACGAACAGGCCCGTGCCGGTCGCATCGACCCGCTGGTCGGCCGCCGCGACGAGATCGAGCGCACCATCCAGGTACTGTGCCGCCGCCGCAAGAACAACCCGCTGTACGTGGGCGAAGCCGGTGTCGGCAAGACCGCCATCGCCGAGGGCCTGGCCAAGCGCATCGTCGACGGCGAGGTGCCGGAGGTGCTGGCCGATGCGGTCATCTACTCGCTCGACCTGGGCGCGCTGGTGGCCGGCACCAAGTACCGCGGCGATTTCGAGAAGCGGCTGAAGGGCGTGATCGGCGCCTTGAAGAAGCTGCCCAACGCGGTGCTGTTCATCGACGAGATCCACACCATCATCGGTGCCGGGTCGGCGTCCGGCGGCACCATGGACGCCAGCAACCTGATCAAGCCGGCGCTGGCCTCCGGCGAGCTGCGCTGCATCGGCTCGACCACGTTCCAGGAGTACCGCGGCATCTTCGAGAAGGACCGGGCGCTGGCGCGCCGCTTCCAGAAGATCGACATCGTCGAGCCCACCGTGGGCGAGGCCTACGAGATCCTCAAGGGCCTGCGCCCGAAGTACGAGGCGCACCACAGCGTCACCTACGCCGATGACGCGCTGCAGGCGGCGGTGGACCTGTCGGTGAAGCACATCGGCGACCGCCTGTTGCCGGACAAGGCCATCGATGTCATCGACGAGGCCGGCGCGCGCCAGCGCCTGCTGCCGGTGGCCGAGCGCAAGGCGACCATCGACGTCGAGGAAGTCGAGGCCATCGTCGCCAAGATGGCGCGCATCCCCGCCAAGCAGGTCACCGCCACCGACAAGGACGTGCTGCGGCACCTGGAGCGCAACCTGAAGATGGTGATCTTCGGCCAGGACCCGGCGATCGAATCGCTGGCCTCGGCGATCAAGCTCTCGCGCTCGGGGCTGGGCAACCCGGAAAAGCCGATCGGCAACTTCCTGTTCGCCGGCCCCACCGGCGTGGGCAAGACCGAGGTCACCCGCCAGCTCGCGCTGCAGCTGGGCATCGAGCTGGTGCGCTTCGACATGAGCGAGTACATGGAGCCGCACTCGGTCAGCCGCCTGATCGGTGCGCCCCCGGGCTATGTCGGCTTCGACCAGGGCGGGCTGCTGACCGAGAAGATCGTCAAGACGCCGCACTGCGTGCTGCTGCTGGATGAGGTCGAGAAGGCGCACCCGGACATCTTCAACATCCTGCTGCAGGTCATGGACCGGGGCATCCTCACCGACACCAATGGCCGCGAAGCCAACTTCAAGAACGTGATCCTGGTGATGACCACCAATGCCGGCGCGGCGCAGGCCTCGCGGCGTTCGATCGGCTTCACCCGCCAGGACCATGCCACCGATGCGATGGAAGTGATCCGCAAGAGCTTCACCCCGGAGTTCCGCAACCGCCTCGATGCGGTGGTGCAGTTCCAGGCGCTGGGGCTGGACCACATCCTGCGGGTGGTGGACAAGTTCCTGATCGAGCTGGAGATGCTGCTGCAGGACAAGCACGTCTCGCTGTCGGCGACCGCGGCCGCGCGCGACTGGCTGGCCCGCCACGGCTTCGATCCGCAGATGGGTGCGCGGCCGATGGCCCGCGTCATCCAGGACCAGATCAAGCGCCCGCTGGCCGACGAACTGCTGTTCGGCAAGCTGGTGGGCGGCGGCAAGGTCAGCATCGACGTGCGCGACGGCGAACTGGTGGTCGAGACCGAGGCCGAGCCGGAGCATCTGCTGCCGGCCACGGTCTGAGGCGGGCAGGGCCCTGCCTGGCGACGGCGGCCGCGGCCGCCGTCGTCGTTTCCGGCCGGGTTCACGCGGATCGCAGGCACGCAAAAAAGCCAGCCCAGGGCTGGCTTCGGGGATGCACGGCTACCGCGCTTACTTCATGCGGTAGGTGATGCGGCCCTTGGTCAGGTCGTACGGCGTCATTTCAACCTTGACGCGGTCGCCGGTAAGGATGCGGATGTAGTTCTTGCGCATGCGGCCGGAAATGTGGGCGATGATCTCATGCCCGTTTTCCAGTCGAACGCGGAAAGTGGTGTTCGGCAGCGTCTCGCTGACGGTGCCCTCGAACTCGATGGAGTCGTCTTTCGACATGTAATCCTGTGCGGTTCTGCGGATGGCCTTTTCAGGCCCGGAAGCCGCGCATTTTACCCCGCGCCGCGCCATCATGCAAAGTTTGCGTTAAACCGCGTTCCCGCCCGCCAGAACCGCGGCCGGCCAGCGGCCGAAACGCCGGGTCCAGCTCCCGCCCGGTGGGCTCTGCGCCTCCCGGACCAGCGCCCGTACCCGGGCCAGGAACGCATCGCGTGGCAGGTGCACGGCCCCCATGCGCAGCAGGTGCGGGTTTTCCACCTGGGCGTCGATCAACGGCCAGTCCCAGCCATGCAGCACATGCGCCAGCGCCGCCAGGGCGACCTTGGAGCCCCCGCTGCGGCCACTGAACATGCTTTCGCCGAAGAACATGCGGCCGATGGCCACGCCATAGATGCCGCCGACCAGTTGCGGGCCGTCGAACACCTCCACCGAATGCGCATGCCCGAGCCGGTGCAGTTCCACGTAGGCGCGATGCATGCCGGCGGTGATCCAGGTGCCGTCCTGGCCCGGCCGCGGCGCGTGGGCGCAGGCCTGCATCACCTCGGCGAACGCGGTGTCCGCGGTCACCGTCCAGGGACTGGAGCGCAGCGCCCGGCGGAAGCGCGAGGACAGGTGTACGCCATCGGTGCGGAACACCATGCGCGGGTCCGGCGACCACCACAGGATCGGCTGGCCCTCGGAAAACCACGGAAAGATGCCGCCTGCATAGGCGTTGAGCAGGCGCACCGGCGTCAGATCGCCGCCGACGGCCAGCAGGCCATCGGGCTCGGCCAGTGCAAGCTCCGCCGGCGGGAACGCCGCGTCGGGCTGCGCGGCAAGCAGAAACGGATGCGCGGCACGGCTCATGCGACGTGGCCGTCGCGGAAGGGGGAATGCTGCCGCGGCACCCGCGGGCAGCGCCTGGACGGCACCGCCATCGGCGGGTACGGCGGCACCGCTGTGCAGGACAACTCTGCGGCCAGCAGAGCGCGGTTCACGGGGTGATCGCCGCATGCTCGAGACCACCATGCCCGGCCCGGCGGGCGGGAAGAAGCCGCCGGGCGGGACGCGGGAGGTCCCGGCGAAGCTGTTGCCTCGGCGGCGGACGCCGGACGCGAAGTAAGGGGAGTGCGCATCCTGGGGTTGGTTGACCTGTGCCTGTTCGCGCGATCCCGGGCACGCAGTCGCCCCGATGCGGATCGGCATCATAAATGGCTTTCCAGCGCGTTGCGGAATGCCGATGCCCTGATTGAACGGGTTGGCGCGGGCAGACGGTCACGGACACGGCGTTTCGAGCCGGGAGTCGATTGGCCCGGAACGCGCCCGCGCATGCCTTGCCCGGCCATCCTCCTTCCGGGAGCCGGGCGTGCCTGGGCCTGCCGGGCCCGGCTTGCCGAGTCCGGCCTGCGTTCCATCGATGCACGCGCATCATCGAACAGCGCGAGTGCTTCGGGCGGAGGCGGAGACGCGCCGCGGGCTCCCTGCGCGCCGCGAAGGCCGGCCGTGTACCGGGATGGAGCAGGATTCTCGTGGCCTGGCCGCCGCCCCCCGGGGCCGCATCCGCGGACCCGCCGGCCCCGAGGCTGCCAGGAAAGCGCGCCTCCGCGGCATTCTTCCGTTCCAGCCTCGGGTCCGGCGTCCGCGTTCAATGCGGGGGCGATGCGCCCGATGCGGACAACCAGGCCGTGGGGGACGTGCCCGCATGCCGTGCCGCGAAAGCGCGTGCGAATGCCGATGCGCTCGCATAGCCGACGTCGAGCGCCACGTTCTTCAGCGGATGCCCGCGCTTGAGCAGCGTCTTGGCGACGCTGATGCGCCAGTCGGCGAGATAGTCGCCGGGCGGCGTGCCGACGACATGGTGGAAGTGCGCCGCGAAGCGGGCGCGCGACATGCCGCTGACCCGCGCCAGGCCGTCCAGGGTCCAGGCGTCGCCCGGGGCGCCGTGCATGGCGTTCAGCGCTTTCGCCAGGCGCGGATCGGCGAGGCCGGCGAGCACGCCCTGCGCGACCACGCCAGCGGTCATGCAGTGGCGCAGCAACTGCAGGATCATCAGTTCGCTGAGCCGGTCCAGCGCCGCCTGCCGTCCGCAGTGCCGGGCGAAGGCCTCCTCGAACAGCAGCTCAAGCGTGCCGCGCAGCAGCGCGTTGTCGCGCAGCGGCAGCACCAGCCGCGCGGGCAGGCTGCGGGTCAGCGGGTTGCCGGCATCGGCCCCCAGCTCGATGGACGAGCACACCAGGTCCGCGCCCTGCGCGCCTTCGCCGCGAATCCAGTGCGGGGCCGGTCGCGGATAGAAGATCAGGCTCGGCTCGTCGATCGTGGTCTCGCCGGCAACGGCGTCGCCGATCCGCAGCGTGCCGCCGCGCAGCACGTGAAGGTGGCCGACGCCGTCGCGGGCGTCGAAGTCGGCGGTGTCGCACAGGCTTCCGGTATGGAAGACCCGCGCGCGCAGGCGGAAGCAGTCGAGCAGTGCGCTGAGTCGGTCGTGCATGTCGAGACGATCTGTGACCTTTACTGGACGCAATGATACCTGGAGTATCGCAAGGGCAGGCACAGTGACGCCTCCTTCCCACGGCTTCCAAGGAGCCCGCCATGACTGCCGCATCCCCCCGCATCGCCCCGCTCGACCCGGCTTCGGCCGATCCTGCTGTCGCCGCCACCCTCGCCGCGGTCAAGGCCAAGCTCGGCGTGCTGCCCAACCTGTTCCGCACGTTTGCCCGTTCGCCGGCGGCGCTCGACGGCTACCTCGCCCTGTCGGACGCCCTGGCGCGCGGTCGCCTGAGCGCCGGCCAGCGCGAGATCGTCGCGCTCTCGGTCGGGCAGGCCAACCGCTGCGGCTATTGCCTGGCCGCGCATACGCTCATCGGCAAGGGTGCCGGCCTGTCCGAAGCGGACATCCATGCGGCACGCACCGGTACCGGCGCCGATCCGCACGACACCGCGCTGGCAGCATTCGCACGGCGCCTGACCGAACAACGGGGCGTCGTCGGCGACGACGAGCTGGCGGCGTTCCGGCGCGCCGGTTTCGATGACGCCAACGCGCTGGAAGTGGTGGCGCTGGTCGCGCTCAATACGCTGACCAACTACACCAACCACCTCGCCGGGACGGCAGTGGACTTCCCGCCGGTGCCGCTGGAAATCGCGGGCTGAGCGACGCCCGCCACGACGATGCGGGACGCGCTTGCGGGCGTGTCCCGCGTCACGGCGTCTGGCGGCCGTCCGGCTTGGCCGGGCGCAAGCCGAAGGCCAAGCCCGTCGCCGCGCGCATCGGCACAGGTAACGTCATGGCCGTTGCGCACGAGTACGTGCTGGGCTGCGCGGCTCAAGGCGTTGGCACCGTGCGCTGCGGATGCCGGTCGCAGGTGGCCGGCAGTGCCGTAGCCGCCAACGCAACGGCATGCAGTGCCCGTGCGCCTGCGACGCGCGCGCCGACAGGTCGCCGCCAACAGCCGCCCGGCCAGCGCCAGCTACGCCGGCGGGACGGCCGCGTCGGGTGGTGCGTGGCGCACAAACGGATGCGCTGACCGGCTCAGGTGCCGTCTTCGTCGCCATCGCGGAACGGGGAATGCTGCCGCAGCGTCTGCATGTAGCGCGCGACATCACGCTCCTCGCGTGCGCACCACCCGCGCAGTGCCTGGCGGAACTGCGGCTCGGCGATCCAGTGCCGGCTGCGCACCGGTACCGGCAGGAACCCGCGCGCCAGTTTGTGCTCGCCCTGCGCACCCGGCTCGAAGCGCTGCAGCCCTTCGCGCAGGCAGTACTCGATGCCCTGGTAATAGCAGGTCTCGAAGTGCAGGCCGGGCAGGGCGACGCCTCCCCAGTAGCGGCCGAACAGCGTGTCGCCGCCGCGCAGGCACAGCGCACCGGCGATCGGTCGTTCGTCCTGGAGAGCGAGGAACAGCACCAGCTGGCGTGGCATGGTGCTGGCCAGGTGCCGCAGGAATGGCAGGGTCAACGCCGGGGCGTTGCCATACCCGGCGAAGGTCTGCAGGTAGAAGCCGTGCATCGCCTCCAGGTCGCCGGCCGTCGCCTCGTCGCCATGGACCACGCGGAAATCGATGCCGCTGCGCGCCACCCGGGCGCGCTCCTGGCGGATGTTCTTGCGGCGCTTGTGGTCCATCGCACCGAGGAAATCATCGAAACTCCGCCAGCCCGGCCGGCGCTGCCACTGGAACTGCACGTCCACGCGCCGCAGCCACTCCGCGTCGAACAGCGCATCCTCGGGGCCGGAATGGAAATTGACATGGGCCGAGGACAGCCCGGTCTCCTGTACGTGGCCGGCGATGGCCTGCAGCAACTGCCGGCGCCGCGTGTCGTCGCCGGCCAGCAGGCGCGGGCCGGTGACCGGCGAATAGGGAACCGCGCCCAGCCACTTCGGGAAATAATCCAGCCCGTGCCGCGCGTAGGCGTTGGCCCAGGCATGGTCGAACACGAACTCGCCATGCGAGTTCTCCTTCAGGTAGCCCGGCACCGCCGCCACCAGCGCATCGTCGTGCCACAGGGTGAGGTGCCGGGGTTGCCAGCCCCACTCCGGGCGCAGGCAGCCGTGCTGCTCCAGCCCGGCAAGGAAGGCATGGCTGACGAAGGGATTGCGCCGGTCGTGCAGGGCATCCCATTGCGCCGCTTCCACCTGTGCCAGGGACGGGAGTACGCGCAGTCGCGGGGGCAGGGTCATGGCCGCAGCTGCAGCACGTCGATGGTGGGCGGGTTGAACAGGCGCAGCGGCAGGCCGACTTCGCCCACGCCGCGGGTGGTGAACACACGCACCGGGCCGGCCGCCGCCGGCGCCACCTGTTCGCCGCGGTCGAACCCGTGGGCGCTCGGGATGACCTTGCGGTACAGCCACGGGATGCGGATCTGCCCGCCATGGGTGTGGCCGGCCAGGACGATGGCCGCATCGCCCGGCAGCAGGTCCATGGCACTGTCGGGATTGTGCGCGACGACGATCGCCGGCAGGTGCCCGGGTACCTCGCGCAGGAAGCGCGGGTCGTCCTTGCCGGCCCAGCGGTCGCCCAGGCCGGCCCAGCGGATGCCGCCGGCATCGGTGAAGCGCATGCCTTCGATGATGCGCACGCCATTGGCGCGCAATGCAGTGCGCAGGGCGGCATCGATGTCCGGGCCCGGCGCCTGCTGGTCGTGGTTGCCGAGCACCGCGTAGACCGGCACCCGCAGCGCCGACAGCGGCGAGAACGCCTCGGACAGCGTCAGCCGCTGCGGTTCATAGGTCAGGTCGCCGGCGATGACCACCGCGTCCACCGGCAACGCATCGAGCCGCGCCACCAGCCGCTGGAGGAAGCGGCGGTCCTTGTAGACCCCCAGGTGGATGTCGCTGACCAGGGCGATGCGGACCTGCATGCCGGTACCGGGCAGCTCGGTATGGGCCACCCGGATCCACTGCGGCTCGATGAACCGCGCCCACGCGAACAGGCCGCAGCCGAGCAGCAGGACCCCGAGCACGGGGCGGTACCGGCGCTCGCGGCGCCAGCGCCACAGCAGCCAGGCGATGGCGGGGAGCACCAGCCAGCTGCCGTGGAACAGCAGTTGCTTGGCGAGCACCTTGTCCATGCCCGACTGCCGGAACGGCCGGGCTCAGTTGCCCTGGGCGTCGAGGAAACGCTCGGCGTCGAGTGCGGCCATGCAGCCGAAGCCGGCCGAAGTGATGGCCTGGCGGTAATGCTGGTCGGCGACGTCGCCGGCCGCGAACACGCCCTCCACCGAGGTCTGGGTGGCGTTGCCGCCCAGACCCGAGCGGATTTCCAGGTAGCCGTTGTTCATGGCCAGCTGGCCCTTGAACAGGTCGGTGTTGGGCTGGTGGCCGATGGCGACGAAGAAGCCGTGCGCGGCGATGTCGCGGGTGCTGCCGTCCTGGGTGGACTTCACCCGTACCCCGGTCACGCCCATCTCGTTGCCCAGCACTTCGTCGACCTGGTGGTGCCACACGGTTTCGATCTTGCCGGCGGCGACCTTGGCGAACAGCTTGTCCTGCATGATCTTTTCCGCCTTGAGCGTGTCGCGGCGATGCACCAGGTAGACCTTGCGGGCGATGTTGGACAAGTACAGCGCCTCTTCCACGGCGGTGTTGCCGCCACCGACCACGACCACGTCCTGGTCCTTGTAGAAGAAGCCGTCGCAGGTGGCGCAGGCCGACACGCCGCGACCCTTGAACGCGTCCTCGGACGGGATGCCCAGGTACTTGGCGGTGGCGCCGGTGGCGATGATCAGCGCATCGCAGGTGTACCGGGCACTGTCGCCGGTGAGCGTGAACGGCCGCTGCGACAGGTCGGCGGTATGGATGTGGTCGAACACCACCTCGGTGTCGAAGCGCTCGGCGTGGGCCTGCATGCGCGCCATCAGGTCCGGCCCCATCAGGCCGTGGGCATCGCCCGGCCAGTTGTCCACCTCGGTGGTGGTCATCAGCTGCCCACCCTGCTGCAGGCCGGTGATCACCACCGGCTTGAGGTTGGCGCGCGCGGCATAGACCGCGGCGGTCCAGCCGGCGGGGCCGGAGCCCAGGATGACGAGCTTCTGGTGGCGGGTGGGCAGGGACGGGGCGCTGGAAGTGCTCATGTATACTCGCGGGAAGTCGGGATTGGCGGCGCGATCGCGGTACATGGCGACCGTCCGGGCTGGTAATAGAGTGGAGACCGGGCTCCGGTGAATCAAGGCGCAGGGATGGAACTGCGCGGCCCGCCCGGCCACTCCCGTCGCCGCCCGCAGCCCGTTCCCGGTGCTCCGCCCGCGCTCCGATGTCCTTGCGCTCCCCGTCTCGTCGCCCGCCGGAACAGGCGGATGAAACGGCGCCGCCTGTCGTTTAATATCAATCACTAACCATGCATTTCTAAGGTCTGGTCCAAGGTGGCGAAACAGGTCCCGGAACGTGACAAGGGCGCTGGCCCGAGCGGCAACGCGCGCAAGCAGGCGGCCGCCGCGGACAATCCACGCCGCAACAAGCTGTGGCGCGATCTGGCGCTGATCGCGATCGCGCCGGCACTGCTGTACCTGCTGGCCAGCCTGTTCACCTATTCGCCGGCCGACCCGGGCTGGTCGCAGGCCGGGTCGGTGGTCGCCCCGATCCACAACATGGGCGGCCGGGTGGGGGCGTGGATCGCCGACGTACTGCGCCAGCTGTTCGGCTACGTCGCCTATCTCATCCCGCTGATGCTGGCGGCGGTCGCCTGGATCGCCATGTTCGGCCTCAACCGCGAGAACCGCGGCAACGATGACCTCGGCCCGGCGTTGCGCCTGGTCGGCATCGTCGGCTTCCTGATCGGCGCCACCGGTTTCCTCTATCTGCGCCTGCCGCCGGGCGATGTCGCCCGCGCCGGCGGCGGCCTTGGCGTGCTGGTGGGCAAATCGCTGCAGAGCGGCTTCGGCCCGGTCGGCAGCAACCTGTTCCTGCTGGTGCTGCTGCTGACCTCGATCACCCTGGCCACGGGGCTGTCGTGGTTCTGGGTGATGGAGAAGATCGGCAAGTGGGTGCTGGCGCTGGGCCCGCTGCTGGACCGCAAGAAGGAGCAGGCCAGCGCCTGGCAACAGACCCGTGCGCTGCGCGAGGAGCGCGAGGAAGTGCGCAAGGTCGATGCCGAGGTGCGCGCCAGGCGCGAGCCGGTGAAGATCGAGCCGCGCCCGGTGCCGGTGATCGAGAAGAGCGAACGCGCCAAGCGCGAGACCCAGATCCCGATGTTCCAGGGCGTCAACGGCGACGGTTCGGACGTGCCGCCGCTGGCCCTGCTGGACGACCCCAAGCCGCAACCCAAGGGCTACGACGAGCAGACCCTGGAAACGCTGTCGCGGCAGATCGAGTTCAAGCTCAAGGATTTCCGCATCGATGCGCTGGTGGTCGGCGCCTATCCGGGCCCGGTCATCACCCGTTTCGAGATCGAGCCGGCGCCGGGCATCAAGGTCAGCCAGATCAGCTCGCTGGACAAGGACATCGCCCGCGGCCTGTCGGTGAAATCGGTGCGCGTGGTCGACGTGATCCCGGGCAAGTCGGTGATCGGCCTGGAGATCCCCAACGTCACCCGCGAGATGATCTTCCTGTCCGAGCTGCTGCGCTCGAAGGAATACGACAAGTCGGCCAGCGTGCTGACCCTGGCGCTGGGCAAGGACATCGCCGGCCGCCCGACCGTGGCCGACCTGGCGCGCATGCCGCATCTGCTGGTGGCCGGCACCACCGGCTCGGGCAAGTCGGTGGCGGTCAACGCCATGGTGCTGAGCCTGCTGTACAAGGCCAGCCCGAAAGACCTGCGCATGCTCATGATCGACCCGAAGATGCTGGAGCTCAGCGTCTACCAGGGCATCCCGCACCTGCTCGCGCCGGTGGTCACCGACATGAAGGAGGCCGCCAACGGCCTGCGCTGGTGCGTGGCTGAAATGGAGCGCCGCTACAAGCTGATGAGCGCGGTGGGCGTGCGCAACCTGGCCGGCTTCAACAAGAAGATCAAGGACGCCATCGACGCCGGCCAGCCGCTGATGGACCCGCTGTTCAAGCCCAACCCGGAAATGGGCGAGGCGCCGCGCCAGCTCGAGCCGCTGCCGTTCATCGTCATCTTCATCGACGAATTCGCCGACATGATGATGATCGTCGGCAAGAAGGTCGAGGAACTGATCGCACGCCTGGCGCAGAAGGCGCGCGCCGCCGGCATCCACCTGATCCTGGCCACCCAGCGCCCGTCGGTGGACGTGATCACCGGCCTGATCAAGGCCAACATCCCGACCCGCATCGCGTTCCAGGTCAGCTCCAAGATCGACTCGCGCACCATCCTCGACCAGTCCGGCGCCGAGGCGCTGCTGGGCAACGGCGACATGCTGTACCTGCCGCCGGGCACGGCGATGCCGGACCGCGTGCACGGCGCGTTCGTCTCCGACGAGGAAGTGCACCGGGTGGTCGAGCACCTCAAGGCCAGCGGCCCGGCCGATTACATCGAGGGCGTGCTGGACGAGGTCCAGACCATGGGCGACGGGGTGGTGGTCGGCGCCACCGGCCTGCCGGAATCCAGCGGCGGTGGCGACGAATCCGACCCGCTCTACGACGAGGCCCTGCGCATCGTCACCGAGACCCGGCGCGCCTCGATCTCCGGCGTGCAGCGGCGGCTGAAGATCGGCTACAACCGCGCCGCGCGCCTGATCGAGGCGATGGAAGCGGCCGGCGTGGTCAGCGCGCCGGAGCACAACGGCGACCGCAGCGTGCTGGCACCGCCGCCGCCCCGCTGATTCCTGCTCACCCTGGTGCGGAAGGACGCTGCATGAAGCAATGGATGATGTCGTTCGCGCTGCTGGCCTTGCTGCCGGCGGCCCATGCCGATGACATGTTCCCCGCCGCGCAGGCCATGGAGGCCGCGACAGCGATACGCAACAACTATGCCTTCCTCGACTACCACGCCGACTACCGGGTGAACGCCGATGCCACCCATGTCGAGACCGATACGGTGGAAGTACTGATCCACAACAAGGGCGGGGGCGACCAGTGGAGCCAGGTGCGGCAGAGCTACAGCGAAAAAATGGAGACGCTGGAGATCCTCTCGGCATATACGGTGACGCCCGACGGCAAGCGCCGTGACGTTCCGGCAGACAACATCTACACGCAGGAAGGCTATTCCAGCGCATCGGCGGCGATGTATGCGGACCAGAAGGTCAAGGTCATCGTGTTTCCCGACCTGTCGCCGGGCACGCGCCTGGCGTACTCGATCCGGCGCAGCCGCAATACACCAAGTTTCCCCGGCTATTTTGGCCTGTGGGAGACGTTCAGCCGCTTGAACGAATACCGGAACGCGCGCGTTACGCTGAGCGTTCCTGCCAGCCTGCCCATGTACGTGCACACCGGGAATGGCGTTGAGGGTGGAAGCGAGCCGCTGGTAGAAGACGGTATCGCCCGCTGGGAGTGGCGGGTGCGTGATGCGAAGCCGCTGCCATCGCAGAACTGGAGCGCACCGGCGTGGGAATTCAGTCCCACGATAATGGCCAGCAGTTACCCCGACTATTCCATGCTTGGCCGCGCCTACCACCTCAAGGCTGGCGCGGCGGCAAGAGTCACCCCGGCAATACAGGCCATGGCCGACGATATCGTCCAGAACATCGAAGGTCGTCGCGCGCAGGCCGACGCGCTCTACCAGTGGGTGGCCAGGAACATCCGTTATGTCGCCGTATACCTGGGCAATGGCGGGCTGGAACCGAACATGGCCGACAGCATCCTCGCCAACCGCTATGGCGACTGCAAGGACCATGTAGTCATTCTGGAAGCCTTGCTGGCTGCCAGGGGCATCGGCAGTACGCCAGCGCTGATCGGTGCCGACAGCGGCCCGACGTTGCCGCCGGTGGCGCTGGCCGGACGCTTCAATCACGTCATCACGTACGTTCCAGAGTTCGACCTCTACCTGGACTCAACCAACCAGCATGCACGTTTCGGGCAGTTGCCAAGCGGCGACCTCAGCATGCCTGTGGTGCACAGTGCAGACGGCAGGATCGCGCGCACGCCAGCCCTGTCCGGCGGACGTCTTCCAGCGGTCGCCACCGAGATGGAGATGACGTTCGCCGCCGATGGAAACGCGCAGGGCCTGTTATGGATAAAGCCCCGCACCAGCAGTGAGATCAGCTGGCGCAGTGCTCTTGCCCATCTGAACGGGCAGAACCGGCGCAGCTTCGAGGCCTCCATGCTGGCAGCGGCCAGCATGGAGGGCAGCGGTGAGCTCGGATTCGCCGGCGCCCTTGCTGATTTGTCCACGCCCTTCGCCGTGGCCTATCGATTCACCGCGCTGGACCAGGCCGATTTCGCCAACGCCGGTGGCTTGCCGTTGCCGGACATGCCGGGCATCGTTTCCATCCGCGACTACTACAAGCGAACCAGGGCCGAGCACAATGACGTGCCGTTCACGTGCCCGGTTTTCAGCCAGGAGGAAACCTACCGTCTGCATTTCCCCGCGGATGTGGCGATCACCGCCTTGCCGCGCGATATCTATTTCACCAATGCCGCGGGCACCTACCGCTCGAACTGGCGACGCCAGGGGCAGACCATCGTGGCCGTCCACCGTCTTCGGCAGAATGCGGTGAACGGCGATGACAGGCTCTGCCAGGCCCAGGATTACCTCCACTTCCGCGAGTTGTACCGTCAGGCGCGGCGCGGCTTTCGCGCGCAGGTCGTATATCGCGGGCCATCGGCCACGCCCTGAATCCCGGGCGTCCAGCAGGCAGGGCGGAGATGACCTTCGCCTGCCCATTCAGCATCGACTTGGCACACTGCACTCACATCATCCACCGCTTACGGAACCGCTCATGCACGCCCTTCTCCGCACCGGCCTCATCGTCAGCATGGTCGCCACCGGCCTTCTTGCCGCCGACGCCCATGCCGGCGCACGCGACGACCTGAAGTCCTTCACCAACGGCCTGCGCGGCCTGGACGGGCAGTTCAGCCAGCAGGTGTTCGATGCCCGCGGCAAGCTCAAGGAGTCGTCCAGCGGCCGCGTCGCGCTGTCGGCGCCGCGGCTGTTCCGCTGGGAATACACCCGCCCGCATCCGCAGCTGATCGTCGCCGACGGCAGCAAGGTCTGGGTCTATGAGCCCGACCTGGAGCAGGCCACCGTGCGCAGCCAGGGCGAGGAGGAGCAGAACAGCCCGCTGACCGCGCTGATCAACCCGGCGCAGCTGGAGCGCCAGTACGACGTCAGCGAGGAGGCCGCCCCGCGCGATGGCCTGCAGTGGCTGTCGCTGAGCCCCAAGCGCGAAACCGATGCCAGCTTCCAGTACGCCGCGCTCGGCTTCGGCCAGGGCGGGCTGAGCCGCATGGAAGTGGTCGATGCGGTCGGCCAGCGCACCGTGATCGACTTCAGCGGCTGGAAGAAGAACCCGGGCTTTGCCGCCGGCACCTTCCGCTTCACCCCGGCCAGGAACGTGGACGTCATCGGCGAGCGCTGAGCGGAGGCCGCCAGCCCCGGCTGCCGCCGTGCGATGACCGTCGCCGGCGCGGACGGCCACGCTAGAATGCCGGCGTGGCCAGATCCAGAAACACGTTCTCCGACCCTCCTGCCGACCTGTTGAGCGCGGACCGGGAGGGCATGCGCCCGCTCGCCGAACGCATGCGCCCGCGCACGCTCGACGAGATGGTCGGGCAGAAGCGCCTGCTGGCGCCCAACACCGCGCTACGCCGCGCGATCGAGTCCGGCCGCGTGCACTCCATGGTGCTGTGGGGACCGCCCGGTTGCGGCAAAACCACCCTGGCGCTGCTGCTGGCGCGCTATGCCGATGCCGAGTTCCGCGCGATCTCGGCCGTGTTGTCGGGCCTGCCCGAGGTGCGGCAGGTGCTGGCCGAGGCGGCGCAGCGGTTTGCCGAAGGCCGGCGCACGGTGCTGTTCGTCGACGAGGTGCACCGCTTCAACAAGTCGCAGCAGGACGCCTTCCTGCCGCATATCGAACGCGGCACGATCATCTTCGTCGGTGCCACCACCGAGAACCCGTCCTTCGAGCTCAACTCCGCCTTGCTGTCGCGCTGCCGGGTGCACGTGCTGGAGGCGGTGTCGCCCGAGGACGTGGCCGAAGCCCTGCAGCGCGCCCTGGACGATGGCGAGCGCGGGCTCGGTGGCGAGGACATCCGCGTTTCCGGCGATTCGCTGCTGGAGATCGCACGCGCCGCCGACGGCGACGTGCGCCGCGCCCTGACCCTGCTGGAGATCGCCGCGGAGCTGGCGGCGGGCGAGGGCGGGCAGATCACACCGGAAACCCTGCTGCAGGTGCTGGCCGACCGCACCCGTCGCTTCGACAAGGGCGGCGAGCAGTTCTACGACCAGATCTCGGCGCTGCACAAATCGGTGCGCAGCTCCAACCCGGACGGCGCGATCTACTGGCTGGCGCGCATGCTCGACGGCGGCTGCGACCCGTCCTACCTGCTGCGGCGCCTGACCATCATGGCGGTGGAGGACGTCGGGCTGGCCGACCCGCGCGCCCTGGAAATGGCGATCAACGTCTGGAACGCCTACGACCGCATCGGCGCGCCGGAGGGCGACATCGCGCTGTCCAACCTGGTCGTCTATCTGGCCAGCACCGCCAAGTCCAACGCCGCCTATGCGGCGCTGAACGCCGCCCGTGCCGACGTCGGCGAACTGGGTTCGCTGCCGGTTCCGCTGCACCTGCGCAACGCGCCGACGCGGCTGATGAAGAACCTCGGCTACGGCAAGGGCTACCAGTACGACCACGACGTCGCAGGCGGCATCGCCCTGGACCAGACCGCGTTCCCCGACGAGATGGGCGAGCGCGTGTACTACCGGCCGGTCGAGCGCGGGCTGGAAATCAAGCTCAAGGAAAAGCTCGACCGCCTGCGCGCGGCGCGCGAACAGGCCAGGGGCGGCGACTCGACGAAGGACTGAGCGACGCCTCGTGCCGCGCCCGGCAACCTTCCGCGGCATTCCATGACAGCAGCAGGAGACATCAGCCGATGTGGCTTTCCTTTGTGGCGATAGGCGTCGGAGCGGCCATCGGGGCATGGCTGCGGTATGGCCTGAGCGTGTGGCTCAACCCGCTCCATTCCACCGTTCCGCTGGGCACGCTGGCCGCCAATCTGCTCGGTGGCTACGCCATCGGCCTGGCGCTGGCGTGGTTCGCGGTACGCCCGGACATCGCGCCACAGTGGCGCCTGTTCGTGGTCACCGGCCTGCTCGGCGGTCTGACCACTTTTTCCACCTTCTCCGCCGAGGTGGTGCAGCTGTTCCTGCGCCAGCAACTGGGCTGGGCACTGGCGACGATGGGCCTGCACCTGGCCGGCTCGCTGTCGATGACCGCATTGGGCTGGACCACCTGGCGACTGTTGCGCCCCTTGGCGTGAACCGGCTTTCCAACGCATGATCCGCTTTCCCCACGTAGCGATCGAAACAAGACATGCCGGTAGAGCAGGGTAGAGTGAGCGAGCCGGTACCGGCAACGACCATCATCGGCGCCGATGTCGGCGGAACCTACGCCCGGCTGGGCTGGGCCATCCTGCGACCGGGCGAGCCGATCAAGATCAACGATTTCCGCCGCTATGCGTGCGCCGAGCACCCCAGCCTGGCGGCGATCCTGCACGACTATGCCGCCGGCCTGCGCGCCAATCCGGTACTGCCGCCGCTCGGCGGCGCAGTGGTGGCCATCGCCGGGTTGCTGGATGGCGACCGCCTGCTCAACACCAACCTGGCGTGGCCGGTTTCGCTGGCCGCGACCCGCCGTGAGTCGGGACTGGGCGAACTGGAACTGATCAACGACTTCGTGGCCGTGGCCCAGGCCATTCCACACGTCGCGCGCACGGCGCTGCACCCGCTGTCCGCCACCCCTGGCCATCACGCCGCCGGCCCGGCACTGGTGCTCGGCCCCGGCACCGGCCTGGGCGTGGCGCTGCGCCTTGAGAACAGCCAGCCGCCCGTGCTGGCCAGCGAAGGAGGGCACGCCGCACTGAGTGCCGGCAACGCGCTGGAACTGGACGTGCTGCGCATGCTGCTGCAGCGCCATGGGCATGTGGACAGCGAGCGCATCCTGTCCGGCCCCGGGCTGATGACGCTCTACGCCTGCCTGTGCGAGCGCGAAGGCGTGGCCCCGCGCTGGCAGACGCCTGCAGAGCTCGTGCAGGCCGCGCGTTCTGCCGATGACCCGCTCGCACTGGCCAGCATCCGCGCGTTCTGCGGCTGGCTGGGCAGCGTTACCGGCGATCTCGCGCTCACCTTCGGCGCCCGCTCGGTCTACCTCACCGGCGGCATCACCGGCCATCTCGCCCAGTGGCTGCACGAGGGCGGCTTCCAGCAACGCTTCCTGGCCAAAGGCGCGCTGTCGTCCGCCCTGCAGCGGGTACCGGTGTGGCGCATCGACGACGGCGAACTCGGCGTGCTCGGCGCGCTGGCCTGGCATGCGGAGACCGGCCGCCACGCCGCCACTACCGGAGACAGGCATTGAACACACGCAGAAGTTTCCTGCAGGCCAGCGCGCTGCTGGCCGCCGCCGGCGCCGCGCCGCGCATGCTGGCATCGCCCATGGCCGCCAACGGCGCGCGCGTGGTGTCGACCTGGGATTTCGGCGTCGGCGCCAACCAGGCCGCCTGGAAGGTGCTGGCGGCCGGCGGCAGCGCCCTGGATGCGGTAGAGGCCGGCGCCCGCTGGGCCGAAAGCGACCTGTGCAACCCGACCGTGGGCCGCTGCGGCAACCCCGACCGCGATGGCGTGCTTACGCTGGATGCCAGCATCATGGCCGGCGATGGCCGTTGCGGATCGGTCGCGGCGCTGAGCGACATCCTGCACCCGGTATCGGTCGCACGCCGGGTGATGGAACAGACCCCGCACGTGATGCTGGTGGGCGAGGGCGCGCAGCAGTTCGCCGTGCAGCAGGGCTTCGAGCGGCGCAGGCTGCTGACCGAAGACGCGGAACGGGCCTGGCGCGAATGGCTCAAGACCGAGCACTATGCGCCGCAGATCAACGCCGAGCGTCGTGGACGCCCGGGCGACAAGGACAACCACGACACCCTCGGCATCCTCGCCATCGATGGCAACGGCCGGATGGCCGGCGCCTGCACCACCAGTGGCATGGCATTCAAGATGCACGGCCGGGTCGGCGACAGTCCCATCATCGGTGCCGGGCTGTACGTCGACAACGAAGTGGGCGCGGCCACGGCGTCGGGCATGGGCGAGGAAATGATCCGCAACGCAGCGTCCTTCCTGGTGGTGGAACTGATGCGCCAGGGACGCTCGCCGGCCGACGCCTGCCGCGAAGCCATCGAGCGGGTCGTGCACAAGCGCCCCGAAGCCAGCCGTACCCTGCAGGTGTGCTTCCTTGCCATGGACAGGAACGGCGAGGTCGGCGCCTACGCCCTGCATCGCGGCTTCGTGTACGCGGCATGCGATTCGCGCAGGCAGGACACGCTGCTGGATTCCCGTTCGGTCTACACCAGCGAGCAGACATGAGCGGGCGCCGCCTGCTGGAGATCGCCAGCAATTCGGTCGCCTCGGCGCTGGCCGCGCAGGCCGGCGGCGCCGACCGTATCGAACTGTTCGACAACCTGGCCCAGGGCGGCACCACGCCATCGCGCGGCAGCGTCGCCGTAGCCCGCGACCGTCTGCGGATTCCGCTGTTCGTACTGATCCGGCCACGACCGGGCGATTTCCATTACGACGCCCAGGAAACCGAAATCATGCTGCGCGACATCGAAAGCTGCCGGCAGCTGGGCTGCGACGGTGTGGTGATCGGCGCGCTGACTGTCGATGGCGATGTCGACGTCGCACTGTGCCAGGAACTCGTTGCCGCTGCGGGCCCGCTGGGCACCACGTTCCATCGTGCCTTCGACGCCGCCCGCGATCTGCCGGCGGCCATGGAGCAGGTCATCGACCTGGGCTGCCAGCGCATCCTCAGCTCCGGTGGCGCCGCCAGCGCACTGGCCGGCAGGCAAGCGCTGCGGCAACTGGTCACCCAGGCCGCCGACCGCATCCGGATCATGGCCGGCGCGGGCCTGGATGCAGCCAACATCCTCGCCGTAGCCAGCGAGAGCGGCTGCACCGAACTGCATGCATCCGCTAAAGCGCCACGTACGTCGGCCATGCGCCACCACAACCCGGCGCTGGTCAGCCTGGAAAACGACTGGGTGCAATCGGACACGGCGCAGGTGAACGCGCTGCGCCGTGCGTTGGATCAGATGGGGTGAGTGGACCGAGCGGTCACTATCACTGCCCGGATTTTACATAATATACATTATGCGAAATTACCAAGGCGTCGCTGCTGCGCCGGCTGCGCTGGATTTGGCTTTGGTGGTCGCCGCACTCTTCAGTGTCCCGCGCCCGCACTTAACATGTACATCTGACGCACCAACACCTGTTGATTGATGGGGAGGAAATGCCCCATCTGCAGCGGACATCCGCCCCATCTGCTGAGGAAACCTGCCCCGAATTTGGCGGAGCTTCGGATAAGTTGCCCCGCTTTTGGCAAAACTGAGCAGAAGCTGCCCCATATTCCACAGTCGTTGCAGCCATGTTCTGGTAAACCAAGCCTTTGCTCACCACCTGACCAAGTCTTGGCGCTATTCTGAGCAAGACGGCTTGAAGAGGAGAAGTTCAATGCTTGGTTCTTTGGGGGTGCTTGCAATGGCGCTCGTCCTGTGTGCATTGGGCTGGTGGGTGGATCACACCAACCGAAAGTCGATGAAGTCGCAAGACGACGAGCAGAACAAGAAGCGCTAGTAGTGCCGACAGAGTGCCCGCAAGGATCAGCCCTTCGGCATTTTCCTCTTAGATGTGGCTGACCTTTGCCTAGCGCGGAAAGCCTCCTCGATCGCCGCAGGAATCTTGGTCAGTTGCTCCTCCAAGACTTCAGATCTTGCTCGTTGCCTGTCTGCCTCTTTTACCGCTTCTGTCGCTGTTCTCTGGGCAGCCTTCAAAGCACCGCTAAGGGATTGCTCGGTTGCGGCATGGAGCTTTTCCAGAGACGACGACCTGATTTGTAGCTCCTTGGCCTGCTGACGGGCTTGGTCGACCTCCCGTGCTGCACGATTTTCTACAGATCTGGCGTGTTCTATCAGGCTGTCGCGCTCAGATCTGGCCAGTTCCTGCAACTCCTGCAAGCGCGCTTCCATGGCCCGCCTGGCAGACTCCACTTGTTCAAGTCGCTGATCCGTAGAAGCACGTTGTCGCGCCGATTCTGCCAGCTGCGACTGAAGCTGGTCGACGAGTTGCCGCAGTTCCGCTACCTGGGTCAGTGCCAAGCGCTCTGATTGGGCTGAGGCTGTCGCTTTGGCGTGGAGTGCGGAGCCTTCATCCGCAAAGCTCTGCTGCTGCACCCGCAGCTCGTCATACTCGGCCGCAAGCGACTGCCTGGTGTCGGCAAGCTCTTCCAAAACCGACTCACGGGCATGTTCTAGCGCCAACGCCCACCATTGACCGGCCAACTCGGCCAGTGCCGCCGGTGCGTCCTTCAAATCTGGCCGTTTCGGCTGCAGTCGAATGCCCAGATTTTTCCACCAGGTGTCTAGCCAGCGCGTCACGGTGTTGGGTGAGCCGGTACCGAGGTGCGCGCGGATGCGTTCTACCGTCGGACGGTCGCCGTTAGCCACCAGCTCGTCTGCGGCGGTGTGAACATCGGTTTCGGTGATGCCGCGGGCCATGCTGACGTCTCCTGTATCGGCGCCCTACTCTGTTGTTTCCGTACTCGCGATAAGTGATGATTATCGTTAGTAGACACCCTATTTCATAGCATACATTACATAGTATGAAGCGAAATAACACATTACCGACAAGCGCAGCGACCGTCACCAGGCTAGTTTTGCCGGAACAACTCGCCCAGCAAGCCGCCGATGCGGTTCGCGAGTTGCTCGCTGAAGCAGCTGCAGCTAACACCACCCGCAGCTACGCAACTGCCCTACGCTACTGGGCCGGTTGGCACCAAGGTCGTTACGGCGTCGAGTTGGCGTTGCCGGTTAGTGAGGCTGCGGTGATCCAGTTCCTGGTCGACCATATCCAGCGCAAAAGCAAGACCAGCCTAGTTAGCGAAATGCCGCAGGCGCTGGATCAAGCGCTGGTGGCAGCCGGTCTGAAGGCTAAAGTCGGACCACTCAAGCTCTCGACCGTTGTTCAACGTGTCGCCGTGCTGTCGACAGCGCATAAGCTCAAGCGCTTAACCAATCCCTGCGAGCTCCCCAGTGTCAGGACATTGCTGAGCCGTGCTCGCCGAGCCTCAGTTAAACGCGGTGAACGGCCCACCAAAAAGACCGCAATCACTCGCCCGGAGCTCGAGGCTATGCTGGCGACATGTGACGACAGCTTGGAAGGATTGCGTGACCGCGCCCTACTCTGCTTCGGCTTCGCCAGCGGCGGACGCCGCCGTAGTGAGATCGCAGCGGCTGATATGCGTGACCTACGCAAGGTCGGCGACGACGGTTACATCTATCGTCTCGAATTCTCGAAGACACAGCAGTCCGGCGTGACGCAGGACTCAACGCCGGACAAGCCCATCCTCGGACGCAGCGCTGAAGCCTTAGCAGCGTGGATTGAAGCGGCAGGGATCCAAGAAGGGGCAATCTTTCGCCGGCTCTGGAAGGAACAGGTCGGCCCCGCCCTTCTGCCGGGCTCGGTGGCTACCATCGTGAAACGCCGGGCACGGCTAGCAGGGTTAGAGGGAGATTTTGGGGCACATAGCCTAAGGTCGGGGTTTGTGACCGAGGCCGGCAGGCAGGGCGTGCCGCTGCCAGCGGTGATGGCGATGACCGAGCACCGGTCGGTGGCGAGCGTGATTGGGTACTTTCAAACTGGTGCAGCGGAAGATAATCCAGCAGCCCGTTTACTGAAGTAGTTAGGTGCCAGCCCGTGTACGGGGTGTACTTCTGTCCTTGCACCTCTAGACCATCTCCATCGCGGTCCGATCAACCGAACAGGTCTCCCTCCATGGTCCGGGGGTTGCGTGACCGGCTACCCGCCGCAGGCGACGTGAGCGATCCGTAATTCTCCAGAATTCGACGCTTAAGCATCTGACCGTCGACCCCAATCAGCTCCGACAGTGCGGCAACCGTCGAGGGAATGTCAGTGGGGCGGGATGGACGGCCTCCGATTTGCACGAACGGGCCATCGGTCTCGGTCAACACGCGGTCTAGCGGCAGCGACCGAATCAGCGCTCTATTCTTCGGTGACGAGACCATCTCAGAGTTGATCGAAAAGTAGCAACCCATCGCCAGAGCCCGACGAGCCTCAGAGGGAGTGCCCGTGAACCAATGAAGGACTGGAACACACGAACCCGAGCGCAAGAACCGCTCGAGATGGCCTAAGACCTTTGAAGCGGTTCGCACGCTGTGGATGCTGAGCACCTTCCCGCCCTGTTCGTCGCAGGCTCGGAGGATTCGCTCGAAGACCCGTTGCTGCTCGGCAAAGCTGGCATAGAACTTGGAACCAGCATCCAGGCCGATCTCACCGACAAATCTTGCCTGCGGTAGCAGGCCTTCGAACAATCCTATTTCATTGGAGCGGCTCGCGACGAGCTGTGGATGCAGTCCCAATGCGACCTCAACGAAGGGCGATCCAGCGGCAAGCTCTACGTTCCGTTCGAAGGCCCGCGGCGTGGTCGTGATGGCAAGCGTGGCTATCCCCAGGCGATCGCAGTCGGCGATTACGCCAGGATGATCAGGGTACAGATCCACATGGCAATGTAGATCGACCCACGTACACTCCACGCTGCGATCACCCACCGCCCGGCCTCGAGATCACGCCATTCAAGAGCGCAGCGACCTCGCCTATCCCGTCACGATAGACCTGCTCGTATGCAGCCCAATCGGCGGGATGGTCAGTCAGTGGTCCGGGCTTGTGGATGTCGAATCGTGCGCGCTGCGGCTTGGCCGACAACTGTGCGATGGCAAACTGGAATGACCTAATGTGCTCACCCGTGGCCCGAGTCGAATCAAGCACCCTCGCACCGAGATCTTCGAGCTGATATTCGGTATCGTCGGTACCGAAACCATGGAGCAGCGAGGCGCGTCGGATTAGACAGGGCACGCAGTGACCACAGTTCTTCGGCTGACGCCGCTGCTCATCCTGATCGAATCGCATCTTCGCCGGTGACGAACAAGACATGGTATTGGCGGCCGTGGCCCTGAGGAATGCTTTGTCCGTGCATTCTGCCACCATCTGCCCCTTCGTTCGGTGCCTATAGCGATTCTCTAGCTTGGATGTGAGCCCAATGCTCCGCAGGATCTCATTAAATCGGGCCATGTAATAAGGATGGGTCGTCCGGGTGCTCAATGCACCTAGACGCAGAGGATCCAATGGCACATTGAGTGAGATCAGACCGTTTTCGGGCACGTGGATGACCGTGCCGTCGCCGATCGCATCGGCCGCCAGCGCTGCTAGCGAGAAAAAGAGGAATGACCTGCCACGCAACGTATCCTCGTCTTGCGAGTCCGCGACCGCTCCTTTGGGGAAGCCTACATACGCGCGCACCGAATCGAAGGTTCCTTCGCCGAAGTGCTCTTCGAGTGCCTCGAGACACAGTTTCTGATGCCTGCTGGCAACGCGGTCCCAGTAATGGCTGACGAGAAGGATCCGCTCGCCCTCGCTGAGCAGATCGACTGCACCGATGAAGCTATCCAAGCCTCCAGAGAACAGACAGACCGATTGAGGCTTCTCTGTGAGTGTTCCGGTGGATACGGGAACTAGGGTCTGAACTGAGGCTGCACGCTCCCGGAACGTGACGAGCCAGAGATCGCCCGTCAGGAAATTGAGTGTGCGCTCGATCAGGGGGCCGGAGTCCGTCCACACCCGACTGTCGGACACCGGCACGCATAGTTCGATCTCTCGCGTCCAGCCATCTTGTGCGTCCAAATCGCGACTGATTCGGGTATCAGCGGCTGTAATGGCTGCCGCCAGTACTGCCAGATCGAGTGCCCTCTCCGAGGGGTGCAGGCCCATAGCCTGGAGTTGGGTGATGGTGTCGCCGATCTGATGATCGATCGATGAAAAGCTGCTGTAGCGCGGAAGTTCGGTAACCAGCCCGCCGGCCAGACGCCGCCCCGAATCGGCAACGTCGTCCCCGCCGATACGCATTACAAGTGTGTGCTTGCTCATTCGACGTCCCCCGCAGTCGCCGAGACAAGCTCGAACGATGCTCGATAGATGCGATCGACCAATCCTGAAATCTCTGACTCGGGCAGGTCCTGCACACGATCCAAAAGTGCCCCAAGATGTCCGCGGACGTGGCCATCGACGAACTGGTGCAGATCCTCCTGTACCAATTTCGCCTCCTCTGCGCTCACGGGCTTCTCAATGGCCCGGTGACCGAGATCTGCCATGACACGTCCCTCGATCGTGTGAATGACATAGCCCAGGAAGAACTCCGTAAGTTGATCGGCCGTCAGTGAACCGAAGTCGCCGACACCCTGGTCTGCCATGTCGCAGATCGTATCGAGCATGGCCTGCCGTGCGATCGCCTCATCGACACGGCCACCGGGCGGGCACATCACCTCGGTGAGGGCGAGGAACACCTCAACCGCCGGGCGCCCCGCAAGACCGCCCAGATTAAGGCGTTGGAGGGCAGCCGCCGGACCGTTGCGTTGCACATCGCCAATCAGTCCGAGCAGTTGAGCCCCGGTGACGCGAGATGCCCCCATCCTCCTGGCCGCTCCAGCCGCCCCTCCCGTGCCCTGCCTCACATACTGCGATACCGCCCTTCGAAGGGAATCACGTTCGCGGCTCCCCGCGAAGCGAGTGAAATTGCCGCGTGCTGTACCTAGGCCTCCTGCAGAGGATGCCCCGGTAAGTGGGCCGGCCGGAGCACCGGGCGGTGGCGCTGCGGGCGGCAGATTTCCAGGCGGGGCGTCGGGGACTGGCGCCGGATCCGGAGCCGGCGGAGCCGCTGCACCGGGTGCGACCTGATCAATCCAGTCCGGCAGCAGGCCATTGGGTGGGCCGCCATAACTCTTCGACGTCCCCATCAGCTTCCTTCCTTCATCGTAAGGGCGGCAGTGGTCGCGGCTTGCAGCTTCTTGTTGACGGTCTGCGACGCCCAGCTCTTCAACAAATCGTCGTAATCCTTCTTCACATCCACATTCGTAAAGCTGGCATCAAAAGCCGCAGCGAGCCAAGTACCGGCCTTCTTCAGGTCCACTTCCTTTGCAAAGCCCAGCAACCGTCTCTGGAGTGTCGGATGTTCGGTGGCAAGCGAGATCAGTCCACTGATACCCTTTGGTTTGGTCGCGAAGTTATCGGCCCCCAGAATTCGCAGGCGTACGATGTCGAAGACTTCCTCCGCCGCAGGGCTAGGCAGCCTGCGAATCTCGGTGGCTGCCCCACGCACTTCGAGCTCGGAGCCCATGAGCTGATTAGCCAGCGCGGTGAGGTGTCCGGATGCGCTTGCGCCGCTAAGCGCAATCCGCTTGTCGCGCGTGACGAAGATGTAGGGCCTCAGATCCTCGCCCGACAGCGGTGGATCCAATGCGATCCAATTGCGCACCCATTCGTTGTTCGCCCACCCTTCGATCTCGGACGCGTCGTCTGCCTTGGCGATTTTCTTGAGCAGCGTTCCAGCACGCGCTGGGGTGGCCGGCTGTGCCGCGCTTCGCACGCTGTTCTCGAAATCGATGATCTGTTGCGGTTTGCCCTCATGCGCGGCGACCACGAGCCTCACTAGATACTCGAAGAAGTCGTTCTGGAATCGCTCGGCAAGGATCAGCTTTGCGAGGATCGGCACTTTGATATCGGCGCTGAAGCCGCGCTCCTCTCCGATCGCATGCCGCAGCAGCATTGAATTGAGGAAGCGCTTCACCTGCCGGGGATTGCCACGCGTTCCATCCGTGAGCATATCCGTGAGCTGGCTCCCCAATACCAATGCGCGATCGACGCCCTCGGGCAGTTCGTCTTTGCCCATTGCGGCCACCAGCGCTGCGCGATCGAGCCCCTTGCTCAGCCAAGGCCGCTTCATATCCTCGCGAGCTGCTGTCAATAGATTCAGAAACCGATCATCCTGCGCACCCAAGGCCGCCTCCACCATCAGTAGTGTGATGTAGGTGCGGGTCTCGGCAGGACCCAATGCGGGTATGCGGAACGGAACTTGGATCAGCTTCTCCAAGTAGTTCCGCGCATAGCTCACAGGCCCAGAGTTCGGTGGGAGATCGGGGAAGTGTTCCCTGACCGCATACTCGATCATCGCTTCGTCCGCACCGATGACAAATGCCGTACGCTCCACGAACAGGAAAAGCCGGATGGCCTCAAGCGTGGCAATCGAGGTTTCGGGCAGGCAGCGATCCAGATCGTCGACGATCACAACGAGCTGCTCGATCTCCGCCGCTTCGAGCAATTCCACGAACTCCTTCCGAAAGGCGTGGATATGGGCCGGAATACTCTCTTCCTCTGCAGGTTTTAGAAGGCCCGCCGTCTCATCGACGAACCCCTCCAGGTCCTCCCGCGTCAATCCCTCCGCCTGCTTGCCGAGGTACTGCTTCGCCGCGCCAATCAGATCGCCGATCTGATTGAAGGTGGGAAGTCCCGTGGCCACGTTGAAGGCCAGGCCTCCCGCCTTCCTCGCCGCCTTGAGCCAATCCACCCGCTTAAGCAGCTTCTTGGCGGCGGCTTTGACCTTCGTGGAGGTGGGGCGCTGGCGCTGAAGCTCCTCAATGATGGTCTCTATGATGACGGTTTTAGCGTCCTCAAAGCCCTCGAACGCCCAGCCGTTGAACCACAGGCATTGCACCTTTGGTTGCTTGGAAAGCGCGTCCTCCGTCATCTTGAGGACACTGGACTTGCCCGCACCCCAGTCACCATGCACCCCGACTGTCAGTGGAGTCTTGGGCGTATCCCTGATCAGCCTGACCACCGTCTTGGCGATGGCTTCATAGTGCAGAAGATCGGTCGCCGTCTCTTGATCGTTCAAAAACATTTGTAGCCTCCCGACGTCCCCCCGGTTTTGAGTAGCACGGCGATTTGGAGTCCAATCCCCAACGAGACGGAGATTGGACGTGAAGAGGCGGTTTACCGAAGAGCAGATCATCGGCTTCCTGCGTGAGGCCGAGGCGGG